>Ga0070670_100006044_pt1 | contig 10237 bp, 9 predicted proteins | sample KBSS63metaG_FD_64665 | JGI IMG/M metagenome (GOLD analysis project Ga0070670, IMG submission 64665) | Switchgrass rhizosphere microbial communities from Kellogg Biological Station, Michigan, USA - KBS S6-3 metaG | ecosystem: Host-associated > Plants > Roots > Rhizosphere > Soil ... | reverse complement strand
CCTTCGATTTCGTGTTGCACGCGCCCATTTTGTTGTCGTACGTCTTCTTCTCGGCGCTCAGGCAATCCTTCATGAACGTCTTGCGCTCGTCACCCTTCTTGTCCGCTGCTTTCGTATTGCACGTTTTCATCCGTTCCTGTTGCGCGTTTTCCGCAAACGCCGGCGTCGCCACGGCGGCGAACACGCCAACGATGGCCAATGCAAACAGTCGCTTCATGGGAGAACCTCGTTTTGTGAATTGCGGGTTTGGTCGAATTGCCGGAGGTGCTGGCGGCGCCTTTGCGGGTACCGCCGTAGACGTGAACTCAGTCTACGGCAACCGTAACGGGCAGGGCAACGAAATCGCTGACACCACTTTCGGCCGTGTTGCGCCCGTGCCCTCTTGCAGTGCAACATGGGTTTGGAACGCGCGGGCCGTGACCGGCGCCCAAGGTGCGTAGAATACGCAACTGATTGAAATTTCAATGAAAGCGTAAGGCGATGATCCTCGTCCTCGAACCCAATACCCGTCCGGAAGGCGTCGACTACCGGATGCTCACCACCCAGCTCGAGCGGCTTCCGAACGTCACCTTCCGCGTCCACCGCGAAGTGGGCAGCGAGGTCACGCTGACGGAGATCTACCTGATCGGCAATACGGCCGCATTGACGATCGAGCAGATGCAGGTGCTGCCGTGTGTCGCCAAGGTGGTGCGCGTGTCGGAGCCCTATCGCGTGCTCGGTCGGCACAAGCAGGGCGACGACCGCCCCGCCTCGTTCGAATACAACGGCGTGCAGTTCGGTCAGGACACGCTCAACGTTTTCGCGGGACTGTGCGCCGTCGATTCGCGCGAGTCCGTCGAGGCGATGATGAAAGCGCTGCGCGATCACGGCCAGGTGTGCACGCGAATGGGCGCGTACAAGCCACGGACGTCACCGTATGCATTCCAGGGCTACGGCGCGAGTTGCCTGCCGTACGTGTTCGAGCTTGCCGGCAAGTACGGCATTCGCGTGATCTCGATGGAGGTGACGCACGAATCGCATGTCGAGGAGATACGCAACGCGCTCGCCGAGACCGGCAACGCAACGGGTGTCATGCTGCAGATCGGCACGCGCAACACGCAGAACTTCGAGCTCCTGAAGCTCGTCGGCAAGCAGCAGGAGTTTCCCGTGCTGATCAAGCGCGGCTTCGGCATCACGCTCGACGAGTCGCTGAATGCCGCCGAGTATCTTGCGACCGAAGGCAATCGCAAAGTCGTGTTCTGCCTGCGCGGCATGAAGACGAACATGGGCGATCCGCATCGGAACTTCGTCGACTTCTCGCACGTGCCCGTCGTCAAGCGGTTGACGAGAATGCCCGTGGCGATCGACCCATCGCATTCGGTCGGCACGCGCGCACGCGCGCCGGACGGTCTGCTCGACATCTTCCACGTCGTCGCGCAGGGCGTCATCGCGGGCGCCAACCTCATCCTCGTCGATTTCCATCCCGATCCGGCGCACGCGCTCGTCGACGGGCCGCAAGCATTGCTGTTGTCGGAGCTTCGCCCATTCCTCGACGACGTTGCGATCGCGCGCGACGGCTACGAGCGCCGCACCAAGCTCGCGCGCGAACAGACCGCGCACTGACCGATGTTCCGTAGCCGTTTTACGCGTGCCCCGCTGCGCGGTCGCACTGAGAGTGGCATTGCCGCGTTGTCGCCGTATCACGCGCCGCGCTGGCTCGCGGGCGGCCACGCGCAAACGATCTGGCCGTATCGGTTGCGCCGCCCTCCGATCGTCACGCGACGCGAACGCATCGAGACGATCGATGGCGACTTCTGGGATTTCGACTGGCTCGACGCCCGCACATCGGATGCGCCGATTCTCGTCATCTTTCACGGTCTCGAGGGCGGATCGCAATCGCACTATGCCCGCGCGCTGCTCGTTGCCGCCGCGGCGATCGGCTGGCGCGCGGTCGTGCCGCATTTTCGCGGCTGCAGTGGTGAACTGAATCGGCTGCCGCGCGCCTATCACTCCGGCGATCACGAGGAGGTTGCGGCGATGCTTCGTGCCATCCGCATTGCAATACCCGCGCCGATACCGCTCTTTGCCGTCGGTGTATCACTCGGCGGCAGCGCGCTCCTGAACTGGCTCGGTCGCGCCGGCCCCGCCGCATCCAAGCTCGTGACGTCGGCAGCGGCCGTCTCTGCGCCGCTCGACCTGATGGCCGCCGGGATGTCGATCGACAAGGGAATGAATCGCGTCTATGCGGCCCATTTTCTCGCGACTCTGAAGCCGAAGTCGCTGGCCATGGCCGACCGCTTTCCGGGACTTCTCGATCGCAAGCGAATCCGCCGTGTGCGGACGATGTGGGAATTCGACGACGCCGTCACGGCGCCGCTGCACGGTTTCGCCGGCGTTGCCGACTACTGGACGCGCGCATCGTCGAAGCCGTGGTTGCGCACCGTTGCGATCCCGACACTCGTCCTCAATGCGCGCAACGACCCGTTCATTCCGGCGGCCTCGCTGCCGTCCCCTCGCGATGTGTCCGCGTCGGTTGCGCTCGAGCAGCCGTTGCACGGCGGCCACGTCGGCTTTGCGAGCGGACGCTTTCCCGGCCACGTCGAGTGGCTGCCGGCGCGATTGCTACACTACTTCGCTCCACCTCCATAGAAAGCGCAGGACAACGCGCCGATGCTGCCAACCGAGATTTTCAAAGCCTACGATATTCGCGGCATTGTCGGACGCACGTTGACGCCCGCGATCGTGCAGTCGATCGGCCGGGCGCTCGGCAGCCTCGCGCGGGAGCGGAAACGGCAGACGATTGCCGTCGGACGCGACGGTCGGCTGTCCGGTCCCGAGCTTCTCGCAGCCCTCTCCGACGGCATCCGCAGCGCGGGCATCGACGTCATCGACGTCGGCATGGTCGCAACGCCGATGACGTATTTCGCGGCCGCGCATCTGCGTACCGGCTGTTGCGTGATGGTGACGGGCAGCCACAATCCGCCCGATTACAACGGCCTCAAGATGGTGATCGACGCGACGACGCTGTCGGGCGAGGACATCCAGCAACTGCGCGCGCGGATCGAGCGCAACGATCTCGCGAGCGGCAATGGAACGCTCAGTACGGCGGATATCTCGCGCGCCTACATCGATCGCATCGTCGGCGACATCAAGCTCGCGCGCCCGATGCGCATCGCCGTCGATTGCGGCAATGGCGTCGCGGGCGCGTTCGCACCCGATCTGTATCGGCGGCTCGGTTGCGACGTCGTCGAGCTCTTCTGCGATGTCGACGGCAATTTTCCCAACCACCATCCCGATCCGTCGCAGCCGAAAAATCTCGCTGACTTGCGGCGCCGTCTCGAGCAAGGCGATTGCGAGCTCGGCCTTGCGTTCGATGGCGACGGCGATCGGCTCGGCGTCGTCACGCCGGCCGGGAACATCATCTATGCCGATCGCCAGCTGATGCTGTTCGCGGCCGATGTGCTGACGCGCGCGCCGGGTGCGACGATCATCTACGACGTCAAATCGACACGGAACCTGAAGCCGTGGATCGCGCAGCATGGCGGCGTGCCGATGTTGTGGAAGACCGGCCACTCGCTTATCAAGGCGCGAATGAAGGAAGTCGGTGCCGCACTCGCGGGTGAGATGAGCGGCCACACGTTCTTCGGCGAGCGCTGGTACGGCTTCGACGACGGGCTCTATGCCGGCGCGCGTCTGCTCGAGATCCTGTCGCGTCATCCGGATCCGTCCGCGGTCCTCGATGCGTTGCCCGACGCCGTGTCGACACCGGAGCTCAACATCGCCTGCGCCGAGGGCGAGCAGCATTCGCTCGTTGCGAAGCTGCAGGCGGACGCAAACTTTCCGGGCTCATCGGATGTCATCCGCATCGACGGCCTCCGCGTCGAATATCCGGACGGCTTCGGACTCGCCCGCGCATCGAACACCACACCGGTGATCGTGCTGCGCTTCGAGGCCGACGATCAAGCGGCGCTCAGTCGGATCCAGCGCGAATTCCGACGCGTACTGAGCGCCGCGAAACCGGGCGTGGTGTTGCCGTTCGCATGACCAGCGCCGTCATCGCGCCCGAAGCATCGGTGACGCTCGCCGATGTCGAAGCTGCGCGCGAGCGCATTCGCGGCGGCATCTACGAGTCGCCGTGCGTCGAGTCGATCCCGCTGTCGCGCTTAACCGGCGCGCACGTCTACTGCAAGCTCGACTACCTGCAGCGTACGGGCAGCTTCAAGGAACGCGGTGCACGCAATGCGTTGTTGCAGTTGTCCGCGGCGCAACGCGAGCGAGGCGTCATCGCTGCATCGGCGGGCAACCATGCACAGGGCGTCGCGTATCACGGCTCGCTGCTCGGCATTCCGGTCACTGTCGTCATGCCGAGGTTCGCGCCGCTCATCAAGGTGACGAACTGCCGCCAGCTTGGCGCGACGGTCGTGCTGCACGGCGCCGACCTGACGGAGGCGCGCGCCGAAGCGGAAACCATCGCCGCGCGCGAGGGCCTCACGTTCATCCATCCATTCGACAACGCACACGTCATCGCCGGCCAGGGAACGATCGCCCTCGAAATTCTCGAGCAGACGCCAGGCGTGCAGGCGATCGTCGCGCCAGTCGGCGGCGGCGGCCTGCTGGCGGGCATCGGCACCGTCGTGTCCGCGCGCAAGCCGGACGCGCGCGTCATTGGTGTCGAGCCCGATCGCGCCGCGTGCCTGACGGCAGCGATGGCCGCGGGCCACCCCGTGCCCGTCACGCTCTCGCATACGCTCGCCGACGGTCTCGCCGTCGCGCAGGCCGGCGCGCGTCCATTCGAGATCCTGCGTCGCGTCGTCGATCAGGTCGTCACCGTCGACGAGGCGACGATCGCGCTCGCCGTGCTGCGGCTGATCGAGCTCGAGAAAAGCGTTGTCGAAGGGGCAGGCGCCGCTCCACTCGCCGCGTTCCTTGCGGGCAAGCTCGATTCATTGAAGGATCGCGAGGTCGTGCTCGTGCTGTGCGGCGGCAACATCGATCTCACGATCCTCGATCGCGTCATCGAGATCGGCCTCGTCGCCGATGGGCGCCTGTCGCGATTCACCGTGTCGATCAGCGATCGACCGGGCGGGCTTGCGCGCCTCGCCGAGATCATCGCGTCGACCGGCGCATCGATCAAGGAAATCGTTCACGATCGCGCGTTCTCGGGTCCTGATCTATCCGAAGTGCGCGTCGTTTGCGTCGTCGAGACGACCGGTCACGAGCACGTCGCACAACTGCATCGCGCGCTTGCCGATGCGAAGGTGAAGATCGTGGCGTCGTCCTGAAGCGACGACTGCACTATAATTTCGCTGCAAACGCGCGCGGCCTCACGGCATGACGGCGCCCACACAACAGGCCGCAACGGCCGTCAACGTCTGGAGGAAGCATGTCATTGCCACGTAACGCCATTGCCGTGTTGCTCGTCGCGGCAACGACCGCCACTGCCCCGCTCGCCCACGCTGCCGACGCGTTCGTGAACGTGCTGACCGGTGGCACGAGCGGTGTCTATTACCCGCTTGGTGTGGCGCTCGCCAACGTGATCGGCAAGGCGATGCCATCGTTGAAGACATCAGTGCAGGCGACGAAAGCGTCGGTCGAGAACCTGAATCTGTTGCAGGCGGGACGCGGCGAAATCGCGTTCACGCTGGGCGACTCGTTGTCCGATGCGTGGAAAGGCAACGAAGAGGCAGGCTTCAAGGCGCCGCTCAAGAAACTGCGCGGCATCGCGGCGATCTATCCCAACTACATCCAGGTTGTCGCGCGTGCCGATTCCGGCATCAAGACGCTTGCCGACCTCAAAGGCAAGAACGTGTCGGTCGGTGCGCCGAAGTCTGGTACGGAGCTCAATGCGCGGACGATCTTCGCCGCAGCAGGCCTCACGTACAAGGATCTCGGCAAAGTCGAGTATCTGCCGTTTGGCGAATCGGTCGAGCTCATGAAGAATCGCCAGCTCGATGCCACGTTGCAATCCGCAGGACTGGGCGTTTCATCGCTGCGCGATCTCGCGACGTCGGTCGACATCGTCGTCGTCACGATTCCCGCCGACGTCATCAAGAAGACGAACGATCCTGCGTATCTGCCGGCGACGATCCCGGCGAACACGTATCGCGGTCAGACGACGGACATCGCGACGGCGGCCGTGCAGAACTATCTCGTCACCTACGACGGCGTCAGCAACGACACCGTCTATGGCATGACGAAAGCACTATGGACCAATCTCGATCAACTGGTCGCCGCGCATTCGGCTGCCAAGGCGATCGAGCTGAAGAGCGCGCTCGCCGGCATGCCCATCCCGCTGCATCCGGGCGCCGAAAAGTACTACAAGGAAGTCGGCGTATTGAAGTAGCACGGTCACGGGCGGAAACGCGCGACGTTTCGGCCCCGCACATACACCCGAGCCGCGTCGAGCGGCCTTTCTTGGAAGCCCGCGATGGCCACGCCCGCCAAGGCCGCCGATTCGACTCCGGACGAGAGCGCGTTCGACGAGACCGGCGTTAAGCGCGATCTTTCACCGATCGCGGCGAAGGTCGTCGCCGGCGTCGCGCTCGCATTCTCGTCGTACCAGCTCATCATCGCAGCGTTCGCGCCGCTTTCCAGCTTGCCGACGCGATCGATTCACGTCGGTTTCCTGCTCGCGCTCGCGTTCCTGATCTACCCGATCTCGGCACGCGCCGATCGCAAGCGGATCGCATGGCACGACGCGCTGCTCGCAATCGTTGCGTTTGCGCTCGCCCTCTATCACCTCGTATTCGAGTCGGCGCTGATCCAGCGCTCCGGCGATCCGAGCACGACGGACCTGGTCGTCGGCGCGATTTTCATCGTGCTGTTGTTCGATGCCGCGCGGCGCGTGCTCGGCATTGCGCTGCCTTTGATCTGCGCGATCTTCCTGGCGTACGGCCTGTTCGGCCAATATCTGCCGTCGGTCATCGCGCATCGCGGCTACGGGTTCGACCAGATCGTCTCGCAGCTCTTTCTCGGCACTGAAGGATTGTTCGGCATCCCGACCCTCGTGTCGGCGACCTACATCTTCCTGTTCATCCTGTTCGGCAGCTTTCTCGAGCACGCCGGGATGATCAACCTCTTCAACAGCATCGCGCTCGGGTTCGTCGGACATGCGCGCGGCGGACCGGCGAAAGTTGCCGTCATCTCGTCCGGGATGATGGGGACGATCTCGGGCTCCGGTGTCGCAAACGTGCTGACCGTCGGCCAGTTCACGATCCCGCTGATGAAGCGCTTCGGCTACTCGCCGATCTTCGCCGGCGCCGTCGAGGCAACGTCGAGCATGGGCGGACAGATCATGCCGCCAGTGATGGGCGCGGTGGCGTTCATCATGGCCGAGACGCTGAACCTGCCGTACGTCGCGATCGTCAAGGCCGCGGTCATCCCCGCGCTGCTTTATTACGCGACTGCGTTCTGGATGGTGCACCTCGAGGCGGGTCGCGCCGGTTTGCACGGAATCCCGAAGGCTGACTGCCCCAATCCGTGGCAGGCGATCCGCAGCAACTGGTACTTGATGCTGCCGCTCGCTGTCCTCGTGTTCATGCTGTTCGACGGATTCACGCCGATGTTCTCGGGCATCGTCGGACTCGCGCTGACGGCGATGCTGATTCTTGGCGCGGGCATCGCCGCCGGATTCTCGTCGATGGCGTTTCGCATCGTATTCTGGATTGCGCTGGGACTCGCGACCGCATCGTTCTTCAAATACGGGATCTGGCCGATCATCATCGCGATCGCATTGCTCGTGGCGGTGAACTTCATCATCAAAGGCGGCCGCGCGACACTGGCGGTCATGCGCAGCAGCCTGGTCGACGGCGCGCGCCAGGCGATTCCCGTCGGACTTGCATGCGCGATCGTCGGCGTCATCATCGGTGTGCTGACGCTGACGGGCGCCGCGTCCAATTTCGCCGAATTCATTCTACAGGTCGGTGCGCGCAGCCTGTTCGTTTCGCTGCTGTTGACGATGATCGTCTGCCTGATCCTCGGCATGGGCATCCCGACGATTCCCAACTACATCATCACGAGCGCGATCGCCGCACCAGCCCTTCTGAAGCTCGGCGTGCCGCTGATCGTTTCGCACATGTTCGTGTTCTATTTCGGCATCATGGCGGACCTGACGCCGCCCGTCGCGCTTGCCGCGTTCGCTGCGGCGTCGATTGCGAAGGCGTCGCCGATGCGCATCGGCTGGAAAGCGACGCACATCGCAATCGCCGGCTTCGTCATCCCGTACATGGCCGTCTACGATCCTGCGCTGATGCTGCAACCGGAGGCCGGTGCAACGGGCGTGTCGATCGTCGCGGCTGCGTATGTCATCGTGAAGACGATCATTGCGATCGGCTTATGGGGCGGTGCGGCCGTTGGGTATTTCCTGCGCGGATCGCTCACCTGGCCGGAACGGATCGCCGCGTTCGTCGCCGCGTCGCTGCTCGTTGCCGCAGCGCCGTGGACCGACAACGTCGGGTTCGTCGCGAGCGCCCTCTTCATCGCCTGGCATTGGTGGCGAACGCGCGGCGTACCGCCTGCCGTCAACGTAAGCGCATGACGCGCGCATTGCTTAGCGTGGCGCGCCGCTAACCGCGCCGACGTTTTGGATGCGATCTGCCTGCTCGTCGCCGGCGCACTTCGCGCAACGCTGCCTGCATCCGAAATCACCGTCGGCTGGGATCATTCGGTCGAGAAGACACGCTGGGAAGAGCGTTATCGCGTTGACGGAATGTCACTGCGCCTCGTCGAAGCGCGCATTCGCGGATCGGGAGCAGGCATGGAGCCGGCACCCGATGCGACGTTCGAGCACGGCTGGTGGACGTGGCGCCCGCACGACACGACGCTCGCGACGTTGCGGCTGACGCTGTCGCCTTACACGCGCGACTACGACATCTGCTGGAGCGCGCGTTGCGAGCCGCTGCAGCGAATCGTCAATGCGACCGGTGTCGTCGAGCTCCGCGCGTGCTCGCGCGATGATTATCGACGCGCGCAGCGTCACGACCGATAAGGACCCGTCAGCCGGCAGCCAGCAGATCGGGCGGCAACGGCGCGCGCCGTTCGATCGAGCTGACGTGCAGCTTGTATTGACCGAGCCTTCGATCGAGAAAGAAATTTCGGAGCGTTCGTGCGATCGTACGGAACGCGAGCTGCTCCCACGGAATGTCGCATTCGTCGAAGAGCCGAACCTCGAGACTTTCGGTGCCCGGGCCGAAATCGAGATCGAGCAATCTCGATCGGAACATCATGTAAACCTGATGGATCTGGGGCAGGCTGATCACGGTGTAGAGCTCGCCGAGCTCGACGCGGGCGTCCGCCTCCTCCAGCGTCTCGCGCTCGGCACCGTGCTGCAGCGTCTCCCCGTTTTCGAGGAAGCCCGCCGGCAGGGTCCAGAGCCCGTGGCGCGGCTCGATCGCGCGCTTGCACAGCAGCACCTGCTCGCCGAAGACCGGCAGGCAGCCGGCGACGATCTTCGGGTTCTCGTAGTGGATCGTCCCGCAGGTCGAGCAGACGCGGCGCTGCAGCGTATCGCCGTCCGGAATGCGCAACTCGAGCGCGGCCGCGCCGCAGTTGCTGCAGAAATTCATCGCCATGTGCGAATGAGAGGGCCTTTACCTGAGCGCGACCAAACCAATTAGCGTCGCAACCCTGTGCCGCTAGACCTTCAGGAAATGCTCGCGGTAGTAACGCAGCTCGGCGATCGATTCAAGGATGTCGGCGAGCGCCTCGTGCTTGCCTTCCTTCGGGATGCCTTTCATCAGCTCGGGTTTCCAGCGCCGCACCAGCTCCTTCAGCGTCGAGACGTCGAGGTTACGATAATGAAACCAGTCCTCGAGCGCCGGCATGAATCGCGCGAGAAAGCGTCGGTCCTGGCAGATCGTGTTGCCGCACATCGGCGACGCTTTCGCCGGAACGTGCTCGCGCAAAAAAGCGAGCGCCGCCGCCTCGACGTCGGACTCCGTCATCGTGGCCGCCTTCACCTTGTCGATCAGCCCCGAGCGGCCATGCGTCGACTTGTTCCACGAATCCATTGCGTCGAGCGCAGCGTCGTCCTGATGCACGACGAACACCGGCGCCTGCGCGACCGTCTCGAGCGCGTGATCGGTGACGACGAGCGCGACTTCGATGATTCGATCGGCATCGGGACGCAGACCCGTCATCTCGAGATCGATCCAGATCAGCCGGTTCGCGTCTGGTGGCATGGTGCAAAGCGTAAAATGATCCGGTCAATTTAGCACAGCGTCGCGGACCATCGATTGCGGCGCCCAACTCCCTTGTCACC
>Ga0070670_100006035_pt1 | contig 10246 bp, 8 predicted proteins | sample KBSS63metaG_FD_64665 | JGI IMG/M metagenome (GOLD analysis project Ga0070670, IMG submission 64665) | Switchgrass rhizosphere microbial communities from Kellogg Biological Station, Michigan, USA - KBS S6-3 metaG | ecosystem: Host-associated > Plants > Roots > Rhizosphere > Soil ... | reverse complement strand
CTCGTAGGCCATCACCGGGCCCAGGTCCGAGCCGCCGATGCCGATGTTGATCACGTTGCGGATCCGCTTGCCCGTATGGCCCGTCCAGGCGCCGCTGCGGACGCGGTCACAGAAGGCGGACATCTTGTCGAGGACGGCGTGGACCTGGGGAACGACGTCCTCGCCGTCGACGACGATCTTTTCGCCGCGCGGAGCGCGTAATGCCACGTGAAGCACGGCACGGTTCTCGGTGACATTGATCTTCTCGCCCCGGAACATCGCGTCGATCCGCTCGCGAAGCCCCGATTCCTCGGCGAGCTGCAGGAGCAGCCGGAGCGTCTCGTCGGTGATCCGGTTCTTCGAGTAATCGCAGAAAAGTCCCGCGGCCTCGACCGTGTATCGCTCGGCGCGGCCGGGATCGTCGGCAAAGAGCTTTCGGAGGTGGAGGTCGCGGACTGTCCCGAAGTGTTCGTGGAGCGACTTCCACGCGGGGCGGGAACCGAGCGGCAGGATGGCGGTCATCGAGCGATCTCCTTCGACGGGGCGAGAGCGGAATCCACGATCGCCTGCGCTTCCCTCAGGATCGTGTCCAGGTGCGCGCGGTCGCGGAAACTCTCGGCGTAGATCTTGTAAATGTTCTCGGTTCCCGAGGGGCGCGCGGCGAACCAGCCGTTCTCCGCGACGACTTTCAGGCCTCCGATCGGCGCGCCGTTCCCGGGCGCGCGGGTGAGCCTGGCGGTCACGGGCTCGCCGGCGAGCGTCGTGGCCGAAACGGACTCGGGGGAGAGCTTCTGGAGCCGCGCCTTCTCGTCGGGCGTCGCCGGCGCGTCGACCCGGACATAGACGGGAGAGCCGAACTCCTCCGCGAGCCCGCGGTAGAGCTCGCCCGGATCCCGGCCCGTGCGCGCGGTGATCTCCGCGGCGAGCAGGTTCGGGACGATACCGTCCTTGTCGGTCGTCCAGACGGCGCCGTCGCGCCGGAGAAAGGACGCTCCCGCGCTCTCCTCTCCGCCGAAGCCGAGCGTTCCGGAGAGGAGCCCGTCCACGAACCATTTGAAGCCCACCGGCACCTCGACGAGCGGGCGCTTCAGGCGGGCCGCGACGCGGTCGATCATCGCGCTCGACACGAGCGTCTTGCCGATGGCGGCGGACGCCGGCCAGCCGGGACGATTCTTGTGTTCGAAGAGGTACGCGATCGCGGCCGAAAGGTAGTGGTTGGGCTCGAGGAGCCCGCGGCCGCGCGTCACGATGCCGTGGCGGTCGGCGTCGGCGTCGTTCGCGAATGCGACGTCGAAGCGGTCCCGCAGGGACACCATCCGGGCCATCGCATGCACGGACGAGGGGTCCATGCGGATCTGGCCATCCCAGTCGAGGGTCATGAAGCGGAAGGTCGGGTCGACCGCGGTGTTCACGACCTCGAGGTTCAGCTTGTATCGCTCGCCGATCGCGCCCCAGTACGCCACGCTGGCTCCGCCGAGCGGATCGACGCCGAGCTTCAGGCCGCTCGCCCGGATGGCCTCGAGGTCGACGACCGAAGGGAGGTCGTCGACGTAGCGATCGAGGTATGGGTGCGCGTGGACCGTCGGCGCGTGTCGCGCTTTCACGTACGGCATCCGCGAAACGCCGCGCAGCCCGTCCGCGAGAAACGCGTTGGCCTTCTCCTCGATCCACTTCGTGGCGTCCGTGTCGGCGGGGCCGCCGCTCGGCGGGTTGTACTTGAAGCCGCCGTACTTCGGAGGATTGTGCGAGGGCGTGATGACGATTCCGTCGGCGACATCTCGCTCGCCGGTTTTCCCCCGGTTGTGGGTCAGGATCGCGTGCGAGATGACGGGCGTCGGCGTGTAGCCGCCGGCCGCGTCGATGCAGACATCCACGGCATTGGCCGCGAGCACCTCGAGCGCGCTGGCGAGCGCGGGCTCCGAGAGCGCGTGCGTGTCGATTCCCAGGTAGAGCGGCCCGCCATAGCCCTTCTGCTTCCGGTAGAGACAGATCGCCTGCGTGATCGCGAGGATGTGGGCTTCGTTGAAGCTCGCGTCGAACGAGGATCCGCGGTGCCCGGACGTGCCGAACGCGACGCGCTGGGAGGGCAGCAGAGGATCCGGAATTTCGGTGAAATAGGCCGTGACGAGCTTCGCCACGTCCACGAGGTCGGAAGCGTCGGGCGGTTTACCAGCGAAAGGACTGATCGCCATTGAGCGATCAAGCTATCGCGGAAAGTCGAAATGTCGAAGTGTCGAAAGGTCGAAATGTTAAAGGTTGAGAATCCCCCAACCCTTCGACGCTTCAACGTTCCGACATTTCGACTTTCAGAAATACCCCAGCTCTATGGCTTTCAGCATTGCCCGATTCCGATCGCGGACACCCAGCTTCTGCAGGATGTTGTGCACGTGGTTCTTGACGGTGCCTTCGACGACGCCGAGCGCTTCGCCGATTTCACGGTTCGAGAGGCCCGCCGAGAAAAGGCGCAGGACCTCCCGCTCGCGCGCCGTCAGCGGCTCCGGCACTTCAGACGCCTCGAACGTGCGGGGCGATTCGGAGAGGCTGCGGATCGCGCGGTCGGTCATTCCGGGCTGGATGAGACGGCCGCCCCCCGCCACCTCTCGAATGGCGTCGGTCAGGCGCTCGAACGTCACGTCCTTCAGGAGGAAGCCGCGCGCCCCCGCCTTGAGGGCGTCGAGCAGCAGGGCGTCGTCGTCGAAGGTCGTGAGGATGAGCGTCGGCGGCAGCCGGCCGCGGGAGGAGAGTGCCTCGAGAACCTCGAGGCCGTTCTTCTTCGGCATCCGGATGTCGAGCAGCATGACGTCCGGAGCGGCTTTGGCGACGGCCTCGATGGCGGCCTCGCCGTCGGCCGCTTCGCCGGCCACTTCGAGATCGCCGGCGTACGCCAGCAGGCTTTTGAGGCCCTGTCGGACGATCGTCTGGTCCTCGACGAGGAAGACCCGGATCCGGCCCGACGGCGACGACGACGACTTCAAGGCACCCATACGCGGGCCTCGAATCCGGGCGGGCCGGGGAAGACGCTCAGCCGCCCCTGCAACGCGACGAGCCGTTCGCGCATGCCGGCGAAGCCGTTACCTTCGGCGAGGGCGGCGGCGCCCTGACCGTCGTCACGGACCGAAAGGTCCAGCCCGCCGTCGCGGAGCACGAGCTCGATCCAGAGGTTCTTCGCGCCGGAGTGGCGGATCGCGTTGGTCACGCATTCCTGGGCGCACCGGAGGATCGCGAGGGCGCGCTCCGCGTCCACGGGAGGCAGGTTCTCGGGGACATGCAGGTGGATCACGGGGTGCGGGATCGCCGCGACGAGCGCAGCGAGGGCCGCCGAGAGGTCCGTCGCGTCGTCCTTGCGCAGGCGGCTCACGACCGAGCGCACCTCGGAGAGCGTCGTGCGCGTCAGGTCGCGCGCCGTGTCCAGGGCGTCGGATTCTTTTCGCGCAGCGGCTCCGCGCTCGAGCGCCGCGGCCTCGAGGTTCAACGACAGTGCGCTCAGGTGATGTCCGAGGACGTCGTGGAGCTCGCGGGCGATGTGCAGGCGCTCGGCCGCCCGGCTGCCGTGGATCGCGAGCTCGCGCGTCGCGAGGAGCTCCCGGTTCGCGAGGGCGAGCTCCGCGTGCGCTTCGCTGGCCCGGCGCATGAGGTGCGCGGCGAGTACGGCGAAGGCCTGCAGGCCGGCGAGAGCGAACGTGTTGGCGAGCCAGATGGAAAGCGGGATCGCGTGCTTGGGATGGTTGAAGGAAAAGGGCACCATCACGAGCCCGAAGGCCGCGGTCTGAACGGCGATCCAGGTGATCACGCGCTTGAGGCTCAGGATCTGCGCGGCCTCCCACGCCACGAAGACGAGGGGCAGGCCCCCGAGGTGGGACGGCCACCACCGGTTGACGAAAACGACGGACACGCTCGCGACCGCCAGAAGCGCGAGCACGGCCCCGCGGCTTTCGGGACGCTGTCGCCAGGCCATTGCCGATGCCGCGATGCCGGTCACGAAGCCCACGACCCACACCCACAGGCAATAGTCCGAGAAGAGGTCGCGCTCCTTCGCGTACTTGGCGAGCACGGCCACACCGATCACGCCCCATGTGAGGAGGCTCGTGATGCGGAGGGCGCGCGTAATGCTCACGCCCGGAATTCTAGGGGAATCGCCGGCGCCGGAACCGTACCGAAAGGTACAGGCGGGGGATGTGCCTTCGGGTACTGGGCGGCCGCTTCCCCGGAGGGCAAGATCCGGACCCGACACAGGAGGATGCATGACACCGATCCTGGCTCTCTCCGCATTGCTCTGGCTCGTCCCGTCACCGTCCACGTCGACCTCCAGCGGAGATCGCTCCGCGATCGAAACCACGATCGGCCACTACTTCAAGGCCGGAGACACCTCCAGCTCGAGCGAGCTGCGCGAAGCCTTTCACCCCGCCGCGATGATGTTCTTCGTCAAGGACGGCGCGCTGACCGGCGTCTCGCAGCCGGAGTGGTGGGCGCGCTCGGACGCGAACAAGTCGCCGGTCGCCGCGTCGTCGCGACAGATCCCCGTCGTCGACGTCGCCGGCGACGCGGCCTTCGCGAAAGTGGTCTCGGTCTATCCCACGCACCGGTTCGAGGACTACATGTCGCTCATGAAGATCGACGGGCGCTGGTGGATCGTCGGAAAGATCTTCCACCGCACCGTCCCGCCCGACGCGCCGCCCACCGCGGCCGCCGCCGTCGCGACGGAGCGCGAGGCCATCCGCGCGACGCTCGAGACGCTCCACCGGGCGCTCGCGGACAACGACGCCGAGCTCGTCGCGAGCGTGACCGACCCGCGGGCCATGGCCTACGCGATGATCAACGGCCGGCTGGTCGGCATCTCGGCGGCCGAAGGCGAGGCGCGTCTCGCCGCGCGGCGCACTGCGGGCGAGACCGTCAAGGCGACGCGTCGGATCACTTCCGTGGACTCCGAAGGAGACGCGGCGGTCGCGCGGCTCGAGCACGATCTGCCCACGGGCCACTGGATCGACTACGCTTCCCTGTTGAAGGTGGGTGGTCAATGGAAGATCGTGGGACTCCTCTACTCGAGACAGGAAGCCGCACGGTGAGCGCCGTTCTTCCGGCGACGCGGCGGGACTTCCTCCGCATTTCCGCGATCTCGGCCGGAGGGCTCGTTCTCGGCGTCCGGTTGGGGCGCGCGGCCGAAGACGCGGTCGCCGACTTCCGTCCGAACGCGTGGGTGCGGATCGATCCTTCCGGCAAGGTCACGCTGACCGTCGACAAGTCCGAGATGGGCCAGGGCGTGCGGACCTCGCTGCCGATGATCCTGGCCGAGGAGCTCGAGGTCGACGTCGACACCGTCGCGCTCTTCCAGGCCTCGCCGGGGCCCGAGTTCCAGGACATGGGGACCTACGGGAGCCGCAGCACGCGCACGCTCTGGATGCCTCTGCGCTCCGCGGGCGCAGCCGCGCGCGAGATGCTCGTCGCCGCGGCGGCGGCGACGTGGGGCGTCGCGCCCTCGGCCTGCCGCGCGGAGAAGGGCCGTGTCTTTCGCAAGGAATCGCACGAGTCTCTGGGCTACGGCGAGCTCGCCACCGCGGCGAGCCGCCTCCCGGTGCCGGCCTCTCCCGCCCTGAAGCCGAAGGCGCAGTGGCGTGTGATCGGGAAGGACCGGCGGAGGATCGACGCGCCCCGCATCGTCGCGGGCGAGTCGCTCTTCGCTTCGGACGTGCAGCGTCCGGGCATGAAGATCGGGAGCGTCGTCCGCTGCCCGGTCGTCGGTGGAAAGCCGAAGTCCTGGGACGAAGCGAAAGCGAAGGCGGTGCCGGGCGTCCGCATGATCGCTCCGGTCTCGGCGGGACTGGCCGTGATCGCCGACGACACCTACGCGATGCTCACGGCGCGCGAGGCTCTCGAGCCGACCATCGTCTGGGACGAAGGCGCGAACGCCGCGATCGGTTCGGCCGGGATGCTCGCGACCCTGGGAAGCGCTTTCGAAGGTTCGGGCACGCCCGTGCGCCGGGGCGGCGACGTCGCGGCGGCGCTCGCGACGTCCGCCCGAAAGATCGAAGCCGAGTATTTCTATCCCTACCAGGCCCACGCGCCGATGGAAACGATGAGCGCGGTCGCCGACGTACAGGCGGGGCGGTGCGAGATCTGGGCCGGCTCGCAGGCGCCGAACCGCGTCCAGACCGACGCGGCGAAACTCCTCGGCATTCCCGAATCGGCCGTGACCGTGCACGTGCCCCTCCTGGGAGGCGGCTTCGGCCGTCGCGGGAGGACGGATTTCGTCCTCGACGCCGTCGAGTGCTCGAAGGTCGCGGGCGCTCCGGTCCGCGTCATCTGGACGCGCTCCGACGACACGCGCAACGGCGACTTCCATCCGATCTCGCTCCATCGCCTTTCGGCGGGACTCGATGCCTCCGGGCAGCCCGCGGGCTGGCGGCATCGCGTCTCGGTGGGCGTCTTCTCGAAGATGACCACGCCCGACGCCGAGGCGGTCCGGGCCGCGCTCCGGGGCGCTTACGACACGCCGTATGCGATCGCCGCCTTGGAGGCCGAGCTGATCGAGTCGGCTTCGCCCGTGCGCACCAGCTCCTGGCGGGGCGTTCAGCACAACCACAACGTCTTCGCCTCCGAGTGCTTCGTCGACGAAGTCGCCCGCGCTGCGGGCAAGGATCCTCTCGCGTACAGGCTGGATCTGCTCCGTCGCGAGGCCGTCGTTCCCGGCGGGCGCGAGGGCGCGCCGGTCGACCGCGCCCGGCTCGCGGCCACGCTGTCGCTCGCCGCCGAGAAGGCCCGGTGGACGAACCCTCTCAAGGCGGGCCGCGGCAAGGGCGTCGCGTGCGCGTCCTACGACGGCCGCACGCCGGCGGCCGTGATCGCCGAGGTGACCGTGGGCGCGGCGGGCGACTGGCGCGTGGACCGCATCGTCTGCGCGGTGGACTGCGGCGTCGCGATCAATCCGCTCGGCGCGCGCGCCCAGGTCGAGGGCTCGGTGGCGTGGGCGCTCTCCGCGCTCTCGGCCGAGATCACGCTCGACCGCGGGCGCGTCGTGCAGTCGACGTATCGCGATTTCCCGATCCTGCGGTTCCGCGACATGCCAAAAATCGAGACCTACATCGTGCCGAGCGACGCCGCCCCGACCGGCATGGGAGAGCCCCCGGTCCCGATCACGACGGCCGCGGTCGCGAACGCCCTCTTCGCGGCCAGCGGGCGGCGCGTGCGTCGGCTTCCCGTGCGCGCCGACGATCTGAAAGGAGCCTGACGTGCCGCGTTACACGATCGAGGTCAACGGAAAGAAGCGGGAGATCGACGCTCCCGAGGACATGCCGCTTCTGTGGGTGCTGCGCGACCGGCTCGGTCTCACGGGCACGAAATACGGCTGCGGGGCCGGCATCTGCGGCTCCTGCACGGTGCACATCGGCGGGGAAGCCGCCCGCTCCTGCCAGACGCCCATTTCCGCCATCGGCTCTGAGCGCGTCACGACGATCGAAGCGCTCGCGGCGGAAGGCTTGAAGCAGGCCTGGATCGCCGAAGACGTCGCCCAGTGCGGGTTCTGCCAGGCCGGCCAGATCATGCAGGCGGCGGCGCTACTGGGAAAGACTCCGAAGCCGGCGGACGACGAGATCGACGCCGCGATGAACGACAACCTCTGCCGCTGCGGGACGTACCTGCGCATCCGCGCGGCGATCCGCAGGGCGGCCGAGATCGAGGGCAAGTATTACTGAACCTCGCCCGTCATCCTGAGGAGCGGAGCGACGAAGGATCCCAGACTTGATCGCGTCGCTGCGAGTTCGGGATCCTTCGCTGCGCTCAGGATGACGGCTGAAGGTGACGGCGTCCGCAGAAGGGCGTACCCTGTACCCAGCTTGTCACGCTCGAAAGGGAGATCCTTCCGCCGCGCCATCGCGGCCCTCGCGCTCACGGCGGCGATGGCCATCGCCTTCGGCGACCCCGTGCCGTTCTGGGGGGCGAAGGAGTCTTCGCCGGTCGGCACGGCTCCGGCGAAGCTGAAGCCCGGCGATTTCATCTGGGACGCAGCGGCCGCACCGGACGGGCCGCTCGTGATCGTCGTCAGCCTGCCGGAGCAGATCGCGCGGGTCTATCGGAACGGCATCCAGGTCGGCGTCGCGAAGGTCTCGACCGGAAAGCCCGGCCACCTCACGCCGACCGGCATCTTCACGATCCTCAACAAGGACAAGGACCACCGGTCCAAGACCTACGACAACGCTCCGATGCCCTATTCCGAGCGGCTGACGTGGGACGGCATCGCCCTGCACGCCGGAGGGGTTCCGGGCTATCCCGAGTCGCACGGCTGTGTGCACCTGCCGACGCGGTTCGCCGAGCTGCTCTTCGGGATCACGAACGTGGGGATGACCGTCGTCATCGCGAACGACGCGAGCGCGCCCGCCGACGTCGCGCATCCGACCTTCCTCTCGCCGGTCGGAGCGAAGGGGACTCCGGAGACCGCACCGCGGCTGCCGGAAGGAGCCACATGGCGCTGGCAACCCGAGCTCTCGGCGGAGGGCCCGGTCACGCTCGTCGTCAGCGCCGCGGACCGGCGGGTCCTCGTCCTGCGCAACGGGGTCGAGATCGGTCGGGCGGCCATCGCGATCGCGTCGCCGGAAAAGCCTCTGGGGACGGAGGCCTACGTGCTCAAGGCCGATCCCGCCTCCGCGGGGAACCCGGTGAATCCGGGCGGAACGCAGTGGACCGGCATCGCGCTGCCGGGCTCGGGTGTCGGGGCCGGAGCGCCGATGGATCTGAAGGACGCGTCCCGCGTCGCCGTGCCGCCGGCGTTTGCAGCGGAGGTGCTCAAGAGCCTGACGCCGGGAGCGACGCTCTACGTGACCGATGCTCCCGTGCTCGAATCGACGACGGGACCGAAGTTGAACGTCCTCAACTCCGATCCGCCGGCCGCGAAGTCCTGACCCGAGCCTAAGGCGCCTTCAGGTACTCCGAGCGCGCCAGCCAATCGGCGTCCGGGTAGTAGGCGACCACCAGCGAGCCGCCCTGGATCGCCTCGAAAAGCTTCTGCGCGATCTCCGGCCGTACCGCCGGGCAGCCCCAGCTCCGGCCGAGGCGGCCCTGGGCCGCGATGATCTGGTCGTTCACGTAATCGGCGCCGTGCATCACGATCGTGCGGTCACGCGCGTGGTCGTTGAACCCCGGCTCGAGGCCGTCGAGGTGGAGGGAGATCCCGTGGTGGCCGTCGTAGGTGTCCGCCGCGCGGAAGACGCCCAGGCTGGTCATGCGACTGCCGAACTTGTTGGAGAAGCGCTCGGTCGCGTTCTCTCCGCTGCCACGGCCGTGCGCAACCCGCTCGGCGAACTTCACGCGCCCCGCCGGAACGTCGATGACGAAGAGGCGCGGCTCCGTCGAGGGCCGCGAGTAGTCGATCACGGTGAGGATTTCCGAGCGGCTCACCGCTCCGAAAGACACGGCGTGGCGCCACGCCGCGAGCCCCGCCTCGAGCGCTGCATGGGACTCCCGGGGCACCTGAACCCGGAGAGCTTCCAGGGCGGCCGAAGGCGTCGGCGGCGCGGGGGAAGGAGCGAGCACGCTCGCGACGAGCAGAAGGGCGAGGGACATGGTTCGGGCTCGCCCACAAAACAAGCCCGGGTGCGGGGTATTCCCGAAGTGTCTCGGACGTTGACGTATCCTTCGGCGTCGCCATGAGCCCCCCACGCTCGCGCCGCATTCTCCGCATCGCGCTGTTCGTGCTCGGGATCGGGGTCCTCGTGGCCATCCTGGCCATCGCGGGCTGGGACTCGGTGGCTGCCAATCTCTCCGCCATCGGGTGGTGGTTCCCGGTGATCGTCGTCGGCTACGGCCTTGCCGAGCTGGCGTTCACGTACGGCTACCGGGTCATCATCGGCCGGCAGCCCGACGGGCCGGTCCGCTTCGGAGACGCGTTCTCGGCGTACATGGCGTCGTGCTTCGTCAACTACTTCACGGCGGTGGGCGGCGAGCCCGTGCGGGCGAATCTCCTGGCCGGGAAGATCGGATATCCGCGAGCTCTCGCGGCGGCCACCGTCCACCGCCACGCCGAGATGTCGTCGCAGTTCCTCTTCCTGCTCCTCGGAGCCGGCTTCAGCCTCGTTCACTTCGAGCTGCCCGCCGCGTTCCGGTACGCCGCGCTCGCCGGCCTCGGCCTGTTCGGGGCGGTGATTCTCTGGATGACGATCGCGCTTCGCCACGGAGCTTTCGGCGCGCTGCTCGACCGGTTCGCGCGCGGCCCGCTCCGCCGGCTGGCGCGCTTTCGCCACACCGCCGAGCTCCTCGACGAACGGATCGGGGAGATCTACGA
>Ga0070670_100006031_pt1 | contig 10247 bp, 9 predicted proteins | sample KBSS63metaG_FD_64665 | JGI IMG/M metagenome (GOLD analysis project Ga0070670, IMG submission 64665) | Switchgrass rhizosphere microbial communities from Kellogg Biological Station, Michigan, USA - KBS S6-3 metaG | ecosystem: Host-associated > Plants > Roots > Rhizosphere > Soil ... | reverse complement strand
GCCTTGTGGCCTGGGCTCGACCCGCTCGGGCAGACGCTCGACATGAGCGCGGTTCCAGGGGGACGTTCAAACCCACGGCTGCCGCGTGGTCGCATGCGGGTCGTCGGCGTAACCGAGGACGTCGCCAACGGCTCGTTGACGGAAGGAATCGATGTCAGCTGCGTCTACGTCCCCGCAGACATGCAGGCGCCAGCGGACATGTCGATGCTCATTCGGGCGCGCGTCGACAACGTCGAGGCTGTGAGGGCGGCGGTCGCCAGCGCCGTCAAGGAGATCGCGCCAGAGACGCCCTTCGAGGTGGTGCGCATGCGAACGCTGCTTGGCAGCGCCGTCTGGGCGTTTCAGGCCTTCTCGGTGGCGGCGTGGTTACTCGGGCTTGTCGGCCTGCTCTTCGCGTACTCGGGAACGCATGCTGTCGTCTCGTTCCTGGTGGCACAGCGGCGGCGGGAGTTCGGTGTCCGGATGGCGCTCGGTGCGACCGCCTGGCACATCGTGCGGGGGATGTTGATCGAAACGTCGCGCACCGCCTCGATTGGCCTGGCCGTGGGGTTGGTGGTCGCTGCGGCCCTGATTCGTCTGCTCAGCGCTTCAACCGCGATCCTCTCGAACTTCGGTGCCCGCCCCTTTTTGGTCGGTGCCGCAATCGTGCTCGGGGCGACGGCGGTGGCCACGCTATCGCCGCTGCGTGACGCCGCGCGGATCGATCCCGCGCAGGCGCTGCGATCGGAATAACCGCGGGGCCCTCACACCTGCTGGCCGGGCAATCGGCTGGCCTGGCTCACCCACGCGGCGAACTGCGCTTCGTCGAACTCGTCGCCCTGGCGGATGTTCAGATAGCGAACGTCCTTCTGCTTCGACTCACCAGGGGGACGCGGCCGCAACGACGTACCGCGGAAGAACGCCACCTTGACGTAATTCGTGAAGCAGTGAAAGTTGAGGAACCAGCCCTGGCCCTCGATGCCGTAGAACGGGGAGTTCCACTTCACGGCCTTATGGACGCCGGGCGCCGCGCGCTCGATGAGCGCGTCGAGCCGGCGCCCGACGTCGCGCTTCCAGCCCGGCATGGCCGCGATGTAGGCCTGCACCGGGGCGTCGCCGTCACCCTTCGGGATCTGAGGGTTGCCGCCCGAGAGAAGAGCCGGACGCCTGGCCACCGGTTACCAGTACTTCTCGGCCGGACGAATCTCCACCGCGCCGCCCAGCCGCGCCGCGGGGATACGCGCGGCCAGTGCGATTGCGGCCTCGATGCTGTCCGCTTCGTACACGGAGTACCCCGCCGCGCCTTCAGCGAGATAGGTCCCGTTCTTGACCAGCGTCTGTCCGTCGCGCACTTGGACCGTCCTGGCCGCGTCAGGCAGACCGAGCGGAAGCCCCGGCGCGATTCCCTCGGTCTTGTTGAGTTCGGCGTAGTCGGCGTAGATCGCCTTCTGCTGCGCGTCCGACAGCGCCTGCCAGCCCTCCGAACCGGGCAGCGGCGTAGATCCTTGATACACCAGCAACACGAATTTCATCGCTTCCTCCTGTCGCCTGAATCGGCATGTCGTCCGTTACAACCATGACGGACCGCGACGGAGGAACGTGACCGGGCCCAACGCTCAGCGCCACCCCAGTTCCGGGGCGACGAACTTGAGGATGCTCTCGATGGCGTGGGCGTTGTATTCCACGCCCAGCTGGTTGGGAACCGTGAGGAGTAGGGTGTCGGCGGCGGCAATGGCTTCGTCCGCGGCGAGCTGCTTCACCAGCTCTCCAGGCTCGGCGGCGTACGAGCGGCCGAAGATGGCCCGGGTGTTCGCGTCGATGTAGCCGACCTGGTCCTGGTCGCGGCCGTCGCGTCCGAAATAGGCGCGGTCGAGATCGTTGACGAGCGCGAAGATGCTGCGGCTCACCGACACACGCGGCTCCCGCTGGTGCCCGGCCTCTTTCCACGCCTCCCGATAGGCCTCGATCTGTTTGCGCTGCTGCACGTGCAGCGGCTCGCCGCTCTCGTCGTCCTTGAGGGTCGAGCTCTGAAGATACATGCCGAGTTTCGCCGCCCACTTGGAGGTGGCGTTCGAGCTGGAGCCCCACCAGATCCGTTCGCGCAGCCCCTCGGAATGCGGCTCGAGGCGCAGCAGCCCGGGCGGATTGGGAAACATCGGGCGTGGGTTCGGTTTGGCGAACCCCTCGCCGTCGAGCAGCTGGAGGAATACCTCGGCGTGGCGGCGGGCCATGTCGGCCTGCGTCTCGCCCTCGGCGGGAGAGTAGCCGAAGTAGCGCCAGCCGTCGATCACCTGCTCCGGTGAACCCCGGCTGATCCCGAGTTGGAGCCGGCCACCGGCGATGAGGTCGGCCGCGCCGGCGTCTTCGGCCATGTACATCGGGTTCTCGTAGCGCATGTCGATCACGGCCGTGCCGATCTCGATCTTTTTCGTGCGCGCACCGACGGCCGCAAGGAGAGGAAACGGCGAGCCGAGCTGGCGGGCGAAGTGATGCACGCGGAAATAGGCGCCGTCGGCGCCCAGCTCCTCGGCGGCCACGGCCAGCTCGATCGACTGCAGCAGCGCGTCCGCCCCCGTGCGCACCTGCGACTGCGGCGATGGCGTCCAGTGCCCGAACGACAGGAACCCGATCTTTTTCACGCCACCAGTATGATGGAATCGTGATCACCGGGTGGCGGTTCGAGCACTCCTACGCGGCGCTTCCGCCGATCTTTTCAGCGCCGGCGGAGCCGACCGCGGTTCGCGCGCCACAGCTCGTGGCGTTCAACCGTCCGCTGGCCACCTGTCTCGGGCTGGCGCTGGATACGCCTGAAGGGCCGGAAGACGCCGCGATCTTCGCCGGCAACCGCCTGCCTGCCGGGAGCCATCCCATTGCGCAGGCCTACGCCGGTCATCAGTTCGGGCACTTCACCGTGCTCGGTGACGGCCGTGCGATTCTGCTCGGCGAGCAGATCGTGCCGTCGGGCGATCGGGTGGACGTGCAGCTGAAAGGGGCAGGGAAGACGCGGTTCTCGCGCCGCGGCGACGGCCGTGCGGCGCTCGGGCCGATGTTGCGCGAATACATCATCAGCGAGGCGATGCACGCGCTCGGCATCCCGACGACTCGCAGCCTGGCGGTGGTGACGACGGGAGAGCCGGTCTATCGCGAGGGAGTGCTTCACGGCGCGGTGCTCACCCGCGTGGCGGCGAGCCATATTCGCGTCGGCACCATGGAGTGGGCGGCCGGGCACAACGACGAACAGGCCGCGCGGGCACTTGCAGACTACACCCTGGCGCGGCACTATCCGGAGCTTGCCGACACGCCGGACCGCTATCTCGCGCTCTTCGACGCGATCCTGACCCGGCAGGCGTCGCTGATTGCGCGCTGGCAGCTGGTCGGCTTCATCCACGGCGTGATGAATACCGACAACATGGCGCTCTCGGGCGAAACCATCGACTACGGCCCCTGTGCGTTCATGGACGCCTACGATCCCGCAACGGTCTTCAGCTCGATTGACGAAGGCGGCCGCTACGCCTACGGGAACCAGCCAACGATCGCGCACTGGAATCTGGCCCGCCTGGCCGAGGCGATGCTGTCGTTGTTCGATCCGGAGCCGGAACGGGGGGTGGAGCGTGCCACGGACGTGCTCAACCGCTTTCCCGAGCTGTTCGGCCAGCACATGCTGGATGGCATGCGGGCGAAGCTTGGACTGTTCACGCAAGAAGACGGCGACGTGACCCTGGCCGACGATCTGCTGGCCTGGATGCAGCGGCAGGGCGCCGATTTCACCAACACCTTCCGGGCGCTGACGAGCGGGCGGCTGCTGGACCACTCGAGTACTGTCGATTCCGATCTGGTGTCGTGGCATCGTCGCTGGGAAGCGCGCCGTGAACGTCAACCGCAGCCGGCGGCCGAGGCACAGGCGCTGATGCGGCGGCACAACCCGGCCGTGATCCCGCGCAACCACAACGTCGAGGCGGCTTTGGCGGCGGCGAACACGAGCCAGGACTATTCCGCGACGCACCGCCTGCTCGACGTGCTGGCGACACCCTACGACCACGAACGAGATGCGCCGGCCTTCAGTGAGCCTGGGTCGAGCCAGCTCCCATACCGCACGTTCTGCGGTACCTAGCGTCGCGGCCCCGCTGATACTCTCCTATGGTCGATCGCTTCTCGGCGGGACGATCCCGTTCAATCGAAGATACACGGCCATCTGACCGTAGATGTCCCAGGTGTGCCCGATCAGGAAGTAGATCACCCTAGCTTTCGACGATGGTCCGAGAAACTGATTCGTCTGGACGATCTGCAGCATCGACTCATCGGTCTGCTCCCGGATCAGGGCGTCGCCGAAATCGAACGAGGCCGCGAGCGCCTGCAGGATCTCGGCTTTCGACCGCGCGTTGCGGTCGAAGGCAGGCGCGGCGGCCTTGCCGCCAAAGAAGCGCAAGTACGCCATGTTGCCGGTGGCGACATGCATGATCTGCTGGCCGTAGTCACGCTGCGCCGGCGTGGTCTTGTAGGTAAACTTCTCCTCCGGCATCGCGCTGGCGATCGCCATCATCACGGGTCGCAGTTCCGTCCAGTCCTTGAGGAGCTCGCTTTGGAGATGGGCCGTTTGTGCGCCGGCGGCCGCCGGGATTACCGCCGATGCCGAGATGACGACAGCCGCAATCACCAGGATTCGCTTCACACCGCCTCCTCCCCTGAACGAGGGCACTCCTGTGGTTATAACTCGAACTGATGACCATGACTACGCCGACTGGTTGGAGCGATATCGCCGGGCGTGGATCGAACGCGACGCCGACGCTGCCGGTCGGCTCTTCACCGATGACGCCGTGTATCGCGAGCAGCCGTTTCAGCCGGCGTTCGCCGGCCGGGCCGCGATTCGGGACTACTGGGCCCGAGTGACGGCGTCGCAGACCAGCGTGGAGCTTCGGTATGGCAAGTCAATCACCGACGGCCGGCGTGTGGCCGTGGAGTGGTGGGCGAACCTGCAGACTACTGACGGTCCTCTCACGTTGGCAGGGGAGTTCCTGCTGCGGTTTGCCGAGAGCGGCGAGTGCCGTGAGCTGCGCGAATACTGGGTGCTGACGCAGGGACGGGTCGAGCCGCCGGCTGGATGGGGCGAGTAAGAGTCCAGCGATGACGTGGACACGAAGACGCCTGCTCGCCCACGGGGCGTGGAGCGTCGGCGGCGCCTCGTTGCTCAGCACGCTGGCGTGCGCCAAGGATGCCCACTGGCGGGAGAGCATCGCTTTCCTGGAGCGCCGCATTCCCCAGATGATGGCGGAGTTCAAGGTCCCCGGCCTGTCCATCGCGGTGATCAGAGATGCGAGCGTTGCCTGGCGCAGGGGCTTTGGCCTGAGAAGCCAAGCCTCGAGCGCGCCGGTGGACGACGACACCATCTTCGAAGGCCAGTCCATGAGCAAGCCGGTCTTCGCGTATCGCGTGATGAAGTTGTGCGAGATGGGCGTGCTCGATCTCGACGCGCCGCTGACGCGGTACACCCCCGAGCGATTCGTCGAGAACGATCCACGACTGGACCTCGTCACTGCCCGCCGCGTGCTGTCACACACCACGGGATGGCCGAACTGGCGGTCCACAGACGATCCGCTGCGTTTCAACTTCACGCCCGGCGACCGGTGGTCGTACTCGGGCGAGGGCTACCACTACCTGCAATCCGTCGTCACCCGTCTGGTCGGGCACGTCGATACCACTCGGTGCGGCACCTTCGAGATGCACTACCGCGTCTGCGCGACCGACTTCGGGGACTACATGACCGCGAACGTGCTGAAGCCGTTCGGGATGACGCGGAGCGGCTACGTCTGGACCGAGGCCATCGGAAAGAACCAGGCGGGCGCCCACGATAAGGACGGCATGCCGTTCGCGCGCCGGAAGAGCACGGCGGTCGACGTGGCGCGCTACGGGTCGGCGGGATCGCTGCTGACGACGGCGGGCGACTACGCGAAGTTCCTGATCGAGGTGATGGCGCCGAAGCCGCCCGACGCCTTCCGGCTCAACGACGCCAGCCGCACGGAGATGCTTCGCCCGCAGGTCGCCGTGCCCGAATCGCCCATCCCGGCGCAATGGGCGCTCGGCTGGCAGGTGTGGCGTCTCGAGAAGGGGCAGGCCATCGTGCACGGTGGCGACGACAACGGCTTCCACTCGCTGTCGGCATTCTTTCCGGCCCAACGTTCGGGGTTCGTCGTCCTCACCAACGGCGAGGGCGGCGTCGACCTGATCTGGAAGCATCTACTGACGGACCTGCTCTCACGCCTCACGTGACTGGTGATATGGTCCGCGCATGAACCGGACATTCCGTCGCAGCGGAGCCGCCAGTGCCGTCCTGGCGGTGACGATGGCGCTTGGTTCGAGTGGCAGCGAGGCGCAGCGCGCCCCGTCATTCAACGTGCACGAAGCCACCATCGCCGACATCCAGCGCGCCCTCCAGAGCAAGCGCATCACCTCGGTGGGCGTCGTCGAGCAGTATCTCCGGCGCGTCAAGGCCTACAACGGCACCTGCGTGAGCCAGCCGGAAGGCATCCTCGGTCGGGTCACCACCATCGCGCACGCCGGCCAGATCAACGCGCTCTCGACGTTGAATCTCAGGCCCGCGGCGCGCGAGCAGTGGGGATTCGACGCCCGCAAGGCCCGCAGCCTGACCGATCGCGCCGATGCCGCGGCCGCCATGCCCGATGCGCTCGAGACGGCGGCGGCGCAGGACCGCGCGTTCGCGCGCACCGGACGTCTGGTCGGACCGTTGCACGGCGTGGTGATGGCCATCAAGGATCAGTACGACACCAGGGACATGCGCACCACGTCCGGGGGCGACGCGCAGTACGCCAACGATCGGCCGCCGGACGATGCGACCTTCGTCGCAAAGCTCCGCCAAGCGGGCGCGATCATCTTCGCCAAAGCGAACCTGGCCGAGTACGCGGTGGACGGCGCGCGCAGCTCGTTCGGCGGTACGTTCTGCAATCCCTACGACACCGAGCGCGAGCCGGGCATGTCGAGTGCCGGGTCGGGGTCGTCGGTGGCGGCGAACCTGGTGACGTGCGCGATCGGGGAGGAGACGGTGGTGTCGGTGCGCTGGCCGTCCGCGGTCAACAGCATCGTCGGCCTGGCGCCGACCAAGGAACTGGTGAGCACCGACGGCATGATCGGCGCCGGGATCAACATGCGCGTCGGGCCGATGTGCCGCACCGTGGCCGACACGGCGCGGATCCTCGACGTGATCGCCGGCTACGACCCGAAGGATCCCTACACCGCGGTGAGCGTCGGGCGCACGCCACGGACGCCGTATCTCGCGGTCACGACCGCGCGCTCGCTGGCGGGAGTGCGCATCGGCGTCGTGCGCGAGTATCTGAATCGGAAGCTGTTGACCCAGGCCGATGCGGAAAGCGTGGACCTGGTGGAGCGCGCCATCGGGGTGCTGAAGACGCTCGGGGCCATCGTTGTCGATCCCGGACCAGAGGGAGCTCTATTTCAGACGTGCATTGCGCGGTCGGCGCCGGAGCTCCTGTCCTCGGCGTTCGCGCGGCAGTATCCACTTCAGGGCGATCAGATTGCCGCGTTCGTGGAGCTGCGCGCCAACCCGTCGCGTGTGCCCGAGGCACTGACCCTGCGCACGCTCGGCGGCGGGTTCGTCGAGCCGGGCGAAGACAAGTACCAGATCAATCGCTACCTGCGCGAGCGTGGCGACGCCAACATCAAGACCAACGCGGATCTCATCGCCAAAGCTTCGTTCTACGACGATCCGAACTTCCCGAACCGTCGCGCGGCACGCGAGCAGGCCGAACGCGCCACCACGCTGGATACGTCGGCGCGCCTGCACACGCGCTCGGCGCTGCAGACGCTGCTGGTGAACTGCATGCAGGAGCAGACGCTCGACGCGCTGGTGGCGCCGATGTCGACGGTGCCGCCACGAAAGCTGCTGGCTCCGCGCGAGCCGGCGAGCAACGGCCGGCCCCCGATCGGCTGGTTCATGTTCGGCCAGCAGGGATTCCCGGTCATCGACGTGCCGGCCGGGTTCACGACCGCCGTCTGGGACCGCGAAGCCGCCGGCAGCAACGAGACCCGGCTCGTGGGCCCGGTCCCCGCGAAGCTGCCGGTCGGCGTCGACTTCATCGCCCGGCCGTTTGGCGAACCGCTGCTGTTCCGCATCGCCGCCGCCTACGAGGCCGCCACCAAGAACCGGCGGCCGCCGGATGGATTCGGGCCATTGCCGTGAAGGTGATACCATCCGCCTCAGGCCGAGCGGCGGCCCACGGTCCGCGTAAAGGGTCGAACCCACCTCCGAATACTCGTCGACCGTCAGAAACCCTGACTTCCAGCCCGTGAGACGCGGACACCGGGCGACAACGGAAGGAAGGGGTCTATGTCCAATCCGACTCTGCCCACCCGGGCATCGCTCGAATATCTCCGCAAGCTCGCCAAAGATCGCTTAGCCGTTCTCAGGGAGACGAATCCGCAGACGCAGCTCGCCACGGCGCTGCTGGCCGTGGCCCAGGAGCACGGGTTCTCCAGCTGGCGGGCGCTCAAGGCCGAGTTCGACAAACGGCACACGACGCATGCGACGCAGCTGTTCGAAGCCGTCGACCGCGGCGACGCCGCCACGGTGCGGTCGCTGCTGCGCGACGAGCCCGCGCTGATCCACGCGCGCCACGCCCGGCACAACGCCAGCCCGCTGCACCACGCCGCCACGGGCGGCAACGTCGAGACCATCCGCGTACTCCTCGACGCGGGCGCGGATCCGAACGACGCCGGCGATGACATCCACCTGGGCGTCATCGGCTGGGCGACGTCGCTGTGGCAGGTTCGAGACGTGCCGACGGATGCGGTGTCGCTGCTGCTCGAGCGAGGGGCGCGCCATCACATTTTCTCGGTAATTGCCGCGGGAGACATCGAGGTGATCCGCGCCTTCATCGAGCAGCAACCCGAGGCGCTCGATCAGCGATTGCCGGCCCTGTACCAGGGCCAGACACCGCTGCACTTTGCCATCACCCGGAACCGGCCCGACATTCTCGGCCTGCTGGTAGATATGGGCGCAGACATGGACGCTCCGGACCGCAACGGCCAGACGGCGCTGGAATACGCGCTGCTGCGCGGCGATCCGGTAGCGGCAGCCCGCCTGGCTGCAGCCGGCGCGCGAGTCCGCGAGCGCGATGCGGCCCAGGCGGTGCCCCGCCTCGCTCCGGAGCTCGCCGACTCGATCCAGACGTCCACCATCGTCGTCGGCTCCACCGACATTGCGACGACGCTCGCGTGGTACACGTCGATCGGCTTTACCGAAGAGGCGCGCTTTCCGACCGATGCGAGCATCGTCTTCTGGGGGAAGGTCCGGCTTGGAAAGGCGGTGCTGACCTTCGACGTGCGTGAAGGGGCCGACCCACGAGCTGTAAGCCTGCTGGTCGAGACCGATCGGGTGCGTGACCTCTACGAGTTCCTGACGGCGCGTCAGCTCGAAACCGCCGACGTCCAGTTCGTCAAGACGCTGCATGAGACCCAGCACGGCGGTCTGGAGTTCAGCATCCGCGACCCGAACGGCTTCACCCTCCGCTTCCTGCAGCAGGCGGACTAGAGAGGCGCTACTGCACCGGCGTTCCGAGCGGCGCGCGCTGGACGATCTCCACCCGCGCGCCCCACGGATCGGTGATGTAGGTGATCACGTTGCCGTTGGCGATCTTCTGCGGCGGCTGGTCAAGCTTTATGCCCCGCGCCTCGAGCCGCTTCACGAACGCCGGGTGGTCCTTCACGTCGAACCCGAAGTGGTCGAGGATGCGCCCGCGGGTCGGCGCCTGCTGTGTCTCCGCCCGCGCAAAGCGGAGCTGCATGCCGGGGAAGTTCACGACCGGGGCGTTGTTGCGCGTGCCGATGGTGCCGCCGAAGGTCTGCGCGTACCACTCGACGGCTTTGGGAATCTCGGTCTCCGGCAGCGACAGATGCACGTGTTCGTTCCGGATCGGCACCGCCTGCGTCTTGTCCTCCAGGATCTCCATGCGCACGCCGTCCGGCGTGACCACGAACGCCTGGTCGAGCCGGCCATTCAGGCCGGGGAGGACGCTCACTCCGCCGGCCTTCCACTGCGCGACGCGGAGCTGCACGTTGTCGACGATGAACCCCACGTGGTTCACCACCGAGCCTTCGGTGCCGCCGTCGCCTTTCTCGGTGCCCAGAATCAAGTTGATGTAGAGTCCCGGGAACATGATGAGCGGGCCGTTGACGGGCATGAACAGCTTGCCGCCCATGGCCATGAACAGCTTCTTGTTGGCCTCTACGTCCTTCGAGAC
>Ga0070670_100006028_pt1 | contig 10249 bp, 8 predicted proteins | sample KBSS63metaG_FD_64665 | JGI IMG/M metagenome (GOLD analysis project Ga0070670, IMG submission 64665) | Switchgrass rhizosphere microbial communities from Kellogg Biological Station, Michigan, USA - KBS S6-3 metaG | ecosystem: Host-associated > Plants > Roots > Rhizosphere > Soil ... | reverse complement strand
TGTCGCCCGGCATCCACGTGACCTCGGCCGCCACGTTGCCGGTTCCATCACGCGGCAGGTACGTCACCGACGTGCGCAGCCCGTAGGCGCGCGCGGCGATCAGCAGGTTCTCGAGCGCGGCGCCGAGCGACAGGTGCAGGTTGCGCTGCTCGGGGTCGAGTTGCTGCATCCAGCGCTGGACGTCCGACACGATGCGGACGCGGCTGCCTTCGGCCTCGAACCGCCACGGCTGCGTGTTCCACAGGCTGGGCGCCAGCACCGCGGCGCCGACCAGCGACCGCGCGACGTCAGCCGGATTGGCTCCCGGATCGGCGGCCACCTGCCACGGCTGGAGCGTATCGATGTCGGCGGGCCGGCGCTTCGCGAACGCCATCGCCGGTCGCAGCGCGGCGTAGGCGGCCGCCCCGCCGACGAGCACGAGGAACTGCCGGCGATCCAGCAACGCGCCGGTAGAAGGCGCGCCGGCAGCGGGATCGCGGCGCCGTGGTCGAGGTGTCATGGTTGCGGAGGGTGCGAGAAGTCCGGCCGCGCGTCAACCCCGCGCGAGGCCCGGCGACGCCCCGGCGGTGGCCTTATAATGAATTGCGGCATTTCGCGTTACGTCGCAGGACGTCGCCGCGCCTTGCCACGAACGCGCGTTTTCGGCCGCCCGGGCGTGTTCCGCTGGCTCCCGGCGCGCCCCGGAGCGACGCGTCACGCATGCCCGCGCACGCCCCGGACGAAGGCCGCTACGTCGCCGAAACCTCGCTCGCCGCGTTCACGCGGCGGGCTGCGGGCGCTGGTCGTGGCGGGCGTTGCTACTGGCACGTCGACCGCACGCGCGCGCGGCTCGCCGCGGCGCTCGGCCGCGATGTGCCCGCGCCGTAGCCGCTACCGCAGCCGTGCCTGCGCGCGGTGGAACTCGCGCACGAACGCGCGCGCATCGGCTTCGCGGACGTTCTCGGTCACCTCGTGGCCGTTGATGTCGATGTGGTCGAACGTCCGGCCGCCGTCGCGGGTGACGAACACCAGGCGGTCCTTCTCGTAGCGGACGTCGCGCAGCTCGCGCACCGGGTACTCGATGCTGCCGGACAGCAGCGAGCTGACGCTCGAGTACACCGCCGCCTTGATCGCACGCGACAGCACGTTGGCGTCGTCGTCGCGGTCGTCGTGCATCTCGCGCCGCATCTTGCCGTACGCCTTGTCGCTGAGCTGCACCGCGACGAGGTCGTCGTCGAGCAGCAGCGTGGCGGCGCCGTCACGGGTCGGGATCGCGATGTCCGCGGCCCGCGTGCCGTGGCGGGAGCCCCAGCGCGCGGGGTCCTTGCAGCACTGGACGTGGTCGAGCGACAGGTCGCCGCCGGCATCGTGGGTCGCGGCGTGCGCTGCGGCGGCGGCGGGCAGCAGCGCGGCGGCCAGCAACAGGGGCATGAGCTTCACGGATCGCCTCCGGGGGGATTGCGGGATCGGGCGCGGCGCTGACACCGGGACTACGCGCGGGGCGCAGCGCGGGTTTCGCGGAGCCGGAACTCGTTGCGGGCGGCGGTCCCCCGTCAGGGGCAGGCGAGCGAAGACGCCAGCGACCGCGCCTCGCGCGCCAGCGACGCGGCGCGCGACAGATCGCCGGCGGCGATCGCGGCGCGGACCTGGGCGAGCTGCGCGCTGAGCCCGCCGATCGTGCTCTCCTGCTCCGGCAGCAGCGTCCGCCCGCCGCAGCGGCGGATCGCCGCCCGCACCGCCAGCGTGTCGGACGCGATGCGCGAGCGCAGTGTCGCGGGGGCCGGCGCCACGGCCGCCGCGCGCGAGCGCCGGGGCGCCGGGGCGGGCGCGGCCTGCCCCGGCTGCGCCGGGGTCGGTCGGGCGTCGATCGGCACGTGCTTCGCGCGGTGCGGCGCGCAACCACCGGCGAGCGCCGCCGCGAGCAGCAGGGCCCGGGCACGGGTCGCGAGGCGGATCATGCCGCGCACGTGCGCCGCGCCGTCAGTACGCGTACGAATACGAGAGCTTGAAGCTCCAGTGGCTCGCCTGGGGCGAGCCCGGGCCGAACACCGGGTTGACCGGGGTGTTCTCGCTCTCGACCACTGCCATGCGGACGTCGACGCCGAGCAGCTGGTTGTTCGTGACCGGCGCATCGACACCGCCCGCCACGAACCCGGCGGTCTTCGAGTACGCGAAGTCGCGGCCGGTGTTGTAGGTCTTGCGGTAGAACTGGCCGAGCCCGAACGACACGTACGGCTTGGCGGCGCTCTTCCACCGGATATGGCGCGTCAGCTCGACGGCCACCGGCACCTCGACGTCCTGCGCGCTGCCGAACCGGCCGAGCACGTCGTACTCGACGAAGCCGCCGACCGACCACTGCTTGAACAGCGTCCAGTGGAGGAACCGGAGCGGCCGGATCCCGGCCACGCGCCAGTCGCTCATGCGGCTCGGCCGCAGCATGTGGCGGAAGCCGACGCCGTAACCCCCGCCGCCGTTGCCCGCGCCGTCGGCGCCGCTGCGCGCGAACCCGGCGCGCAGGTAGAGCCAGTTGCTGCCGGCATCCCACGGGTTGTCGTCGGGCGGCACCGGCGTCATCAGCGCGGCGGCCGACAACTGCTGCGCCGAGGCGGCGGGCGGCGGGGCCGTGACGGGTGCGTCCGCGGCCTGCGCGGCAGCGGTCCACAGGGCGACGACGGTCAGCGCGGCGGGCAGCAGCCCCGCCGGCACGCGCTTCGTGAGGAACACAGCCAAGCTCCTTTCGACCCCGGTCGACCGGGCGCCGAAGCGGCCCGGGCGTTGTGCGCACGTGTTGAGCGCGCGAAAGTTATCAGAGCGCGCGACGCCGCACCAGACGCGGCGCGCCACACGCTTCCGGCGTCGCGTGCGTCAGGCGCGCCCGACAGAATGTCACGCGGCCGGCGACTCTGCGTCGCGCATGCCGGCGGACCCCGATCGACAAGCAGCGCGCGGCCAATCACTTGTCCGCACGCGCCCGGCGCGCGCCGCCCGGCGTCCGCGGCATACGGCCTGCAATGCGCTCATGGAATACCCGGGTCCCTGCTCCCGGGCGATGTCGTCGCCGGGCCGGGCCGACATCGCCGCGAGGAGGCACACATGCCCCAGAACATCCTTCTGGGTGACGAGAGCGTGGCGCTCGGCGCGATCGACGCCGGCATCACAGCCGCGTACGGGTATCCGGGTACGCCGTCGACCGAGATCCTCGAGTACCTGATCGACCGTGCGAAGGACCCGGGGTCGCCGCGCGCCGCGTGGTGCGTGAACGAGAAGACCGCATACGAGGCGGCGCTCGGCGTGTGCTTCGCCGGCCGACGCGCGCTCGTCACGATGAAGCACGTCGGGCTGAACGTCGCGGCGGACCCGTTCATGAACTCCGCGCTCGTGTCGGTGCACGGCGGGCTCGTGCTCGCGGTCGCCGACGACCCCGGCATGCACAGCTCGCAGAACGAGCAGGACAGCCGGTTCTACGCCGACTTCGCGAAGGTGCCGTGCCTCGAGCCGGCGACCCAGCAGGAGGCGTACGACATGACGCGCGAGGCGTTCGACCTGTCCGAGCGCTTCGCCGTGCCGGTGATGCTGCGGCTGGTGACGCGGCTCGCGCACAGCCGCACCACGGTCACGGCCGACGAGCCGCGCGCCGAGAACCCGCTGCGCCGCGCGCCCGAACGGTCGTCGTGGATCCTCCTGCCCGCGAACGCGCGGCGGCAGTGGGACGGCCTGCTGCGCCGCCAGGCGGCGCTGCAGGACTGGTCCGAAACGAGCTGGCACAACCACCTGGAGCTCGTGACGACGCGCCACGACGTCGGCGTGATCACCGCCGGCATCGCGCGCAACTACCTGCGCGAGGAGCTGCGCGACGACCTGCCGTCACACCTGCACATCGGCGCGTACCCGCTGCCCGTCGGGCTGATCCGCACGCTCGCCCGGCACGTCAACTCGATCGTCGTGCTCGAGGACGGCCAGCCGTTCATCGAACGCCAGATCCGCGGCATCCTGCCCGGGCCGCAGCACCTGCGCGTGCGCGGCCGCATGACGGGCGAGGTGCCTGCGGCGGGCGAGCTGTCGCCCGACGTCGTGCGCGCCGCGCTCGGCATGCACCGGCGGCCGTCGCGCTCGCTCGCGGGCGTCACGGTGCCGAACCGCCCGCCGCAGCTCTGCGACGGCTGCCCCCATGCGCACGCGTACAAGGCGCTCGGCCAGGCGATCGCCGGCATGCCGGGCGCGATGGTCACCGCGGACATCGGCTGCTACACGCTCGGCGCGCTGCCGCCGTTTTCGATCATCGAGTCGTGCGTGTGCATGGGCGCGTCGATCGGCATGGCGCGCGGCGCGGCCGACGCCGGCGTGCGCCCGGTCGTCGCGGTGATCGGCGACAGCACGTTCCTGCACTCGGGCGTCGCGCCGCTGATGGACGCGGTGGCGGCGAACGCCGACATGACGGTGCTGATCCTCGACAACGAGACGGTCGGCATGACCGGCGCGCAGGACACCGCGGTGCCGTCGTCGCGGCTCGAGGCGATCGCGCGCGCGGCCGGCGTCGCGCCGGAGCACTTCCACGTCGTCGATGCGCACCCGCGCCGCGTCGACGACAACGCCGCGATCCTGCGCCGGGAGTTCGAGCACCGCGGGCTGTCGGTGGTGATCGCGCGGCGCGAGTGCAAGGTCGCGGCGAAGCGCCGCGCCCGCGCCGGTGCGGCGGCGCCGCTGCCGTGCGAGCGCGCACCGCAGCGCGAGGAGGTGGCGCCGTGAAGTTCGACACGATCCTCGCGGGCGTCGGCGGCCAGGGCGTGCTGTCGATGGCGGCCGTGATCGGCCGCGCCGCGGCGCAGGACGGCCTGCGCGCCAAGCAGTCCGAGGTGCACGGCATGGCGCAGCGCGGCGGCGCGGTGCAGGCGCACCTGCGCGTGTCGGACGACGTCGTCGAGAGCGACCTCATCGCGCTCGGCACGGCCGACCTGGTGCTCAGCCTCGAGCCCGTCGAGGCGCTGCGTTACCTCGCGTACCTGTCGCCCGACGGCGCGCTCATCACGTCGTCGAACCCGTTCCGCAACATCACGGACTACCCCGACCTGCCGGCGCTGCTCGCGCGCGTGCGCACGCTGCCGCGCGCCATCGTCGTCGACGCCGAGCAGCTCGCGACGCAGGCCGGCGACGTGCAGGCCGCGAACACCGTGATGGTCGGCGCCGCGTCCCACGTGCTGCCGATGCCGCCCGAGGCGCTCGAGGACGCGATCGCCGCGATGTACGCGCGCAAGGGGCCCGCGGTCGTCGAGCTCAACCGCGCGGCGTTCCGGCTGGGACGCGGCGCCGCCGAAGCCGCGACGGCCGGGGCGGTCGAGGCCGGGCGGTGACGGACACGGTGGCCGCGCCCGTCGCGCCCGCGGTCGATGCGGTCGCGGTGCGCCGCGTGCTCGACGGCGCCCGCTGCCGCGCGCAGGGCGTGCTGCTCGAGAGTGAGGGGCTCGCGCTGCTCGATGCCGCCGGCATCGCGACGCCGCGGCGCGTGGTGTTCGCGAACGTCGCCGAGGCCGCGGGCTGGACGCGCTCGCCGCTGCCCGGCGCGCGCGTCGTCGTCAAGGTCGTCGCGCCCGGCGTGCCGCACAAGACCGAGGCCGGCGGCGTCGCGTTCGTCGACAACGAGCCGCGCGCGATCGCCGCGGCGCTGGCGGCGATGGCGCGCCGGTTCGCCGGGCAGGACGTCGCGGGCTGGATGGTGTGCGAGCGCATCGAGCACGACCCGGCGCTCGGCCACGAGTACCTGCTCGGGCTGCGGTGGACGCGTGAATTCGGGCCGGTCGTCACGCTCGGGCCGGGCGGGCTGCACGCCGAGTTCCTCGCGCGCTCGCTGGCCGGCGACGCCGGGCTCGCGGTCACCGCGCCGTTCCTCGCGGCCGCGATCGACGCCGCGGTCGCGGCGCTCGCGCCCGCGCGCCTCGTCACCGAGCCGCGCCGCGGCCGGGCGCCCGTGCTGACCGCGGCAGCGCTCGCCGACTGCGTGCGGCGGTTCCACGCGCTCGCCGCGTTCACGCCCGAGCCGCTCGCCGAGCTCGAGGTCAACCCGCTCGTCGTGAGCGGCGGCCGGCTCGTCGCGCTCGATGCGCTCGCGACGTTCTCGCGCCCGGACGCCGCCGCGGGCGCGGCCGCGCCGCGGCCGATCGACAAGATCCGCGCGCTGCTCGAGCCGCGCACGATCGCGATCGCCGGCGTGTCCGACCGCATGAACCCGGGCCGCATCATCCTGCAGAACGTGCTCGCGGCCGGGTTCGATCGCGCGTGCGTCACCGTGATCAAGCAGGGCCGCGACACGATCGACGGCTGCCGCTGCGTGACGTCGCTCGCGGACGCGGGGCCCGTCGACCTGGTCGTGCTGAGCGTCGCCGCGGACGCCGCGGCCGCCATGCTCGCGGACATCGCCGGGCATCGCTGGGCGGAAAGCGTGGTGCTGATCCCCGGCGGGCTCGAGGAGCGCGCCGGCAGCGAGACGACGGTCGCCCGCATGACGCGCGCGCTCGCCGCCTCGCGCGAACGCCCCGATCGCGGGCCCGTCGTGAACGGCGGCAACTGCCTCGGGATCCAGTCCGCGCCCGGGCACTACAACACGCTGTTCATCCCCGGCCACAAGCTGCCCGTGGCGCACGGCCGCTCGCACCCGCTCGCGCTCATCACCGGCAGCGGCGCGTTCGCGGTGTCGAAGCTCAGCAAGCTCGCCGGGCTCGCGCCGCGCTACACGATCACGATCGGCAACCAGATGGACCTGACCGCGGGTGACTATCTGCGTCACCTCGCGGCCGACACGGACGTCGACACCTTCGCGGTCTACCTCGAGGGCTTCCGCCCGCTCGACGGCCGCGACTTCCTCGGCGCCGCGGCCGAGATCACGCGCGCCGGCCGCACGGTGATCCTGTACCGCGCCGGCCGCACCGCCGCGGGCGCCGCCGCCGCCGCGAGCCACACCGCGGCCGTCGCGGGCGACGCGCGCGTCGGCGAGTCGCTCGCGCGCGCCGCCGGCGTGCTCGTCGCCGACACGCTCGAGGACTTCGAGGACCTCGTGCGCCTCGCCGTGCTGCTGCGCGGCCGTACGCCGCGCGGCCGGCGGCTCGCCGCGATCACGAACGCCGGGTTCGAATCGGTCGCGATCGCCGATCGGCTCGGCGCGTTCGAGCGGACGGCGTGGAGCGAGCCGACGCGGCGCGCGTTCGCGCGCGAGCTCGAGCGGCTCACGCTCGACGCGCTCGTCGCGCCGAACAACCCGATCGACCTGACGCCGATCCTCGACGACGAAGGCTACGAGGGCATCGTGCGCGCGGCGCTCGACGACGCGGGCGTCGACGGCGCGATCGTCGGCTGCGTCCCGCTCACGGGCGCGCTCGACACGCTCCGCCCGGGCGCCGACCACACCGAGGACGTGGCGCGCGAGGACGGCGTCGTGCCGCGGCTCATCCGGCTGTCCGAGGAGTCGACGAAGCCGTGGGTCGTGGTCGTCGACGCCGGCCGGCTGTACGACCCCATGGCGCACATGCTCGAAGACGCGGGCGTCCCGGTGTTCCGGACGGCCGACCGCGCGATGCGCCTGCTCGGCACGTGGTGGGAGGCGGCGCTGGGGCGGTGAGGGGGAACGGGCGGCGGCCCGGGCCGCCGGCGCGCCGCCCTGTGAGTGGCCTCAGCCCGGTCGTCGCCACTCCACCGTGTACCGCCACTCGAGGTGCAGCCGCATCGTCGCGCCCGGCAGCAGCGCGCGGTACGCGGGCGCGACCTCACGCGCATCGAGGTAACGCTCGCCGGCGCCGTGCGCGTTGTACGCGTCGCGCAAGGCGCGCGGCGGCGCGTCGCCGCCCAGCGCGCGCAGGCGCCGCATGGCCGCGGCGGCGAGCGCCCAGGGCAGGTCGAGCGGCGAGTGGCGCGTCATCACGTCCTGGACGAGCAGCACGCCGCCCGGCGCGACGGCTGCGGCGAGGCGCGGCACGATCGACGCGAGCGGCAGGTGGTGCACGGTGGCGACCGATACCACGGCGTCGAACGCGCCATCCGGCAGCGGCTCGTTCGCGAGGTCGGCGATGCGGTATTCGAGCCGCGCGTCGCCGCCGACGCGCGCCCGCGCCAGCTCGACCATCGCTGGCGACACGTCGAGCCCGAGCACGCTCGCGCCGCGGCGCGCGAGCGCGCGCGACACCGCGCCGGCGCCGCAGCCCGCATCGAGCACGCGCCGCGCGGCGGCCGGCACGCGTTCCACCACGTGGCGCTCGGCAGCCGTCAGCCGGTCCGGCAACGTGCTCGCCGCGAGCACGCGCGCGATCGCGTCGAACTCGCCTGCGATGGTGGCGGTGTCACGGTGCGGGAGTGGGTCCATGCCGCGATCATCGCCGCCGCCGTGCGCCGCGTCCACGGCGCGCTTTCACCGCGACGGGGCGTCCGCTACCGTCGCGCGCATGAAGCCCGCCCGCCCGCTTGTCGCCGCGCTCGCGACGCTGCTCTCGCTCCAGGGCTGCGGCCGCAAGCAGCCCGAGCCGTCGCACGACCTGTCGTTCGAGAACGTGCGCGAGCCCGATACGTCCGGCCTGTCGAAGGGCCGGCCGCTCATCAACACGGTCGAGGCGTACCGCGGGGGCAGCGGCGTGCTGCGCGTGCGCGGCCGCGTGTCGTTCCCGGACGGCGTGCGGATCCAGGTGTCGATCTACCCGCAGGGATCGAAGCAGCTCGTGAACCGGCTGCAGGTGATCGTGCAGGACCACCGCTTCGAGTCGCCGCCGATCATCGGCCCGCAGGGCCCGCTGCCGCGGGCGACGTACCGCATCGAGTACCTGGCGCTGTTCAACGACGCGTGGCAGGGCGAAGCCGTGATGCGCCGCATCGACGGCGGCCGCGACCTGCGCGGGCCGGGCATCACGCGCGACCGCGTGGGCGGCGCGGCGTTCTACCTGGTGGAGGAGCGCGCGCTGTGACGCGCGCGCGGCCGGCGATAGCGCTTCACAGCGCACGCTTCGTTCGTTAACTTCCACCGCTCACGACCCGGCCGTGCGCATCGCGGCCACGGTGACCGCGCGAGCCGCTCGCGGCGCCGCGTCTCGTTCCGAGGAGCCGTCCGTGAGCCGCCCGCGTCCGCAGCGCCCTCCCGCGCTGCGCTACCGTCCCGCCCGCCGCACCGACGTCGAGATGCTCGCCGACCTGGGCTACCGCGCCTACCGCGTGGCGAGCCTCGAGAAGCGGCGTGAGTTCTACACCGACCACCCGCGGTTCACGGTCCGCGACGTGCGTGTCGGCGAGCTCGACGGCCAGATCGTGTCCTCGCTCGTGCTCTACCCGTTCACGGCGTTCGTGCGCGGCCAGCGGGTGGCGATGACGGGCGTGGGCTCGGTGGCGGTGTCGCCGGAGCAGCGGCGGCGCGGCATCGCCGAGGCGTTCCTCAAGGCGATGTTCCGCGAGATGCGGCAGGAGGGGCGCGCGCTGTCGATCCTGTACCCGTTCCGCGGTTCGTTCTACCGCAAGCTCGGCTACGGCACGGTGGAGCTGGCGCACACGCTCGCGTTCACGCCCGCCAACCTGCCGGCGTCCGAAGAGGCGCGCCGCACACGGCGGCTCATGCTGCCCGACCGGCTGGCCGTGCAGGAGCTGTACGCGCGCGTCGCGCAGCAGCAGGGCCACTTCGCGCTCGAGCGCCGGCCCGAATGGTGGGCGAACCGGCTGTGGGGCTATCCCGGCGAGTGGATCGTGTACGAGGGCCGGCGGCGCGGGCAGATCGAGGGCTACCTCTACTACGAGGTCGACACCACGAACGGCCCGTTCAAGCTCGCGCTCACGCTGTCCGAGTTCGTCGCCGCGACGCCCGAGGCGCACCGCGGGCTCGTCGGCCACCTGGCGTCGCTGTCGGACCAGGTGGTCGAGGTCCACCACGCCGCGCCCGCCGATGCGGCGTGGCCGCTGTCGTTCCTGACGCCGCAGAACCTGCGCCCGGGGCCCGAGATCGGGCTCTATGGCGACACCGGCAACGTGGCCGCCGGGCTGATGCTGCGCGTGCTCGACGTGAAGCCCGCGCTCGAGCAGTTCCCGGTTGCGACGTCGGCGCGTGGCGAGATCGTGCTCGACGTCGACGACGACGTGGTGCCGCAGAACGCTCGCGGCTACATCGTCGCCGCGCGCGAGGGCCGCATGTACGTGAAGCCCGAGACGGCGCGCGCATCCGGCGCGCGGCGCAAGCCGCGGCTCGGCGTCACCGCCGACATGCTCGGGCCGATCCTCGCCGGCACCGTGTCGGTGACGCGCGCCGCCGAAGCCGGGC
>Ga0070670_100006026_pt1 | contig 10251 bp, 8 predicted proteins | sample KBSS63metaG_FD_64665 | JGI IMG/M metagenome (GOLD analysis project Ga0070670, IMG submission 64665) | Switchgrass rhizosphere microbial communities from Kellogg Biological Station, Michigan, USA - KBS S6-3 metaG | ecosystem: Host-associated > Plants > Roots > Rhizosphere > Soil ... | reverse complement strand
GATCTGCGTCCGAGCACGGATCAGACGGTGGTGCGCCAGGCGGAGTCGGAGGCGAACACGCTGATCCGGTCGACGCAGACGACGACGCAGACCACGAAGTCGAAATCGAAAACGAAAACGACGGGCAAGCCGACAACCACGAGGCCCGGAGGGCAGTAATGATCGGCTGGGGAGTGCGCGCCGCGCGCATGACGTGTCTCGCCGCGTGCGCGCTGCTCGCGGCGAGCGCGCCCTCTGCCGCACAAGGAAACGGCCACGGCAACGCCTACGGCCACTTCAAGAGCACGGTGTCGGCGCCGGCGGCCGCGGCGCCGGCGGGCAGCGCACAGATTCCCGGGACGGGCGTGCGCAACTTCGGATCGTGGCTCGACGACGCGTCGGTCATGGATCCGGGGACTGGCTACGTCAGCTTCGGCCTCGGCATCTGGAAGACGCCGGTCTATCGCGAGATCGACCTGCCGACGGTCGACAGCGGCTACGCGCTCAATCGCCGCGTCCAGGTGGGTATGTCGGTGCCCTACTATCGCGCGAGCGCACCGGGCGGGCCGGTGTCGCACGGCTTCGGCGACGTGTACCTGAATGCGAAGGTTCAGCTGCGTGCGCCGGGGGAGGGCAGGACCGGCTTCGGCGTGATCCCGATGGTCGAAGTGCTGAGCGTGGCGCCCCCCGCCGGCGGCAGCCGCGTGCAGTGGGCGCTGCCGGCGAGCATCGAACGGCAGGGATCGAACTGGCGCGTGATGGGCACCGGCGGTTATTTCTCGCGCGGCGCGATGTTCGGCGCCGGCGCGTTCGAGCGCGCGCTCTCCAGCCGGGCGTGGCTGACGGGCTCGGTCAGCCATTCGTATTCCACGCATCACGACGACCTCAGCGCCGCGCTCGGCTTCAAGAAGGCGCGCACCGACGTCAGCGGCGGCCTGACCTACGCGGTCACGCCGGTCACCTCCGTCTACGGGAGCCTCGGCCGGACCATCTCGGGGCACGACGACAACAGCGCGACGCTGATCGCGACGGCGGGTGTGTCGTTTGGCGTCAAACCGTTCAGGCAGTAGCGGGTAATTCGATTGGCACGAATCGTGGTCTGTGCGAGAGTTGGAGTAGCTCATGCACAAGGCCATCCTTCCTGCCCTAATCTGTCTGACCGCGATTTCCGTCGCACCCGCCGCGGCTCAGCGGCGCGGCGCCGCCACGACCGGAGTGGTCACTTTTGCCGTGACCGTACAGGATCCGGCCGGCGCGCCGCTCCCTGACGTCAGGGTGACGGCGACCGGACCGGTGTCGCGGACCTCCCGCACCGAGCGCGGCCGGCTCGTCTTCGAAGAGCTGCCGGCTGGCGTCTACAAGTTCCGCTTCGACAAGGATGGATTCGTGCCGTTCGAGCGCGAAGTGACCGGACGCGGCTCGGTGCCGATCGACGTGAAGGTGACGTTGACGCCGCTGCCGCCGCCGCCGGCGCCGCTGCCGGCGCCCGCCCCCGTCCCCCCGTCCGACCACGCCGTCAACGCCAAGCTCGTCGTGCTCGACATGCCCGCCTTCATCGAGAAGAACTACGTCGGCCGCGGCGCCGGCAAGATGACGCCGCTCGCGTGCAGCACCGGCGGCAGCGCGACGCTCATCCAGATCAACGAGCCGCTGGCGGAGCACACGCACGCGGATGCGGACGAGTTCCTCTACGTCATCGCCGGGCAGGGGACCGCGCGCGTCGGCGATCGGCAGGAGGCGCTCATTCCGGGCGCGTTCATGCTCATCCCGCGCGGCGCCACCCACACGATCCTGACGGGCGCGAAAAAGCCGCTGGTGCTGATCTCGATGCGCGCCGGCGACAAGTGCGGCGGCTAGCCACCTCTTACCCGCGGCCCTCCGTCGGCACGCCGATCGCCGCCAGATCCTGGTGGCCGCCCCCGGCCGCGATCACTTCATCCATCCGCTTCGCAATGGCGAGCAGCGCGACGAGCGGCTCGCCGTGCGCCGCCTCCATCATCAGGCGCACGTCCTTGCGCGCCATCGTCACCTCGAAGCTCGCCGGCAGCACCTCGCCCCGCGCCATGCGCGGGCCGCGGCCCATGATGATGTTGCCGGCCTGGAACTTCGAGAACACGCTCAGCCCTTCGACCGGATCGATCCCGTTGGCGCGCGCCATGGCGATCACGTCGGCGAGGCCGGCGCTGATCGCGAACAGCATGCAGTTGCCGAACAGCTTGTAGGCGGCCGCGAGGTCCGGCCGCTCGCCGAGATACCAGACCTCGCCGGTCATGCCCTCGAGCTCGCCCCGCACCTCGTCGAAGATCGTCGCCGGTCCTGACGCCATCATCAGTCCGGTGGCGTCGGCCGCCATCTGCGGCGACATGAACACCGGCGCGTGCAGGAAGCGTACGCCGCGCTGCGCCAGCCGCGCGAAGCGTCCCTTCGTCGCCGCGGGCAGCGTCGTCGAATGATCGATCACGATGGCGCCGGGCGGGAGGGCCGGGATGATTTGATCGAGGATGCCATCGACGACCGCGTCGTCCTGGAGGACGAAGTGCACGTGGTCCGCGGCGGCGACCGCCTCGGCGGCGGTGGGCGCGACGGACGCGCCGTCGGCTTCGAGGGCGCGGGCCTTGGCGGCGGTGCGGTTCCAGACCGTGACGCGCGTGCCGGCTTTGAGAAATCGTCTGACCATCCCGGACCCGAGCAGTCCGGTACCAATGAGCGCGATGCCTGCCACGTGAATCCCTCCCCCTGGATTCTACCGAAGCGGTCGGCGGCAGGCCGGATGCGCTGTAAACTCGGCGCGAATGCAGCTGACGCCCGGCACCCGGTTCGGCCCGTACGAGATCGTCGCGCCGCTGGGCGCCGGCGGAATGGGCGAAGTCTACCGGGCCCGCGACACGCGCCTCGACCGGACCGTCGCCCTGAAGGTGCTGCCGCAGCACGTGCTCTCGGACCCCGCGTTGCGCGCGCGGTTCGAGCGTGAAGCGCGGACCCTGTCGAGCCTGGACCATCCGAGCATCTGCACGTTGTTCGACGTCGGCCGCGAAGGGGACGTCGAGTACCTCGTGATGCAGTATCTCGACGGCGAGACGCTGGCGGCGCGCCTCGCGCGCGGGCCGCTGCCGCTCGACGAAGCGCTGCGCTACGCCGTGGACATCGCCGCCGCGCTCGATCGCGCGCATCGCGCGGGCGTCCTGCACCGCGACATCAAGCCGGGCAACGTGATGCTGGCCAGGACCGCGGGGCGCGACACGGCGGCGAAGCTCCTCGATTTCGGTCTGGCGAAGACGCTGGAAACCGGCACGCTTGGCGTGACCGAGGCGGTGGAACAGACCGCGACGTCGCCGCTCACCGGCCGCGGGACGATCGTCGGCACGCTGCTGTATATGTCGCCCGAGCAGCTCGAAGGCCGCGACCTCGACGGGCGCAGCGACATCTTCTCCTTCGGGGCGGTCCTCTACGAGATGATCACGCGGCGGCGCGCGTTCGAGGGCGGCAGCCAGGCCAGCGTCATCGGCGCGATTCTGGAGCGCGATCCGCCGCCGATGGCGTCCGCGGTACCGCTGACGCCGCCGGCGCTCGACCGCGCCGTGCGCAAGTGTCTCGCGAAGGATCGCGAGCGGCGCTGGCAGAGCGCGGCGGATCTCTGCGACGAGCTCTCGTGGATCGCGCAGTCGTCCGGCCTGCGCGAACAGCCGCTGGTGCCGCAGCCGCCGCCGCGCCGCCGCTGGAAGATTCCGCTTATCGCTGCAGCGGCGGCGCTGCTCGCCGTCGCGGCCGCCGGCGCCTTCGGGCTGCTGACGCGGCCCCGGGCGGACGCCGCCGAACCGGTCCCACGCGATCTCGAGATCACGCTGCCCGCCGGCCTCACGCTGACTCGCGGCGGCGTCGCGGTCTCACCCGACGGGCGATCGATCGTGTTCGTCGCGACGCCGGCGCCCGCCGCCCCGGAAGACCCGTCCGCGGAGCCGCGGCGATCGGCGCCGCGGCTGTATCTGCGGCGCTTCGACTCGGCCGACGTGACACCGCTCGCCGGCACCCTGGGCGCCCGGACACCGTTTTTTTCTCCGGACGGGCTGTCGGTCGGCTATTTCACCACCCGCGCACTGATGAAGGTGGCGATTCGCGGCGGCGCTCCGGTGCGGGTCATCGGTACCCCGCCGGTCACGCGCGGCGGCGCCTGGCTGCCCGATGATTCCATCGTGGTCGCGCCGACCCAGACGGCTGCGCTGGTGCGCGTCTCGGCCGACGGAAAATCGCAGCCGTTCACCACGCTCGACGTGGCACTCGGAGAGCGGGCGCATCTCTGGCCGCAGGCGATGCCCGGCGGGCGGCAGATCCTCTTCACGATCCGCCGCGGCACGACCACGGATATGGAATCGGCGGATGTCGGGATCGTCGACGTCGCGACCGGCGATCGGCGCATTCTGCTGAAAGGGGCGGCGTTCGCTCAGTACTCACCAAGCGGGCACCTGCTGTTCGTGCGCGGCGGGACGCTGTTTGCCGTCCCCATGGACCCGACGGCGAAAGAGATCCGGGGTACGCCGACGCCGATCGCCGCGAACATGGCGACGGATCCGTGGGTCGGCGGCGCGCATTATGCCGTGGCGAGCGACGCGACGGTCCTCTGTCTGCGGGGCGCGTTTCCCGAGGCGACGTCCGTGCCCGTGTGGGTAGATCGCGCCGGCGCGACGACACCAGCGGCCGGCATCACGACGGCCCTCCCCGGCCAGCCCCGCATCTCACCAGACGGAACGCGCGCCGTCTTCAACGGCCAGTCGCCGGATGGCGACGACGAGATCTACGTGGCCGATCTCGTTCGCGGCACCGCGGTGCGTCTGAGCCTCGATCCCCAGGATGACTTCAACCCCGTCTGGAGCGCCGACGGCAGCCGGGTCATCTGGACCGCGCTGCCGCCAGGGCGCCTGCCCTTTCTCGTGATGCGATCCGCGGATGGCAGCGGGACGACGGAGGAGCTATTACGTGAGCCGAGTGCGCAATTCGCCGGCTCCGTTTCACCGTCCGGCCTGCTGGCGTACACCCAGGCCTCGCAGACAGGGACCCGTGACATCTTCGTGGTGCCGCTGAATGGCCCGCGCAAGGCCACGCCGTTCATCACCACCGCCGCGAGCGAATACGGGCCGCAATTTTCGCCTGACGGCAAGTGGCTCGCCTACGTCTCGGATGAATCGGGCGCCAGAGAAGTCTACGTCGCGCCGTATCCCGGCCCCGGCGGCTATCGCCGCGTGTCGACCGGCGGCGGCGTCTCGCCGGCATGGAGCCGCGACGGGCGCGAATTGTTCTATCAGGTGCCCGGCGCTCTCATGGCGGTCGACGTGACGCCGGGCGCCACCATCCAGTTCGGCACGCCGCGCCGGGCCTTCGGCGGGCCGTTCCTCATCGACAGCCGCGAAGACGGCCCGCGCGCCTACGACGTGTCGCCCGACGGCAAGCGATTCCTGATGCTGGTGGAGCGCTACTCGGCCGTACCGCCGCCGGTCTTCCACGTGCTCATCGATTGGCGTACGCAGCTGACCGGCGGACGGAAGTGATCACCGCGCCAGGTTCAGCTCGTTCAGCGGCACATCCCAGTGCGCGTCGAGAATCTCGAAGCGCCGCTGCTCTTCGCGCGTGAACGTCGCCTGATCCGGGTACAACCGCTTCACAATCGCTTCGTCCTCCGATGGTCCGGTCATCGCGGCCGTGTCCTTGTAGGTGATGGCCACCGCGAACGTCCAGTCGGCGCGGCCGTCGCCGTGGTAGGTCGGCACGAACGTCCGCACGTCGACGATGCGGCCCGACTTCATTTCTTCGCGAAGCACCGGCAGGTGGTTCTTCGCGAACAGGCGGACGAACTCGTCCTGGAAACCCCACTTCACGCGATAGAAGTACCAGGTCGTGCGCTCGGTGCGCCCGCTGGCCTGGGCGGCGGGCGCCTGCGCCAGCAGCCGCGGCACGAGCGACGGTGCCGGTGCGGTCGAGGCAATGGCCACAAGTGCCACCGCGCCCACGATGGCGGTCGTTGTCTTCAGCATGGTGCGAGTCTACTCCGGCGTGCGCGCCCGCGGCACTTCGATGATCCAGTAGGGTGTGCCTTCGAGAGCCCGCCATCCCAGGCTGTTCTCGGGAATCTTCTCCGCGAGCGCGTAGCGGGCCGTCGATCCGTCGAGCGCGCGCAGTACGGCGTTTGCCGAATCGGCGGACGCCGCGAACAGCGGCAGGTCGGCGATCGGGACCTCCGCGACGATCTTCACGCGCGCGAGCCGGGCCCATCGCGACGCGATCTGGGCATTGCCGATGACGGCGACGCGCGTGCCTTCCGCCAGGCCGGCCGCGTGCATCACCTCCGCGACGTGCCACGGGTTGTTGTATTCGTCGACGTCGCCGCGGAGCAGCCGCCGCCAGCCCGCGCCGCATTCCCAGATGGTCGCCGACACGATCGCGAAGGCGAGTAGTGCCGTGACTGCTGCGGTGGCTCCGCGCAGCAGCCGCGCGGACGCGTCCGTCCTCGGCAGGCGCACGCCGGCGATCAGTGCGACCCACATGACGCAGATCGCGGCGCCGAGGTATCGCGGCGACACGTAGACCATCGCGTACAGCCCGATCGTGGCCGCGCCGGGGATGAGCAGCGCCCAATGAACGCGCCACCGTCGTCCGGCCGCGGCCGCCAGCCAGCACGCCACGACGATCGCGAGCACGGGGAGCTCCGGGTTCATCCACTCGCGCTGATACGCGTTGACCGTCAGCAGCTCGAAGACGCTGCTGGTGCTGATCCGCAATCGGCGCAGCTCGTCGCGGACCGACAGCGCGGGGCGCAATCCTTCGTACCAGCGCGACGGGTCGTGCCAGATCGGATAGGTTGCCTCGAACGGGTTGCTGGTGGTCAGGTCGTACACGGCGGGCTTGTCGAGCAGCAGGCGATCGGGATGTGAGGGCGTGCCGGTGACGCCGACGCCATCCGAGTGGGGCCAGTGTCTCGGCCACAGATGCGGATAATCCTTCGAGTGGCCGACGAACCAGATGTAGTTCATCCGGCCCGCGTCGCCCATCGTGAGCCGCCCCTTCACGACCGACAGCGCGGCGATCCACGGCGCGCTGACGAGCGCGAGACCGACGCCGGCGATCAGCGTCTGGGTCCAGCGGCGCCTCGCAACCGCGAATCCCGCAAGCAGATAGACGACGGACAGCGGCAGCATCGCCGCCTTGGCGAGGTAGCCGCAGCCCAGTGCGGCGCCAAGCAGGAACCCATCGCTCAGGCGAACCGACCGGCGCAGCCGCACGAGCATCGCCGCGGCGACGAACGTGGCGCTGGCGACGAGCAGATCGGGACTCTCCATCCAGATGACGAGCTGCGTCAGCGCCATCCACGTCCACAGCACCAGCGCGATCGTCGTCAGCTGCCGCGGCGACCACGACATCGCCGATCCGTCCTGCGTATCGTGTCCGGCATCGCGCAGCAACTCCCGAACGAGCAGGGCGCACGCCGCGAACGAGAGGAGGAAGAGGGCGAGATTGACCGCGTGCACGAGCGCGTATTCCGCCGATCGCGACGGGCGGAAGATGGCCGCAGCCCCGGCGAGGACCCAGGAATAGAGCGGGCTCCAGTAGCCGTTCATCGCGGCGCGCCAGCCGGGCGCCCGCCAGGCGTCGGCCGTGTCCAGATACGACACGGCGTCGAGGTTCACCAGCCGGTAGCGGTAGGTCCAGCAGTGCGCGGCGCCGACAAGACCGGCAAACGCGGCCAGCGCCAGCGTCAGCCTCGCCGGCAGGGTCGGAGGGTCGGCGCTGCGCGTCACTGCGGCCGCGCCTCGCAACCGCTGTGCCAGCGGCCACCCTCGATGGTTTGATGAGCCGCGCTCGCCCGCATTCGCGTCCCCGCCGCAGGGCTACTTCCGGCCCCGTCGCTTCGGACTTCCCGCCGGCTTCTGGCTGGCCGCGGCAATTGCGCGCCGCCCCCAGGCCATGAGCGCGTCCGCGTCCTCGAGGACCGACACCGGCACGCTGTAGTAGTGCAGCGACGGCCGGCCATCGCCGTACGGATCGAAGGGCGCGCCTCCTGCCCGCTGAAACTGCGGCCTGGTGCTGTCGTCCACCTTCAGGTAAAGGATGTCGTCATCAATTAGCGCGAAGAAGACGTCGCCCGAATAGATGCCAACGCCGCCGAACATCCGTTTGGTGACGATGGGGCGGCACCCTTCCAGCTGTTCGACGACGAAATCTTTGAACCGGGGCGTGACAGCCACTGCGGCACCTCCCGCTGTCTATTATCGAGGTACGACCGGATGTTGGGGAGATTCAGAGACGAAGGAAACGGGGACTTCGGAGGCAACGGGACACCCATCACAACGGAGAAGCGGAGGAACGGAGATCAACGGACACCGGCGAATTACGCCGAAGACGGAAAGGGCGCACAAACCGGGCGGCGTGTTCCAGTCCGCTGCGGCCGGCCTTCGGCCGGCGCCTCGGGCGACCCGCATCGCCCGGCCGCGCGAAGCGCGGCGCAGCGGACCGTCCCATGCCGCGCCCTCCGTGCGTCCTCCGTTCCTTCGTTCCTCCGTTGTGATGGGTGTTCCGTTCTCTCCGCCCCCTCCGTTCCCTCCGTCTCTGAGACTCCGCCGCCCTCCGTCTCTGAGACTCCGCCGCCCTCCGTCTCTGAGACTCCGTCTCTGAGAGTCCGCCTTTTGACATGATGTTCAACATGTTCAGCTCGATGAAACGGTTACGCCCCGTGCTCTCCCTGGTTGTCGCCGCCGGCGCGCTCACCTTTTCCGCGTCGCCCGGGTCGGCAGCCCACCAGCAGTCCACGGCCGCGACAGCCCGCGCGTCGGAGACCGCGCTCGATCGCTATGTCGCCGCGCCCGATTCGAGCTTCGCCTGGAGCGTGTCGAAGAACCTCCCGGCCGGGGATGCTACCGCCACCCTGATCGATCTCACGTCACAGCGCTGGCTGACCGAGCAGGAAGTCGAGCAGCCGCTCTGGAAGCACTGGCTGGTCGTCGTCTCGCCGCGGACGGTCAGCAGCGACATCGCGCTGCTCTTCATCAGCGGCGGACGCAACGATCGCAATCCCCCCTCGGCGCCGTCACCCTGGCTGGTCGATGCCGCGCGCGACACCGGCAGCGTCGTCGCCGAGCTGCGCATGGTGCCGAACCAGCCGGTCGTGTTCAAGGACGATCCGGCCCGCAAGCCGCGCCTCGAAGACGATTTCATCGCCTACACGTGGAAGCATTTCCTCGTCACCGGCGACGACCGCTGGCCGGCGCGGCTGCCGATGACGAAGAGCGCGGTGCGCGCCATGGATGCGATCACCGCGTTCGCCGCCTCCGACGCCGGCGGCGGTCATCGCGTCGGCCGCTTCGTCGTCTCCGGCGCCTCCAAGCGCGGCTGGACGACGTGGACGACGGCTGCCGTCGATACGCGCGTGATCGCCATCGCGCCGGCGGTGATCGATCTGCTGAACGTGGAGGCGTCGTTCGCGCACCACTTCCGCGCCTACGGCGCGTGGTCCGACGCGGTGAAGGATTACGAGGAGCAGGGGATCATGGACTGGATGGGCACGCCGCGCTTTCGCGCGCTCATGCGGATCGAGGATCCGTACGAGTACCGCGAGCGGCTGACGATGCCCAAGCTGCTCGTGAATGCCTCCGGCGACCAGTTCTTCCTGCCCGACTCGTCGCGGTTCTATCTCGACAAGCTGCGCGGCGAGACGCACGTCCGCTACGTGCCGAACACCAGCCACGCGCTCGACAAGTCCGACGCGCTCGAAACCGTCCAGGCGTTCTACGCCGCCGTGGTCAGGGGCGCCGCGCGGCCGGAGTTCACGTGGGCCTTCGAGAAGGATGGCTCGATCAAGGTCGTCGCGAAGGACCGGCCCGACAGCGTCACGCTGTGGCAGGCGGCGAACCCCGACGCCCGCAACTTCCGCCTGGACGCGATTGGCCCCGCATACCGGCCGACCGTGTTGACGCCGTCAGGGCCCAACACCTGGATCGCCCGGGTCCAGAAGCCCGCGAAAGGGTGGACGGCGTTCTTCGTCGAGCTGACATTCGCGTCGGGCAAGTACCCGCTGAAACTCACCACCGCGATCCGCGTGCTTCCCGATACGCTGCCGTTCGCCGCGCCCGCCACCAAAACCGATGCGCGATCCGCGAGGGGACGATGACGTGATCGATCGGCTTCTCAGCAGCCAGGCGAAGGGCGCTCCCATCGGTGCCCATGCCGACTTCGTCGCGCCGCGCGATTGCGAGCGGCTGCCGGAAGTCGTGCCACAGGTGCCGTTCGACT
>Ga0070670_100006025_pt1 | contig 10251 bp, 12 predicted proteins | sample KBSS63metaG_FD_64665 | JGI IMG/M metagenome (GOLD analysis project Ga0070670, IMG submission 64665) | Switchgrass rhizosphere microbial communities from Kellogg Biological Station, Michigan, USA - KBS S6-3 metaG | ecosystem: Host-associated > Plants > Roots > Rhizosphere > Soil ... | reverse complement strand
GCGGCGATGATGCTCGTGTTGAAGAGCGCGCCGTAGTAGTCGGCCATCATCGTCATCTTGCGCGGCTCGGCCGTAGCATCGAACGATGGCAGCGCGTACCCCACGCTCGCGGCGAGCGTAGCCTTGAGCATGTCGCGTCGCGACAGTTTTCCGTTCATGGATCTCCTTTGGTAGTTTTTTCGCGCCCGCGCAATTCAGGCGGCGCATGCAGCAAGTGCCACCACGCCTTGTCGTCGCCCAGAGCGGCACCGGCCAACACGGGCGCCCCGCTCACGACTGGAATTGTGCGCGCCGCGCTCCCGGCGTGTCGGCGATTTCAGAACAATTCGAAGGGGACGGTTCGACCAGGAATCGTCCACCCGAGTGCCAACAGCTCGCTGTCGGCGGTCGCTTTGAGCTCACCGTAAGGCGTGGCGTTGGGCAAGACGAAATACGAAAAGGCGTCGAATGATTCACCATCGAACGCGACGTTGCCGGAAAGCAGGAACAGCGCGCGATGGCCGTGCGGCGCTCCGGCGGGAAGCGATGAGCCCGCCTGCAGCGAGAACATCTTGAGATTGGGTCCGCACTCGAAAAAGTAGCCGAGGTGGCGCTGCGCAACGCCCGGTCGCCCCGTCGGAATCCAGGGATACGAACCGGTACGCATCACGACATAATCCTCGAGTCGGCTCGGCGGGTATTCGACCGGCTTGCCGGTCAGGTTCTCGAGAATCGCCTCGTAGGCATCGCGCTTGCGGCCGTTGGCGAATGTATAGATGCCTTCGTCGAATGTGCCCGTCTCGGCGAGCTGGCGCTGGGAGCGCACGACCTCGTCAGGATGAGGGTACGGGATGCGGGACGGACCTTCGAACTGCATGTCGACGAAGTGCATGGGCTCGACGCCGCTACCGTCGCGCTTCTCGACCGGCGTGATCGGGCCGTAATAGGCGCCTTCCGGGATGTAGAGCAACGCGCCCTGATCGTAGATGTCCTTGTTGTAGCGCATCTTGCCTTCCACCAGGTACCGCACCTGCTGAAAGGTGTGACGATGGCGGGGCGACATGTACTCCGGCTCGGCATACAGGCTGCCGATGCGCAGGCCGATGTGCTTCGATGCGTCGTAGAAACCGTGGTAGCGCTGCTTGTAGCCCGGCCGCACGGCAATGTCGACCCACGGCAGGTCGTTCTCGCGCACGCCGGCGCCTTTGTCCATCGAAAGCATAGTCATGTGGAAATGTCCCAAGCGCGTCGGCGGCCTCGTCGCGCGATCGTACAATTGCCCGAGGGAAGCGAACGCTCGTTACCATTCGCGGCGCAAGGCCGACCTGCCGGGTCCGCCGACTTTAGCCGACCACCGTCGTTTTGCCGATTCGCATTTGGAATCACGAGATAACCAGTCGATCCGGAAGCTCGGTGAGCACCGCCTGCTTGAAGCATTCGGAAAAGAGGAGTGCGGCCGGACGCAGGCGTCTGCCGTCAAGGCGCGCGATTCCAACCGAACTACCGAGCGTAAGCGGCGGCAATGGCAGGATCTCCAACACGTGCAACCGCTGGAAGTATCGCGCCAGTGTTTCAGACATGGCACAAATACCGGCGCGCTCGCGCGTCAGCGTAAGCATCGCGAGTACAGCGCCCGTCTCGACCAGGTCTTCGGGAGGTCCGAGGCCATGCTGACGCAATGCCTCATCGTAGCGGCGACGCGACGAGCTGTCGGGCGGCGGCAGCACCCACGGATATTTAGCGAGCGCGCCCCATGTGAGCTTGCGTGTCGACAGCACCGGCGAGCCCGGTGTGGTGACCAGCACGATGGCATCCTGGTACACGGATTCGAGCGCGAGCCCGCTCGGATCGGGAATGGTATCCACGCGCACGATCACGAGATCCAGCTCGCCGAGCCGCAGTCCATCGATCAAGGGTTCCATCAGCCCCTCGTCGAGGTGAACGGTCGTATGCGGCGAGCGCTGCTTCAGTAGCTCGATCGTGAGCGGCACGAGGCGCGATGCCGCGGTCACCGAACCGACGTGTATGGTGCCTGCGTGCCCCAGCTTGGCGGTTTCGAGATCATCGCCGAGCCGGCTCACGCGCGCGAGCGCCTCCCGCGCGTACTGCACGAACACCTTGCCTTCCGGCGTCACGATGAGTCCCGATGGCGTGCGCTCGAATAGTTGAGCCCCGAGAAGCGATTCGAGTTCAGCCAGCGCCTTCGACACTGCAGGTTGCGAAAGCGACAGATGCTCGGCAACGCGACCGACATGCAGCCGTTCGCTGATCGCGACGATCAATTGCAGATGCTTGAACTTGAGATTCGAGCGCAGCAGATGTCGCAGTTCGGCCAGGGAAGACCTCGGGGTCCGATTCAGACTTCGCATTCTAGCCAGCGATCGACTTCGTCTTCCGGGAAGGCAATGACGCGGCTATCGACGCTCGCGTTCAGACGGCTGTCTGGCCTACTTGCGCGAGCGCGGCCTGTGGTACATCACATTGGAAAGAATACCGGCTCGCCCTCCCCTGCGAATATCTCGTGAAGCGCCGATGCCCCATCATCCTTGAGAACGCGAAAACAGTCTTCGAACAGTCGTTCCTTTTCTTCGATCTGCATGGCGACGAGCTGCATGACAACAACGTCGAATGCGCCATCCAGGAAGGGCAGTGCCAGCGCGCTGGCCTGCTTGAACTGCAACCGGTCCTGAAGTCATTCGGTTCGTTTTCCCCAACGAGCGTCGCTCGCCTCATAGGCGCGGCGACATCATCTCCCGAGTTGTTCGCCGCGGCGCTAACGGGCGATCGTCCAGGCATCGTCATTAAGTTTCGCGCTTGCTGAATTGCGAACGGTCGCGTGCATCCCGCACCGCGGACGAGCTTTCGTTAAGTGTCCGACGGATGGTTGATTCCCTCTCCTTGCTAGAATGAGAAGCATTCTCATTAACGGCTTTGGCTTGTCAGGGACGCATGGAGGATCAAGAAGGAGTATTGGCGCGTGACACCGGCGCGCGCGTCAACTCCAATCAAGCGTCACCGAGGACACGCCTTCGCCCCGCAGCGCTCGGTGTCGCGTCGCTGTCGCTGTTCGGCGCCGAAGGCGGCGCATGGGCACAGACGACGACAGGAACCGTAAGGCTGCCCGACGTCAACGTCGAGGCGACACGGGGGACAAGGGTTTCTCGACCGACTCGACGACCGCCGGTACGCGCACGGACACGCCGCTGCGCGACATTCCCCAGACGATCAACATCGTTCCGCAATCGCTGATCCGGTCGCAAGGGGCGACGACGCTCAGCGACGCGCTGCGCAATGTTCCCGGGATTTCGTACGCCGCCGCGGAAGGCGAGACGCAGGCGAACCAACTGTTCCGCCCGTGTCACCGCGCAACTACTACGGCTACGCGAACTACGATTTTGCGCATTACGAGACGAACATCGGGACGGCGCGCCTCGATCACGAATTCACTGAGGCGCTGTCGTTGAGGCAGACGGTTCGCTTCGCGAGCTACAAGCGCCAATCCGAGTCGACGATACCGTCGCTCGCGTCAATCGACGCGAACGGCAACCCCATCACGATCACCACCCCGCCGTCGGTGTTGCTCGTGACGCGCAACCACGACACCAATCGCAGCCGCGATAACGACGACACCGCGCTCATCAGCCAGACGGAGCTCGTGTGGAAGCCACAGAGGCGCAATGTCGCGCATACGGTTCTTACGGGTATCGAGCTTGCACGCGAAAAGCTCGATCGACGCAACTACTTGCTCGATGCGAACCGGCAGTAGCCGGCGTGCAGGCACCAACCTCGACGACACCGTATCTTTCACCCGACCCCGACACATCGCTCTCGTACACCAAGACGCCGAATCTCGCGGCGCTCGCCGAAGGGGACACGGCAGCGCTCTATTTGCAGGACCAGGTCGCGTTCTCCGCGCAGTGGAAAGCGCTCGTCGGCGTGCGCTGGGAGCGCTTCACGGCGAACGCTCGCACCGAAGCACTCACGCCGACACCCAGTGCGCCGCCGGTCGGACCCTTCCAGCGGACGGATCGGATGCTGAGCGGACGCGCAGGCGTGATCTGGCAGCCCTCGAACTCACAGTCGTACTACGTTTCGTGGGGCAACTCCTCTAACCCGTCTGGCGAGCTCGGCGTTTACGCGGGAACGTCGAACACCAATCTGACGTTGAACAACCAGGACCTTGCGCCGGAAAAGAATCAGAATTTCGAACTCGGGGCGCAATGGGAGCTCACCCAGCGACTGCAGCTTCGCGCCGCGGTCTTCCGCACTGAAAAAACCAACGGGCGTCTGCAGGATCTCGACACGGGTTCATCGTGCTCGCCGGCAAACGCCGCGTGGACGGCGTCGAGGCGGATCTGACCGGACAGATCACGCCCAATTGGGACCTCTACTCGAGCGTCGCCGTGATGGACGGAAAAATCGTTACGGGCTCGCCCAATGTGCAGGGCAATACGCCCCTTGGCGTCGCTCGCGTCGCCGGCAGCGTGTGGACAGTCTATCGACTGGCCTCGTTGGAGATTGGCGGTGGCGTACGCGTCGCCATTCGCGAGCGCATCGATGCCGCGTCCTGGGTGGACGGGAACGTAACATCGGGACATCAGTCGGCCCAGGCAAAGTACAACGAGCAGGTGCCTGAGGATGCACCGGAGTCTCGTGGGGCGGGCGACACGATCCTGGCAGCGCTCGCTCGCAGCGCGTTGTTCTTTTCGGCCGCCCTGCCGAGGCAGGTCTATCCACTCCTCTTCAACCGGTACCGCGGAGACATGCGCTTCGGCAATCACGTGGATGGCGCGATGCGCGTGCACGGATCGACGGGGCGGCGCATTCGCACCGATCTCTCGGCGACGCTGTTCCTCACACCACCGGACGACTACGACGGTGGCGAGCTCGTCATCGAGGACACGTATGGGGCGCACCCCGTGAAGCTTGCGGCCGGCGATCTCGTCATCTATCCCGCGACCAGCGTGCATCGCGTGACATCGGTAACGCGCGGGGTGCGCGTTTCGTCGGTCTTCTGGATCGAGAGCATGGTGCGCGACGACGGCCGCTGCACACTGCTCTTCGACATGGACATGGCGCTCGTGCAGCTTGCACGGGACGTACGCGACCATCCATCACTGATCGCGCTGACTGGCTGCTATCACAACCTGTTACGTGCGTGGGGGGAGTCGTAGACGCGGAGGTCGAGGATCGTCAGACGGAGGCGCATAGGACAAGCTTGCCGAGCCAAACCGTCTATTCATTACTTGCGGTGTGCGGCCAGCGGTCTTAGAAACACGCAGGCAACTCGTACCAAGTGCGCTCGCCATTCGCTTGGGCAACCCTTACCGCGAAGAAGACGACCGTCGATTCGATAAACCGGTTTGGATTCCTCAAACGGCTGGAGGCTCAGGAGAGTTGTCAAACAGAAAGGGCCCGCATCGCTGAGGGCCCTCAATAAAGCGGAACCCTCACCTTCGCAAACGAAGATCAGGGCAAAGATACTGCAAGTTGTCAGGCTCGACGTCTTCGAGCGACCAAGGCCGAGACGGCCAGCAGTGCTACCAGCAGTCCCAACATCCATTCGGAGAGCGTCGGAACGGGGGTCGCGCTGGGCGCTACGGTCGCGACGGGATCCACGGTGAAGTTGTCAACGACGAACCCATTGTCGTTCGTCCCGGATTCTGGATTTTCCTGTATGCGAAGGCGCAGCGTATTACCGGTACCTGTGAACACGGTACTCACATGGTGAGAGCCAACAGCCCATGAGAGATTGCCGTGATACAGAACCTGTGAAGTGACCGTATCGACGATGGTTACGTCCAGGTTGGCGGGCGTGGAAATCCAGCCTACCCAATCGAACTGAAGCCGGTATTGCTGCCCCGCGACACTGGCGAAGTCCTGATAAAGATTGGCATTGTGCGAATTGAACCCTTCTCCATCGGTATTCACGCTGTACGGCCCTGATATGAACGGATACGTCGATGTGTCGTGAATCGTGACGGCGTGGCCCGGCTCGATCGTCCAACCTGGAATCTGCGAACCGGTCAACGCGCTGAATCCGACCCCATTCACGACTCCCGATCCGTAACTCGGTTCGCTGTCGAAGCCGCCATTTACGAGCACGTTCGCATGCGCGGACCACGCGAACAGCAGGGTGGAGACGACCACGATCAAGTGCCGCGCGATTCTTGGTTTCATGTTGTTTCCTCGCCGTGCGTATTCGGAGAATGGATCAGGACGCCGCTCGATTAGCGTTCGGGCGGCACCAGCTGCCCCTCCAAATGTATCCGAATCGTTTGCAGACGCAGATGCTGCAGCAGGTGGAAATGCGCTCGAACGCCCCGCATGTTGCTAGGCCGCAACACAACTCGATGCCGTTGTTCAGCGGCGTCGCGACGGAGCGCCATCGGTAGCACCTAACGCTGCAGATCTATCGCTTCACTGCCGGCAACCCTGCGCAGTGAGGCGGCCAGGCATCAAGCGCGAGAGGGATACCGATCGGCCGTTACGGCGCGGAGGATGCTCTCGATCTCCTCGAGCCCCGCAGGTTTGCGAAGCAAATACTTGAAGCCCGCGATTTCACATTTCGCAAGAAGATCGGAATTCGTCAGTCCCGTATACGCCACGTAAACAGCGCTTCCCGGGAAAGACCGCTGCAGCTGTTCGGCGGTCTTGAAGCCGTCGACCTGGGGCATCACCAAGTCGAGAATCGCGACATCCGGCTCAAACGAGCGTGCGGCATTGACGGCTTGGTCACCGCCGTGGGCGACGCACACTGTGTAGCCACTTTCTCGCAGCAGCACCCCCAGCGTATCGGCGCTGTCTCGATTATCATCGGCGACCAGGATGCGAAGTCGGCGAGGCATGATGAGCATGTAAGGCACTAATGCCCATCGCTATTATCCTCAAGTTGCTTATCTGTGCAAGGCCGTTGCTCGGCTCCTCCTACGATCCCTGCATGCGGCATGTCCATACTCGACCGCCCAAGTCGGCTTGCCGACCTTTGCCACTCCCGCCGCATTTAGCGGCCGCGGCTGGATCGTCGAGCTGGAAATTCTAAAGGTCTCGACGTTCTTTTGGTGTCGACCACAGCGTGCAGCGCCAGGGTACGTGCTAAGCATCGAGCACTAATGGATTGCTGACGTAGTTTGCAAGGCCCGACACGGATAGCGGTACATGAAATGACCCGCCTTTGGCTTATGCTGTCAAGCATCGCTCGCATCGCAACGCTGAGGCCGGACAATCTCGGCTTACGTCCGCTTTGCGTGAATCGCGTTTACTCACCAGGCCTTCAATAGTTTCAGCTTCCCTCCGTCGCCTCTGGTAACTGTCGTGACAGTTCGATCAATCCTCATCAATGGTCAAAAATCTAAAAGCGGCTGACGGTTACTGGCATCTTCGTCTTCCCCACTTGAGCTCGATCGTTCAAGTGGTTGAAATGGTCACGAGCGCGATTGCGTACTCTCGGACTCATCAAATACCAAGGCTCTTGGTAGATGTCACGGGCGTGTCGCCTCTAATAGCACCGACGCTCGTGGATCGTTTTTTAATGGTGGAGACGTGGGCGTTCGCATCGAAAGGCGACGTCGCGGTGGCTGTCGTCGCCCAGCCGGCACATATACATCCTACGAAGTTCGGAGTGAAACTCGCTTCCGACCTGGGCTGGAAAGCCGATGTCTTTGTCTTTGAGCGCGAGGCGCTGGAATGGCTTCTAGCGCAGAACTCGTCCGAACATTAGGATTAGTGACCCACAGGCGCAAACAGCCGTGCGCCTTGAGCCCCACTTCCTCTACCGCGAATGGCCGCGGACGATCACGTAGGTATTGTCGCCAAGCGGATTACCGCACCCCACCGGGCCGGACGTCCAAACCGCGTTACTCCGCCCGTGGCGCGTCGAGTGGCGCGTGTGACGCTACTCTCGGGCCACTTGCTGGACGGCCTGCGCAATCCTTTCCAGTATCGGTTACGCGCTTCGATTGCGTCACGCGTGCCGCAATGCATGTCCGAAGGTAGCCCATTTCAGACCTGCGACTTCAATTCGCACCACCAAACTACATGGGCGCCTACACAGGTGCCCAGAAAACGAGGATCTGATACCCCCGGTTTCCCTGCTGACGCACTAGCAGCCAATGTCGCCCCCGCGATCCCGGGCATTTACGTTACCTACGTCGGACGCGTCCGGTTGACTGTCCAGCAACTCCCGGCTTTCGGCTATGCGCGCGAAAGATAGCTCTACGGAACGCTTTGATTCTTGGATCCCGGCGTGCACGGCATCAAGCAATTGCCTGCTGTCCGCGATCACCCTTGCGGCCAGGTTCCAAGGACTCTCTGGATTGGACTCGAGGTCGAGCATGGCCAGTTCGACGTTGAGGGCCGAGGTAGCCAAAGGTCTAACGCGGTGCGTTGGCGTGGGAACTGGTTGAATTGCTAATGCGCGCGGGCCTAAACGGCTACGGCCGGCGCCCGTCATCCGAAGCAAAGGTGAAACGCCTCAGCTACCAGGTGATCGACGCCATCTGAGACGGGCCAGCCTTTTGGCGCTGGCTTCTGTGACGCCGTGCTCAGCCAAGGCGCTGAACCCCCCGTTTTTGGTTCACAACGCGGCTCTGAATTTGCAAGGATTTTGTAAACCGCTGATCCAATAACTCCCGGAGCAATCAATCTTTTACTCAGCCATCGGTCACAAAACGGCTCGTCTACAACGTCAGAACTAAAAAGGGCCGGCGTGGCGGCCCGGCCCTTCCTGATGCGGTGCAGCTGAGACTGTGTGTCGCGTGCTTGCTATGGGCGAGCTATGTATTTTGCGCGGATGCCAGAGACGTCCCGATCGCTCCTACATTTGAGGCTCTCGCGCATCTACCCAACCCCTTGTTCGGGCGCTGTACGCAACACCTGTAGTGCAGCAGATGCGTACGTGCTGCCAATTGGCAGGCCGAATTCCACGCATGCCATACCCGGAAATGGGTTGCCGCAGTCCGTCAGACTACGGGCCATTTCGCTTGCAAGCTCGTGATCCTTGGCGTCGATCGCCGATAGAAACCGATCCCGAACGTTCGCTGGTGCATAACACCAGTTCACTGCGACGCCTTGGTGCGAGAGTGACGATTGGTCAATTGCGGAGATCTAAAGCCCCATGCCTGCTGGGTAACGGACACTAGACCATCGATTATGCTCAACGCGGTAGCCGAGCCCGGCACGAGAAAGCTAGGCGTCGGGAACGATGGTTGAACGCAAGGTGACGTTGTGGAGTGCGAAGTCTGCATAACGTGCTTTCGGGTTCCGCGCGCGAGAAGCCGAGCACGTCGTTGCCTGTCAGACAACGACGATCAGTATGCGCTTTTTCACCGCCATAACCGGTTGAACGCCAAAAGATAGTAAACGCGTGCACCAACACTGAGCGGTCCTCCGGAACGCGAATCTATAGGCGTGGTAAAGCCGGATGCGATCCGCGAACCCTGACCTGATCAGTCGAGCCGCTTAGCTCGAGCACGCGAATCTCTCGCGACTAACAGCCATCAAGTCGGCGTCACGCCGGACGAGGTAGTCGAACGCTATCGACGGTACCTGCTCGACCTCGCCGACGCCTAGCCAGGGAACAGGCGCTCGCCCAGTTCGTCTACCCAAGCTGGGGCGCATCGAAGATCCGAGAGAGGCTGCGGCGTCAGTATTCCGATACTCAAACACCGCGATCAGCACAGTCCACGCCGTGCTCTACCGGCATGGCTTGGTAACCCACCTCGGAGGTGAGCGATAAAATTTGGCTCGTCACCTTCATGAATTACGCTCAAGTTCAGTTCGGTCTAAATCAGGTGTCGGGTCGCAATACCGGCACGCTTTGCCACAGCCCTTGCAATGGGACCGTCGGCATTCGAGTTTTGAAACTCGAGCAGGTCCTCTATATGAATGCCGGTTTTTAACACTTTTCCCCGACAAAGCCGCGATCATTACACTGAGGGACTGCTCATCAACCCCGCTTCTTTCAGCGAGCCATTGAGCAGGCGATGAATCGCGAAGCCGTCCTCCATGCCGAGTGCGGCATCAAGGAGTTCACGCGCTCGGGGCAGAGTGAAGGTGCGGATTACCAGTTTTATGCGTGAGAGACTAGCGGGACTCATGCTCAACGCGTCAACGCCCATCCCCAAAAGCAATAGAGCACCCGCCGGATCGCCCGCCATTTCACCACAAACGCTGACCGGCTTTTGTTGTGCGTGAGCGACTTTGACGACGTGGTCGATTGCACTGAGGACCGCAGGATGCATGCCGTCGTACGGCGTCGTCACCTGCGCGTTG
>Ga0070670_100006018_pt1 | contig 10258 bp, 9 predicted proteins | sample KBSS63metaG_FD_64665 | JGI IMG/M metagenome (GOLD analysis project Ga0070670, IMG submission 64665) | Switchgrass rhizosphere microbial communities from Kellogg Biological Station, Michigan, USA - KBS S6-3 metaG | ecosystem: Host-associated > Plants > Roots > Rhizosphere > Soil ... | reverse complement strand
CTTGGCCGACAGAAGGCGCTGCACGAGAAACTGATCCGTACCGTGCGTCGCAAGCGTCAGCGCGATGCCACCGAAAAGTCCAGCCCAGAATGTGTACACCCGCGTCGCATCAACACTGAAGTCGAACACTTGAAATTTGCCGGCGGCGTGTCCAGCCGCGGAGACTGCGGCCCAGCCGCCTGGTATTTGCCACAACAGCGCGGTAAAGACCGCCAGCGCACCGGCGACATACACGAACATTTGCACTACGTCGGTCCAAATGACGGCGGCTACGCCGCCGCGCACCGTGTACACGATCATGGCTGCACCGAGAAGCACGATCGTCCATGGCACGGGCACCTGGGTGACCACCGAAATCACCAGCGCCGTTGCAAACAGCCGCACGCCATCGGCGAGCGTCCGGGTCACGACAAAAATAATCGCGGCCGCATTCTTCACCCCCGCGCCGAAGCGCCGCTGCAGCAATTCATACGACGTGTAGAGCTCTCCGCGAAAGTACGCGGGAATGAAGAGGGCGCTGACGAGGATCCTCCCGACGATGTACCCGAACGCGAGCTGGAGGAACGTCATGTTCCCCGCGTACGCCCCCGCCGGGACGCCGATGAAACTCAACGTGCTCGTCTCCGTCGCCACGATGGTGAAACAGATGGCCCACCACGGGACGGATCGATCCGTGAGGAAGTAATCGCGGGTGGTCTTCTGGAAGCGTGCGAACCAGGATCCGAATGCGGTAATTGCCAGCAGGTACCCGGCGATCACGACGTAATCGAGCCAGGTGAGGACCATCGCGCTGGCGGGGTCAGCGAGACCCTGAGACGGGCGGCGCACCCTCGGCGAACGCCGCGCGGCCGACGACCGCGAGGTAGTCAGACGGCGCCTGGCGTGACGCGACGAGGGCGTCGTAGGAAAACAGCACGATCCCCTCGGCGCCAAGCCGGCGCGCGGTCTGGATGTTGTCGATCGTTTCCTGCGGCGACAGCCGATACGCGCCGATCCCCGCCCACACCGGGTGCGCCCCTGCCGCCGCCCGGGCGGCGGCGATCTGCTCCGCAAACCGCGTTGGCTCGGTCGCGTACGCCATCGGACAGATGGCGTCGACGAGGCCGGCGTCGAGCCAGCCGCTCCAGTTCTGCAGCCGGCGCTGAATAGCCTCGTGAGCGTCGGGCGCGACCGCCGCACTGACCGTGATGTTCGACCGCTGCCGTTTGACCGCGGCGTGGACGCGATCGATGAGCGCCGTCATGCGCGCGGTGCGGAACGCGCGCCACTCCTCGGGAAAGGCGTCGGGATAGGCGAACAGATCCACGGTGTCCCGCCCGTCGACACCGCGCCGCGCGGAATCGGAGATCCGCGTGCGCATCCAGGCGCGGAACTCGCGAATGGCCGGACGGCTGTAATCGAAGCGATCGTTCGGGTAGCGTGCGTAATCCAGGTGAAGACCGTCGACTGGGTATCGCTTCACGAGGTCCGCGGCGATCGAGGCGACATAGTCCGCCGCGTCAGGAAAGATCGGCGACGCGTACAGGCCTTCGACGTCCGCCGACTGGGTCCGTGTCCACCGCGCCAGCTTGCCAACGTACCCCGGACTCTCCGGTTCCACGACGGCAAGCTCCTGCGCGATGTCGCGCGGAATCATGAGCCACGAGGGATGCCGGTGAATGATGTGCTCGCGGGCGATCGGGAGGTCGACGGCGCTCGAGACGAGATTGACGTTGACCCAGGCGTGGACGCGCAGTCCCGCGGCGTGACCCGCCTGAAGAACGGTCGCCAGCGGATCGAACGTCTCCGGTTGGCGAAGCAGGTCCGACCCGCGCGGCTCGACCGCACCCAGGTAGTACGCATCGCCGCGCCCGCGCACCTGCACGAACAACGTGTTGAAGCCGTGTTCTTGTGCCGACCGCACGAGCGTCGCGATGCTTTCCGGCGAGGTGAGCGTCGTACGAAGCACCCAGAGCGCGCGCACCTCCGCCTTCGCGGCATCGCTTCTGGCCGCAACAGCAGACACACTCGGAGACAGCAGGCACAAGGACGCAGCTAGCGCAATCGCGGCTGCGGGAATGCCGCGCAGGCTGCCTCTCACTCGACTCATAAAATCCCGCGAGTTTACACTATTCCGCGGCACCTGCGGTATCGCTATTACACTGCTACTGATGTTCCATGTACTGGGGATCGACGCAGGAGGGACGAAGACCGTCTGCCTGCTCGCCGATCAGGACGGGCGGGTCATTGCCGAGGCGCGGCGCGGCGGCGCGAACCTCCAGGCCTCCGGCGAGCTCCAGGTTGAAAAAGTTCTTCATGAGGTCATGGAAGAAGCGCTCGGCGACCGCGACATCGTCCCCGCCGCCATCTGTCTCGGTATCGCCGGCGTCGATCGTCCCGACGACTCTGCGACCGTGGCGGCGATCATGCGGCGCATCGGTTACAAAGCGCGTGTCCTGGTCGTCAACGACGCGCTCGTGGCGCTCGAAGCAGGCGCGCCGGGGCAACCTGGTGTGGTCGTGATTTCGGGGACCGGTTCTATCTCCTACGGGCGCAACGCGCGCGCGGAAGCGGCGCGTTCCGGTGGCTGGGGGTACGTCCTCGGCGACGAGGGCAGCGGTTATTGGATCGGCCGCGCGGCGATCCGCGCGGTGCTGCGCGAAGCCGACAAGCGCGGACCCGAGACGTTGTTGACCGGGATGCTGCTGGAGCACTTCGACGTGCCGCGAGCTCAGGGGCTCATCCACGAGGTCTACAACGCCCAGTTGAAACCTGCGGCCATCGGCGCGCTCGCCAAGTGCGTGCAGTCGGCGTTCTCAACCGGAGATGAGGTCGCGATCGGCATCCTGCGCGCCGCTGCGAACGAGCTCGAAGGGTCGGCTCTCTCCGTGGCGCGACGGCTCGATTTGGTTGGCGAGCCGTTTCCCTTCATCCTCGCGGGCGGAATCTTCCGCGCGGTTCCGTGGCTGGAAGGGGAGCTCGCACGCCGGCTGCCGATCGCCGCTCCGCGGAGCCGCGTCGAACTGCTGGAGCGCGAGCCGGCCATCGGGGCCATCGCGCTCGCGCGGCAGGAAGCGCGCGGACATGCGGCCGTGCCTGCCTATAAACTCGATTGATGCCTGCCGACGAGCCTCGAGGAACCTGCATCCGCGCGCGAAGTCCCCGCGTCACCGTATTCCCGGATGCTGACGGCGTCGCCCGCGCGCTGGCCCGCCGAGTTGCCGACGCGGTCGCCGCCAATGCACGTCTGGTGATGGGGCTGCCGACCGGCCGGACCCCGCTCGCGTTCTATCGCGAGCTCGTCGCGCTGTATGCCGGAGGCGCGGTGGACATGTCGGAAATCACGACCTTCAACCTCGACGAGTTTCTCGGGATACCGGCGTCGCATCCGGGCAGCTATCAGAACTTCATGGAGCAGCACCTGTTCCGCCACGTCAACGTCAGCCCGGAGTGCCGTCATTTTCTGAATGGGACCGCGCCGGATCCCGACGCTGAATGCCGGCGATACGAACAGGAGATCGCGGATGCCGGCGGGATCGATCTCCAGATTCTCGGGATCGGCACGAACGGCCACATCGGGTTCAACGAGCCGGCGCCGACGCTGGTCGCGCGCGCGCATCGCGTGACGCTGAAGCCGGAGACCCGGCGGAGCAACGCGGCGCTGTTTGGCGGGGATCCGGCGAACGTCCCGCCTGAGGCGTTGTCGATGGGGATGGCGACCATCCTGCACGCGCGGGCAGTGGTCCTGCTGGCGACGGGAGCGTGGAAGGCGGCGTGTGTCGAGCGGGTGGTCAACGGGCCGCTGACGCCCGAGCTACCCGCATCGTTCCTGCAGCTTCACGACGACGTGGACATCATGCTTGACGCGGCGGCGGCGGAGAAGCTGCGAGCAACTCTTTGAGCCGGACGTCCGCGTCTTCGCCAATCGCTTCGCGCACAGAGTCGTGCGCCTTCTTCAGCCGGCGGAGCGCCTGCGGAAGCGTGAGGTTCGCGCGCTGCATGATGATCGCCGCCTTGACGTTCCACTTCGCCCGTTTGAGCAGCACATCAGCCGCGTCGTAATCGACCCCGGTCACGAGGATCAGAATCCGCCGCGCCCGATCCTTCAGCTTCTCAGAGCCCGTCTGGACGTCGACCATCAGGTTGCCGTACGTCTTGCCGAGCTTGATCATCGAGATGGTGGTCAGCATGTTGAGGACGAGTTTCGTGGCGGTTCCCGCCTTCAGCCGGGTGGACCCGGCGATGATCTCCGGCCCCACGCCGGGCGCGATCTGCAGATCCACGAAGTTCTGGAGCTCCGAACCAGGCCAGCAGGTGACGAAGATGATCTTCGCGCCCGCCTTGCGCGCCCGCGTCAGTGCGCCGCGGACAAACGGCGTCATGCCGCTCGCGGACACACCGATGACGACGTCTTTCTTGCCCAGCCGCAGCCGCGCGATGCTGCGGGCTCCCTCCTCGTAGTTGTCCTCGACGCCCTCTTTCGCCTTGAACACCGCGTCCTGTCCGCCGGCCATGATCGCCTGCACCAGGCTGGGGCTGGTGCCGAACGTCGGCGGCATCTCGGAGGCTTCGACGACGCCGAGGCGGCCGCTGGTGCCGGCGCCGACGAAGACGATGCGGCCCCCCTTGCGGAGCGACTGCGTCACGATCTCGACGCCGTGCGCAATCCGTGCCTTCTCCTTCTGCACGGCCGCCACCACTTTGCGATCCTCGTTGAGGATCATGTCGATGATGTCAGGAACGGGGGTCCTGTCGACCGAAAGACTGACAGGGTTGAGGGCCTCGGTCGGAAGGGACTGCCATTTGGATTGCGTAGCCATGAATAGTTCCGTCTGCTGCAACCGCTTACACTACTCCTCGGATCAGGGGGTGTCAAACATCCGGGACGCGGGATCCGGGATGCGGGATCCGATCTCAGGGTGGTGGATCCGTCGTGATTGACAACTACTTAACCTATCTGCGCGACGTCCGGCGGATGTCGCCGAACACGCTCGAGAGTTATGCACGGGATCTGACGCTGCTGGCGCGGTTCGCCGAAAAGCGCGCGGCCGCTGTCGAAATCCTCAGTCGCGAGGATCTCGAAGCCTTCGTGCGTCAGCTGATGTCGTCGGGACTTGCGCCGCGATCCGTGGCTCGCGCGGTCGCGTGCGTCCGTGGGTTCTACCGGTTCGCGGCGGTCGAGCGGAAACAGGACCGCAGTCCCGCAGACGACCTCCGGCCACCCCGCGCGTGGGCGGCATTGCCGAAGTTTCTGTCTCTCGACGATGTCGATCGGCTGCTCGCGCAGCCCGACGCGACGACCCCGCGCGGCCTTCGCGACAAAGCCATGATTGAGGTGCTTTATGCGACCGGGCTTCGCGTCTCGGAACTCATCACGCTGCGGGCCGGCGATCTCAATCTGTCCGACGGATATCTGACGTGCATCGGGAAGGGCGATAAGCAGCGCATGGTCCCGCTCGGCCACGAAGCGGCGGAGTGGGTGCGGCGGTACATTCGAGAGGGACGCCCGCATCTCGTCAAGAAGAGGAGTTCCCCTTGGTTGTTCGTCAACGCCCGCGGCGGCGCGGCGCTCTCGCGCGTCGGCTTCTGGAAGTTACTGAAGCAGTACGGACTGCGGGCGGGCATCGCACGCGGCCTCAGCCCGCACGTGCTGCGTCACTCATTCGCGACGCACCTGCTCGAACGCGGCGCCGATCTGCGGATGATCCAGGTCATGCTCGGCCACGCGGACTTGTCGACCACGCAAATCTACACACATGTCCTGGAAGCGCGGTTGCGCGCGGTCTACGACAAGTTCCATCCGCGCAAATAGGGCTTCAGGGCTTCACGGTTCACGGCTCAATGCCGGCTCTGAGTCGGGCACGGTCTTCTCGACCTCGATACTGCAATCCGCAACGAGCGCGCTGAGGGCGCCGATCGCCGCCGCGACGGGCGCAATCACGGCGCCAATGACGCCGGCCGTCAACGGGAACTCGGCGATCGTCTTCCCATGTTGCTTGACGACGACGCGCCGGACGTTGCCTTCCGCGACGAGCCGCTTGAGTTGCGCCAGCAGCTGCTCGCCCGTCCCGCCAATTTTTTCCCACATCGTGCGTTCCATCTGTGAATGCCCCCTCGAACGATTAGACGTGCGCGAGCGGAGGATGCTCCCTGAAGCCCTGAAGCCCTGAAGCCCTGAAGCCCTGAAGCCTCGAGTCGAAGTCCAAGCGCTGCAACGGTTTGTTGTTGCTGCGATCGCCCGAGAACTGCTATATTTGGAGGATTTGAAACGCTCTTCCGTGTGTCGGGAGAAGCGCCCGCTTCTCGGAAAACCCGAGCAAGTCCACGAATGTCTGCGTCAGCCGTGTCCGGCACCATCCCGGCACGCGTACGCACAGCCTGAAGGAGCGCGAGACGCATGAGCCGTAAAGGCCGCCATCTGTTTACGTCCGAATCGGTGACCGAAGGGCATCCCGACAAGATTGCCGACCAGATTTCCGATTCGATTCTCGATGCGATTCTGGCGCAGGACGCGCGCAGCCGCGTCGCGTGCGAAACGCTGGTCACCACCGGCCTGGCGATCATCGCCGGCGAGATCACGACGACCGCCACCATCGATTACCAGCACGTCGTGCGGCAGGCAATCAAGGAAGTCGGTTACACCCGCGCCAAGTTCGGGTTCGACTGCGAGACGTGCGCCGTCCTGTCGTCGATTCACGAACAGTCCCCCGACATCGCGCAGGGCGTGGATCCCGGCGGGGCCGGCGACCAGGGGCTGATGTTCGGCTTCGCCTGCACCGAGACGGTCGAGCTGATGCCGCTGCCCATCATGCTCGCGCACAAACTGACGAAGGGCCTCTCGCGCGCGCGCCGTGACGGCGTGCTGGAGTACCTCCGGCCCGACGGCAAGTCACAGGTGACGGTCGAATACGACGGCAACCGGCCGGTGCGGGTCGACACCGTCGTCATCTCAACCCAGCACAGCGCGGAGGTCGCCAACGAAACGCTTCGCGGCGACATCACCGAAAAGATCGTCAACCGCGTCATCCCGGACGAGATGCGCGACAAGAACACCCGCGTCCTCATCAATCCGACCGGCCGTTTCGTCGTCGGTGGACCGCACGGCGACGCCGGCGTCACCGGCCGCAAGATCATCGTCGACACCTACGGCGGCGCTGCGCCACACGGCGGCGGCGCGTTCTCGGGCAAGGACCCCACGAAGGTCGACCGCTCCGCGTGCTACATGGCTCGCTACGTGGCCAAGAACGTCGTCGCAGCAGGGCTCGCGGAACGCTGCATGGTCCAACTCGCGTACGCGATTGGCGTAGCCGAGCCGGTCTCGGTGCTCATCGACACCTTCGAGACAGGCGTTATCGACGATTCGAAGATCAGCGAGATCGTGCGCGCGCACTTCAAGCTCACGCCGAAGGGCATCATCGAGGCGCTCGACCTGCGGCGGCCGATTTACAAGCAGACCGCGGCATTCGGCCACTTCGGACGCACCGAGCCGGAGTTCACGTGGGAGCGGACCGACAAGGCGGAAGGCATTCGGTCGGACGCGGGGGTCAAGAAGCAGGTAGCAGCGACGCAGACCGTGTAACCGTCACCGAATGCGCAGAGTTCTGTTCGTGACGGCGGCCGTCGTGGCCGCCGTCATTTTTTTTGGGCTTGCGACGCTCCCGCCGGCGCCTCTGGCGGTCGACAGCGCCGGTATCGATCCGGATCTCATTCGCCGCACCGTTCGCGGCGCTTACCACATTCACAGCACGCGTTCGGACGGCGCGTCGGACAAAGCCGCCATCGCGTCAGCCGCCGCGCGCGCCGGCCTGAAGTTCATCATCGTCACCGATCACGGCGACGGCACGACGCCTCCGGATCCTCCGGCATATCTGTCCGGCGTCCTGTGCATCGACGGCGTGGAGATCAGCACGAACGGCGGGCACTACGTGGCGCTCGGTATGCCGCCTTCACCGTACCCGCTCGGCGGCGATCCGGCAGCAGTTGTCGAGGACGTCGCGCGGCTCGGCGGCTTCGGCATCGCCGCGCATCCGGATTCACCGAAAGCGTCGCTCGCCTGGACCGACTGGGAGGCGCCGATCGACGGCATCGAGTGGCTCAACACCGACAGCGAATGGCGCGACGAGTCCCGCACGACCCTGGCGCACGTGTTCCTCCACTACTTGGTCCGGCCTGGACCAGCACTTGCGTCGATGCTCGACCGTCCCGTGACCACGCTGAAACGATGGGACGAGCTGACCAAACGACGTCCGGTTGTCGCGCTCGCCGCTCACGATGCGCACGGCGGAATCGGACGCGGCCTGGAGGAAAGCGGCGCCCGCAAGAGAACGCTCGGCACCGTGCCCTCATACGAGGCGAGCTTCCGCACGTTCAGCGACAACGTCATCCTCGATGCGCCGCTCAGTGGCGACGGTGCAAAGGACGGACGCGCGGTGATTGATGCGATCCGTCACGGCCGCGTGTTCACGGTCATCGACGCGATTGCCACGCCGGGGCTGATCGATTTTCGCGCTTGGCAGGGCGACATTCCCAAATCATCTAACATGGGTGTGAGCTGGCCCACCGGACCTGCCGCCATGTCGGCACGCATCGCGATGCCCGCCGGCGCCCAAGTGATGCTGATCGACCGCGGCCGCGAGTACCTCGGCCTTCGGCCGCCAGACTACGCGACGGGCATGGACCCAGGAGAGACCATACGGATTGAAGTTCGTCTGCCAGGCGCTCCTGGCTCGCCACCGGTTCCGTGGCTGGTCAGCAATCCCGTGTACTTCCTTGCGCCGGCGCCGCGGTCGTCAGCGGCGGCCTCAGACGAGCTCGTTCCGCTTCCGGGTGATCTCGGCTGGCACGTCGAGAAGGATCCGGACACGAACGCGGCTGACAGCCGGACGACGGAAAAGGTGTCGTTGCAATACACGCTGGCGGCAGGCGCAAGGCGCAGCCAGTTCGCCGCCCTGGCAGCCGATCTCAAAGGCGGATTACCGGGGCTCCGGCAGCTGATGTTCTCGGGTTCGTCGACTGGGCCGTCGCGCGTGTCGGTGCAGCTTCGATATGCGCAGCGTGGGGGGGAGCGGTGGGGAAGTTCCGTCTATCTCGACTCGAATGACCGCGAGGTGAGCCTGCCACTTGATCGGATGCGGCCGCTGGATCGACAGACCGGCCCGGCGCCGGATGCCGCTACCGCATCATCGCTGCTGTTCGTCATCGATCTGACCAACGCGAAGCCCGGCGACTCGAACAGCTTCACCATCAGCAAGGTCGGTTTCTCGCGATAGGAACGCCGCGGCGCGACGCCCGTTCTATCGATTCCCCCGGCCCGGTGCAATCTCCTCCAGCGCGGCGATCAGATCGCTGGCCAGCAGCCCGTGCCGGAATGCTTCGCGCAGCATGCGCGCGGCAATCTGCCTCGCCGCAGCGGCCTGGGTCGTGCGTCCGTGTTCTTTCGCGCGAGGGGAGATGAAGGTTCCGAGCCCCCGCTTTACGTAGACCGTCCCTTCCTGCTCCAGCGTCCGGTACGCGTGCTGGACGGTGTTCGCATTGACCTTCAAGTCCTCGGCGAGCTTCCTTACCGCGGGCAGCGGTTCGTCCGGCTTCAGCACGCCAATCGAAATGCAGCGGCCGACCTCGTCGACGATTTGCCGGAACACCGGCCGCGGGTCGGAGGTGTCGATGTCGAATAGCACACTAGTATGCTAGCACACTAGTAAACCAGCACTGAACGAAAGGCGAAGCTCCCAATCGAAGAGCGAAGATTCCAACGAAGAGCGAAGCCCCCACCGGACAGCGAAGACCCCCGTGTGTTATGTCTTCGCTATCAGCATGAGATAGGCGGCGCACGCAGTCACGATGATGTTGGGCGTCCACGCAGCGAGGACGGGCGGCAGCAGGCCGGCGCTGCCGATAGCGACGAAAACGCTCATGACGAGCCAGTAGAGCAGCGCGATGACGGCGCCGAGGCCGATGCCGTAAAGCGCCCCGCGACGCCCCGTCGTCACGCCGAATGGCACCGCGAGGAGCGTCATGACGAAGGTCACGAACGGGAAGGCCACCTTCCGGTGCAGCGCGACCTGCTGCGGCAGATAGTTGAAGCCGCTCGAGGCGAGCTCCTCGACCGTCCGGCGCAGCTGAGCGGCGGTCATCATTTCCGTGTCGGCATCTTCCGTCGCGAAATACTCGGGTGGATCGATGGCGATCGGCTCGCGGGTGACGGCACGCCATTTCGTTGCGCCGGCGGTGAACTCCTGTACCCAGCCGCCTGTGCCGGTCCAGCCCTCCACGTACTCCG
>Ga0070670_100006017_pt1 | contig 10258 bp, 5 predicted proteins | sample KBSS63metaG_FD_64665 | JGI IMG/M metagenome (GOLD analysis project Ga0070670, IMG submission 64665) | Switchgrass rhizosphere microbial communities from Kellogg Biological Station, Michigan, USA - KBS S6-3 metaG | ecosystem: Host-associated > Plants > Roots > Rhizosphere > Soil ... | reverse complement strand
CGCCGAGCTCGGCGAGGGCGCGGGCACGGCCCACCAGCGCCGGAAAGACACGCGGAAGACGCGTTTGGAGCTCGGGGGCGGGAACTGTCTTGGCCGTTGCGTCGACTACCTTACCCTTGACGCGTCCCGTGAAGCAGTAACCACGGCCGGGAACCGTGCTGATCAGGTCGCCACCAAGCACCTTGCGCAGTGCGCCTATTTGGACAGGGACGTTCGCCTCTTCGACCACGAGGCCCGGCCACACCCGGTCGAGCAGATCGTTCTTGCCGACCAACTCGCCGGGCCGCTCGGCCAGTGCCACAAGCAGGTCGAAGGCGCGCGCGCCAAGCACCACCGGCCGGCCATCGAACATCAGCCGTCGCTCGCTGCGCTGCAGCTCGAAGCGGCCGAAGCGCAGTGCGTCCTGGGAAAAGGAAGGGCTCGGATTCCGCATGTTCTCGCGTAACGGGCGAAAAAGCTTAGCAGGCGCGCCAACTCTTCGACGGCGGCGATGAGCTGGGGCTCGAGGACGCGCTGAGCGAACGTCTGACGCCAAGACGGCACGCTGCCGACGCATCGGCTCGCCCGCCTGGGCGCACCATGCGTTCAGGAACCCTCCACCGCAGTCCGACGAACCGACGTGTCCACCGCAACCCCCGTCTCCGTTGCCCACGTATCCGCGCAGATCGGTATGGACGAGCCGCCGCGCAACTACGTCTTCGGCGCCGTGCTGATATCCGTCACGCTGCTATGGCTCGCTTTGCGCTTCGATCTCCTTCCGGCGTTGCTGGCCGGCCTCCTGGTGTTCGAAATCGTGCACGTCCTGACGCTGCGCCTGCCATTCGTCCGCGAGCCACGGGCCCGCTTGCTGGCCGTCACGTTCCTGGTCGTGGTGGTCGTCGGCCTGTTCAGCCTGGCGATCTTCGCGTCCATCCTCTTCTTTCGCAGCGAAACGGGCGGCTGGATCGCTCTGCTGAGGAAGTCGGTGGATGTCATTCAGAGCTGGCGCGGCATGATGCCGCCCTGGATCGTGGCCTCGCTGCCGACCGACGCGGAAGGCCTGCAGGCCAGCGTGCTCACCTGGCTCAAGGAACACGTTGCGGCTGTGCAGACGTTTGGCCAGGAAGGAACGAAGGTACTCGTGCGAATCGTCATCGGCATGGTCATAGGCGCTCTGATAGCGCTGCGACAGGCCGATCCGCCGGTGCCGCAGCGTCCGCTCGCTCTGGCGCTCGTCAATCGCGCGACTCGCTTTGGCGAGGCCTTCCGGCGCGTCGTCTTCGCGCAAGTGCGCATCGCTGCCGTCAACGCGTTGTTGACCGCCGTCTACCTCGCGGCCGTCCTGCCGCTGCTCGGCATCCAGCTGCCGCTCGTCAAGACGATGATCGCCGTGACCTTTCTGGTGGGGTTGATTCCGGTGTTCGGCAACCTGATTTCAAACGCGGTCATCGTCATCGTCAGCCTGAGCGTCTCGCCCTACGTGGCGCTCGGCTCGCTCGCCTACCTCATTGCCATTCACAAGCTCGAGTACTTCCTCAACGCCCGGCTGGTCGGCACGCAGATCCAGGCGCGTGCGTGGGAGCTCCTGATCGCCATGCTGCTCATGGAAGCCGCGTTCGGCATCGCCGGCCTCATCGCCGCGCCGATCTATTACGCCTACCTGAAGGACGAGCTGGCGGCCGCCGGCTGGATATAGGGCGTCGCAGCGACAGAGGTCGGCGGTCGGCCGGAAGCGGGCGCTCGCGTGTCTGCCGTCGACCCGCTTTCGCTGGCTAAACGACGAAACCCCAAAAGTGCAATCAGACCGACGCCGGTCAGTAGCAACGAGGTGGGCTCGGGCACCGCAGCGGCCACGAACGTCTTGAAATGAAAATCGATCTCGCTGGTAGCGGGCGAGGCGGGAACTACGGACCATGTAGTGCCTCCGTCGAAGCTCGACACCGCGCTCCCACCAGGGTAGGGCACAACGTTGTTCGGTGCACACCCCGGCGGCGGTAGTCCGGGTAGACCGCACACGAAGGGACCCAGCGCCCCGATCCAAGCGCCCACGGCGTTACCTTGGGGCGGCGCTTCCAGAAAATGCACGACTATCGCGTACTGTTCGCCCGGCACTTGCGGGATCTGCTGAGCGAAGCCGATGACGTCGTCGAGATCGAAGGCCCTTGTCGCGGTTTCGCCGAGAACAGTTGAAGTCGGTAATCCATTCACGACCGTTCGGATCTGCACATCGAGAGGTAGATCAAAGGCAGGCTGACGCTCCAAATAGTGCACGTCGACCGATACGCCCGCCAATGTTCCGCTCCTTCCGGCGGTGTAGGTCTGGCCGACGAAGGCGCAGCAACCGTTGATCACGCCGGTCAGCCCATCCCCGGAAGTGAATGACTGATCAAGGGTGGCGCCCGCAACGAAGGTCGGTTGCAGGCAGCAGCTAATCAGTGCAAGTGCCGGGCGAATGATTCGCAGAAAGTTCATGGCATTCCCCCCCAAGTCCTTGTCCAAGGCTACAGGGCGCACATGATGGTCGCTGAAAGACCGCACTGGCGTTGCGCACTCAGGTTGGAGTGCTTGGACTGCTGGGGAAGCAAATCGGCCCGCGGAGCGGAACGCTCCGTTGCTGCACTGCGCGTTCCGGCCAGTGAAGCGGTCGGGCCTGCCGTCTCGGCTCGGCGCTCGCCCATGCCCGACCGTCGTGCGGGTTTCTACTGGCCCGCTCCAGCTCGTCACTCCTAAGAACGTTTAAAGCGGTTTAAAGACGGCGCTGCCGGGGCGTTGCAAGCTACGGCCAGGGAGTTCGGAGACACCATGGTTCGAGCCGATCACGGGCGAGCAGAAGACGAGGGACTCGGCGTCCCGCCCGGCGGCAATGGAACCGCGGTCGAAGGCGGCGCTGCCGACCTGACGGCCCTTTGTCACATCGCCCGTCTGCACAACATTGCGGCGGACCCGGCGCATCTGGCCCACCAGCTCGGCTGGACTGGCGGCAAAGCCCTGTCGACCGACGACGTCCTGCTGGGCGCGCGCACGCTGGGTTTGAAAGCGAAGCTGACGACGTCCAGCATCGACCGACTGACCCTCGTGCCGCTGCCGGCCCTGGCGCAGGTCACCGACGCTTCCGGCAGCGATCGCCTGGTCGTCCTCGCGCAGTGCGATGGCCAACGCGTCCTGTTTCAGGATCCTTCCGGAGCCATCCAGGGCGGCCGTCCTTCGATCGAGTCCGTCGACACGTTTTCGGCACGATGGAAGGGTCGCCTGATCCTGGTGACCAGCCGGGCCACGCTGGTGGGCGAGCTGGCGAAGTTCGATTTCAGCTGGTTCATTCCGAGCCTGGTCAAGTATCGCCGCCTCTTCGGCGAAGTCCTTCTCATTTCCATCTTCCTCCAGCTGTTCGCTCTGGTAAGCCCGCTCTTCTTTCAGGTGGTCATGGACAAGGTGCTGGTGCACCGCGGCTTGACCACGCTCGATGTGCTGGTCATCGGCCTGGTCGTCGTCGTGCTGTTCGAGAGTGCGATGACCGTCCTGCGGACCTACACCTTCAGCCACACGACAAGCCGAATCGATGTCGAGCTGGGGGCGCGGCTCTTCAGACACCTGCTGAGCCTGCCGCTGGCGTATTTCCAGGCGCGACGCGTGGGCGACTCCGTCGCCCGCGTCAGGGAGCTCGAGAACATTCGGGGCTTCTTGACCGGCAATGCATTGACCCTGGTGCTTGACGTCGCGTTCTCGGTGATCTTCATCGCGGTGATGTTTGCCTACAGCGTTCCCCTGACGCTGATCGTCCTGATCACTCTTCCGCTCTATGTCCTGTTGAGCCTCGTGCTGGTGCCCGTGCTGCGGGCGCGGCTGAACGAGAAGTTCGCCCGCGGCGCCGAGAACCAGGCGTTGCTCGTCGAGACCGTGAGCGGCATCCAGACGGTCAAGGCCAATGCGCTCGAGCCGGCAACCGCTCGTCGCTGGGACGACCAGCTCGCGGCCTACGTGTCGGCGGCTTTCCGCACCCAGACGTTGGCGAGCTACGGCCACGAGGGGATCAACCTGATCGGAAAGGTGGCCAGCGCGGCGATGCTCTGGTACGGGGCCCGACTCGTCATCGAACAGCAACTCACCGTCGGGCAGTTCGTCGCCTTCAACATGTTCGCCCAACGGGTGGCGCAACCCATCATGCGCATCGCCCAGTTGTGGACGGATTTCCAGCAGACCGGCATCTCGATGGCGCGGCTCGGCGACATTCTCAACGCGCGCACGGAGATTCCGCCGTCGAGTGCCGCGAGGCTGCCGGCTCTCAAGGGAAGGGTCCAGTTCGACGCGGTGACGTTCGGGTATCGGCCGGACGCGCCGCCCGTTCTGCATGCCCTCGACCTGGAGATCGGTGCAGGAGAGGTGCTGGGCATCGTCGGCCGCAGCGGCTCGGGCAAGAGCACCTTGACGAAGCTCGTGCAGCGCCTCTACGTGCCGGGGCAAGGACGCGTGCTCGTCGATGGCATCGATATCAGCCTGATCGATGCGACGCAACTGCGGCGCCAGATCGGCGTCGTGCTGCAGGAGAACCTTCTCTTCAACCGGAGCGTCAGGGAGAACATCGCCATCACCGATCCTGCCGCACCCATCGAGGCAGTGATCCGGGTGGCTCAGCTCGCAGGCGCGCACGAGTTCGTCAGCGATCTTCCGGAAGGCTACGACACGGTCGTCGGTGAGCAGGGCGCGAGCTTGAGCGGCGGCCAGCGGCAGCGCATTGCCATCGCCCGGGCCCTGTTCACCAATCCGCGGATCCTGATCCTGGACGAGGCGACAAGCGCCCTCGACTATGAGAGCGAAGCGATCCTGCAACGGAACATGGCGGCGATCTCCCAGGGGCGAACGGTCATCGTCATCGCGCATCGTCTGAGCTCGGTGCGTCACGCGGACCGGATCATCGTCCTGGACCACGGCAGGCTCGTCGAGGAGGGAACGCACGACACCCTTCTGCTGCGAACGGGAGGGCTGTATGCGCATCTCTGGTCGATGCAGGCGGGTCACGGCCACCGGGATTCGCCGCGCTCGCCTGATGCGACGTCGGGCAGCCTGGTGGGGGCGCCCGCATGAGTCACTCGGCTTCTCTAGCTCAACGCAGGCACCCGCTCGTCGAGCTCGCCTCGCGCTACGGCGACATCTTCAGGGCGACGTGGGCGGCGCGCCACGAGTTGGCCGGACCGACCCGACTGACCGACGAAGCGGCATTCCTTCCCGCCGCGCTCAGCCTGCAGGACACGCCAGCGCACCCGGCCCCGAGACGCCTCGCATTGGCGATCTGCTCCCTGTTCGTTGCCGCGGTCGTATGGTCTGTCGTGGGAGAACTCGACATCGTCGCCGTGGCCCACGGACGAATCGTCGTCGGTGACCGCACGAAGACGCTCCAGCCGCTCGAGACCAGCGTGGTGAAGCGTGTGCTGGTCAAAGACGGTGAGTTCGTACAAGCCGGACAGGTTCTCGTGGAACTCGATTCCACCAACCCGGCGGCGGATTCGGCGAGCTTGCGGGAGCAGGTTCTGGCGGCGCAGTCCGAGATTCAGCGGACCGAAGCGCTGATGGAGGCGTTGCGGCTGGGACGACAGCCCGCGCTTCCCGGCGGAGAGGAGCCCGGCAAGCAGCTTCCCCCGTCCGCCGCTGCGCAGTTGCAGACCGAGTGGCTGGACATCACTGCGAAGCTGGCGAAGCTGGGCGCCGAGCATGCGCGCCGTCAAGCCGAAATCACCACCGTGAGGGAACTGATTGCAAAGTTGGAGGCGACACTGCCGATCGCCCAGACACGGGAGGCCGACTTCAAGAGTCTCACGGCGCAGGGCTTCATCTCGGCCCACGCAGGGCAGGACCGTACCCGCGAACGCATCGAGCAAGAGCGCGACCTGGCAACACAGCGGGCCCGACTCGTGGAGACCCGCGCTGCCCTCGCGGAGTCGGAGCAAAGCCGCGCCGCCTTTTCCGCCGAAGCCCTCAGGCTGTTGAGCGAGCGGAACTCCCAGGCAGTCCTGAAGCGACAGCAACTCGTGCAGGAACTGGGCAAGAGCGAGCAGCGCTCACGCCTGACGCAACTGACCGCAGCCGTCTCGGGAACGGTTCAGCAGGTTGCGGTTCATACCGAGGGCGGCGTCGTCACGCCGGCGCAAGTGCTGATGGTGATCGTTCCGAAAGATGCCGAGGTCACGGCAGAGGTCACGATCGAAAACAAGGACATCGGCTTCGTGAACGCTGGGGACCTGGCGCAAGTGAAGCTCGAGACCTTTCCGTTCACTCGCTACGGAACGATCGATGCGAATGTCAAGAGTGTGACCGCAGACGCCGTGAACGACGAAAAGCGCGGAGCGATTTTTCCTGCGACGCTGGTCTTGAGTCAGGCCACGATCGCCGTCGATGGAAGGCGCATCAACCTGAGCCCCGGGATGAATGTCACGGCGGAGATCAAGACCGGAAGGCAGCGGGTGATCGAGTATCTGCTCGGCCCGGTTCAGCGAACCCTCAAAGAGAGTCTGGGCGAAAGATGAGCAGCCCGACCTGGACCGTCACCGCTGCCACGAACCGGCGGTTGGTCCGCTTCATCGGGGCTCTGGGTGCTATCGCGGCGTGCCTGGTGCTTGTCCTTCCGGAATCGACTGCCTTGTCATCGTTAGAAATCGTCCAGCTTCTCGGAAGACTGACGCCGAGTGCCGGTAAGTCCGCCGCCGTATCGGCGCTTCCAAACGTCGTTGCATTGTTCCTCACTCTAATTCTCTGGATCGCGCCCCTGCTGGCAATTTTCTTCATCGTCCGGCATGAATCTCTCGACGCGCGCGCGACCCATGCGAGAAGCAGGGAGCCTTCGCTGCTCAAGCTCGTGCTCAAAAGCACCGCGGCTTCGCTCGTCCTTCTCGGCCTGATCGCGTTCCTGTATTTGCTTCCGGGTACCGCCCGCGCCGACTTCGCCCTCAACCGCGGGCAGATGTTCTTCAGCCTCATGGTGGGAAGCCGGCTCGGCCTGATGGTGCTCGGACCCCTGGTTGCGATGTCGGCGTTCTGTCTGTGGTGGGCGCTGCTCTTGGCGCTCGCAGTGACGACCAAGTGCCTTGCGGCCAGTACAGGAGACAGATATGAGTGATCCGGTGACGATGTCCTACCCCGACTTCTACAAAATGGTGCGCGAGATCGGCGGCATCACTGCCAGCGCGTGGACCGAAGGCGCGAAGATCTATACGGCCGAGGCAGAACGGATACTGCAACAGACAGGCCAGACGATCCTGACCGAGCAACAGCGCTACGACATCTTTGTCAAATCGCAAGCGCTCCCTTTCGACATCGCTTCGAGAAACGCCCAGCTCTATGCGGACGCTGCGCGGGCCGCCGGCAAGACGGGTATTGCGGATGTCATGAGCCGCGTGGCGCAGAAGTTCGCCGTCGATGCGGCGAATATCGCGGGTGCGACGATCGACAGTCGGGCCTGGCTGAACGCCGAGATCGCCAAGGCGAACACCGCGATAGCTGCAGCCAACAAGACGATCGGCGAGGCCGGTGGCATCGCAGGAAAGGCCTTTGGACCGATTGTCGACGGCATGAGCATGGTGGCAGGCGCGTATGAATACACGCAGACCGGCGACAGCACGGCCTTTGGCCAGGCCTGTGCCGGCGTCGCGATGTCTGCCGCGGCGGTCGCGCTAGCGGGGCTGGCGATCGCCGCGCTGCCCTTCGAGATTCCGGTTCTCGCCGTGGCCCTCGTTGTCGGGACAGCGGCTGGCGTCGGCAACTGGCTGGGGGATCACTACTTCAAGGATGCAAGGGACTGGTTGCTCGACCAAAACTTGTTCCTGGACATCGTCGACTTCCTGGCAGACGGTATCAACGCCGCCGTGAACGGCGCCTGGAGGAACGTTCTGAATCCGCCGCGCCGCGACCCGCTCGCGATCGACCTCGACGGTGATGGAATCGAGACGGTCGGCGTGAATGCTCAGTCACCGATCCTCTTCGATCACGATGGCGACGGCGTGAGAACGGGTACCGGTTGGGTCAAGGGCGACGACGCCTGGTTGGTTCTCGACCGGAACGGAGACGGGGCCATCGGCTCGGGCAGGGAGTTGTTCGGCGTCGATACGAGCATCACGGTGACCGAAACGGTGTTCATTTCCGGCCTCGGTCCCAGGACTCAGACGGTCACTCGCAATGCGCGCAACGGCTTCGAAGCGCTTGCAACGCTCGACGACAACCACGACAACGTCTTTGATTCGCGCGACGCGGCATTCACCCAGGTCAGGCTGTGGCAGGACTCGAACCAGGACGGCGTCAGTCAGGCGAGCGAACTGTCGAGCTTGGCGTCCAAGGGGATCGTCGCGATCTCGCTGCAGTCTACCGAGGTGAACACGAACCTGGGGAACGGCAATGCCGTCACCGGCGTGGCTACCGTGACCCGCTCGGGAGGGACGACAACGCAGATCGACAGCGTGGATCTGCAAGCGGGAAATCTCAACCTGAGTGACAACCCGTTCTTCCGGGAGTTCACGGATGCGGTTCCGATTGCGCCGAGCGCCGCGCTCCTGCCGTCCATTCGAGGGAGCGGCTGGGTACGTGACCTGCAGGAAGCCATGAGTCTGGGTACCAGCGCATCGACGGCGCTCCAGCAGGCGGTGGGCGCGTTCGCCGGAGCGACAAGTCGAGACGCGCAGCTCGCATCGGTGGATGCGGTCGTGGACGCCTGGGCGAGATCCACCGGGCGGGCCATTAACGGCCCGTTCTACGCGATGACGGGGACTGTCATCTCGAGCGACGCGACGCACTACACGATGCGCTATGCGCCCACCGAGCCAGCGAACTATCTCGATCCGTCCTCGTATCTGATCGAGGGCGCATTCGTAAAACTTCCGCCGGAGTACTACTACACCGATGTCGTTGCCGGAGTGCCGGTCGAGCTCTTGAAGCCCGCAGGTGTGGAAGTATTTCGGCGCCTGTCGGATCTGGAAGCGTTCAACGGAGGCCGCTTTCTCAACTTCACCATGGTCTTGCCTATCGTGACCGGCGGGGGAATGGCTTCGGGTGGCGGCGGTGGAGGAGGAGGCGGGGGCGTGGCCCAGATGACCGGCTTCAAGACGTCCTGGCTTGTGAACGTCTCCGCGCAACAGATTGCGTCGGTCAACGAAGCCTACGATCTTCTCGCGGAGTCGGTCTATCCACCGCTTGCCGTACAGACCAGGCTGCAACCGTTCTTCGATGCAGTGCAGATCGTCGTAGACGATAGCGGGATTCGTGTCTCGACGGCCGCGCTCGATGCCAAGCTCGATGCAGCGTACTCCACGGGTGCCAAGGCGGCCTTGGCGGACCTCGTCGATTTGAACCGGTTTTCGAACGCCGCATTCACGGCCTTCGAGTACGACGGAATGGCGAAGCTGCGTGGCTGGGTCACTGCGTTGCCTGCCAATTCTCCGCTGCAGGCGGACTTGGTGCCCCTGGGCATTCTCGGTGCCCAAGGGCTCGGGACAGCGAAGTCCGACGTCTACTTGGGAGACGGAGGCGCCAACAGGTTCGATGGCGGCAGCGGCAGTGACCTTGCGGATGGTGGGGACGGCAACGACACGCTGTCGGGTCAGGACGGGAGCGATTTGCTCTGGGGACGGGCAGGAGATGACAAGCTCGACGGCGGTGCGGGCGACGACACGCTCGATGGTGGCGTTGGAAACGACAGTCTTGTCGGCGGCACCGGAAACAACGTCTACTTGTTCGGCCGCGGCGACGGCCAGGACCTCATCCAGTACTCGCAGGATACGGCCACCGACAAATGGAGCACCTTGCGGTTCAGATCCGGCATCGCTCCGACCGATGTCGTTCTGAAACAGGTTTATGACCCCATGTTGGGAGGCGCGGCCGGCGCGCTCGAACTGTCCATCCTGGGTTCGACCGACAAGGTCACGATCGTCGGCTTCTTCTATGGTGACGACCCGAACAATCTGTACAACGGCGTGCAGCGAGTTGCTTTCGCCGACGGAACAGTCTGGAATGCGTCGACGATTCAATCGAAGCTCTTTGCCGGAACCGCGGGCAACGACACGATTCGCGGAAGCGTCGGAGCGGACACGCTCAGCGGTGGCGTCGGTCTGGACTCGCTGTACGGGGCTGAGGGCGATGACGCTCTAGATGGTGGGGACGCTGACGACGCGTTGTGGGGCGAAGGCGGCACCGACAGCCTCAAGGGTGCTGGCGGCAACGACCGGCTCGACGGCGGCATCGGCAACGACACGCTCGAGGGCGGCATCGGCAACGACACCATCGTCGGCGGCTCGGGAAACAACAC
>Ga0070670_100006011_pt1 | contig 10264 bp, 12 predicted proteins | sample KBSS63metaG_FD_64665 | JGI IMG/M metagenome (GOLD analysis project Ga0070670, IMG submission 64665) | Switchgrass rhizosphere microbial communities from Kellogg Biological Station, Michigan, USA - KBS S6-3 metaG | ecosystem: Host-associated > Plants > Roots > Rhizosphere > Soil ... | reverse complement strand
GCCGCCGGACTCGCCTCGTTGCGCGAGGACTGGTCGCGGGCGGCGAGGTGCTTTGGAGCCGCGGAAGCGCTGATGGCGCAGACCAGCTTGCAGCGCGATCCCGCGGACGAGGCATTTCTCGCCCCACTGATAGCCCGTGCCCGCGAAGCGTTCGGTGACGCCAGCTTTGACGCCGCCGCTACCGCCGGCCGGATACTTGGCTACGAGGAGGCCACGGCCGAAGTCCGGACTTGGCTGGAGGGGTGGCAATGAGCGCCGCCGCAGCTGCGCTGGACGCCGGTCCGCTCCTCTCCGGTTACATTCGCCGGCGGGTCAGCGCGCTCAACTATTCCAGATCCTTGGGTCTTTCTTGCATTTGATTCCCGAGTGGGGATTGTCCTTGTAGACGTTGATTTCGTATTCGTACATCCGTTTGTCGTTGTTCTTGTCGATCCAGTGAAACTGCGTCCCGCCACCATGTGGCCCTTGCTGGTAAAACTGGTGATTTGGGTCGGAGACGTCGGGCTTCAGTTGCACTCCATCCCGCTGGGCGAACCGAAATTTCGCCGCGGCCGAGGCGTCGTCCATTATCCAACGAATGGTGCGGTCGTTTCCGTCTACCTTGATATCGGGAGTGACGGAAACGACGCAAGGGTCGGTATCCGTCACAGACACGACGACGTCGCAGCTGGCGTTGCACACCTGCGCAGTCGATGGTGGTATGGCTGCCATCTCCGGCCGCGAACATCCAGTCAACAAGACTGCGCCGATGCCGACGCCAAGCAAGCCGATCATTCGCATTTGCATTCTCCCCATGTGTGGATCTGCGCGGCGCGCTGCGCTTCAGCGCCAAAGCCCGGCGAAGACTGCGCCCGCGAGGCGCCGTTCAACTCTCCCGAGTGTCTACTTTCCGAATCGTGCGCCGGTCAGTTGTTCCAGATCCGCGGATCCTTCATGCACTTCGTCGAGGATCCAAGCTGTTCGATGTTGATCGCATATTCGTAGGGTGTCGGTTTTTCATAGTTATTGTTCTTGTCGCGCCAGTGATACTTCCTATTGGCGCCGCGCGGCTCCTTATCGTAAAACTGCGTTTCCGGGTCGGCCGTTTTCAGGACGACGCCATTGTGCTCATCGAATCGAAATTTCAGGGCAACCGCGGCATCGTCAAGTTCCCAGCGAATGGCACGGTCTCGACCAATTATCTCGACGTCCTCTCGGTCCACCGAAATGACGCAATTCGGGGTGACAGAGACGGTAATGACGCAGCCATCGTCGTTCGTGCACTTGAAAGCCGAAGGCGGAATACCCAGCCTCGGACCGGTACTGCACGCCGTCAACGCGACGGTGGCAACGCCGACGCACAGCAAGCTGATCATTCGCATTTGCATTCTCCCCGTGCTGGACTGGAAGCGAACCGGCTCGCCGGGTGCAGCGCAATCGCCGCCGGGAGCCCGGGTTTGTACACTACTCGTATCATTCCGCGTGGAGCATAGCCACTTTCCATGAGAATGAAAATCGGAATATTCGGCAATTTCCGCCCCGCGTCCATGAATTGGCGTCCCGGTAGGACCGCGCGGGCCAATCGGCTATCATTTAAGTTCGTGGACTGCCGGAAATGACCGGGCGCGGTGCCGGATTTCCTGACCGATGAACCAATTCCAACAATCGACGGTGAAAGTGCAATCCCGGATTTCGAGATACCTGCTCATCGTCGCGTTGGGGCTTGTCGCTGCCGGCTGCGCCATGGTTCCGCGTTCTGGATCAGAGCAGACGGTATCGCAGACCGCGAATCTCGCGGTCTTGCGCGGGATCGCGATCGGTCCTGTGCTCGAGGACCGGATCCTGGCGCTGGACCCGAACCACCTGAGCGCCGCCGACGTGACGACACTGGCGTCGGGTCCCACACCGCGTCTCATCCTGGTGCATGGTGGCATCTATCCCGTGCACCTTGCGATGGAGTCGTTTGGCGAATTCCTCGTCGGCATGGGGTATCCGGAGTCGCGAATCCGCGACGTTGCGACCGGCGAATGGTCGTATAGCCCCTACGACAATAGCGAGAGGATTGCGGGATTGGTCGCCTGGAGCTACGAGCACGACGGGTTGCGTCCGATGCTGATCGGGCATAGCCAGGGCGGGCTGCACGCGGTGAAGGTCCTCAAGGAGTTGGCCGGCCAGCGTTCGCAGAAGCTCTACCCGTGGAACCCGCTCACGGGTGCGGCAGAGAATCGCACGACGATCACGGATCCGCTGACTGGCACCGAGCGGCCGGTGATCGGCACGACGGTCGCATATGCGTCGGTCGTCGGCGCCGGCGGTTGGGCGCTCGCGCTGCCGCACCAGTGGGAGAATCTGGACACGTTGCGCAAAATTCCCGACAACGTGGACGAATTCACCGGCTACTTCATCAGCGTCGACCTGTTCGCGCTGAGCTTTCCCGGCAATCCGCTGGACCGCAAGTACGAAAATAGCGGCAAAGTGAATGTTCGCAATGTCGTACTGCCCGCGACGTATAACCACGTGACGGTTCCCGTGACTTCTGCTCTGGCGAAGGAAGCCGCGGTGCGGGACTGGGTCAACGCGTTCGTCCCAGGCAAGGATATGGATGCGTCCGGCTTGCCCGGTGATGCCGCATTCCACGTGATGTGGGCTGCAGACGTCTGGTACAGCATCAAGAAGCACTGGTGCCTCGAGGCGCAGAGCCTGATTCGCGCGCGGCGCGCGGCGCTCGGGCGACCGTAAGTGCTCGCGCGGTGTCAGTGGCCTGCCGAACATAGTCTTGTGGCCCTCGGGTGTATGCTGAAATTCGTATTGCGATGTGAATTGCAATTTCTTGTCGACCCCGGCGTCTCCCTCCACGAGGCGCCGACCAACAGTGAGGGCGCACCATGGGAATGATCGACTTCGTGAAGGAAGCGGGAGAGAAACTATTCGGACGTGGGCACGCACAGGCGACCATGGCCGAGGCAAAGGCGGACCCCGCGAACGAAACCAAGATTGCTGCGGCAAACGGGGCCGCGGGCGATGCCATCCTCGATTACATCAAGGCGCAGGGGCTCTCGGCCACCGGACTGACGGTGACATTCGACGGCGCCAAGGGGATCGCCAGCGTGTTTGGCGTTGCGCCCGACCAGGCAACGCGGGAAAAGATCATTCTGTGCTGCGGCAATGTCGCCGGCGTGTCGGCGGTGACGGACATGATGACGGTCGACAAGAGTGCACCGCAAGCGACCTATTACACTGTCGTGGCGGGAGACACGCTCTCCAAGATTTCCAAGGCGAATTACGGCGATCCGAACAAGTACATGGCGATCTTCGAGGCCAACAAGCCGATGCTCTCCGATCCGAACAAGATCTATCCGGGACAGGTGTTGCGCATCCCGCCGCAGTGAACCCGGACGAACTCGATCTCGTCACGCTCGGCCCGCCGGTCGGGGCTGGTGTGTGCCTGGCGGGCGGCGCGGCAGGCGCGCCGGGCCACGACATTCCGCACCCGATCGGAGATCCTGACGAGGACGAAGGGCTCCCCGGCGGGGATGACGACGACGAGGATGAGGACGACGAGGATGAGGACGACGAGGACGACGAGGAGCCGATGCAGGTTTGACCGGCCTCGGCGGGGTTGTTTTTGCACCGCAGCAGGAACCCCCTTTTTCTGGTATAATCAGAACCTTGCGGCGATCTGCGAGCGTTTTTGCGATTAGACTCAAGGTTGCCCGCCGCAATTTTCACCCCCCAAGGCAACCGGATCATCGGCTCCTAATCTTCCGGGCGCGCACGCTGGCGCCCGAGTCTCTGCCCGCGGCCCTCGTGGCCTCCAACGGCAGCTTCCGGTTAGCGACGATGGCTTTGCAGTACGTCGACCCGGTCGCGGCTTCACGAGGCGCGTGGGAATGCGTTGTCAGCGCGGCGCCCGGTCGGCTCCGCGCGGCCGCTCCCCACAACCACTTCGTTTCCGCCTGTCCGGACTTTTAGGGGTGCGGACCGCCGTGGGCGAGCGTCCGCGTTCATGCCCCTTGCGGTGCTTTGCGCGACAAAGGTGTCGCCGGTGCCGTGCCGTCCACGATTGGAAACGAGCATGCGTTTTGAAGAACTGAATCTCGCGCCGCAAATCCTGCAGGCGCTCACAGCGTGCGGCTACGATAAGCCGACGCCCATCCAGGCCCAGACGATTCCGGCGCTGCTCGAAGGCCGCGACGTCATCGGCTCGGCGCAAACCGGCACCGGCAAGACCGCGGCTTTCGTGCTTCCCGCGTTGCACCGCATCGCGGCGCAGCCCAATGCGCCCGTCGGTCAGCACCGCATGTCCAGCGTGCCGCGCGTGCTGGTGCTGGCGCCGACGCGCGAACTCGCGCAGCAGGTTGCCGAGCAGGCGGTCCGCTACAGCCAAGGCCTGCGCGTGCGCACCGTGTGTCTCTATGGCGGCGCGCCTTACCCGGTGCAGAACCGCGCGCTGCAGCGCGGCGTCGACCTGCTGGTCGCAACCCCCGGCCGCCTGATGGACCACGTCGAACGCGGCCGCGTCGACCTGTCGCAGCTGCAGGTGCTCGTGCTGGACGAGGCCGACCGCATGCTCGACATGGGCTTCATCGACGACGTCGAGCGCGTGTGCGCGCTGACGCCGGCGACGCGCCAGACCGTGCTCTTTTCCGCGACCTTCGACGGCGCGATGGGGCGGCTTGCCGCGAAGCTCACCAGGAATCCGATTCGCGTCGATGTCCAGGGCGAGAAATCCTCGCAGTTGGCAATCGAGCAGCGCGTGCATTTCGCCGACGATCGCTCGCACAAGTACCGCTTGCTCGATCACCTGCTCGCCGACACGGGAATGCGGCAGAGCATCGTCTTCATCGCGACCAAACGCGATGCCGAGGCGCTCGCCGTCAAGCTGCAGGGCGAGGGCCACGCTGCCGCCGCCCTGCATGGCGACATGAACCAGTTCGAGCGCAACCGGACGCTGGCGAACATGCGCCGCGGCGGTGTGCGCACGCTCGTGGCGACGGACGTCGCCGCGCGCGGCATCGACGTGCCCGGCATCTCCCACGTAATCAACTTCGACCTGCCGCGACAGGCGGAAGACTATGTCCACCGCATTGGCCGCACCGGCCGCGCGGGCGCGTCGGGAATCGCCGTCTCGTTCGCCAACCACGCGGAACGCGGCACGCTGCGCACCATCGAGCGCTTCACCGGCGCGGCGATCCCGGCGCATACGATTCCCGGCCTCGAGCCGCGGGCTCGTTCCTCGAACGCAGGCGAGACGCGTCGTCCCTCCTATGGCAAGCCCGCGCCACGCGGCCGTTCGTATGGTGCACCGTCGGCCTTCGCGCGCGACGGGAAGCCGGGTGGATTCCGCCAGCGTGATGGCGCGTCGGGCGGCTTCAGCCGCAAGAACGACCGCAGCCGCTAGGACGTCATCCAGCGTCCAATCCGCCGAAGCGCTGGTAGAAAGTCGCATCCGCCGAGGGAAAGTCCTCGTGCGGATTTGCCAGCGTTGCCGCCAGGTGACGCTCGGCGCAGCGGTGGGTGAGGGAGTAGAAGTCGCGGCACAGCGCGTAGGCCGCGGCCCCCGGCCAATCGAGCGGCAGCAGTGCGGCAGGAAGCAACGGATCGCGCAGCAGAACGCGCCGGTAGGCGTGGATCAGCATCGTGCGCACGACGAAGCATTGCTGCGGATCGTGGGGACCGTTTCGCGAGGCGCGGAAGCGCTCGATGACCGCGCCGAAGCGCTGCAGGAAGCGGCGGTAGTCTGCGGCCAGCAGTGACAGATCCCAGGCCGTCGCGACCGCTTCGGTCAGCGGCCGGCGCCCCGGCACGTCGAACGCCCGGGCAACCAGCAAATGTTCTGCCACGCCCGGTGCGTCCAGCGCACCCGGCAACGCGCGCGAAGGCTGCGCGGGCCGCAGGAAAACGGTGGAGCCAAGCGTTCCGAAGCCGGCCCAGACCAGTTCCTCGCGTAGCGCGGTACGCTTTGCGGCCGGCACCGCGTCGGCGAGCATCACGTCCCAGCCACCACTCCAGTCGTCATCGGGCCGGGCGTAGATGCGCTGGTGGGCAGCGTCGAAGCGCCGCTTGCCTTCGCGCGTCAGCCTGTAGCGGCTTACCCGGCCATGGGTCGCGGCATCGAGCCAACCGTCGCGCGCGAGCCGGTACACACTGGTGCGGACGAGCCGTTCGTTGATGTCGAAGGGCGCCATCAAGCGGATCAATCCGGACAGCCAGACACTGCCGCCGTGCGGCGCCAGCGCGTCGCCCCAGACTGTGACGATCAGCGACCGGGCGCGCGGAGGTTCGGCCTTGAGCGTACGCTGTATCCAGCGCGCGACCGCTGCATCCGTATTTGCCCGGACCGCGGGGCGCCGGGCGGAACGATATGATACGGAATCATCTTGACGCATGGTGAAACTGTATCATATGATTTCGCGGTCGTGCTGGCCCGGCTCGGACGCTCGGCGATCGAAGGAGGAGGCTCGAGATGTATGCACAGATGGTCGAGACCGGACAGCAGAAAGTCCGGGGCGCCGAAGACATGTCGGACGAGGAGCGCGCTTTCCAGGCGCGCGTCGACGCCGACATCAAGATCGAGCCCAAGGACTGGATGCCGGACGCGTACCGCAGGACGCTGGTGCGCCAGATCCAGCAGCACGCGCATTCCGAGATCGTCGGCATGCTGCCGGAGGGCAACTGGATCAGCCGCGCTCCGTCTCTGAAGCGCAAGGCGATCCTGATGGCCAAGGTGCAGGACGAAGGCGGCCACGGTCTCTATCTCTACGCTGCCGCCGAGACGCTGGGCGTCTCCCGCGACAGCCTGATCGACGACCTGCACGCCGGCAAGGTCAAGTATTCGTCAATCTTCAACTATCCGACGCTGACGTGGGCGGACATCGGCGCGATCGGCTGGCTGGTCGACGGCGCCGCGATCATGAACCAGATCCCGCTGTGCCGCTGCTCCTACGGACCATACGCGCGTGCGATGGTGCGCGTATGCAAGGAGGAATCGTTCCACCAGCGCCAGGGCTTCGACATCCTGATGACGCTGTGCCGCGGCACGCCCGAGCAGAAGGCGATGGCGCAGGACGCGCTCAACCGCTGGTGGTGGCCGTCGCTGATGATGTTCGGACCACCCGATGCCGACAGCGTGCATAGCGCGCAATCGGCGAAGTGGAAGATCAAGCTGCTGTCGAACGACGAGCTGCGCCAGCGTTTCGTCGACCAGACCGTGCCGCAGGCCGATTATCTCGGAATCAGCATGCCGGACCCGGATCTCACGTGGAATCCGGACACCGGCCACTACACGTTCGGCGCCATCGACTGGAGTGAGTTCCACGCAGTGCTGAAAGGCAATGGACCGTGCAACCGCGAACGGCTCGCCGCCCGCGTGAAGGCATGGGACGACGGCGCCTGGGTGCGCGATGCCGCCACTGCGCATGCGGCGAAGCGCGCGGCGCGCAAGGAGGCCGCATGAGCGCGACGGACCAAGGAAGCCAAGGCATGAGCAACGGCATGAGCACCGAAGGGCCGGCCCGAGGTGCGAATTCCGCCCCCGTTGGGGGCAGCGAACGTAGTGAGCGTGGGGGTCAAGGCTGGCCTCTGTGGGAGATTTTCATCCGTTCGCAGCATGGACTCGCGCACAAGCACGTGGGCAGCCTGCACGCGCCCGACGCGGAGATGGCGATCAACAATGCGCGCGATGTGTACACGCGGCGCAACGAAGGCGTGTCCATCTGGGCCGTGAAGTCGACGGATATCATCGCCTCCGCTCCCGGCGACAAGGAAGCGCTGTTCGAACCCGCCAACAGCAAGGTCTACCGGCACCCGACGTTCTTCCCGATGCCGGAAGAAGTCAAACACATATGAGTACACCGGCGCTTGCGGCCTCATCGGTCAATTCGGCCGTTTCGCTGCCCCCGGAGGCAGCCCGCAGTCCCGCGGTCTTGGACGGCCCTGCGGCGCTCATTGCGCAGTCACTGTTTGAATATCTGCTTCGTTTAGGCGACACCGATGTCGTGCTGTCGCAGCGGCTCGGCGAATGGGTCGGCCACGGTCCGGTGCTGGAAGAGGATATCGCGCTCGCCAATGTTGGCCTCGACCTGTTGGGGCAGGGGCGCATGTGGCTCTCATATGCCGGCGAAGTCGAGGCGCGCTTCGGCGAGCAGAGCCGCAGCGAAGACGAACTGGCCTTCCTGCGCGACGGAGGTGCGTACCGCAACCTGCTGCTCGCGGAAATGCCCAACGGCGATTTCGCGATGACGATGGCGAGGCAATTTTATTTCGACCGATTTCATCTGCTGCAACTCCACGCGTTGACGCACTCGAGCGATGCGCGCGTCGCCGAAATCGCCGCCAAGGGAGTTAAGGAAGTGACCTACCACGCCGAGCGCAGCATGGACTGGGTCATCCGGCTGGGCGACGGCACCGACGAATCCCATGCGCGGATGCAACGGGCACTCGACGCGCTGTGGATGTACACGGGGGAGATGTTCGCCGCCGACGCCAGCGAGCTCGCGTTGGCCGAAGCAGGCATCGGCGTTGACCCGCGCACGCTGCGCGAAACTTGGCGGGCCGCGGTCGGGGCGGTGATTGCCGAGGCGACGCTGGAGTTGCCCACGTCGGAATGGATGCAGGGCAGCGGCAACCGCGGTGGCAAGCAGGGCATCCACACCGAACACCTTGGCCATATGCTGGCGGAGATGCAGCACCTGCAGCGCACATACCCCGGGGCGCAATGGTAATCGGCGCGACCCCGGAAGACGCGCGCGCGTTGTCCGCGCCGCGCGGCCGGCCCGGCCTCGACGTCGTCTGGGCGGCGCTTGCGACGGTGCCGGATCCGGAGATCCCCGTGATCTCCATCGTAGAACTCGGCATCGTGCGCGACGTTGCGTGGGCGGATGACCGCCTGATTGTCAAGGTCACGCCGACGTACTCGGGTTGCCCGGCCACGGAAATGATCAATACGCTGATTCGCGAGTCGCTCGCGGTCATCGGCGTGCCCGACGCCGTTCTGGTCAACCAACTTTCGCCTCCATGGAGCACCGACTGGATCGCGCCGGAGGCCAGGACTCGGCTCAACGGCTACGGAATCGCGCCGCCGCATGTCATCGGTGCGCGCATCGATGTGACGGGCATCAGTCCGCTGCGCCGCGCCAGCGTCGTGGTGCCGTGTCCCCGCTGCGCGTCGGCAAACACGCAGCTCTTGTCGCAGTTCGGCTCGACCGCATGCAAGGCTCAGTATCGGTGTCTCGACTGCCGGGAGCCGTTCGACTATTTCAAGCCGCATTGAGATTGCGTTTAAGCGCATGAGCAAGTTCCATCCGTTGCAGGTCGAAAGCGTCGAGCGCGAGACGCGCGACGCCGTCGCAATCACGTTCGCCATTCCCGAAGCGTTGCGCGCGCAATACCGATTCGACCAGGGACAACACCTGACGCTGCGGGCCAGCCTGGGCGGCGAGGACATCCGCCGCTCCTACTCGATTTGCTCCGCCGTGCAGGATGGGAGGCTGCGCATCGCGGTAAAGAAGACGCCGGGCGGCGTGTTTTCCACGTGGGCGAACACGTTGCTGAAAGCCGGCGACATGCTCGATGTCATGCCGCCGCTCGGACATTTCAACGTGACGTTGTCGCCCGAGTCCGCACGACACTACCTCGGATTTGCCGCCGGCAGCGGCATCACGCCGCTCCTGTCCATCGTCAAGACCACGCTGGCGGCCGAACCGGCGAGTCGTTTCACGCTCGTCTATGGCAACCGCGCGTCGGGTACGGTGATGTTCAAGGAAGAACTCGCCGGGCTCAAGGATACCTACCTTGGCCGCTTCAACCTGGTCCATGTGCTTTCGCGCGAGGCGCAGGACATCGAACTGCTGCACGGCAGGATCGATCGGGCGAAGGCCGACGCGCTGCTCGCCCACTGGGTGAACCTGGCCGACGTGGATACGGCGTTCGTGTGCGGACCCGAAGGCATGATGGATGCGGTTATCGCCGCTTTGAAGGCGCGCGGCTTTCCCGACGCGCGGATCAAGGTCGAGCGCTTTGCCGCCAGCATCCCGAAGCACACGCACGTCGCCCACGTCGCGCCGGCACCGGGACACACCGAGTGCGAGGTGACCGCGATCATCGATGGCGCCAGCCACACGTTCGTGCTGGAAAAGGCGAAGGAGAACATTCTCGAGGCCGGACTGCGCAACGGCGTGGAGCTACCCTATTCCTGCAAGGGCGGCGTGTGCTCGACCTGCCGCTGCCGCCTGGTCGACGGCGAGGTGGACATGGACGTCAACTTCGCGCTGGAGGACTACGAGGT
>Ga0070670_100006010_pt1 | contig 10265 bp, 8 predicted proteins | sample KBSS63metaG_FD_64665 | JGI IMG/M metagenome (GOLD analysis project Ga0070670, IMG submission 64665) | Switchgrass rhizosphere microbial communities from Kellogg Biological Station, Michigan, USA - KBS S6-3 metaG | ecosystem: Host-associated > Plants > Roots > Rhizosphere > Soil ... | reverse complement strand
CATTCCGATCGAGCGTCCGGTGTGGGTCGAGGTTCGACAGCTGATCGGAGCAACTCACAGAACGAAACCTGACGTCCCGGTGGACGCGCTCTTCAGCTGACGTTCGCTGCCGGCACTTGCGGCCACAAAAGCAGCCGCTCGTGATCGTCTGCTTTGGGGTGCTGCCCGTTGGACTACTCTCGTGAACCTGCAGCCCCGAGCAGCCCCGCCCGAACTCGGGCCGGGCTTTCAGTCAGCGCGCCGGTGACGCCGCTTCTCGCAACTCGCCGCGCGCCCGGCGCAGGACGGTCCACGAGCCAGCGAGTGCCAATCCACTGATAACTGCCGCAACGAGCAAGTCTGGCCAAGCGCCGCCGGTGCCGAAAACACCCAGCGCCGCAAGCATTACGGCCACGTTCCCGAAAGCATCGTTGCGCGAACATATCCAGGCAGAGCGCATGTTCGAGTCGCCCGAGCGGAAGCGGTACAGACTTAATGCGACGCCAGCGTTGACGGCAAGCGCGACGAACCCGACCGCGCCCATCGTCGCTGGCTCCGGCGCTGTCCCGCTTTGCAAGCTCCAGAGAGCCTGGCCGAGCACGAAAATTCCAAAGGCTCCCATGCAGGCGGCCTTGAAGAGCGACGCCTTGGAGCGCACGGCAGGCGTCATCCCGAGGACTGCCAGACTGATGGCGTAGTTGCCAGCGTCACCGAAGAAGTCGATCGAATCCGCCATCAGCGCGACGGAGCGCGATGTCCAGGACGCGCCAAACTCGACGAAGAACATGATGGCGTTCAGAACTAGCGCTATCCAGAGCGCAGTCCGGAAGCGCGGGTCCACCGGAGGTGTCGACGATGCGCAGGATGTGTCAGAGCAACAGCTGGCCATAGCCGCAAGTGTCCACGAACCGAACCGGACGTACGGGCTATGCGGGATTTCGCTGCTCACTCACCTACGACAAGCATGTACCAGACGAGCGACTCCGGACAGGCTTTGACCGGCGGTAGGGCTCCACGGAAGCGTCGTGACGACTGCTCGATGCCAATCAGCCCAAAGTCACGGTGTCGCGATGGGCCGGGGGCCGAGCCTCGCGTCGCGGCAGCGATCGGCCCAATTGCTGCCATTCCCGAGTGACGGCTTCGTCGAGGTGGCAGAAGGCTTCGGTCGTACCTCAATTCCGTCCAGTTGGTGTCCCTTTGCAGCTGCCGACTGACCCCCCCCGCGAGACCGCTTAGGTTTGCACAGCACTACGTAGTTACCTATGTGGTCGCACGTATGGACTGGGACCGGTGATCGGCCGAAAGTTGCTGTAGCTGCAGCGAGTGTGTAGTCGGCACAGGCCAACCGCTGTTTTGTATCCGTATACCAGCCAGCAGGCGATGGCCGGCGGCTGAGGTCGCGAGATGGAGGTTAACAATGCTAGTTGCGGTTTCGAGGCCCAAATCACTTGCCTGGGCGACAACATTGCTCTTGTCTATCGCCTTCACGGCGGGAGCACAGACCACTGTCAGCCCTGCGGAGGCGCGGGCCATCGCCAAGGAGGCCTACATCTACGGCTACCCGATGGTGGACAGCTACCGCATCGAATACGCCTACTTCGTCGATCGACAGGACCCCGAATACAAGGCGCCCTGGAATCAGATCCGCAACATCCCGCGCGTCTTCACGCCGGCCGACAAGGCGATCCAGACGCCAAACTCGGACACACCGTATTCGTGGCTCGGCATGGACCTGCGCGCCGAACCTCTCGTCCTGACGGTGCCGAAGATCGACAAGCAGCGCTACTTCAGCGTTCAGTTCACCGATCTCTATACCTTCAATTTCGACTACCTCGGCAGCCGGGCCACCGGCAATGAGGGCGGCAGCTTCCTCGTCGTCGGGCCAGACTGGAAAGGCGCCACCCCCAAAGGCATCAAGAAGGTGATCCGCTCCGAGACCGAGCTGGCACTTGCGGTGTATCGCACGCAGTTGTTCGATCCGAGTGACATTGCCAACGTGGAGAAGGTGCAGGCCGGCTACAAGGTTCAGACGCTCTCTGCGTTCTTGGGGACCGCCGCACCCAAGGCAGCGCCGGCCATCGACTTCATCAAGCCGGTTACGCACGTTGAAGAAAAGACGTCGCTCGAGGTGTTCAACATCTTGAATTTCATTTTGAAGTTCTGCCCGACCGATCCCTCCGAGAAGGCGCTGATGGCGCGTTTTGCCAAGATCGGCATCGGCGCGGGTAAAACCTTCGACGCGAGCAAACTCTTGCCGGAAATCAAGACTGCGATCGAGCAGGGCATGGCCGACGCTTGGGCCGACTTTGACGGAGTGCTAAAGCAACTCAATGAGGGAAAGCTGTCGTCCAGCGCCATCGAGGTCGGTACGCGCGCGTACATGAAGAACAACTACCTGTACCGCATGGCCGCGACCATCGGCATCTGGGGCAACTCGAAGCAGGAAGCGATCTATCCAGTCTATTTCGTCGATGCGAATGGGCAGAAGCTGGACGGAGCCAACCGCTACACCCTGCGCTTTGCACCTGGCCAATTGCCGCCGGTCAACGCGTTTTGGTCGCTGACGATGTACGAGATGCCCGCGAGCCTTCTCGTTGCCAACCCGATCAATCGTTACCTCATCAATTCGCCGATGCTGCCGCAGCTCAAGCGCGACGCCGATGGCGGCGTGACGTTGTATATCCAGGACGTATCGCCTGGCAAGGACAACGAAGCCAACTGGTTGCCCGCGCCGAAGGCTCCCTTCGGCATGTACATGCGGCTTTACTGGCCTAAGGAAGCAGCGCTGAATGGCAAGTGGACGCCACCAAAGCTGAAGCGTCTATAGAAGCATTGCGCTGCGGATTGCGGCGCGCCAATTGCCCGCCACTGCGGGCCATGGGGGCGCTGCTCCCAGGCTAGCAAGGTCGTACGCTTAGATCGGGGCACGGTGGCATTGGTCGCAACGACCTTGGAGCTAGTCCGGAGTCGTCGATTCGGCTGCCCAGATCACCTGCGTGCTAGGGCCATTTCTGGTGCGAGGGACGAGACCAGCCATCCTGAGTTCAACAGCAACTAGCTGATATCCGCTAACGCTGTTCTCGGCCAGGAGGCTCCGTTGGTGGGCGACTGCTTTGGGGCTCACCTGGGGGTCGGCCCCTCCGATTAGCGGCCAGCGCCAGCAATTCGGCCAGAGAGCCGGTCACCTCTACTTGCCGCGCTTCGACTCTCGTCGACGACTTGGCGCTAGTCAGGACGTTCCACTCTTTGCGTCGCCACTCGCCAAGGCAAGGACAACGTCAGGATGCTAGAGCCACAAGAAGCCTGCTCTGCCCGGCGCGGCCAGACTCTTGACAGCGGCCCCGCTCGCGGCCCGCGACGCTCGTCAGCGCGAAACGCCGACAAATGCGTGTCGAACCCGCAGAACCTCACCTGACAGGCGGCCGCTGCATCGACTACGTATTACGTGCTCGAGCTACGTGGGCATATGTGCTCGCACGTATAGGTGCCGGAGCGCAATCGACGGAGGATGCTCCCCATCGTGAACCGCGCCGCAGCACAAGCCGGCGCACACCGAACAACGAGCATGTCCTCAAAAGGCCGGCCAAATCCGCCGATGCAATGGGAAGAACAGTCTATGTGCTCCTTCCGGACGCGAGTGAACGCGAATGGGTCAAGGCAACGCTGCCCAAGAAGATGGGCCAAGTGGTCTCGCTCGACGACGTCGGCGAGTTGCCACCGGACGCGCCGAGCGGAAACGCGTGCCTCATCGTCTCGGCGGAGCCGATCGAGGACGGCGCCGTGAAGCTCATCAACGAGCTGCGTGATCACGGCAGCGCGATCGCAGTGATTGCGCTGGGCTCGCACGCCGTATTCCGTGTCGCGGTCGACATCGCGCGAATGGATGGCACTGATTTTCTCGAGCGGCCGGTGTCCGATCGCGAATTGCTGCAGGCAGTGCAGCGGGTATGGGATCAGCAATGACGGCGGGTATTGCGTCGTCGTTCGCGGGCCAGAACGCCGCCGGTCGGGCGAGGACAGTCGGGGCGAGATCGTCATCGGCGGTCCAGGTCAAGCGTGACTCGCGGCGCGGTCACGGCACGGTGCTCAAACAAGCCACGGGAGTCAACCAGATGAATCGAGTCAATCGACTTTCGCTTTACGTCGTTGGATGCGTCACGCTATGGCTGCCGCAACTTGCACTCGCCCAACCGAACGCGACAACTCCCGCCGCGATCACGACGCCGGACAGGGTGGAGACGAGGATCGGCACACTCGAGTTCAAGGACGGCGCGCCCAGCGCGGCCACGGTTCAACGCGTTCAGGACAACCTCGACTTCGTGCGTGGCGTCGACGCCTTCATGAACAGCTTCTCGGGGGCCTCGGCGTATGCCCTTCGGCAGGGCTTTCAGAGCATCGGGGCGGAAGACAACTCGGTGATCCTGTTCTCTGAGCTGATGGATTCGAACTCGCTCTTCCTGACGCCCAACGCCGACACCGTCTACTCGCTGGCGATCGTCGACTTGAGCAAGGGGCCGATGGTCATCGAGGTGCCACCCAGGGCTCTGGGCACGCTCAACGACATGTGGTTTGGCTGGATCATCGACATCGGCGGACCCGGCCCCGACCGCGGCGAGGGCGGCAGGTACCTGATCCTTCCGCCCGGCTATGACGGGCCGCTTCCGGACAGCGGCTTTCACGTCGGCAAGTCGCGGACCAATCATGTCCTCTATGCCGTTCGCGCGTTCATGGAAAACAACGACCCAAAGCCGGCGGTCGCGACGATCAAGCAGCACCTGAAGATCTATCCGTACACGCCCGGCGGCTACGGCACCAGCATCGCGACGGCGCTGGAGGGCAAGGTCCGGCTGGCAGCGAATCCTCCCGTTCCGCCGACCAAGTTCGTCGAGGCGAGCGGCAAGGCGTTCAACACCATTCCGCCGAACGACTTGGGCTACTTCAAGATGGTCAACGAGCTCGTGCAGCTCGAGCCTGCGACATCCGGCAACGTCGAGCTCCTGGGCCAGCTTGCTGCCATCGGCATCGTCAAGGGCAAGCCCTTCAATCCGGACGCCAGGATGCAAAAGATCCTCACCGAGGCGGCGGCAGTCGGCAACGCTGCCAGTCGTGCCTTGAACTGGCGCGCCTCCGACGTTCCGGGGTGGGCCTATTACCCAGGCTCGGCGTGGACGAACATGCTGTGGGAGGGCGGCTTCAACTTCGAGACGCCCCCACCGACGATCACGCGCGAGGGCTTCAAGCCCCTGCCGGCCACCGGTGCGCGCACTCTCAACTCGCGCACGGCGTTCTACTACGGCTACACCATGGACTCCCCCGGCATGATCATGCGGGTGCCCAACGTGGGCTCGCAGTACCTCATCGGGTTCACCGACGCCGACAAGAACTACTTCGAAGGTGCCAAGACCTACAAGGTGACCCTGCCGCCGAACATCCCGGCGGCCGCGTTCTGGTCGCTGATCGTCTACGACAACCAGACGCGTTCGATGCTGCAGACGCCGCAGCGCTTCCCGCGCGCCGGCAGCCAGACCTATCCGACCCCCGCCGCGGTGGCTAACGCCGACGGCTCGACCACCGTCTACTTCGGCCCCTCCAAACCAGCCGCCGCCAAGGAGGGCAACTGGATCCAGACGATGCCGGGCAAGGGCTGGTGGACGATCCTGCGGCTGTACAGCCCGAAGGAGCCCTTTTTCACCAAGGAATGGCGGCTGAGCGAGGTCGAGCTGGTGAAGTAGGCCATTCGTCCACTGCCGAGCGCAGTGCCCGTGTCGCCGACCCGTTCGTCAGCAGAGTTGTTCGTCGACAGCCCTCCAACCCGAGGTGCCTGGCGGCTCGTGTCCCACAAGGAAGGAAACATGCAAGCAATCAAGCGCAGCTTCGTAGCGGTTCTCGGGTTGAGCCTTCTGCTGTCGGCAGCGACCGCGGTGCAGGCAGCCATGAGCGCGGAGGAACTGGCCAAGCTGGCGCAAAACCCGGTCGGGAACCTGATCAGCTTGCCGTTTCAAAGCAACACCAACCTGAACTTCGGCCCGGAAAGGAAGACGCAGGAGATTCTCAACATCCAGCCGGTGATCCCGTTCTCGGCCGGGGAGGACTGGAACATCATCACGCGGACCATCGTGCCGGTGGTGTGGCAGCCGTCTCTGGGCCCCGGCATCGAGAGCGTCAACGGCTTCGGCGACACCTCGCTGACGGCCTTCCTGTCGCCGGCGAAGCCGGGCGAGTGGATCTGGGGAGCAGGCCCGGTCTTGCAGATCCCGACCAACAGCAACGCCGCGCTCGGCAACAAGAACTGGGGCCTTGGGGCGTCGTTTGTGATGCTGCACATGGCCAAGGGCGATCCATGGGTCTTCGGCGCCCTGGTCAACAACGTCTGGTCGTTGAGCGGCAGCGAGCAGGGTGGGTCCTATAACAACGGACTGATCCAGCCCTTCATCAACTACAACATGAAGGAGGGCCTCTATCTGACCAGCTCACCGGTGCTGACAGTGAATTGGAAGGCCACAGGGAGCCAGCGCTGGACCGTGCCGCTCGGCGGCGGCGTCGGAAAGATCTTCCATCTCGGCGCGCTGCCGGTGAACACCTCGATCGCGGCCTACTACAACGTCGCCAAGCCCGACTACGCGGCGAATTGGCAGCTACGGCTCCAGGTCCAGCTCATGTTCCCCAAGTGAACTAGACAACTGAGCGGGCTATTGGTCTCGGAGACCTGGTCCGAGCCGCAACAGCTCGCTCACGGAATTGATGCTGAGCTTTTCCAGCGCGTGGCTGCGATGAAGCTCGACCGTTCGATGGCTAATGCCGAGCTCGCGCGCGATTACCTTGCTGGCATGACCCTTCAAGGCCAGCAACACGACTTCGCGCTCGCGGGAGGTAAGGACTTCGAGCTTGGACGCCAGGCCCGCTTTGCCTTCGACTACCCCGCGCTGGGCGGCATCTCGCGCCAGCGCCTCGTTGATGGCGTCGAGGAGCTGCTGCTCCTGGTACGGCTTCTGCACGAAGTCGACCGCGCCCGCCTTGACTGCGCTCACGGCCATCCCGATGTCGCCGTGACCGCTGATGAAGACGATCGGGATGGACGCGTTCATCTCGCGCAGCTTGTCGCGCAGCGACAGGCCGCTCATCCGCGCCATGCGCACGTCGAGAACCAGGCAACCGGGTCGCGATGCATCGAACACCTCCAGGTAGTCGAGCGCCGACCGAAACGTCTCGGCGGCGAGGCCGACGGAAGCCGCCAGCTCGTAGATCGAGTCGCGCACTGCCTCGTCGTCGTCGATGATGAATACGGTCGGCTCGGTCATGGACTCGGATCCCCTTCGCCTTCGTCGGTCAGCGGGAGCGTGAATTCGAACGCAGCCCCACCCCCTGACCGGCGCTTGGCGACAAGCGACCCGCCGTGGGCCTCGATCAGTTTGCGGCACAGCGACAGGCCGATGCCGAGACCGCTGATCTTGGTCGAGTAGAAGGCCTCGAACACGCGCTCGATGTCGCCCTCGGGAACGCCGGGCCCGCGGTCGGCGACGCACAGCGCCAGTTGGTTGCCGCCGGCCAGGGTCGCTTCGATCATGATCGCCCGGGAAGCGTCGCTGAGCGGCGCGGAGTCCGTCGCTTCGATGGCGTTGCGTAGCAGGTTCAGAACGACTTGCTGCAGCTGGATCCGATCGGCGACGATGGTCGGCATCGCTGCCGGGAGCGTTGCTTCGATCCGGATGTCGCGCAGCTCGCAATCGATCCTGACCATCTCGATGCATTCAGCGACGAGCCGCCCCATGTCGACCGGCGAGGTCTGTATGTCGCTTCGCTTCACCATGCCCCGAAAGCGCCCGACCACGTCGCCGGCCCGGCCGGTTTGCGCGACCACCTTCCCGAGCAGTTCGGCCACCTTGTCCGAGCTGTGCGGCTCCCTGGCGCGGCGCAACGCGGCGAGCGCATAGTTTTCGATCGCCATCAAGGGCTGGTTGATCTCGTGCGCCAGCGCGGCCGACATCTCGCCGACGGTGTGGACCCTGACCAGATGGGCGAGGCGCTCGCGCCACTGCGCGGTGTCCAGCAACGCCACCCGCTCGCGGGCCTCGGCGGCGCGGCGCGCATGGACGCTTGCGAACACCTCGGCGAGCAACCGGGCGCCCGGGACGACGCGCTCTGGCCAGGCCCGCTCGTGGCCGAGGCTGACGCAGCTGAAGAACCCATGAAGCCTTTCGGTCACGAAGATCGGAACCGCCAGCATCGATCGGGCGCCCAGGGCTCTCATCGCCGCCAGATCGGGACCGGCTTCCGGCGGCAGGTCGCTCTCGCGCGCGAACGAAACCATCGCGCCCCTGCCAAGCGTCGTCGCCAGCCATTGCACGTCGGCCAGAGGCAACCGTCCCGCTGCGACATCGCCTGCCTCTGCGCGCCACTGGTGGGTCACGCGGAGCTCGCCGGATGCGACATCCGCTTCCCAGACAGCGACCCAGTCGACGCCGAGAAACTCGCCAATCCGGTGCAACCCCGCTTCCAGGCTCTCGTCTTCCGTGCGCGGGGCGGCGGCGAACATGGAAGCAAGGATCTCGGTGGCCAGACGCTCGAATCCGACCGCATGCTCGAGTTCCTCCTGGCCGTGCTTGCGGGTCAGCGCGATCGCGAAGATGCCCGCCAGCCGGTGTAGCCGCAGCAGCAGCTCCCCGGACCAGATGCGTTGGCTGCTGAAGACGCCGAAGTGGAGCATCGCGTCCACCTTGCCGCCGACGCTCACCGGAATGGTGACGTGCGAGCGGGTGCCGACCCGTTGCCACGTCGCGAGGTCGACGCTGGCCTCCGGCGGAAGCTCTTCCAGGCTCGAATACGCGACGGTTTCACCCCGCCGGGCGGTCGCGACGGTCCACGGCCAGTAAGTGTCGGCAACCGGCGTCGCGGCGCGTGGAAAGGTGGTGGCAGGCCAGATGTGCGTGAACCTGAAGTGCCCGGTATCCGGCTGCGCACGCGAGATCGCGAAGCGGTCGATGGCCAACGTCGCGACGACGCGGCGAAGCCCGTCCTCTATTGCCGTATCGATCTGATCGACGGGGAGGTTGATGAAACCCGTGGCGAACCCCAGGATCAGCTCGTCGAGATGCGAGAGCTGCGCACTGGACACTTCGATCGGACCGGTGTCGCTCCCGACCGCCTGGTTTGAAGATTGCGTCGGGTCAGCCATGATTCATGCTTGGCACTGTAGGGCACTGATGCATGAGCGTTTTCAAGTGGCTTCGGGGACGTGTCGCATGGCCAGGGCTACGCGCGCTGCTTCTTCTGGGGCTTGCCCTCCCAGGTCCACTTGTGCAGGCGCAGGAGCCGCCAAAGGGCGCGATCCGGATTCTGGTCCCCCTGGCGGTTGGCAGCACATCCGACGTCGTGGCGCGGCTGATCGCTGACAACCTCAGCCATCTGTGGGGCGCGTCCGTGATCGTCGACAACCGGGCGGGGGGATCCGGAAGAGTCGCAGGGTCAGCACTGAAAGCTGCCGCCGCCGACGGCACCACCCTATTGTTGGCGCCGATTGCCGTGACGGTGTTGAACCCCCTGCTTTACGCGACTCTCAACTACGACCCTGTGAAAGACTTCGCGCCCGTGGCACAAGTGGCGAGATACACCATGGCGCTCGCTGTCGGGCCGGCCGTTCCCGCCACCACCCTGGCTGAATTCCTGGCCTGGGCACGCCTCCATCCCACGCTGGCAAGTTTCGGCAGCGCCGGCGTCGGCGGCCTGGGCCATCTCTTCGGGGAGCAGATCGCGCGCACCAGCGGCGTGGAACTGGCGCACGTGCCGTATACCGGCGGTCCGCGCATGACCTCCGACATGATCGGCGGGCAACTCGCGGCTGCAATCGAGGCGACGTCCAACTTGATCGGGTCGCATCGAGCGGGGAGCATTCGCATCATCGCGATCTCAGGCAGCGAACGCTCGTCCGTACTCCCCGGGGTGCAGACTTTCGCCGAGCAGGGATTCCCCGTGTTGGATGGCAAGGGATGGCTGGCCGTCCACGCGCCGGCAAGTACACCTAAGCCTGTTGTGGATCAGATATCGCGCGCCATCATCGACGCTGTGCGGAGCCGGGAAGTCAGCGAGCGCCTGATCGGCCTCGGCCTGGAACCCACCGGTACCACGCCGGAAGCGCTTGCCAAGATCATGGCGAACGACACGGCCAGGCTGGTGCCGATGGTCAAGGCGTCAGGACTCAGCGCCGCAACAGGTTCAGACGCGTCGCGCTGATGCGACTAGCCGCCGCCCGCTCCGATGGTCTTCGGCAGCTTCTGCGGATCGTAGGGCAG
>Ga0070670_100006006_pt1 | contig 10266 bp, 9 predicted proteins | sample KBSS63metaG_FD_64665 | JGI IMG/M metagenome (GOLD analysis project Ga0070670, IMG submission 64665) | Switchgrass rhizosphere microbial communities from Kellogg Biological Station, Michigan, USA - KBS S6-3 metaG | ecosystem: Host-associated > Plants > Roots > Rhizosphere > Soil ... | reverse complement strand
GCCCGGATAGCTGAAGGCAAGACGATCCACATAAAATGCATGGGAACGGGCTCACCGACCGTCATTCTCACCGCGGGTTTGGGCGACTCGGAATGGCAGAAGGTTCAGCCGCAAGTCGCCCGAGTGACGAGAGTGTGCTTCTGGGACAGATACGGCTCGGGCTTTAGCAGCAAGGGGACGGGGCGAGAGACCGCAGCTAATAACACGGCGGATCTCATTGCCGCCCTGAAAGCAGCCCGAGTGAAGGGGCCCTATGTTGTAGTGGGCCACTCACTCGGCGCTTATGAGAGCCTCCTGTTGAAGGATCGGGCTCCAGAAGCTGTCGTGGGGATGGTGCTGGTCGACCCGAGCATCCCCGATCAAGGCGACCGGCTGAACAAGGCCGTACACAAGCCGCCCCTTTCGGGCAAAGCACTGCTCAACCCTCTATTCATTAGCTCCAAGCAGGTCGTCGATCCCAAGCGAAATTACGGCGAGATGCCTATCATAGTCCTCACTTCCACCAAGGCACCAGAACTGCCCCCCGGAACCCCTGATCCTGATAGCTTCCGGGCCAAGTTCGCCCCTATGGATGCTGAAATGCATCGCGGCCACGTGGAGCTTGCTGCTCTCTCGTCGCGCGGTGTCCAGCGGCTGGTACCCGACAGCGGGCACTACATACAATTGGATCAGCCTGATGCAGTGATAGGGGCAATCAAAGAAGTCATATCAGCCACACGCAATAGGCGGCGAACTCGCGACACTTGAGCGATGAAAACGCTCGATTGGCATGTTCAGACTTCAGCACTTGTTCCGGTTACCGGGTCACTGCGGCCAACCCTACCCTTCCGTTGCTTGGCGGCGGTTGAATGCGGCGCTTGTAAATGTTGAGATGCGCTGGGCGACCACGGCGGGGGATTGCATCGTGACCACGGCTGCAACGGACGGGAATGAAAAAAGTGATGCCGGTCAGCGACCCAGCCTAGTCATTGCGGCATCGTCGCTTGGCACGATTTTCGAGTGGTACGATTTCTACCTTTACGGCCTGCTTGCGACGGTTCTGTCCGCGCAGTTTTTCTCAGGGGTCAACGAAACGACCGCCTTCATTCTGGCGCTTGCCGCATTTGCCGCCGGCTTCGCCGTTCGGCCCTTCGGGGCATTGGTGTTTGGGCGCATCGGCGACCTGGTCGGACGCAAGAACACCTTTCTCGTCACGATGGGCATCATGGGCCTATCGACGTTTGCCGTCGGGCTGCTGCCCACTTACGAAAGCGTTGGCGTCGCGGCACCGGTATTGCTCGTATCCCTGCGCGTGCTTCAAGGTCTCGCATTAGGCGGCCAATATGGCGGCGCTGCGACCTATGTCGCCGAGCACGCGCCGGACGACCGTCGCGGTTTCTACACCAGCTGGATACAGACGACTGCGACCCTGGGCCTTTTCGCCGCCTTGCTAATGGTCATCGCCACTCGCTCCGCGATCGGCGAAGCAGCCTTCACGGACTATGGCTGGAGGCTACCCTTTTTCGCCTCGATCCTGCTCCTCGGGGTCTCGCTTTGGATCCGGCTACAGCTCAATGAGAGCCCGGTCTTTCAGGAGATGAAGGCCGCCGGAACGACCTCCAAGGCTCCACTCAAGGAGGCCTTCGCCAGTTGGCCGAACCTGCGCATCGTGCTGATCGCCTTGTTTGGCGCGGTCGCGGGCCAGGCGGTCGTCTGGTACACAGGCCAATTCTATGCACTGTTCTTCCTTGAGAAGACGATGCGGCTCGACGGCGCAACCGCCAACATCATGATCGCCATCGCGCTTGCGCTTGGTACCCCTTTCTTCGTCCTCTTTGGCTGGCTCTCGGACCATATCGGCCGCAAGCCGATCATCCTCGCGGGCTGCTTGCTCGCCGCAACGACCTACTTCCCGCTGTTTCACGCACTGGCCGGTGCCGTGAACCCAGCGCTCGCGGTAGCCAAGCAGCGCGCCCCTGTCACGGTCGTGGCGAATGCCGAGAATTGCTCGCTCCAGTTTGATCCGATCGGCAAGACCAAGTTCGACCGACACCCGTGCGACATTGCCAAGTCGTTCCTCGCCAAGGCTGGCGTTGCCTACGACAATGTGGCGTCTCGCGGCGACGAGCCAGCACGACTCGTAGTGGGCGGCAAATCGCTTTCCATTCCCGATCCCGAGGCACTGCCAGACACCGAGCGCTCAGCCGCCATCAAGGACTTTCAGTCCAATGCGGCGGCGATGCTTAAGTCCGTCGGCTATCCGGACAAGGCGGACCCTGCGCAAGTCAACTACACGCTGACTATTGCCATCCTGACTCTGCTCGTCCTCTACGTGACTATGGTCTACGGCCCGATCGCAGCCCTGCTGGTCGAGCTGTTTCCCGCGCGGATCCGCTACAGCTCGATGTCCCTCCCCTACCACATCGGAAACGGCTGGTTCGGCGGCTTCCTGCCGACTATCGCGTTCGCGATTGTCGCTGCAACCGGCAACATCTACTCCGGGCTCTGGTACCCGGTCATTGTCGCGTCGATCACAGTGATCGTCGGAATCTTGCTGTTGCCAGAAACGCGCCAGAGGCGCTCGAGCGCCTAGCAGCTACCGTCCCTTGCCCCCCGAGCCGCCGCCCAATAGGGCCGCCCTCATGATCGATTCACCGGTATTTTTCAGCGGCATCGGCGGCAGTGGCATGCTTCCGCTCGCCTCCATCGTGCGAGCGGGCGGCGCTCGCGTTTCAGGATCCGACCGCTCCCTCGACGCCGGCCGGACACCGCACAAGTTCGACTATCTGCGCTCGCTCGGAATTCAGCTCTTCCCGCAAGACGGGTCCGGATTGCGGGAAGGGATGACCCTCGTCACTTCGGCCGCGGTCGAAGCGACCGTTCCGGACGTCGTAAGGGCAAAGGAGCTTGGCCTTCAGCACCTGACTCGCCCGCAATTCCTCGCGCGGCTCCTCAACGACGCAGCGCGGAGCGTCGCTGTCGGCGGAACCAGCGGCAAGTCGACGGTAACCGGCATGATCGGCTGGATCCTTCACTCCTGCCACCGCCAGCCGACAGTCATGAACGGCGCGGTGATGAAGAACTTCGTCACGCCGAGCGCGCCCTTCGCCAGCGCCCTTGTCGGCGATCCCGAGCTGTTCGTCAGCGAGGTTGACGAAAGCGACGGTTCGATCGCGCTCTACAAGCCCGAGATCGCCGTGCTCACGAACATCAGCCTCGACCATAAGGAGATGGACGAGCTGCGAGGCCTGTTCGCCGGCTTCCTCAAGGCGTCCAGGAAGGCGATACTCAACCTCGACGATCCGGAAACAAGGGCTCTCGGCGACGCGATCCCGTCGGAAAAGGTGATCGGATACGGATTCGACAGCCCAGGCGCGGCCTTCATGGGCAAGGACCTGCAACTGTTGCCCGACGGCGTCGCCTTTGCGCTCGAGGCCGAAGGGTCGCGCCACGAGGTGCGCCTGGCGGTTCCCGGCCGGCACAATGCATCGAACGCGTTGGCGGGAATCGCGGCGGCTCAAGCGCTTGGCGTGCGGATCGAGGATGCAGTGAACGCGATGGCCCGGTTCGGCGGCCTAAAGCGCCGGTTGGAGACAGTTGGCGAAGCGGCCGGCGTTACCGTCATCGACGATTTTGCGCATAACCCGGACAAGATCGCGGCCACGCTTGCGACCTTGCGCGCGCAGCCCGGGCGGCTGCTTATCATGTTTCAACCGCACGGTTACGGCCCGCTCGCCAAGATGGGCGAACCCCTCGCCGAAAGCCTGGCGGAAGGAATGGCCCCGGACGACCGGCTCTATCTTCCGGACCCCGTTTATCAGGGAGGAACCGTCGACAAGGTGCGCGGGTCGGATTGGCTCGCGGCTGAGGTGCTCGAGAAAGGCAGGACTGCCGAGCATATCCCCGGACGGGCCGAAATCGGCGAGGCGCTGCTTGCCGAAGCCAGGTCGGGAGACCGCATCCTCATCATGGGCGCGCGCGACGACACGTTGATCGAATTCGCGCGCGGATTGGTCGAAGGGCTAAGCGAAACCACTTCTGACTGACGGGGTTTGAATTCGCATGGCCAGGCCCGGAACCGTCACCGGATGGAAGCTCCTCCGCGACGATCGCGAGTTGCTGCTGCAGCGCTTCCCGCCGAAATATGAGAATGTGATCGCCGACCACGTGACTCTCCGGACCGGCGCAACGCCTGCGACTCCTCTCCCTCGAAAGCCGGAAGCACGGATCGTTGGACGAGCGGACGACGGCCGGAGCCTCGAATGCCTAGTCGTAGACCTTGATGGCACGACGGATCGGCCCGACGGCTCGACCTATCACATCACTTGGTCGCTCGGTCCGGGCCCGCAACGCGCGGGAGAGCAATGACGTGCTGCGGGACCGCGGCTGGGATCCCCTGCCGGCACCGGTCGATCTGACGCTGGAGCCGGCGCGCTTCTGATGACCAAGCCCCGGCTCTTCCTCGATGCCGACGGCGTGCTTGCCGATTTCGATTCTGGAACGAGGCGCCTCCTCGGGGTGCGCCCGAAACAGTTCATCGCCAAACATGGCCGCGGCGCATTCTGGCGCGAACTCGCGAAGGCGGAGAACTTCTACGGCGCGCTTCCGGAAATGCCGGACGCGCGGCTGCTGTTCAACGCGGTGAGGCATCTGAAGCCCACGATACTCACCGGCCTGCCGCTCGGCAGCTGGGCGGCCCCTCAGAAGGTCGAGTGGGCAGCGGAGCATTTCCCGGGCGTGCCGATCATCACCTGCATGGCCCGCGACAAGCACAAGCACATGAATGAAGGCGACGTACTGGTCGATGACCGGAAAAAGCACCGAGCGGCGTATGAGGAAGCGGGCGTCGTCTTCGTGCACCACAAGAGTGCCGAGGACAGCCTCAGGCAGCTGGCGAAGATCTTTCCGTCTGTGAAAGCGCCCGAAAGCGCCTGAGCCGTTTAGGCAGCGGCCTTGAGGTCGACCTTCTCGACCCACTCCGGCCAGAAGACCGGCTCGCGGCTCGACCAGCCCGGCGCGGTGGCCGCGCTCTCGCTGATCGACTGGAGCAGGATCCGGCGACGGTCCGGATGAAGGTGCGGAAGCGCCGCGGCCGCGCAGAAGGCCGAGGGCAGCCAGGGACGTGCCGACGCGCCGATCAACCGCTCGTAAAGGAAGCGATAGGCGGCGAAGTTCGGCAGGCGGTCCTGGCCGAGGTCGAAGGCGCTCAAGGTGATCAGCATGCCGATGAACGGCTCGATCATGTCGAGACCGCTATCGTCGGGAACCTGCAGGCGCAGATGATCGAGTTGCTTGTAGAGACGTGCCTGGGCGCGGATCGAAGCGGCTTCAGCTTCGTCGCGGGCCCAGCATTCGATCGGGTCGCGGCGGCCGTAGGCCACGTCAAGTGACCGGCGGATGTAACGCTGCGTCGCCTTGGTGAAGCTTGCGAACTCCTTCATTTCGGAGATCAGCATGGCTCCACTCGCCGGCTGGCTGGTCCGCGTAATCATGATTCCGACTCCCGTTCCACAGGCGGGATCATGCGGCTTGATTGGTTTCGAGAAACTTAACCACAGTCCCACCCCCCGTTCAGATTGAATCAGAGGGGACTCACTGCGTCTAGGCCAGAAATTGACCAGACTAGGGAAAACTGTGGATTGTTGAATATTTGCAACGGCGAGACTTTTTTGTGACGCCGCCGTTACTTGTCCGAGCTCTTCTCGGGAAATCCTGACGAAGGCGCCGGTTCATCGGAGCGGCCGGGCTGTGCTGCTGCAGGCGGGTCGGACGCGTCCATGGATTCATCGCTGCCGACGTCCGCCTTGGCATCCTGATCGTCGGGATTCTGCTTAAGCTTGCGCTCGAGCTCACGTTCCGGCGGAGCGGAGATTACCGGCGGGGGTGCTTCGCCTTTGTCATTCGCTGCATTCACAGCACGATCTCCATCCCTTAAACATTGCAGGCGGGAAACGAGTGGAGCGACGCAGGCGTTCCGTATCCCGTCGCATTTCGACCGGCTGCGGCGGCGCTTCTGCCAATGGGCAAGCGGCGGTTGGTTGACGAGGAGTTTTGGGACATGACGGTGCCAATGCTCATGATGCCACACCCAATGGCCCGGACGCGGTTCGGCGACTGGCCATTTGCCGTCAAATCGATCCTCGGATTCTGGCTGTTCTACGCGGCCACCGTCATGATCCGCGCTTTCCTCGGCGCGGACCCTTGGACGATGCTCGAGAACAAGCTGATGGTCGTGGCCATCGGCATCCTCATCAACGGCCTCATCTACCTCGCGATCAGCGGGCTCGCCGGCAGTGGAAGCATCCGGCGCAAGGCGGTCGTCGCCGGGATCAGCGCGCTGATCGGCTCCCTGACGCTCGGCGGCACGGTCGTGATGACCGAGGACCTGATGCGCGAGAGCAAGGAGGAATTCCGCTTTCAGGCGCGCGAGGGTTTCACCGTCGTCGAGCAGGGCAACCAGATCCGGATCGAGCGCACCGCCGGCGAGCCGCTGGTCCTGACGATGCCCAAGGTTCACGAGCTCGATCCGATGAAGCGCGTCCGCTACGCGCTCGACATCGCCGTTACCTGGCTCTTTTTCTTCATCGGCTGGAGCGCCTTCTATATCGCGAACCAGGCGCAAGCCGCGGCGCTGGGCGCGCAGCGGCGCCTCGCCGACGCCGAGAGCGCTGCGCAGGCCGCGCAAGTGCGCGCGCTGCGTTACCAGGTGAACCCGCACTTCCTGTTCAATACGCTCAACTCGCTTTCCTCGCTGGTGATGACGGGCCGTTCGGACCGCGCAGAGACCATGCTGCTTGCCCTCTCGACATTCTTTCGGACCAGCCTCTCTCTCGATCCGAGCGCCGATGTCAGTCTGGCGGAAGAGATCGATCTTCAGCGGCTGTATCTCGATATCGAGATGGCCCGCTTCCCCGACCGCCTCACGGTCGAGATCGATGTACCCACCGAGCTCGAGCAGGCGCGCATGCCCGCGCTTCTGCTGCAGCCTATCGTCGAGAATGCCATCAAATATGGCGTCTCGAAGAGCCGCAAGGCGGTCGTCATCCGGATCGAAGCGCGTCATCTCGACAATCACCGAATGGTGCTGGAGATCAGCAATCGCCTGAAGCATGGCGGCAAAGACGAGCTTCCTGCCGCCACTCACGAGGGAACCGGTCTCGGTCTCGCCAATGTCTGCCAGCGCCTTGAGGCGCGCTGGGGCGGCCGCGCCAGCTGCCGCCATGGACCAATGAGCGGCGGCGGGTTCAAAGTGTCGCTGACAATGCCGGTGGAGACGAATGGCTGAAAGTAACCCGCTTCGCGTACTCATTGCCGATGACGAACCGCTGGCCGCCGAGCGGCTCCAGCTGCTCCTCGCGCGCGCTGAAGGCGCCCAGCTGGTCGGAACGGCCAGCGACGGCGACAGCGCGATCAACCTGACCGAAGCGCTGCACCCCGATCTGCTGCTGCTCGACATCGCGATGCCTGGCCTCGACGGCATCGGGGTCGCGCGTGCCCTTGCCGCACAGCATCCCTCGCCAGCCGTCGTCTTCGTGACTGCATTCGACCAGTTCGCCGTCGCTGCCTTCGAGGTCGAGGCCGTCGATTATCTGATGAAGCCGGTGGATCCGAACCGGCTGCAACGGGCGCTCGATCGTACCCGCGCTTATCTCCAGCAGCGCAGTGCCCAGCCGTCACCCGGCAAATCGTCGCAATGGCTGGAGGAATTCTGGGCCTCGGATCTGTCAGGCCTCGTAAGGATCGCCGCACGCGACGTCGATCGCGTATCGGCGGAGCGCGACTATATGCGGCTGCACGTTGGCCGGCGCAGCTGGCTGATCCACCATTCGATGGCCGCGCTCGAGGACGGGCTCGATCCTGAGCTGTTCGTGCGGCTTCACCGCTCCGCTATCGTTCGCAAGGATTTTATTGCGGGGTTCACGCGCAATCCGTCGGGACGATGGATCGCGCGGCTCTCGGACGGCACGGAGCAGCCAGTCGGCCGCCTGTACTCGGATCGGGTCCGGGCTATCGCGGGACGCTGATTGGCCGGCGGCCGAGAGCGACCATCGGCCCAGGAAAACTAGCTGGGGCGAGCGGAGCTTCTAACCGATTCTACACAGTCGCTAACGGCCGTGACCGCGGCGCGGTCACGGTAATCGGCGGTTCCACACGCCTTTCGAGCTGCCGTCTCGACCCGGCGATTGAATTCGGCGAGGCCGGCCGGCGTCCTGAGGTCGAGGTCGCCCACAGCGACGCTGACCTTGACCATCTCGTAACCATGGACCTGAGAATTGGCGGCAACGGGCGTTGTTGCGGGCGCGAGAAGCGCGGCGCTCGCAAGCGCAAGTCGACGGAGCATTTTGGTCTCCTGAAACTGAAGCGCGAGCGCTGAAGGGGCTCAGCGCTCGCGCAGGGTTGGCGTTCTCACCGAACCGAGATGATCAGCGCGGCGGCGTCGAGCACTTCGACACTCGGGTGGCGAGCCTTGCCGATCGCGGCCTGGATGGCCGGCTGTGCATTGGAGATCGTGTCGTCGCGACATTCAGCCACCGCACGGGCGAATTTCAGGTCCAGCGGGTCCGACGCGTCGCAGACGGTGCGAGCGGCGTAGGCCACGCGGCGCTGCAGCTTGTTCTGGCCGAGGCTGGTGGTGAGGTTCAGGTCCGCATAGGACACCCGAACCGACGTATTTTCGGCAGCATTGCTGACGGTGGGAACGAGGAGCGCCGAGGCCGCTGCGAGGGCGGCAAGCGCGGGAAGGGTCTTCAACATCATACTTCTCCCTTTTGCGACGCGGGGCTCTGGGGAATGGAGAGGGGAAGGCCCCGCGTCGCAGGGGTCATATGCGCGCCGATCGTTTCGCGGTCGTGCGTTCGTCGATGACCAAGCTGTGACTCGTCGGCGGCCCGACGAAAGCCATTCGTCAGCGGCTGAATCGACGAACGGTGGTCAGCTGGGGTTCAGATTTCGGAGCAGTTTGTAAGCTGGCGTTCAGCTTCCACCGTCGGATCGTGTCTGGCTGTCCACGATGCCCGCGAGCGCGACATCATGAGTCACATTGCCTACCGTGCGGAAAATGTCGGGCACCATCTCGACCGCCACGAGCAATCCTAGCGGCGCGATCGGCACGCCCAATGCGAGCGCGATTGGCGCGATCGAGCTGATGTAGCTGACTTCGCCGGGCAGGCTAACGGCGCCATAGCTCATCACGGCGCCCACGGCCGTTGCTGCAATCATCTGGGCAAGCGTCGGCTCGAGCCCCAGCCAATGCGCGACGTAGAAGGCGACCGCGGTGTTCATCGCGGGGCCGGTCGCCCGGAACAAGGCGACGGCGATGGGCAGAGTGACATCGCTTACCTCTTCGCGAATCCCCATCGACCGCGCGGAGGCGAGCATTGCAGGCAGGGAAGCGAGCGATGAGCGGGTCGAGATCGCGACCGCCTGTGGAGCGATCAGCCCGCGCGTGAATGTGCCAAGCCGCACCGTCCCTGCGATTGCCGCGAGCGGATAGGCCGCGATCGTCACGAGGATACCGATCGCCGAAATGATGACGACGTAATGGCCAAGGCCGGCAAAGGCCGCGCCGCCGGCAGCGGCGCCGACTGTGAACGCCAGCGCGAAGACGCCCAGGGGCGCGATGGCGAGCACCCACGCGATGACGACGAGCAGTGCTTCGCCGATCGCATCGAAGAAGTCCACGACCGCCCGGCGCCCAGTGGCGGGAATGCGCGTCAGGGCGAGGGCGAAGATGACGGAAAAAACGGTGAGCGGCAGGATATCGCCGTTGCTGGCCGCGGCGATCGCATTGGGTGGCACGACGCCCTTGAAGAACTCCGCGGCGCCCGGCAGCGGGCCAGTGGACTGCTGCTCGACGTTCGCGAGGGCATTCTGAAGCAATTGTGCCGTGTCGCGCGAGAGGGGGAACAGGTCCGTGAGCAGAACGGCGGAAACGGCGCCGAATATCGCGGAAGCCGTGCAGACGATCACAATCCACAGCACGGACCGCCCGGCAATTCGCCCCGCCTGAGCGGCTTCAGCGCTCTTGGCGATACCCACGACGAGCAACGCGACCACCAGCGGGATGACCGTCATCTTGAGCGCGTTCAGCCACAGGGTGCCGACGAAGGAAGCAACGCCGAGGGCGCCGTTGCGTACGCCCTCCGCGAGATTTTCTGCCATCATTCCCGCCAGCAGACCGACGACGAGGGCCGCCAGCGCGTAATAAGCGCGGAAACTCTGCTTCCCGCCGTCCGTGGCGGGTTCGCCTGCCTTGCTGCTCAACGGGGCTTCTTGAACTTGAATATT
>Ga0070670_100006001_pt1 | contig 10271 bp, 22 predicted proteins | sample KBSS63metaG_FD_64665 | JGI IMG/M metagenome (GOLD analysis project Ga0070670, IMG submission 64665) | Switchgrass rhizosphere microbial communities from Kellogg Biological Station, Michigan, USA - KBS S6-3 metaG | ecosystem: Host-associated > Plants > Roots > Rhizosphere > Soil ... | reverse complement strand
GCCTTTCCCTACCCTCGGCGCTTCCAAACGGCTGCCTGCGCACGATTGCAGCGTGTTTGTGGCGAGGGATGCCGAAAATCGGTGCCACGGCGTGCGGCCAGCCGCCAGCGTGCTGTTGCCGATCCATGCCGAGCCGTGGGCCGGTCATGTGTGTGATCCGGCCTGTGATACGGACGGGAATGAAGTGTTTTTGGGTACTCTGGGGTGGTTACATTGGCATCCCGACCCGTGGTTCGGTCTGCCGGGCCGCCGTGGGCGTTGGCCGGATTGATCCGCGCAGATGTGACGGGCGGTTTCCCGAGGGACGGTTCGGTTTTCGGTGGATGCCGCGCAGCATACACCGAAAAAAGTCAACTGGCAAGGGGTGGGTCGGCACGGGCCGGTGATGGAGTGTGTCGGCCTGTGGTACGGGCGGGATCAGATCGTATCTGGCTAGGCCCGGCTGGTTACATTCCCGGCAGGCGGCGGCGGTTGGTCTGGCGCGGGCCGCCGCCCGTGACGCGGGCCGGGTCGGCGCGGGTCGGCGTTTGGGAATGGGACGGCGATGGGACGGGAATGGGATGGGGACAGGACGGAAACGGAACGCGCGCAAGCATTGCGCGCGTTCCGTTTCGCTAAATTGCATACGTTCCGTTGCGCGCAAGTTCCGCTTGCGCTTTCGCGTGTTGCGCGTCGAATATCATCCACTGCAATTCGACAAACGCGCGTATTTCCGCGTTGCGTTCCGCTTTCGTGATAAACGGAAAGTTCCGCAATAGTTGACGTATGAAAGCGTTGCGCAATTCTTGCATGTTCATGTTGCAAAATCCTGGATTTTGGAGGAAAGGAAACGCACGCGGATACGTTCCGCGTGCGTGTAGTGTGACTATCGGAAGCGTTGCACGTGTTCGTATACGCGTTTCGCGTATTCCGTTTGCGTGCTTGCGTCCTTGCAACGCGCGTATTCGCACGTTGCAATTGTGAATTGCGGAAGCGCGCTTAATTCGTCCTGTACGTCGAACAAAAAAAGCGTTTCCGCTTGATCAAGCGCTTCTGCATATTCTTCCGCTTGCGCAAGCAACGCGCGCAACGCTTCCGCTTCCGCTTCCGCTTGCACGCGTGCTAGTGCGATAGCTTGCAGGAAAGCTTGTGCGCAATCTGAAAGCGCTTTTGTTAGTAACACGTCCTGTCCTGTCCTTTCCGTGAAAGAAAGGACGCGCGCAACGTGCGCGCGTCCTGATTGTGTTACTAGCTTGCGCGTTTCGCTTTCGCTTCCGCTTCCGCAAGCTTTTGCAGAAGTTCCGCAATTTTCGCGTCTTTCGCTTTCGCTTCCGCTTGCGCGTTTGCGATAGCTTCCGCTTGCTTGATTGCGTGCGCGTTTGACTTGCGCGCGCTTGCTTCCGCGTTTGTTTCACGATCATCAAGCACGTTCCGGATACTTCCGTTTATCCGCGTGATTGCGTTTCGCAACGCAATGTCATGCGAATCCGGAAGTCCTTTCGCGCTTTCCGCACGTTCTTTCATGCTTGCGCGCGCGTTCCGCTTTCCGTCCGAAAAATATGTCACGCACTCAATAGGAGTGCACGAATACGTTCCGTTTGAAAGTTGCGTGATTGTAAACGTATATCCTGCAATGTCATACGTTGCGGATTTTCCGTCCTGACTCCAAACGCGCGAAAAAAGCATGACTTGCTTTTCGCTATCGGAAAGTTCCGCAAACGCAATTTTTGCAATTGCGCTTTTGCTTGCTTTCGTTTCCGTTGCGATTGCGGAAAGCTTGCTTTTGATCGTGTCCTGTACTGTCACGTGTTTTGTCCTTTTGTTGAAGACTTGCACGCTTGCACGCTTGCAAGCGTGCGACAGGAAAGCTTTCAAAAGCGCGTTTGCATATTTTCACGTGCGCGCTTTTGTATTCGTTTGTGCGCTTGTGCGCTTGTGCTTGCAACGTTGCGCGCGTTCCGTTTGCGCGTGTTGCTTTCCGTCCTGTCCTTTCGTTTCCGCTTGCGCTTGCTTGCGCAACTTGATTGTAACGCACAATTTAGCGTTTGTCATGCGGAAACGGAAACGCGCACGAAAGTACGTGCACGCTTGCGCAATTTTTTTCCGTAAAATCCTGGATTTTTTGTGACTTGGTTAGTAGTTTCATTGTCACGAATCCAAAAACAGATCCCTGACTTCGCACCTCAATCAGAAGTGGGGAGGGAGAAAAAAGCATCCCTAGCGAGTGACGCGCTCCGCTCACCGCAAGCGAGTGACGTCCGCAAAAAATGAAAAAACCACAGAAGAGCGCAGCCAGCACATGTTACGCGACTTGACGCTACTTGTTGCCAACAGTTATACTTCAGTTGACGATTTTGTCAATAGTCAGGAGCATGTGGTGTGGATGAGAACGCCGTCGGGGAGTGGTTACAGTTTCGGAACCTTAGTGAAGGGCAGATCAGGGAGATTACGCGCGCGAAACTGGGTGATTATGGGAGCGCCTTTTACGGTGATCCGGCGCTGAAAGCGCGTTTTCTGGAGCGCGCCCAGATGCACAAGGAGGCCGATCAGATTCATCACGGACTCTACTGGGAGGGGTATCTGAAGACCGGGGCGGACGGCGAGTACCTGCGCGATGCGAATGGAGAGTTGGTCAGTGACTTCCACGGGTGCGCCGTGGGGTGTCTCAGTCATGCCACCGAGCAGGCCCACGTCGTCCTCAGCCGGATGACAAACGTCCCCAAGGCGCTCTATCACCTGACCTATACCCTCTTTGAGTCGATTGAACTCCGGGTGACAAAGCCGGCGCTTGATCTGGATTTGCCGGGTGATGTCATGGCCGCCATTCCGGTCGGGTCGGATCAGTCCGACACCCACTACCGGATCGTCAGCCGGATTCTGAAAGAGTCGGACCCGTTGAATCTCAATCTGACCCCGGAGAACGTCAAATCGATCCTGCGGGTGCTTGACGATCCGACCAAGACGGCAGCGGACAAGTACATGGCGCTCCAACGGCACTGCGACTTTACCTATTCGCTGACCGACGGACTGGTGACATGGTTCTGGGAAAAACTGATTCAGGACGTGGGGCCGCTCCGGGCAAGAGAGATTTTGCTCGAAGAACTGGCCAACGCGCCCGTCCCAGACGTCGTGGTCAAAACCCCCGAGGGGCAGCAGTTACTGGCTGATTTCATGCAGGATGTCGTTTCGGTTCATGAGAAAGTTGAGGTCATGCTGTGAAAGTCTTCAAACCCGTCCAAGATCGTCTTGATCAGTTGCGCAGTTGCACCATCCAGAACGGGGGGCACGGGGCGGACTATCCCCGCTTCGACGATATGGACACGGACAATCCGGAACTGCCCATGCCCGCCCTGCCCAATATGTGCGTCATGGAGGCCATTGCGTGGATTATGGGGAATGAGCAGTACACGAACGGGGTCCACTGGATTACAGACGACCCCGTCTGCGTCGCGCCCGGCCTGACCCAATCCATGATCGGGGTCAACGACCGCTTTGAGATGGACACGGGGTTCTGCATCGACGGGCAGGATCAGTTCCTGAGCGACTACGGCGATCTGATGGACGAACTCCGCACCCAGTTGCTGACCCCGCTCATTCCCCTGATTATCGGGACGGCACTGGTGATCGAGAAGACCTCCCCGGAGGGGCCCGGCTATCTGCTGGTCAAGGCTCCAGAGCAGCAGTTCACCCCGCAGGAACTCGACCTGCTCATGCAGATCAACGAAGCCATGGAGGAGTTCCGGCTCGACGATGTGAATTACACCCGCGACGAGGGCGGGTATAACACCGACCGGATCGAATACGACACCCTCGACGATGCCCGCGCCGCCATCCGGACGTATGTGCAAGAGCACGGGACGATCTTTGCCGATCTGGTGACGCAGTTCTGCGCGCTGCGCAAACCCCACGTCGCCGCCATCGTCGAACGCGCCGATCCCGTCTACGGCTATGTCCTCTTTGCGCCCGATACGGAACAACAGGCTGCCGCCACGGGGGAACTGCTCAGTGACTTCATGGCCGCGTTCGTCACGGAAAAAGAGACGGTCAAGGTGTGATTGAGACGCCGGAGACGTCCTTTGATCACTTTCTGGACCCCACCGCTGCCGCGCTGGTTCTGCGCGCCGTCATGAACCTGCTCCCCCCCGGCTACACGCTGGGGGTGGACAAAACCAGCATCTTCTTCGCACAGGGGGTCGGCACCGACCGCATCTCCTACATCCTCTTCGATGAGCACAGCACCTACCCGACACAGGCTGCCGTCCTCGATCTGATCCAGTGGATCGCCAACGCCGCCTACCTCGCGGGCTACGTCCAAGGGAAGGTCTTTGCTCCGTCCGCTGACCAGACTTGACGCGAGTAGTCGCCATCAGTTATAATCCTATTGACAATTCTGTCAGCAGAGGGCGCGAGGACGCCGCGAGCTATCGACTGGATTTAGGTTTCTCAGGAAAAGAAAGGTTCACCATGAAGTTTCGTCGCTTTGCTGTCGATGCCAGCAAGTTCAATCTGATCGATAAGGTGCTCAACAGTTCGCACGGGAACAGTTTTCGCCCGCAGGCCGGAAAGGCCATCCCCGATATGTGTGTCATGGAAGCGGCCTCGTGGGTAACGGGTCGTGAATCCAAGACGGATCACCCCGAATGTACGGACGGACATCTGACCAGCTTCTGTATCTCGATGAATGACGCGCTCAGTGAGGGCAGTTGGTTTGACGAAGAGAAGCGGGTCTATGTCTCGGCGGACGAACTGCGCGCGAAATATCTGAAGCCGCTCATTCCCGCGATCATCAATACGCGCCTGATCGTCCATTACGTCTCGCCCGAGGAAAAAGCGAAGGGGTATCTACCGGGGACAGTGATTGACATTCCCCGCTCGGAACAGACGACCACCCTGCTCAACCAGTTGATGAATACGCATCATTCGTGGATGGATGAGCTTCGTCACCAGTCGCTCGACGTGGTTGAGCAAAAACTGACCGAGCGGACAGACAGGATTCGCGCGCTGGCCAAGTCCATGAAGCAGGATATTGCCGACTATCGCGTCGCGCAGGGCTGGAGTCGGCCCCGCCCGACAACGCTGCTCGAAGACCTTGCTGATCAGGAAGCGTGCGAGGTCATCTTCGCCCAGAAGATGCCTGTCACTGAGTCTGTGCCGTCATAATGGCTCCGAATACGTATGTTCCCACATTCGGGGACGCGCTCCGCGCGCTGCGCCGGGGGCTGGGCATGAGTCAACAAGAGGTGGGGGAGTTGCTGGGCGTCAGTAACGGCACGATTTCCAACTGGGAAACCGGCAATACCCACTTCGTCAACCGGGAAACCCGCATGGAACTGGCCATTGCCCTGAAACAGCGCCCCGACTACTTCGAGGGGATGCCCTTCGGGAATCAGATTATCGACGTCTCCCCCGCTCCGGAGCCACCCGCTCCGGCGCACCCCGCGACGTATCCGCTGCTGACCCAGCCCTATTCCTCCCCCCACAACGGGATCGGCGCGGATCGGACGATCAAACGCATCTACGGGATGGACGATCTGGATGAGGATACCCGCTACGTCGTCCGGTCGATCCAGTATCTCTACGACGACTGGCTCCATCATCCGGAGAAGATGGGGGCCCACTGGTGGTTCTCGCTGGCCGAGTCGCTCCTGACTGTCACCACTGTCGAGGATTGGGTGCGCTTGCGCGAAATGCTCGTCCCCCGTGAGTCGGAAGCGACACCGATCCACGTCGCGGGCTATTCGACCCGCCCGGAGCGTGCCGATGACATCTGATCTGCTCATCGACACCAAGACGTGTCCCCGGTGCAAGCAGACCAAACCGCTCTCGGACTTTATCGGCCCGAGAGCGGCCAAACCCCGTGTCTATTGCAACCCCTGTAACTCGGAATACGTCAAGGCGTGGAATAAGGACCACCCCGAACGGGTCAAAGCCGCGCGGATTGCCTACATCACATCCGGGCGCTACAAGCAGACCCCCTCCTATCGACGGCAAAAGGAGCAGGCCCGCGTTGCCGAGGATACGCGCTATGTCAAACACCACGAACGGGCACTGGCCCGGATCGCGGATGAACTCGCCAATGGCAAAGTGTGCAAGGTGTGTGGACTGACCAAGCCCCTTGACGAGTTTGCCAGTTGCGGGAAACCCCGCTTTCCGGAATACCCCGATCTGCATCAAAAACGCGCCCAATGCAAGGAATGTTGGTCCAGAATCGTCTTGGCCAAGCAAAAACAAGAGCGAGGTGAGCCATCAACGCCCAAGACGTAGACAATCTGATCGCCAAGCTCGCCCCCATGGAACTGAACAAGGCCGAGTATCGTTCCCTGATCAAGCAGATTGACGCCGCTGTGGCCGATATTCGCGGGGAACTTCTCGACTACATGCTGACCGTGGGGAGCAAGCATCTGATCAAGCACGGGATTGACATCGTACAGGCGACACGAACCACGATTGACGTCGATGACGCCCAATTACTGGTGCAGGAACTCGAAAAACGCGATCTGGTCAGTAAATACTGGACCATTGACGTGAAACGGGTGGCGGAGGACTTGGGAGAGGATTTCCCCGGTCTGCGCGTCATCAAAACCGACGCTTTGCAGATTTCCGCGATAAAGGTGAAGAAATGAACCCCGATGATCTGCGTGAACGCCTTGTCAACCAGATGGCCTTTCTCGTCTCCACCAGCGGCTGGATGTACACCTTTGACGACCCCAACGCGCTCTGGGCGCTGAATGAGGGTACCTACATCGAAATGCTGGGGGACGGCTCCCTCACGATCCAGATTGCTGCCCCCGACTACGAAAAGGCGCTCTCCGCCCTCGACAGCGTGGCGATTGCGCTCGATGAACACGTTGACTTCATGGTTGATGCGTGAGTTCCCGGAAGTTCCACGAGGCGATGTACTTCCATCGCAAGTGCGGGCGGAAGAAGCAGTACGCCAATAAACAGGACGCGCGCGACGCCCGCGCGAAGACGGGTGATCTGACACTGGAGATTTACCACTGTCCGCTGTGTGGGAAATACCACATGGGGCATGTGCGTCCTTCGTCCCGTCCTTGACGCTACTTGTCGCCAAATGATATACTTTCCATAGCTGAGGACACGCATCCGTTACTCGCACTGGCGGGTGCGTGTCTCAGCTCCACTTTGTATGGGAAAGAGGAATAGATGACATTTATCCGTATTTGTTCCGAGTGCGGACAGCCGTTTGAGACGAGCCTGTCCGTCGTCACGGCGTGCATGGATTGCATGAGCAAAGCCATGGATGCCGTGACGGAAGACGACATCGCGGCAGTTATTGCAGGCATTTTCCGAGCAACCGAGGGAGGGATAGATGAGGATTGACAATCCAGACGCGGTGGCTGCGCTCAATCGGTCGTTTATTGATACCGATTTGTCTGACGCACAGGTCATCGTCGATGCGCTCGATGCCGAGGGACTGGCGATTGTGGATCGCTCGTTACTGGCACTGCTCTTGGGTGCCTCAACTGCGGTGCTCTGGCAGCAAAAAGAGCCGTCCAGACTGCTGATTGATACGATCAATCGACTGGCTGCATGTGCAGGCATGGACGTCACGCGCTATACGCACGGATTGGAGAACAACGATGGATGAACCGTTGATGATCGGCGATGTGGTGGAAGACCTTGAAAGGCATCACTTCATTATTCGCCACATGGATGCGGACGGGATCGTCGGACTAAGCACGCTCGACACGGGATTGACGGTGCAGCGCCGGATTGAGGAACTGACCTTCGTCAGCGAGTGGGATGAGCGCGAGATACCCAATGGAGAGTGATCTAAAAAAGGTGCTGGATGACGTCGCCGGTCGAGTGTATGCCAATAATGGCAGTTGGTACGACATCAAGAAAGCCATTGTTGAAGACGGACGGATCGGCATCCTGCCGACCACATGGCAAGTGAGTGCATCGCTCCAAGGTGGCTGCGGATTCCGCCCTGATATTGCGAACCGTATTGCCGAGAACCTTGTCAGCGATGGATTCGCCCGTGAGGACAAACGGGAGGAAAAGATTGCACATATAGATGACCGAATAGCCGAAGCCCGAGAAGCGATTGAGCGGAAGTACGCACCCGACCCGGACAACGCGGCGGTTGATGCGATTGCGAAGGTGATTGAGAACGACCGCGACGATGATGCTTGCGATAACAATGAGTACCTTGCCCGAGCCGTCCTCGCCCACATGCGGGAGAACCTGCACCTGTTGGGGATTCCGGTGATGTACCTCGATGACGATTCTGGGATGCCGTACATGGAGCAATCAGACCTTCCGATGATCGTCTTGCCACGCCCCGATCCGCCTGCCGCTGAGCCGGTGCCGAGTGTGGACGTGTTGCTTGATGACCTTGTGAAATACGCTGGATATATCGAACCAGACATTGAAGCAATCAATCGCACGATTGCCGCAATTCAGTCCATGTTTCGTGAAGCCGCGCAGGGAAGGGCGGACGATGACCAGTGAGGATGAAATACGCGGGATCGCGTTCATGATCCAGTCGATTGACCGTTCCATCAAGCACAATCGCACACGCCTTGCACGTGTGCGTGATCAGAGTGAAGCGATGGTCCTCACGGAATCGATCCTTGTGGCGCAGCGACAGCGCAAGCGCCTGATTCATCGGGCCCGCTATTTGCAGAGCCGCCCTGTGCGGATAGAAAGGAACATTGATGGTCCGGACCATTCAGAAACCGCAGCCGATTAGAGTCGGCCAGATTGTCACGATTGGGGTCGAGAATAAGGACTTCGACTGGCACTTCTACCGGGTGATTTCCGTGAATATGGAACTGGCCTTTCTGGAGCCCTGTCGAGAAGACGGGATCACGATCAAGAATCGGGCGATCCGGCGCGTGATCGTGGACCTGCTGGACGTCGTGGAATGAGCGACACCAATCTCTATCATCGCAAGGACTTGCCTGAGCAGGACTTTCATGTTCCGACCGTGAAAACGCTGCGGGAACTCTTCAATCGCTCGGAATTGCCGGACGACTATGAACTGCTTCCCAATAAGTGGGGCAATTTTGCGATCTATGCCATCACCGAAGAGGGGCATCCCCGCGATTACATCGGCTATATCGATCTGCACACTGGACGGGTGCATTGCAATCCCAAAGCTGCTCCGCGCCGGGTAGCGATTGATCAACAGAACACCGCTCCCGGATACCACGAGCAGGCCATTTTCAAGGATTGTCAGTACATCACGATCACCGGGGATGAAGATCAGTCCCTTCTTCTGGAGGGCTGGGAATGAATCTCTCCCTTGAATATCTCTGGATCGGGATTCTGGCCCAGATTGCGTTGCTCTTTGTCTACGGGCTGATCATCTGGAAACCGTGGCAGGGGGAATTGGAAGAGGAAGGGCGCACCTCATTCTGGGACGAAGGCCCGGATGATCGGAACTCCCTGTATTGCGTCAACATGCAACGCCATGAACTGCGTCACGTCGATCTGGCGGCACAGGAATTGCGTATCCCCACGGGTGAGTTCATGCGCCGGGCCGCGATCAAGGATGCGAATCGGGTGATGCCGCCGGTCAGGAATGGAAACCATGTTGGAGAGACAGAAGCCCTCCCCCGATTGTGAGTGGTGCGAAGGCACCGGCTACCGCGCGCATCATCCGGCTGCTTGGTATCGCGTGAATCGAGAGCGGTCCACGATGCAGACCACGATCTTCCCCTGTCAGTGCCGGATGGATCAGGACGATACCGCAGAGGACGAGCAGTCTGATTCCCAGACTTGACGCTACTTGTCGCCAAAGATTATAATTCACTTGTCAGAAGTGTGACGTCGGAATAGAGAAAGGATTGGCACTATGTTTTCTATGCCCGATAAAGTTCGGATGCGCAGCATCGGCGGGCTTTATCAAGGAGGGGTCAATGACGACCGTCTCCGGGAGATGAAGCCGGACAAGACGGGTCCGCTCACGATTGGGGAAGCGATCAGTTTCATCATGGACGAGCCTGCGCTGACGAACCGTCCGCTGACAGTTGATCCAACGCTGATGGGGCTGGTGGCGTCCACCTCGCTCTATCTGGGCGACAGTGACGAAGCGAACGACCTGCGCATGATCCACTTCGCCCCGATCCTGTCGGTCCTCACCCGGACAACGCATGTGATCGATCCGGGGACGGTGTCGGTGATCAAGCGCGGAGGCTCCGATGATCACGGGCGCAAGTTCGTCGAGTACGTAACGCCGCCCCGCGTGGAGTACGTCCAGAACGACGATGCCGATCATCATCACCGGACGTTCAATGCGTTTCTGGGCACGTCTGTCTACAACA
>Ga0070670_100005992_pt1 | contig 10287 bp, 8 predicted proteins | sample KBSS63metaG_FD_64665 | JGI IMG/M metagenome (GOLD analysis project Ga0070670, IMG submission 64665) | Switchgrass rhizosphere microbial communities from Kellogg Biological Station, Michigan, USA - KBS S6-3 metaG | ecosystem: Host-associated > Plants > Roots > Rhizosphere > Soil ... | reverse complement strand
CAGATGCTGACCTACTTCCTGTGGGATTGGTTCGACGGTGGACTGTTTCAGTTCTGGAAATAGGGCGCGATGACCATTCCCACACGCCGGCTGCTCCCACTCGCCTGCACGATCTGGATCCTCGCCGTGTTCGCGGCGTCGCCCAATGCGCGAGAAACATCTCGCTCTCGGGAGCAGAACCCTCATCCGGACCTGTCGCTGTTTACGCACTCGGACAATTGCCTGGCGTGTCACAACACGCTCCTGTCGCCTGATGGTGAAGATGTCTCGATCGGGGCGACCTGGCGTTCGACGATGATGGCGAATTCTGCCAGGGATCCTTACTGGCAGGCAGCCGTTCGGCGCGAGACCATCGACCATCCCAAGCGGTCGGCGGACATTCAGAACGAGTGCTCGGCGTGCCACATGCCGATGGCGCAGAAGATCGCGCACGCCGCTGGCGGCAAAGGAGAGGTCTTTGCTCACCTGCCGGTCGCCGGTCCCGGCGGATCAGAACTGGAGCGGCTGGCGTCCGACGGCATCTCGTGCACCGTTTGCCATCAGATTGCTCCTGACAGACTCGGCACTCGAGAGAGCTTCAACGCGAACTTCACGCTCCTCCCCACCCGCGCCGACGGCACCCGCACGATTTTTGGACCGTATCAGGTCGATCGCGGCCGGCAGTCGATCATGCGGTCGGTCACGGGATTCGTGCAGTCCGAGGCGACACACATCAAGCAATCGGAGCTCTGCGCGTCGTGCCACACCCTGATCACGGAAGCGTTCGGCCCGAACGGCGAGGTCATCGGATCGCTCCCCGAGCAGATGAACTATCAGGAATGGCAGCACAGCGCGTTCCGCACAGAAGAGCGCAGCTGCCAGTCGTGTCATATGCCGCGCGTCGCCGGACCCGTTCGGGCGTCTTCAGTGCTGGGTGCCGCTCGCGATGAGATGGCTCAGCACGTTTTCGTTGGCGGCAACGCGTTCATGGTCCGCATGCTCAATCGCTACCGGAACGAACTGGGTGTCGCGGCGCTTCCGTCCGAGCTCGACGCGACGGCGCGAGCCACCATCCGTCAGCTCCAGGGTGAGACCGCCACGCTGTCGATCTCGCCGCTGCAGATCAACGGGAGGCAACTGGAGTTCCGCGTCGATGTGCGCAATCTCACCGGCCATAAGTTCCCCACCGGCTATCCTTCGCGCCGTGCCTGGTTGCACGTCACGGTTCGAAGCGGTGACGCGCTGGTCTTCGAGTCTGGCGCCGTTGACGGCACCGGCGCGATTCAAGGCAACGACAACGACATCGATCCCCGGCGATACGAGCCTCACTACGAGCAGATTACCCAGCCCGATCAGGTCCAGATCTACGAGCCTGTTCTCGGAGATCGCTCCGGAACGCCGACGACAGGACTCCTGACAGCGACGCAGTACTTGAAGGACAATCGCTTGCTCCCGCGCGGGTTCGAGAAGTCCACAGCACCAGCCGAGATCGCGGTTTACGGTCTCGCCGCCAACGATGCGGACTTCAGTCAGAGCGGCGATCAGGTACGGTACGCAGTCGATGTGCCTGGCGGCGGGCCGTACACTGTGCGGGTGGAGCTTCTCTACCAGTCGATCGGATACCGATGGGCGAACAACCTGGACGGCTACGACGCGCCCGAACCGAAACGCTTCGTGTCCTACTATCGATCGATGTCGTCGACATCGCCGGTCCTCGTGGCCACCGCGACCACCCCATTGGCCGTCCGACCATAGGCCGACTCTCTTCAGGGATGGGCTAACACATGGGCGCTCTGCATCCGCAAGTCGTGCACTTCACGATCGTGCTCGCCATCGTCGGCGTGGCGCTCAGACTGGTGTCGCTGCTCGGCAAGCCCGCGTTCGCGAGTCCGGCGGCGACGACTCTCCTGCTGCTTGCGGCGGTTTCGTCGGTTGTGTCGGTGCGATCGGGCACCGCGGCGCACGGACCGGTCGAACGGGCACCCGGCGCACGGCCGGCAGTGATGGAGCACGAGGAATGGGGTGAGCGGACACAAACGGCCTTGCTCATCGTCGGCGCCATCGAGATCCTCGGGCTCGTCATGCGCAGATCGCCAAAGGTCAGGCTGGTGCACTCTCTAGCAGCGGTCGCGGGGCTTGCGGCCGTCGTCTGCGTCTACGAAGCGGGCGAGCACGGCGGCGAGCTGGTGTACGGCTATGCCGGCGGCGTCGGCATTCGATCCGGCAATACGAAGGATGTCGAGCGGCTGTTGCTGGCCGGCTACTACCACCAGGCGCTGGCCGAACGCAGCGCAGGCCGAGCCGACCAGGCAGCCACGCTGTTCTCTGCCGCTGCCGCGCGCTTCCCGACTGATCCGGAAGTGCGGATGCTCGAAGCCGAGTCCATGCTCCGCGATCGAGACAATCCGCAAGGCGCTCTCGACGCGCTCGCGAAAATCGATTTGCCGCCCGGTAATCGCTTCATGGCGTTTCAGCGTGCCACCCTCCAGGCCGACGCCCACGAGGCACTCGGCCAGAAGGACGCGGCGGCATCGGCCCTCGAGTCCGTGGTCAAGACCTTTCCCAACCCGCGACTGCAACAGCGAATCGACGCACTACGCAAGTAATCGAAGGAGTGGGTGTTCGGGCGGAGTGTTAGGATCGACCGTCTCTTTCACCCATTCTGATGTCATTGACCTCGTCGAAGCCGGCATGAAGATCCGGCCAGGCTCACCCTATCCTCTCGGCGCAACCTGGGACGGCTCCGGCGTCAACTTTGCAATCTTCTCCGAGCACGCGCTCAAAGTGGAGTTGTGCCTGTTCGACTCTCCCGACAGTGCGCGCGAGTCCACTCGCATCACGCTGCCGGAGCAGACCGACCTCATCTGGCACGGCTACATCCCGGGCATCCTGCCGGGCCAGTTGTATGGCTACCGGATGCACGGTCCATACGCTCCTGAGCACGGGCACCGGTTCAATCCCAATAAAGTCGTCCTCGAGCCGTACGCCAGGGCGATTGGGCGGAACATTCGCTGGAGCGACGAGGTCCACGGATACCGCGTCAAGGATCCCAAAGAAGACCTCGCGTTCGACAGTCGCGACAACGCACCGTTCGCGATGCTGGCCGCGGTCATCGATCCCGCATTCACGTGGGGTGATGATCGCCGTCCTCGCACGCCGTGGCACGAGACGGTCATTTACGAACTCCACGTCAAGGGGTTCACACGACGGCATCCGCGGCTGCCCGAGGCCATGCGAGGGACGTACGCGGGACTTGGATCGGATGACGCGATCCACCATCTGAAGGATCTCGGCGTGACGGCCGTCGAGCTGATGCCGGTGCATCACCACGCCTACGATCGACACCTCGTCGAACGTCACCTGAGCAACTACTGGGGATACAACACCAGCGCCTTCTTCGCGCCGGATATCCGCTACTCGATGAGCAAGAGCTCATCCGGAACGGTACGCGAGTTCAAGACAATGGTCCGCAATCTGCACGCAGCCGGGATCGAGGTGATTCTGGACGTCGTGTACAACCATACGGCCGAGGGCGATCACCTCGGCCCCACGCTGTCGCTGCGCGGCGTGGACAACGTTTCGTACTATCGTCTGGATCCGAAGAACCCGCGCTTCTATCAGGACTACACGGGCTGCGGGAATACGCTGAACATGCGCCATCCGCGCGTGCTGCAGCTCATCATGGACAGCTTGCGCTATTGGATTCTCGAGATGCACGTCGACGGATTCCGGTTCGATCTGGCAAGTGCCCTCGCACGGGAACTACACGCCGTCGATCGCCTCGGCGCGTTCTTCGACATCATTCACCAGGATCCCGTGATCTCGCAGGTCAAGCTCATCGCCGAGCCCTGGGACCTCGGCGAAGGCGGCTATCAGGTGGGCAATTTCCCGGTCGGCTGGGCGGAGTGGAACGGCCGGTATCGCGACTCGATTCGGAGTTTCTGGCGATCCGATCGCGGCCTGACCTCGGAGCTGGCCACACGCATCGCCGGCAGCAGCGACCTCTACGACCACAGCGGTCGCCGTCCGCATGCGAGCGTAAACTTCGTCACGTGCCATGACGGCTTCACGCTGCACGATCTCGTCAGCTATAACCAGAAGCACAACGAGGCCAACCTCGAAGGCAATCGCGACGGCGAGAACAACAACAACAGCTTCAACTACGGCGTCGAAGGGCCGACCTCCGATCCGAAGATTCGCGCAGTCCGCGAGCGGCAGAAGCGCAACTTCCTCGCGACGGTATTTCTCTCCCTCGGCGTGCCGATGCTGTACGCCGGCGACGAGATGGGACGGACACAGCGCGGCAACAACAACGCGTACTGTCAGGACAATGAAATCAGCTGGGTGGATTGGCAGCGGTCCGTCGAGCAGGAAGACCTCTTCCGCTTCTCGAAGTACGTGATCGAGATGCGGCGCACGCAGCCCGTGCTGAAACGACGCCGGTTCCTGCAAGGCAGAAGCACGCGCGAAGGCGCGCCGAAGGACATCACCTGGTTCGCGCCCGATGGCAGCGAGATGTCTGACGCGACGTGGAGCAACGCTGATGCACGGACACTCGGCGTGCGGCTGGACGGCACGCAGATCGACGAGACCGACGCGCAGGGCAACCCCGTCGTGGGCGACACGCTGTTCCTGTTGTTCAGCGCGCACGACGAACCGGTCCGCTTCGCCCTGCCTGCTCGCACGCTGGTGCAGCAGTGGGAACGCCTGCTGGATACGTCCGATGCACGCTGGGGCCGTCACGTCGCGTGCGACGCGACCCACTACGAGCTGGCCGCCCGGGCCGTGGTCGTATTCAGGCTGAGCGAACCGGCGGCAAACGGTGGTGCCGCGTGAGCTTGCCATTGCCAATGCCTGCATCCGATCCGCAGCCGCTGTGGTTCAAGGACGCCGTCATCTACCAGTTGCACGTCAAGACGTTTGCCGACAGCAACGGTGACGGCATTGGCGACTTCAAAGGTCTGTCGAGCAAGCTCGACTACCTCGCGGATCTCGGCGTCACCTGCCTATGGCTGCTTCCGATGTATCCATCACCGTTTCGCGATGATGGCTACGACATCGCGGACTACTACAGCATCCATCCCAGCTACGGCACGCTCGACGAGTTTCGCGAGTTCCTCGACGCCGCCCACGCCCGTCGTCTGCGTGTTGTCACTGAACTGGTGCTCAATCACACCTCCGATCAGCACGCGTGGTTCAAGGAAGCGCGTTCGTCACGCGACAACCCGCGACGCGATTGGTACGTCTGGAGCGATACGGACGATCGCTATCGCAACGTCCGCATCATCTTCGTCGACATCGAGCGCTCGAACTGGGCGTGGGATCCCGAGTCGAAGGCGTATTACTGGCATCGCTTCTTCAGCCACCAGCCGGATTTGAACTACGACAACCCGGCCGTCCGCGAAGAGATGTGGAACGTGATGCACTTCTGGCTCGGACTCGGCGTCGACGGGTTCCGGGTGGATGCGGTGCCGTACCTCATCGAGCGGGAGAACACGAGCTGCGAAGGGCTGCCCGAGACGCACGCGGTCATCAAGTTCCTGCGGAGCCAACTCGACGCGCACTTCCCCGATCGCATGCTGCTCGCGGAGCCGAACCAGCCGCCTGAGCTCGTGCGCTCGTACTTCGGCGAAGGCGACGAGTTCCACATGGCGTTTCACTTCCCCCTGATGACGCGCATGTTCATGGCCGTGCGTCTCGAGGATCGCAAGCCGCTCATCGAGGTGATTGAACGCACGCCCGAGATCCCGGAGAGCTGCCAGTGGGGTATCTTCCTCCGCAACCATGACGAGCTCACCCTCGAGATGGTGACCGACGTCGAGCGCGCCTACATGATCGATGAGTACGCGCGCGATCCCGCATCACGCATCCACCTCGGCATCCGGCGGCGGCTGGCGCCGCTCCTCGATGGCGATCGCCGCCGAATCGAGTTGATGAATGCGATGCTGATGTCGATGCCGGGCAGCCCGATCATCTACTACGGCGACGAGATCGGCATGGGGGACAACATCTACCTCGGCGACCGCAACGGGGTTCGCACGCCGATGCAGTGGAACGGCGGATGGAATGCCGGGTTCTCAACCACCGATCCTGAACGCCTCGCGCAACCGCTCATCTCCAATCCCCTCTTCGGCTACCAGGCGGTCAACGTCGAATCGCAGAAACGCGCGGACCACTCGCTCCTGAACTGGATGCGCAAGTTGATTGCCGTGCGTCAAACATCGCAGGTCTTCAGCCGCGGCCAGACGACGTTGCTGAAACCGGCGAATCATCGGGTGCTGGCGTACCTGAGAACGCTTGGTAAGGAGCAGGTATTGTGCGTCTGCAATCTGTCGAGTAGCGCGCAGGCGGTCGAGCTCGACCTGGAGTCGCTGGCGGGTGCTCTTCCGATCGAGATGTTCGGGCGAAGCCTGTTTCCACGCATCGGAGAACTGCCGTACATGCTCACCTTGGGGCCGTACGCGTTCTTCTGGTTCAAGCTCAGACGCTTCTAACGCGGATACGCTGTGGCTCAGGACAGTGTGCTTTCGGACGAACTGCTCCATCACCTGATGGCAGTCGGCCACGTCGACGTCCTCGTCGGCGTGCCCACGCTGAACAATGCCGGCACCATTCGCCCCGTCGTCAAAGCCGTTCACCAGGCGTTCGCACGGTACTTCCCGCGAGACCGTTCAGTGCTCATCAACTCGGATGGCGGATCCGACGACGGGACGCCGAGTCTCGTACGCAATGCGTCGGCCGACGACACGGAGACCGTCACCGTGTCTCACTCGCTGCGGACCGTGCATCGCATCAGTACCCCGTACCACGGCGTGCCGGGCAAGGGGAACGCACTTCGGCAGATTATGACGGCGGCGGACTTGATCCAGGCGCGGGCGGTGGCGGTGCTGAATGCCGACGTGACCGGGATCACACCCGAAGGGGTCGCTGCGCTGATCCGGCCCGTTCGCGATCAGCAGTTCGACTATGTCGCGCCAGTGTATCAGCGTCATCCCCTCGAGGGCCCGCTCGTCACACAACTCGTGCGCCCATTGATGCGCGCCGCATACGGCTGGCAGGTGCGTGATCCAGTCGCGCCGGAATTCGGATGCTCGCATCGATTCGTGAGTCATTGCCTCGAACAGGACGTGTGGGACACCGAGCTCGGTCGCGTCGGCATCGATCTCTGGGTCACTGCGGAGGCACTCGCGAAAGGATTCCGGTGTTGTCAAACGGGACTCAATCCGCACCCTGCCACACCAACGCGAACGCCATTCGGAGAGCTGTTCGCGCAGGTCGTGGACTCAGCCTTCGCCTGCCTCGAGCGGCACGCCCCGTATTGGCTTGGCAGGAATGGAGCGGAGCCGATGCCATTGGTGAGCCCGCCGCCAACTGTCGCGGTCGAACCGCCCGTCGTCAACGGCACACGTCTGACGGAAGCGTTCGCGCTTGACGTCGAGAATCTTCGGTCGGTGCTGCAAGACATCCTGAGCGCAGAGACACTGGCGAGTCTTGAGGCGCTGGCTGAGAAGCAGCCCGCCCGCCTGCGATATCCCGATCCGCTGTGGGCGTCGACCGTGTACCAGTTCCTGCTCGCGTATCGCGGCGGTGTGATGCGGCGCGAGCACATCGTGCAGGCGCTCGCGCCGTTGTATCTCGGCCGGACAGGATCGTTCCTCCGGCAGTACGCCACGTCCCCCGAGCCACTGGTGGACGAGGCTCTTGAAAACCTGTGCCGCGAATTCGAACGGTCGAAGCCAGACCTGGTTCAGCGCTGGAACCGTGTTTAATGGCGCGCGCATCGCGCGTCCGAGGTGAGCCATGGCTCAGATGATCGCAAACGCCATCAGGCAGGCCGGAACGAACTTCGTCGAATCACTCTCGGTGTTTCTGCCGCGCATGGTCACGACGCTGGCCATCATCATCGTCGGATGGCTCATCGCCATGCTGCTGCGGACGATGGTCCGCGCAGTGGCCGGATGGCTGCGGATCAACGTGGCGGCCGAGCGGTTCGGCGTCACGCCGCTCCTGAAGACGGCAGACCTTCCTCCAGCGGATGTGTTGCTCGGGGCCATCGTCTTCTGGCTCGTGTGGCTGGGGTTCCTGCTGTCGGGAATCGACGTGCTCGGGTTCACCTCTCTTCAGGGGCTGCTGGCGAGCTTCTGGGCCTTCGTGCCGCGACTTCTGCTCGCCGTGGTGATTCTCATCATTGGATTTGTGGTGGCGAACTTCGCGTGGCGCGCTACTCTGTTGGCAGCCGTCAACGGACGCGTGCCGTCACCTCGGCTGCTGAGCGGAGCCGTTCGTTGGTTGATTCTGATTCTGACGGGCGCAATGGCGCTCGAGCAGATCGCGGTAGCGCGAACGGTGGTCCTGACGGCGTTTGCAATCGCATTCGGCGCCTTGAGTCTGGCCGTGGCGATCGCGTTCGGCATAGGGGGTGGAGGCATCGCCAAGCGCATCCTCGAGCACCAGTTCCCGGAGCAGCCGAGGTCGAGCGCCGATGAAATCTCGCATCTCTAGCCGAGGCAAAAACTGGCATATGGATTGAAGTAGCGTGCAATATGGCCGTCCACGTTGAAAAACTCGAAGCTCCTGTAACCTCGCTATTTACGCTGGCTGTGCTGGGAGTGCTGTCGACTACGACAGCCGTCGTTTTGCGCTGGTGGCAACGCCCAACGACGATGGTGATGAGCAATGACTGGTTGAACGATCGAGCTCGCTTCGACTCCAAAGTCGGCTCGTTGTAACTCCCACTCCCGCGAAATTTCCCCCTTCCGATCCTCAAAGAGCTGGAGGGTAGACTGGTGTAGGGGCTTCAGCCCGCATGCCCGACGCCAATACCTACTTGACGACGATCCCGCTTGTGGCCGCTGCTATTGCAGCCGCCATTGCTGTCTGGCTGCTGCTACGAGCGGCCACCCGCGCCATCGAGCGCTTCGCCGCCCGTCACGAACAGGAAGCGTTGTTCGAGGAAGCGACGGCCTTCGCCAAGCGTCTCACGAAGTTCGTCCGCTCGACGCTTTGGTTCATCGCGTTCCTCGCAGCCAGTCTCGTCATGCTGCGCGGCCTTGGCGTCCGAGGCTCGCCGAGGTTGTCCGTCGAGGAGATGGTGGCCTGGCTGCTCGGCCCTGGCCTTCGCCTCATCGTCATTGCGACGAGCGCGTATCTGATCGCTCGCGGCACTCATTTCCTGATCGACAGTCTGCAGATCTTCCTCGTGTCGCGCGACGGCAGCGAGATGGGTCTGCTGGAGAGAAAGAAGCGAATTCAGACGCTCGGTCAACTCTTGCGAGTGGTGGCGACACTGCTCGTCCTGGGCGTCGCGACGTTGATGGCGCTCTCGCTGTTCAACGTGGACATTCGTCCGATTCTGACCGGCGCCGGCATCGCCGGCCTCGCCGTGGGTTTTGGCGCGCAGAATCTCGTTCGTGACGTCATCGCCGGGTTCTTTCTGATCCTGGAGGATCAGGTTCGCCTCGGAGACGTCGTCTCAATCAATGGCAAGTCGGGTCTGGTGGAAGCCATTCGCCTGCGGACGATTGCGCTGCGCAGCCAGGATGGGACGGTGCACGTGATCCCGAACGGCGTCATCAACGAGCTCTCGAACATGACCAAGGACTACTCATACGCGGTGCTCGACATCAACATCCCGTACGAGGAAGACGTCGACGCCGTCGAGGGCATCCTGCGGTCCGTGGCGAACGAGTTGCGCACCGATCCGGTGCACGGCCCGAAAATCCTGGAACCCCTCGAGGTCCTCGGCGTCGAGGCCTTCGGCGAGTCGTCGGTCCTGCTGAGGTTTCGCATCAAGACGGTGCCCATTCAACAATGGACGGTGGGCCGTGAGCTTCGGCGACGAATCAAGATCGCATTCGAGTCACGGGGTGTGCAGTTTCCACCGCGGCCGGTCACAGTGCGACTCACGAGAGCCGGTCAACGGTCGCGCGACGAAGACCTCTCGGCTGTCGAAAAAGCCTGATGGACGACTCCTTCATCGTCACCTGTCCGTACTGCGGAGAGGAAGTCGAGATCTACGTCGAGCCCGACGTGCGCGGCACGTTCGTCCAGGACTGCGAGGTGTGCTGCAATCCGTGGCGCGTCCGTGTGTATCGCAGCGATGGTGAGCGCTACGTCGACCTCAGACGAGCCGACGGTTCCGAGTAGAATCGCCGCATGACGGTCGTCGATCGAGCTGCAGCACTCGTCCCCCTGCTTGCCGAGCGCGCGTCCGCGGCCGAACAGGCGCGACGGGTATCGGACGACAGCTTCGATGCGCTCAGCAAAGCCGGTGTCTTCCTGATGACGGCACCGAAGCGATTCGGCGGC
>Ga0070670_100005991_pt1 | contig 10288 bp, 9 predicted proteins | sample KBSS63metaG_FD_64665 | JGI IMG/M metagenome (GOLD analysis project Ga0070670, IMG submission 64665) | Switchgrass rhizosphere microbial communities from Kellogg Biological Station, Michigan, USA - KBS S6-3 metaG | ecosystem: Host-associated > Plants > Roots > Rhizosphere > Soil ... | reverse complement strand
GCATCACCATGTACATCAGGTTCGGAGACTCACCGAAGCTGTGCAGCGGCACGATGCTGGGATGCGCGAGCTGACCCGTCGTTCTCGCTTCGCGGCGGAAGCGCTCGCAATCATCCGCGCTCCCAGCGAGATCCCACCGGAGCACCTTGATCGCGACGACACGATGCAGCGCCAGATCACGTGCGAGGTACACGGATCCCATCGTCCCGCGACCAAGCAGGCGCACGATCTGAAACTCGTGCTTGAGCTCGCGGGCGAGCAGTTCCGCATCGACATCGCGCGTCTCGACGACTGCTTCGTCATCGTCCGCCGAATCGAATCCCGAAGGGGTGAACTGATCTGTCGGATGAGGCATTGTTTCGTGCATCTCCTACGTGCAGCGCAGGCGGTTTACGACCGCGGGGGCGAGTCTTCTCGCCATACCACTTAGGAAAGTCTTGTGCCGTCGCGAACGTGCCGCTAACTACATGTAAATCAATGTTTTGTGTTGGTGCGCACGGGCCTGGCCAGGCCAGCGGCTGTTCGAAAATGGGACGCGCTGAACCGCAATCGACACGACCAGATTGAGCGACCCAGCAAGCGAACGCCCGTTCCTCCACGCCGAGTGGCGAGACCTCGTGATGGTGAACTACGAGGTGGCGCCAGCGCTGCTCGCCCCGCTCCTACCCGCGGGCGTCGAAATGGATCGCTGGCGCGGAACGTTGTACGTCAGCGTCGTCGGATTCCTCTTCCGCGACACCCGCGTGCTTGGGCTACCGATCCCGTGGCACCGGACGTTCGAGGAGGTGAACCTGCGCTTCTACGTTCGCCGCGAGGTCGGGAACGAGATGCGTCGAGGCGTGGTCTTCGTCCGCGAGATCGTTCCGCGTCCCGCTATCGCCGTGGTCGCCCGGCTTCTGTACAACGAGCCGTACCGCTCGCTGCCCATGCGGCATCGCCACGATTCTCAGCCCGGTGACGTGGTCGAGCGGGAGTACGCGTGGCGATCGAACGGCGCGTGGACTCGCCTCTCAGCCCGCACGACGGGCGCGGCAAGAACGCTCGAGGTAGGCTCCGAAGAGGAGTTCATCACCGAGCACTACTGGGGCTATACCCGCCAGCGAGACGGCGGCACCGTCGAATACCGCGTACAGCATCCCCGCTGGAACGTCTGGAGCGCGGTCGACGCGCGACTCGACGGCAACGTGGAGACGGTCTACGGCGCGGAGTTCGCGCAGGTGCTTCGCAGCCCGGTACGATCGGCGTTCGTTGCTGACGGGTCACCCGTGACGGTCTTCGTGCCCACCAGAATCCGTTAGGCGGTCACCCGGTGGTGGGCGCTGCGGGTCTGAGCCCACGCAACGCACGCTTTGTGGCGCGGAAGATCGTGCGGACGAGAAGCATGAGTAACACGAGCACGATGAGCGCTCCGGCGAGCGTCAGGTATGGGTGGTGCCACAGGGTATACGCGATCGTCGCGACCACGCCCAGCTCGGCAATGTTGGCGGCGCCGTTCGTGACAGGCTCGGGAGACGTGTCGATCGTGTAGCGAAGCCCGAGCTTCGTGGCGTGGGTCGCGAATCCGAGCCCCCCACCGAGAAGCGCGGCCGCCGTGATGATGGCAGGGTCGCCATGCCAGGCGGTGAGTACGGCCAGTGCAGCCGCGGCCGGCGGCCGAATCGCCGTGTGAATCGTCTCCCACACCGATGCAACGCCGGGAATGAGCGTCGCGAGAAACTCCATCAGCGTGAGCGCGGACGCGAGCCCGATTACCGCCGGATGACTCACGGCGCCGAGCGCGCCGGGAAGAGAGTCGATCCATCCCATGCGGCTCGCGAGGCCCGCCAGCGCGACCGTTGCGTACGGGCTGATCCCCGACGCGAACGCGACGCCGAGTGCCTGGACGAGAGTGGTGAGCGAGTTCATATCTTGTGGCTCCGTGATGGCAGTCAGGTAACCGCAGGCGCCTCGTTCCGCGAGAGTCGTGCGCGAACAGTTCGACGCGTAGTGTTACTACCCCAGTCGTCACCTGATTCCTTCAGTCAGTGATTCGATGGCCGACATCCTCCAGGACTTTCCGATCGCCGCGTCGGCGGCGCGCGTGTACGAGGCGGTCAGCGAGCCGCGTCTGCTCGACGAATGGTGGACGCTACGCTCGAGCGGACGGGCCGCAGTCGGCGCGACCTACGACCTGGACTTCGGACCGGGGTATCACTGGAATGCCGTGGTCACGAAGGCGGCCCCAGGTACCGCGTTCGAACTGCGCCTGACGAGCGCCGATGCCGATTGGACCGACTCGCTGGTTGGCTTCGAGCTCGAGCCAGCCGGCGAGACTACGCGAGTGCGCTTCTACCATCGCGGCTGGCCGTCGGCCAACGACCACTATCGAACGTCGTGTCATTGTTGGGCGCTCTATCTGCGGATCCTTCGCCGCCACGTCGAGTTCGGCGAAACGGTGCCGTACGATGACCGGCTCAACGTGTGACGCCGCGTTGGGCGGCGCTATTTTTTTCGACATGCCCTTCCTCAAGAAGTCGATCTTCTTTTCCGAGTGCGACCGCTGTCACGTGCGCTTTCACATTGGCGGAGGCGGCGTGTGCGAGCGCTGTCGGAGAATCCTGTGCGACAACCATCTGCACGGCTCGTTGGTGCGTCGGATTCAGGTTTCGTTCGGTGCGCCGGTGGTCTGCCTCGCCTGTCGCTCTCAGCGCCAGGTCGCGCCCAAGGAAACCAAAGCGTCGTGAATGTCGCGACGGGCCGGCACATCACGCTGATGCTCGCGCTGGCCGTCGCAGTCGCAACGATCGCTATTCCCGGGAGAGACCTCGGTGCGCAGGGCTCGCAGGCCGCCACGCCGGTTCGCACCATTCTCGCGATTGGCGCGCATGCTGGGGACGCCGAGCTCACGACCGGCTTGCTGCTCGCGCATCAGCGGCGGCTCGGCGACCGCACGGTGATTCTCCACCTGACGCTGGGCGAAGGGGGCAACCCGAAGCTCTCGCCGGAGACGTACGGCGAACAGAAGCGCCGCGAGGCTCAAGCCGTCGCCGCCGCGTTAGGTGCCGAGGTGTTGTTCGCGCCGTACAAGGATGGCCAGCTGCCGGATGATGATGCGACGCGGCGTTATGTGGCTGATGTGATTCGTCAGGTGAAGCCGACGCACGTTCTCACGCACTGGGGCTCGAGCATCCACAAGGATCACGCGGCGGCGAGCCGCGTCGTCGTCGATGCTGTGTTGCTCGCGTCGCTGCCTGGCGTCGTGACCGAGCACCCTGCGTGGCGCGGCATTCGGTCCGTGTGGTACGCGGAGAACTGGGAGGATCCCGACGGATTTCGTCCGTACGTCTACGTTGGCGTCGCGCCGGAGGACTCGTCGCGTTGGCGCAACGCGCTGACGAAGTACGAGTTCGTCGGCGGGAAGATCTCGTCCTTCGCGTACCTCGACTACTACTCGGCGCTGATGACCGTGCGCGGCGCCGAGTCGCGCCGAGGTCGCGCCGTGTCGTTCGACGTCGATCAGTTGAGCAAGCGCCGAGTCATCGACTCGCTGCCCTGACTGGACCTAACGCGGGTATCAGGCTGGGGCGTGCGCGCAACGAGGTCCGATCGCTGGACTCGCTCGCTGCTTCAGAATATTTTGGAAGCACACCACGTCCGGGGGACGACCCTCGGAGTCGCGCGAGAACGTAGGGACGACCCTACATCATCCGTGGAGTACGGAGATGGTGTGGGCCGTCCTTTTCGCTGCTGGACTGTTTGAGATCGGCTGGGCCGTGGGCCTCAAGTACACCGTGGGCTTCACGCGGGCTTGGCCGATGGTCGCCACCGCCGTGGCTCTGATCGCGAGCCTGAGTCTTCTCGGAGTGGCGCTCCGCACGTTGCCGCTCGGGACCGCGTACGCCGTCTGGACTGGCATTGGGAGTGTAGGTACGGCGGTGCTCGGCATCGTCCTGTTCCGCGAGCCGGCTACCGCGATGCGGCTGACCTGCATCGCGCTGATCGTCGCGGGCATCGTGGGCCTGAAGCTCGCCTCGACCTCGTCCCCGCCTTAGAAAATGCCCGACCAGCCGAGCGCGAGGCCGCCGCGTATTGGCGCCACCGAGAGGCCTTCGAGGAACGACGCACGAATCGGCTCTGCCTCGGGCTTCGCGTTGCGCTTGGCCTCACGCCGTGCATAACGCGCAGCAACCGATCGGCCCATCGCGTAGCCTGCCGCGATGCCCACCCACGTGTCCGACGCCCAGTGTCGGCGGTCCTTCATGCGCGAGAGCGTGATTCCGGTCGCGCCGGCGTAGAGAATCGGTTCGAGCGCGCCCAGATGAAAGCGGGAGTTCCAGAACGACGTGCACGCCCATGCGTTCGTCGCGTGGCCGGCGAAAAACGAGTGGTACTCCCACTCTCCACCTGGTGTGGTGATGGCGTACTGATCTCCCTCTGCAATCGACGGCCGCTCGCGAGAGATGCCGGCATACACCGCTTGGCGAATCGTGCTGCTCGCCTGCCAGGCTGATAGACATCCCCAGCCCGCCTCTCTGAGTTTGCGGTTGTCGCTGATCATGCCAGGTACGAGTAGCGCCACCGAGATGGGAAGCAGCCGCTGTCCCGTGGACAGGTCTCCGAGATTCGGATGGTTCTCATCCCACGGCGACACTGCATGCACGATGGCCGCGTTCGAGTGACGCACGATCCACGAATCGACCTGATCGTCGACAGGTAACAGGGCCGCCGCTCCGGCCGCGACGCCCAACGCCGAGATCCAGTCGCGTCCTTCCGCGCGGAATGGCGATACCCAGATATGAAGGACGTCGCTGAGACCATCGGTCAGCTCGCGGGCCGTGTTGCGAAGCGTGACCTGGGCCGACGCAGTCGTGGATGTGACCAAGGCGAGGACAATGGATTGGGCAAATATTCTGTTTAGTCGCATGGTGGTGATCTCTCCGTTCGCGCGCCAGGAACGGCCCCGGCCGCCTCGGCATGCGTAAAAGCAAGAGACACGCCCAACTCGACGGCTGCCTCTCGCAGCCTCGACCGATAGATTCGAGTTCTCTGTCGACTCGTCGCATCTCAGCTCGCTCCGTTCGAGGACTTCGTGAATTCAATTGCCCGCACTGCTCGCCGTGTCGTGGTCGCAGCATGCATCGCTCAGCTCCCGGTAATTTCTGCCGGTGCCCAGGCAACGCCGGGGGTAGCCGCGCCACCGACGACTGTGCTCCGCGCCGCGCGCATGGTGGATCCGAAAAGCGGGACGACGATGGAGAATCCGGTTGTCGTGATTCGCGCCGGGCGCATCGTGAGCGTCGGCTCCAGTGCCGCCATCCCGAGCGGCGCCAGGGTGACGGACCTCGGTAACGTCACCCTGCTGCCCGGCCTCATCGACGCGCACACGCATCTGCTGCAGAACTATCGCGGCGCTCTCGGCGGCGATGACCCGAACATGTTGATGACGGTCGCCACGATGAGCACGGCCAAGCGCGCTCTGCTCGGCGCGAAGATGGGCCGTGAGGATCTGGAGGCGGGGATAACGACGGTGCGCGATGTCGGGAACTCCGGCTTCGGCGGAGACGTCGCGCTGCGCGATGCGATCAACGCCGGCTGGGTCACGGGCCCGCGCATTCGTGCATCGACGCGCGCGCTGTCCGCTGCCGGTGGCCAGTTTGGCCCGCTACAGCCCGAGACGCAGAAGCTGATCGAACAGGAGTACGCGGTGGTGAGCACCGTCGACGAGGCGCGCAGAGCCGTTAGGCAGGCGTTCTACGACGGGGCGGACCTCATCAAGGTCATCGTGAACACGGGTCCGCGCGTGGTGTCGCTGGACGAGATGAAGGCGATTGTCGAGGAAGCGCGACGCGTGAACCGCACGGTTGCCGCGCACGCCATCGGTGACACGGCCACGCGCATCGCGGCTGAGGCGGGCGTGACATCGATCGAGCATGCCTACACGGTTCCGGACGATGTGCTGAGAATGATGGCGCAGAAGGGGATCTACCTCGTCGCCACCGACTACCCGGCCGAGTTCTACGTCGAGGGATTGGGTCCGAGTAACCTCACGCCGGAGCAGAAGCGTCAGCAGCTCGCGGGCGCACAGCAGTTCGCGAAGGGAAACGCCGAGCGGCTCATGCGCGCGGTGAAGGCCGGCGTGAAGGTCGCGTTCGGGTCGGACGAGTACTACGACACGCCGGGGAAGACGCGCGGCCAGGCGAGCTTGCTGACGCTACAGGCCTATCAGGAGGCGGGCATGTCGCCGCTCGAGGTGCTGCGGACGGCGACGGTGAATGCAGCGGCGTTGTTAGGCTGGGCCGATCGCATCGGGTCGATCGAAGCGGGCAAGCTGGCCGACATCATCGCGGTGGAGGGCGACCCGCTCAAGGACGTGAAAGATCTGCAGAAGGTGAAGTTCGTGATGAAAGGCGGAGAAGTGGTCGTTAGGCCGGGTACGAAGGAATAGCGGGAACGGGGAACGGGGAACCGGGAACCGCAGCTGCTTGCCGAATGCTGCGCAGCACGCGGCCTCTGTTCCCCGTTCCCGGTTCCCTGTTCCCGTTCAGCTGGGTCTCAACGCCTTCCCGCCAGCCGCCTTCGTTCGTTGTCCATCGCGGAACGCGATCTGTCCGTTCACGATGACCGCGCGGATGCCTTCGGGATACTGGAACGGATCCTCGAACGTCGCCTTGTCCGTCACCGTCGCGGGGTCGAAGATCACGATGTCCGCCGCGAGCGTTGGTGCGATGCGGCCGCGGTCTCCCAATCGGATGCGCGACGCAGGGAGTGCGCTCATCTTCCTCACCGCTTGCTCGAGCGTGAGTGCTTTTCGCTCGCGCACGTAGCGGCCGAGTACGCGGGGGAACGTGCCGAGCCCGCGTGGGTGCGGGCTGCCGCGCCGCGACGCGCCGTCCGTCGCGAACGCGCCGCCATCGCTGCAGACCATCCCGAGCGGATGCGCGAGGATGCGCTCGAGATTGTCCTCGCTCATGGCGAAGCCCACCATACCGACGTTGCCGTTCGCGGACCGCAGCAGCGCCACCGCCGCGTCGTACGGGTCGGCCGCCTTGGCCTGAGAGAATGCGCCGAGTCGCTTGCCTTCGGCGGTCGTGTCGCCGCCGCGGCCCACGCCCGAGATGAGAACGTTGTCCCAACCGCCGATGAGCTCGATCTTCGCGAGCGTCTCGCGCTTGATGCGGTCCGACGTCGAGGGATCCTCGAGGCGGCGGAAGAACGCGGCGGTCCCACCGTCTCGGCTCCAGACGGGGAAGAGATTCGTTAGGCCGGTCTGGTACGCGATGTAGGGATACCGGTCGAACATGATGTCCATGCCCCCGCGGCGCGCTTCATCGATACGACGAAACACCTCGTCGAGCTTGCCCCAGTTGCGCGGCCCTTGTGTCTTGAGGTGCGAGATCTGCAGCGGGCAGTGCGCCTGACGCGCCACGTCGATCGACTCGTCGATCGCGTCGAGCAGGCGATCGTCTTCGTTGCGCATGTGCGTCGAGTACGGAAGCCGTGCCGCGGCCAGCGGCGCGCATAACGCGGCCAACTCGGCCCGTGAGGCGAACGCGCCCGGCGTGTACTCGAGCCCCGATGACGCTCCACATGCACCGGCGGCGATCGCGTCGTTGACCATCGTCAACATGCGCTTCATCTCGTCAGGCGTTGCCGGACGATCGTCGGCACCGACCACGATCCCGCGAATGGTCCCGAGCCCGATCGACGACGCGACGTTCACGGAGCTCGGCAGGCGATCGATGGCCGCCGCGAGCGCGGTGTACGAGGCGTAGCCGCCTTCGTCGTCGCCGCTGCGCCGCGAGGGAAAGCGCGAGCTGCCGTCCTGCCCGACGACGATCGTGGTGACGCCCTGACGGATCACCGATTCTGATCGCGGGTCCGAGAACAGCGATCCGTCACCGTGCGAGTGGATGTCGATGAATCCCGGCGCGACGGCGACGCCATGTGCGTCGATCTCGACTGTGCCTTTGTCGGCGATTCGTCGAGCGACAGACGTGATGCGGCCCGCGCTCACGGCGACGTCCATCTCGATCGCGGGTGCGCCCGTGCCATCGATCACCGACCCACCGCGGATCACGAGTTCGTGTGCGCTGCGTCGCGGAAGGATGACGGCGGGCGCGCCCACCATTGCTGCAACGGCGCCGGCGGCCCCGGTCAGGAAATCACGACGAGAAGTCAGAAGGAACGCTCCGTGGTTGATGACGGGAACGTATCGTAAGGCACGCGGAGCCGCGAGCACCGGCCCGATTGCTCCACCAACCCAGTCCGTCACGAGCTTGACGCTGATCACCGTGAACACCGACCAGCCGATCGCTGGGCTACAATCCAATCGCCACGGTGGGCAGCGTCCGGTTCGCGCTCGATGGTATTGCAAATTACGGCACCGATAACATCGTGCCGTATGCGCTTGCTGGCGATGTGAACGGGACTGACTATCTCGCGTGGACACCGGCGGTCGGGAGCCATACGTTGACGGCCACGCCGTACGCGAGCGCTGATGCGAGCGGTGCAGCCGCCACGGCGAGGACACTGAGCTTCACCGTGACGAACAAGCGAAAAGGAAAACCCTAGCGTTAGGTGAGAGTCGTTATGCGTACGAGAACCGCCATCATCGCGGGCGTCGGGTTCACGGCCGCGGCCGTAGCGTTCGTCGCCTGTTCGGACACCGTCACTCCGCCGGCGCCGGACAGCCTCTCGCCGTCGTTGGCGAAAGGCGGACCGCCGAAGACCGTCAAATCCGTATCGGTCACACCATCGTCGGCGACCGTCGCGATCGGCTCAACCACGCAGCTCACCGCGACCGCGAACCCTACCGGATCCGCCACAACGATCGCTTGGGCATCATCGAACCCCGCGGTGGCTACGGTGTCGTCGACGGGACTGGTCAAAGGCGTCGCGACCGGCACGGCATCCATCACCGCAACGGCGGGTGAGAAAACCGGAACATCGCTGATCACGGTACCTGCGCCTCCTCCGCCGCCCCCGCCGCCAGGAAGCGAAGTACTGGTCGGCGCAGGTGACATCGCCGACTGTTCGTCCGGAGCCGAGGCCACCGCGAAACTGCTCGACGGCATCGCCGGCACAGTGTTCACACTCGGCGACAATGCGTATCCGAACGGCTCGGCGTCGGACTATGGCAACTGCTACAACCCGACGTGGGGACGCCACAAGGCGCGCACGATGCCAACGCCCGGAAACCACGAGTACCAGACGGCGAATGCGGCAGGGTACTTCGGCTACTTCGGCAGTGCAGCGGGTGATCCGACCAAGGGCTATTACAGCTACAACTTGGGCGACTGGCATATCGTCGTTCTGAATAGCAACTCGAATTGCGGCACCATCGGTTGTTCGGCGACGTCCCCGCAGGTGCAGTGGCTACGAGCGGACCTCGCCGCCAACACGAAGTCGTGCACGCTCGCGTACTGGCACCACCCGAGGTTCAACTCCGGCCTCGAGCACGGGAACGATCTGAACGTGGCGCCGTTCTGGGATGCGCTCTACGAGTTCAACGCGGACGTCATCCTCAACGGTCACGAGCACGTGTACGAGCGGTTCGCGCCGCAGACGCCTAGCGCCGTTGCGGATGGGACCAGAGGTATTCGCCAGTTCACCGTCGGCACGGGCGGAGCGAGCGTCTACTCGTTCAAGCCAACACCGGAGCCGAACAGCCAGATACGAAACTCGGGGACCATGGGCGTACTAAAGCTGACGCTGCGCACCGGTGCGTACGACTGGCAATTCGTGCCGGTTGCCGGCAAGACCTTTACCGACACGGGTTCAGGAACCTGCCACTAGCCGGCTTGTCATTCCGAGCGGAGCGCTGAACGCGCGCGAGTGCCCTCTGGGCGCACGAGGAATCGCGATCATACGGGCAGAGGGGCCCCTCGACCGGGACACGCTCGATTCCTCGACTGCGGCCCTTCGGGCCTGCGCTCGGAATGACGACCAACTCCGCTCGGAATGACGGCCGCGGCGCGCCTCACTCTCTCATTGCGAGCAGTGGATCCACTCGTGCTGCTCGCCGCGCCGGGATGTAGGACGCCAGCGCGGCAATCGCCGTAAGCAGCCCGGCGACCCCGAAGAACGTGAGTGGATCCGTCGCACCCACGCCGAACAGCAACTTGGCGATCAGTCTCGTGAGCCAGTAGGCCCCAACGCCACCAATCACGACACCGGCGAGCGCGAGCGTCACACCCTGCTGCAGCACGAGTCCCGACACCTGCCGTCCCGTCGCGCCGAGTGCGATGCGAATGCCCAGCTCTCTCGTGCGCAGGCTCACCGCGTACGAGATCACGCCGTAGATCCCGAC
>Ga0070670_100005986_pt1 | contig 10293 bp, 8 predicted proteins | sample KBSS63metaG_FD_64665 | JGI IMG/M metagenome (GOLD analysis project Ga0070670, IMG submission 64665) | Switchgrass rhizosphere microbial communities from Kellogg Biological Station, Michigan, USA - KBS S6-3 metaG | ecosystem: Host-associated > Plants > Roots > Rhizosphere > Soil ... | reverse complement strand
AGGAAGTGGTGGGGGAGCCGCTGTCGATGCTCGCGCCCGAGCGCGACCGCCCGCGCCACGAAGCCGTGTTCGACGGCGTGCGCGCCGGCCGCTATCAGGTGTCGGTGAGCGCCGCGCGCGTCGCCGGGCTGCGCAAGGACGGGCGTGAAATCGCGCTCGAGCTCTCCTGCGGCGACGGGCGTGTCGGCCACCAGCGCTTCTTCACCGGCATCCTGCGCGACGTGAGCGATCGCCACGCGGCCGAGCAGGCGCTGATCGAGGCGCGCGAACAGGCCATCGAGGGCTCGCGGCTGAAGTCGGAGTTCCTGGCCAGCATGAGCCACGAGATCCGGACGCCGATGAACGGCGTGACCGGCATGCTCGAGCTCCTGCTCGAGGAGCAGCTGACCGAGCAGCAGCGCAAGCGGGTGAGCGTAGCGCTCAGCTCGGCACAGGCGCTCCTGACCATCATCAACGACATCCTCGACCTCTCCAAGATCGAGGCCGGTAAGCTCGATCTGGTGCCGGAGTGGACCGACGTGCGGGCCCTCATGGACGATGTCGTCGGCCTGCTGCGGCCGCTGGCGGCGGAAAAAGGGCTGCAGGTCGAGAGCAGCTGCGGCGGGGACGTACCCGCGCGCGTCCTGGCCGACGCCGGCCGGCTGCGCCAGGTACTGCTCAACCTCGCCGGCAACGCGGTGAAGTTCACCGACCAGGGGCGCGTGTCGATCGGCGTGACCATCGTGTCGGCCACCCGGGAGCGCGTGCGCTTGCAGTGCAGTGTCGCCGATACCGGCATCGGCATTCCCGCCGAGCAGATTCCGCTCGTTTTCGACAAGTTCACGCAGCTCGAAGGCGCCGCGGCGCGGCGCGCGAACGGCAGCGGGCTCGGGCTGTCGATCTGCCGCAAGCTGATCGATCTGATGGGCGGCACCATCCAGGTGTCGAGCCAGCCCGGCAAGGGATCGCGCTTCTGGTTCGACATCGAAGTGCCCTCGGTGAGCCAGGAGCAGCACCGAGTGGCGCCGCCGTCGGCACCCCAGGCCTCGGCGGACGTGAGCCGGGCGCGGGGCGCCCGCGTGCTGCTCGTCGAAGACAACCCGGTGAACCGGCAATTCGCGCTCGCCGTGCTCAAGAGCGTGGGCTCAGTGGTGACGGTGGCGGTGGACGGGAGCGAGGCCGTGCGCATCGCGTCCGAAGCCGAGCACGACCTGATTCTGATGGACTGCCAGATGCCGGTGATGGACGGCTACGAGGCGACGCGGCGGATCCGCGCCAACGGCAACACCACGCCGGTCATCGCGCTCACCGCCAATGCCATGGAAGGCGACCGCGATCGGTGCGCGGCCGCGGGCATGGACGACTACCTGGCCAAGCCGATCCGCCCCGACACCCTGCGGGCGGCGGTGGCCGCCAAGGCGCGCCGCCCGGTGGAGCGCAGCCTCGAAGCGGAAGTGGGCGTGGACGAGGCCGAGATCACCGCGCGCATCGGCGGTGACCCCGAGCTCCTGGCCGACATCAGCCGGCTGTTCGTGACCCACTCGCCCGAGATGCTGGGCGCCCTGCGGGCCGCGGCCGCGGCCGGTAACGGCCCGGGGATGGCGTCGGCCGCGCACGCCCTCAAGGGGTCGATCGGCAACTTCACCCAGGGCCGGCCGTTCGAGCTGGCGCGCGCCCTCGAGAAGACCGCCGAGGCGGGCGAACTGACGGCCGCCCGCGCGGCCATCCCGGAGCTCGAACGGGAGATCAGCAAGCTGTGCCGCGTGCTGGACGACATCGTCTCCCGGGTGAAGGTCGCATGAGCGGCAGGGCCGAGGCGCTCCACCGCATCGACGACGCGCTGTCGGAGCTGGGCGCGATCGAGGCGTCGCTGGCGGCGGCCCGCCGGGGGGACCGCCCGGGGCTCGATCGGGGCGATCTGGCTCGCCGTTTTCAGGCGATCGCACACGCCGGCGCGGGGCATCACGCTCTTGCTCCCGTGCAGGAGTTGGCCGCATTGGCCGAACAAGTCACGCACGGCCCGGACCGCAACATTCTGCACACCGCAGACGGGTTGGAGGTGGTACAGCACGCGGCTGATGTCTTGTCCCTGCTCCTGCGGGACACGGGCTTCCAGTTACTCGGCCGCCGCGGCGCCGATGTGACGCCGGCGGCGATCGCGCTGCGCCAACGCCTCGAGCACGAGCTGTTGGGCGCCCGTCGTTGATCGTGCCTGCAGCCGCGCTGCCCATCGCGCCTCCTACACGCCCGGTGGTCCTCCTGGTCGAGGACGACGACCCGGTCCGCGAGCTGATCGCCCGCGCGCTACGGGCCAACGGGTTCGAGGTGCTGGCCGCCGCCTCGGGTGAGGAAGCGCTCGACCTCGAGGTGGGACGCCAGGTGGATCTGCTGCTGAGCGACGTGCTGCTGCCGCGCCAGAACGGGTTCGAGACGGCCAACCAGATTCACTCCCGATCGCCCCACATCCCCATCGTGTTCATGTCGGGCTACTACGACCAGGCGGTTGCCGAAGCTGCACATCTCGACATCACCAGCACGATTCTGCAGAAGCCGTTTGCGATGGCCGACCTGCTCGAGCACCTCCGGGCCGCCTACGCGGCCCGCAGCCTTTAGCCTCTCGCCTTCAGCCTCTGGCCTTTAGAGGCCAAGGGCCACAGCCAAAGGCGCTCAAGATCCCGCGTCTCGCGCCGATTTTGTGCGAGGCATGCAGATCGACGTAGACGCTCCAGAAGCCGTATTCGTGAGCCGTCAGCCGATCCTCGACGCAACGGGGAAGGTCTTCGGGTACGAGCTCCTCCACAGGGAAACCACCTCGGCGTCGGCCGGGGCCCAGGGCGAGACGGCCGAAGCCGCCGGTGCACGAGGCTTGACCGACGTGGTCCTTGGGCTCGGCCTCGACACGCTGGCCGAGGGTAAACCGGCGTTCCTCAACTTCACCCGCGACCTGCTGGTGGGCCAGGCGGCGACACTCCTGCCGCCGGGCAAGACCGTCATCCAGCTGCGGCGCGGACTGCAGGTGGATGAAGAGGTCGTGAACGCCTGCCACCAGCTGCACGACGCCGGCTACCGGCTCGCGCTCGACTTCATCTCCGATCCCGAGTCGGAGCGGCTGCTGCCATTTGTCAAGTTCCTGAAGATCGACGTGCGCAGCATGTCCACCGCGGCGGCGGCGACGCTCGTCAAACGGTTCTCCGCCGGCAACGCCGCCAAGGTGATTGCCGAGAAGGTGGAGTCGGCCGACGCGTTCAAGGAGGCCAAGGCCGCCGGCTTCAGCCTGTTCCAGGGCTACTACTTCTGCCGTCCGGTCACCTGCAAGGCCACCGCGCTGCCGCAGCGCAAGCTGGCCTACATGCAGCTGCTGACGGCGCTGCGCCAGCCCAACGTCGGCGTGCGCGAGATCGAGGAGATCGTCAAGCACGACGTGTCGCTCAGCTACCGCGTGCTGCGCTGCGTGAACTCGGCGGCCTTCGGACTGCGTTCGGAGGTCACGTCAATCCGCCAGGCGCTGGTCATGATCGGCATCGCGCCGATCCGGAAGTGGGTGTCGGTGTGGTCGATTGCCGGCCTCACCTCGGGCGGCACCTCGGAGCTCGCCACGGTGTCGCTGCTGCGCGCGCGCTGCTGCGAACTGCTCGGCGAGAAGCTCGGCGGCCGGGTGGCCGACTCCGAGATGTTCCTCCTCGGCCTGTGCTCGCTGCTCGACGCGATTCTCGATCGTCCGCTGGAGGAAGCGATTGCCGACCTGCCGCTGCCGGCCGACGTCAAGACGGCGCTGCTCGGCGAGGACAACGTGCCGCGGCAGATCCTCGACGTGGTGATCGCCTACGAGAACGGCAACTGGGACGAGGCGCTCGACAAGGCGCGCGCGCTCGGCCTGGCCGAAGACTCGCCGGCCACCGTGTATTCCGACGCGCTCAAGTGGGCGCGCGAGCTGTCCCGCGCTGCCGCCTAGAGCCGTCGTGCTGACAACGCCCCGCGACACCGCGCTTCGCGAGCCCGCTGCCGGTCCGGCCCCCGCCGAATCGCGGGCGATGGTGCATGTCGCCCGTCAGCCGATCCTCGACGCCAAGGGCCACGTGTTCGGCTACGAGCTGCTGTACCGCGCCACGCAGACCGACACGTCGTGCACGGCGGAAGGCGACCTGGCGTCGGCGCGGGTGCTCACCGACGCGGTGCTCGAAGTGGGGCTCGACACGCTGACGGCGGGACGCCCGGCGTTCCTGAACCTGACCAAGCCGCTCATCACTTCGCAGGTGGCGACGCTGCTGCCACCGAAGGCGGCCGTGTTCGAGCTGCGCGAGGACGTTGAAGTGGACGACACCGTCGTCGAGGCGTGCCGCGACCTGCATGCGCGCGGCTACCGCCTCGCCCTCGACGACTTCGTCGCCGGATCGGCGGCCGAGCAGCTGATGCCGTACGTCTCGTTCGTGAAGATCGACGTGCAGCTCACCGACATGCCGCTCGTGCTGGAGCTGCCGCGGCGCTACAAGCCGCACGGCGTGACGATGGTGGCCGAAAAGGTCGAGACGCGCGAGGTGTTCGAGGCCACGAAGAAGGCCGGCTACACCCTGTTCCAGGGCTATTACTTCCGCCGCCCCGTGATCCAGACCGGGAAGGCGATGCCGGCCAATCACGCCACTTACATGCGGCTGCTCGCCGAGCTCAACCGCGAGGATCTGACCATCCTCGAGCTCGAGGCGCTCATCAAGCAGGATGCTGCGCTCAGTTTGAAGGTGCTGCGCTGCGTGAACTCGGCGGCGCTGCCGCTGCGCCGCGAAGTGCGGTCGATTCACGACGCCGTGGTGCTGCTCGGGATCAAGCCGATCCGCCAGTGGGCGTCGGTGTGGTGCCTGGCGAGCGTCAACACCGGCGGCAGCCCGGAGCTGGCGACGCTGGCGCTGTTGCGCGCGCGCTCGTGCGAGCTCGTGGCGGGCGATCTGAAGGCCTTGGATACCTCCGAGCTCTTCCTCGTCGGCCTGTGCTCGCTGCTCGACGCGATGCTCGGACGCTCGATGGAAGAGGCGCTCGAGCATCTGCCGCTGTCGCCGGCGGCCAAGCAGACGCTGCTCGGCGCGCCGAGCCCGATGCGCTCGGTGCTCGATTCGATCCTGGCGCAGGAAAGCGGGGACTGGGCCGACGTAGACCTGTCGGCGGCCGACGCGGGCGTGACGCCGGCGTCGCTCTCGAATGCCTATATCGGAGCGCTGCGCTGGGCGCGCGCGCTGACGCGGACAGAAGGGCGCTGACCATGCTGCCCGTCAGCCGCCCCTCGAGCAATCCCGTTCTGCAGCCGGCGCTGCAGGCCGCCAACATCCGCGACCGTGTCGGCACGCAGGCGCTGCTGGATCTGGCCGTCCTCGCCGCCGGCGTGTGCGACGCGCCGGTCGGCTTCGTCACCCTCACCGACAGCAACCGGCAGGCTCCCGCGGCGCTGCACGGGCTGCCGCGCGCGGACACGCGGTATCTGATCTGCGCCGACGCGGCGATGCGCGAGGCGAGCGGTGCCCTGCTCGTGGCCTACACCGCGTCCGATCCGCGCGTCGGGGGGGCGCACATGCTGCTCAACGAGCCGGCCATTCGCTCCTGCGCGGTGGTAGTGCTCGAGTCGGCCGAGGGGCAACGCATCGGCACGCTGGGGATCGTGGACTTCCGGCCGAAGAACATTTCCGGCGATCAGCTGCGCGCGCTCAACAGCCTGGCGCGGCACGCATCGACGCTCTTCGAGTACACGCTGAGCGCCGAAGAGCGCACCGTGGTGGCCGAGCGGCGCCACGAGACGACGAGCCCCGTGGCCACGGCCGAGTTCGACCAGCGCAACCTTGCCGCGGTGGCCGAGGGATTGCCGGAGTTGGTGGCGCTGTCCGACCTCGAAGGACGCCTCTTCCACCTCAACGCCGCGGCCGTCGCCATGACGGGAATTCCCGCCGACGGCGGCGGCAAGCGCCTGAGCGACCTCCATCCGCGCGACCGCTACGCCTTTCTCGAAGCCGGCATCGCCGGCGCGCTCGGCGACGGCTTCTGGCAGGGTGACAACCTGCTGCTCGGCTCCGATGGCGCGCCCCGGCTCGCGTCGCAGGTCATCGTGGTGCCGCGCGACGCCAGCGGCCGCCCGGCCTGCCTGGCCACCGTCATCCGCGACGTGTCGGAGCCGCGCGCGCAGCAGGAGCAGCTGCGGCTCAGCGAGCACCGCCTGCGGCAGGTGATCGAGCACGTCGCCGACGTGCTGTTCGAACAGGATCTCGACGGGCGCTTCACGTTTCTCAACCCGGCGTGGTGCGACGCCACCGGCTTCACCCTGGAGGAGAGCCTGGGGCGGCATTTCGTGGAGTTCGTCCATCCCGACGACGCCACCGCCACCCGCGAGGCATTCGAGGCGCTGCTCACCGACGGCACCGTGCCGGCGATTCAGCCGATGCGGTATCTGACCCGCGATGGTCAGTTCCGCTGGATGGAAGCGCGCGCGCGCCGCCTCACCGACGCCAACGACATGCCGGCCGGTTCGATCGGCACGCTGCGCGACGTGACCGCGCAGCGCGCGATGGCCGAGGAGATTGCGCGCGCGCATCAGCAGGCGCTGCTGTCCTCCGCGATGATGTCGGAGTTCCTGGCCAACATGAGCCACGAGATCCGCACGCCGCTCAACGGCGTGGTCGGGCTGACCAGTATCCTCGCCGAGACCGAGCTGAACGCCGACCAGCGGCAGCTGGTGCTCGGCGCACAGCAGTCGGCGGAGATGCTGTTGACGCTGGTCAACGACATCCTGGACCTGTCGAAGATCGAGGCGGGGAGCCTCCTGCTCGACCAGACCGCCTTCGACATCCGCCAGTGGGTCAACGAAATGGCCGAGCCCGGCTTTGCCAAGGCCCGGAAGAAGGGGATCGACGTGCGCCTCGACGTGTCGGCGGAGCTGCCGGCGCGTATTGTCGGCGACTCGACGCGCATCGGCCAGATCCTGACCAACCTGATCGACAACGCCGTGAAGTTCACGTCGGCGGGGGTGGTGTCGGTGGTGGTGGTGCCCAGCCAGTCGCCGGACGGCAAGCGGATGCTGCGCGTGTCGGTCACCGATTCCGGCATCGGCATCCCGCTCGACAAGCAGGCGCTCGTCTTCGAGAAGTACCGCCAGGCCGACGGGTCCACCACCCGCCGCTACGGCGGCACGGGGCTGGGGCTGGCCATCTGCCGCCAGCTGGCGACGCTCATGGACGGCGACATCGGGCTGGAGAGCACCGAGGGCGTCGGCTCCACCTTCTGGTTCGCCATTCCGCTGGCGGCCGCGCCGTTCGATGAGCCGCAACCGGAAGCGCCGGCCCCACGGCCGGCCGGCGAGCCGCCGGCCACGCCGCGCGCGTTGCTCGTCGAGGACAACCCGACCAACCAGTTCGTGGCGCGGCGCTTCATCGAGAAGGCCGGGTGCGTCGTCGAGGTGGCGGGCAACGGCGCCGAAGCGCTGGAAAAGATCGCCGCCACCGACTTCGACGTCGTGTTCATGGACTGCCAGATGCCGATCATGGACGGATACGAGGCCACCAAGCGCATTCGCCAGGGGCGGCTGTCGAAGGTGCCGATCGTGGCCATGACGGCGCACGCCATGAAGGGCGATCGCGAGCGGTGCCTCGCGGTGGGGATGACGGAGTACCTGTCGAAGCCGCTCAAGCCGGACACGGTGGCGGAGATGATCGAGCGGGTCCTGCGGCTGCATGCTGTTTAGGAGCAGGAAGATGACCTACGTAGAGTTCGACGCCCACGAGGTGATGCAGGAGTTCGGCGATGCCAGCGTCGTCAGCGAACTGGCGGGGATCGTGCGCGCCGATCTGGGGGGCTACGCCAGCACCCTCGAAACCGCGTACGCGGCCGGCAACCTCGAGGAGGTGCGCCGTATCGCGCACGCCATCAAAGGCGCGGCCGGCAACGTCGCCGCGCGCGCTGTCTGCACGCTGGCCTCGGCGATCGACAACGGCCTGCGGGCCGGCCAGGCCGACGCGGCGGCCCAGACGCCGGATCTGATTGCGGCGTGCGGCCGCCTCGAGCGCGAGATTGGTGAGTGGCTCCAGACGCTGGGACAGAGCAGTCACGCAATCAGCAGGGAGTAGGGGAACCAGTTCGATGCACGTCCTCGTGTGCGACGACGACAACGCCACGCGCTTTGCCGTCAAACGAATGTTGACGCAGCACTTTCCGTGCACCATCTCGGAGTGTGCAGACGGGGTGCAGGCGCTGCAGCTGATCGGGCGCGAGCGATTCTCGTTCATCCTGCTCGACGTGGAGATGCCGGCGATGAGCGGCATCGAGGTGCTGGAGCTGCTGCGCGAGTCGCCGACCACCAAGGATCTGCCGGTCATCGTGCTGTCGAACGTTCGTGACGACCGCGTGGTGCGACACCTGCTCAAGCTGGGGGTCTCGGATTACGTGCTCAAGCCGGCGCGCGCCGAGAAGCTGATGCCGAAGCTGCAGCGGCTCGTGAGCATCCTGCCGAAGGAGAAGCCCGCCAAGGAGCAGGGGCTGCCGCGCGTGTCGGCGTCGCATCCCGGCCTGGTCGTCGACGGCAACCTGGATTTCCGCTTCCTGTTCACCAGCGAGCTGCAGCGCTATGGCGCCGTGCTCGAGTGCGACTCGGGCGCCGCCGCCCTGGCGGCGTTCCGCGACTCCGAAGCGCGCATCGTGTTCGTGGGGCGCGAGCTGGGCGTCGTGGGCCCCGAGCTGCTGGTGCGCAAGATGCGTGAGGCGCGCGGCAAGGACTCGCTGCGCCTCGTCGGCCTGGTGGACGAGCACACCGACGCGTCCTTCAAAAGCATGTTCGACGCGGTCGTCCCACGTAGCTTCAACACCCAGGAGCTGCACGTGGCGTTGCGCCCGTTCGTCATGGTGCCGGGGCCGATGACGGCGTTGTCGATCGTCGTGCCCGATCTTGCCGAGCTCGTGCTCGGCGCCGCGGGGCAGGTGTTCGGCATGATGCTCGACGCCGACGTGGCGACGATCGAGCCGCAGTCCACCGTGGTGGCCGCGGCCTCCGCGCACGTCGATCTCACGCTCGAGGACCGGTTCGTGATTCGTCTTGGCGTCCACATGGGCGTGGTGGCGGCGACGGCGGTGGCGGCGCGCCTCACCGGCGCCGATCCGTCCAAAGTCAGCGACGAGGACCGCGCCACCGTGGCCGGCGAGGTGAGCAATCTCCTGATGGCCCGGTTGCACGCCAGCTTCAGCGAGCGCTCGCTCAAGAGCGAAGTGTCGTCGTCCATGCTGGCCGGGGGCGGCCAGGTCAAACAGCCGGTGGACGGCGAGGGGCTGCTCATCGGCCTGGCGATTTCCGGCGCCGGCGAGTTCTTCGTGTCGCTGCTGGCCCGGAATCAGGCCCCCGCGGAAGCGCCGGCCGCGGCGAGTGCGGCGCCGACCCCCACCACGGTCTAGGCAGTATCATGGCGGTGTGACCGCCGTTTTCCGGCACTTCCGTGCGCTCGCGAGCCGCTATGCGCTCGCGGCCGCGGTGTGCCAGATCGCGGTCGTCTGCTCCACGACGATGGTGCTGGCCGCCTCGACGCCGTCGAGCGCCACGCACGTGACAGCGGGCGAGGCGTGCAGCTGCGACCACTCGACCGGCGTGATGTGCCCGATGCACCGGAGCGCCAGCTCGCGTCCGGCGCCCACCAACGCGCCGCGGTGGTGCAAGGGCGTGGACGGCTCGTCGTACGCGGTGCTGCCCGTCCTCGGCACGCTCGCGCTGGGGGAACGCGTCGCACAGCTCGTCGCCGGGATCACCGAATCCACCGCTCACGCGCCTCGCACCGAGGCGCGCCGTCTGCTCGCCCGCCCGCCCGATAGTCCGCCCCCACGCGCCTGATCGTCCGCGCGGACTGTAGGCCGAGTAGGCAGAGTAGGCGGAGTAGGCAGAGAGGGGAGAGTTCCCTACTCTGCTCACTCTGCCCACTCTGCTCACTCCGCTTCGAGCAGTTGTCTTTTCGGGGCGATTACACATGGGTATCCGGGGAACGATCCGCGCGGCCGCGTATGTAACGGCGTGCGCGGCGCTGTTGTCGGGAAGGGCGGCGGCGCAGGAGACGGTGAATTTCGGCAGCGTGAGCGGCAGGATCGCGGACGAGCAGGGGGCCGTGGTGCCCGCGGCGCGGGTGGTGGCACGTCAGCTCGACACCAACCAGTCGAGCGAGCTGCTGTCGGACGGCTCGGGCCGCTTCCGCTTTCCGTACTTACGCGTCGGCCGCTACGAGATCGTGGTGAGCCGCGACGGGTTTGCCGACACGACGCGGACGCTCGCGGTGACGGTCGGTTCGGCGTTCGAGGTGCCGATCACGCTGCGCG
>Ga0070670_100005984_pt1 | contig 10294 bp, 10 predicted proteins | sample KBSS63metaG_FD_64665 | JGI IMG/M metagenome (GOLD analysis project Ga0070670, IMG submission 64665) | Switchgrass rhizosphere microbial communities from Kellogg Biological Station, Michigan, USA - KBS S6-3 metaG | ecosystem: Host-associated > Plants > Roots > Rhizosphere > Soil ... | reverse complement strand
AGAAACAGGACGTCCTCGTCGTGCACTTCCGTGGCGAGCGGCGCACCTTTTTCCCTGAAGTCCGGGATCAGGTCGCGAAGCGTGGACGGATCGAGGACAGCGCCAGACAACATGTGCGCGCCGGCGTCCCGGGCCTTTTCGAGGATCGCGATCTGTAGGGGCGGACCTTCAGGGCCGCCCGCGCCCACGGCTTGCTGAAGCTGAGCCAGCCGCAGTGCGGCAGACAGTCCTGCCGGTCCGCCGCCGACGATGAGAACATCGACGTCGAGCGTCTCGCGGCTAGTCGACGTTGTTGGGCCCACCCTGTTTTCTGACGGCCATCAGCGCGCGCCGCTCGGCGCCATTCGGATCGTTGACGGTCCTGCATTCATTGTCGAGGATCATCGTGGCGCGGGTGGTCGTGTCGAATGCAGGCCATTCCGGCAGCAGCCCTTTTGCATTCGGATTGCCGGTGCGAGCGAAATTCGTCCACGCTGCGCTCATCCGATCCTGAAGAGCATAGCGGTCCTGTCGCCCGCCCGTCATGGCGGTCGCGAGATCGACGTTGTCGAACACGAATGGAATATCGAGAGTGTGATACGCCTTCAGCTTCCCGTCGTGGACCGGCGAGCGCCACGTGAAGTAATACATATAGACCGGCGCCTGCTTCGCGTCCGCCTTTCGCTCGGCGATGGTCGATATGCTGCTGCGCACGGTGTTGTCGGACGCGAGAATGAGATGAACATCGACGTTGCTGATCCCGGGCCGCCCTGCTCGATAGGCCGCAATCAATCCGTCGGCTTCCGCGTCTGAAATGCCACGGACGTCCTGCTTCACCTGCTGCTTCAGCGCCGCATCGTCGATGTCGTCGATGACGGCGCCGCGCGTCCACGCTACTTCGGTCTCGGCGGAACCGCACAGCAGCGGGACGCTTGCGGACAACGGCGATGAAACGGGATCGAATGGACCGGCGGGAAGGTTCTTGCCGTCGACGACAGGAGAGAAATTCAACCCGCGAAGCGCACCAAGAAGCTGTTCGGTCGGCAGGCGTTGAAGTTCCCCGATCTGACCCGCCTTCAGGTTGAGCCGTTCGAGAAACGTCTCCGCCGTACGCGTCGCGTTCTGACGTGTGGTGCCGCTAACGTTCGAGCCGCTTTGCGCGATCGCTTTGTGGAACAGCCCTTTCGCGGCCGGTATTCCCATCAGCGTGCAGACCTTACCGCCGCCCCCCGACTGGCCGAAGATGGTGACGTTGGCCGGATCTCCGCCGAATGCAGCGACGTTGTCGCGGACCCATTCGAGTGCCTGCACGATGTCGAGCATCCCGGCATTGCCCGAATCGGCGTACTTCTCACCGGCAACCTCGCCCAGATACAGGTATCCGAACAAATTGAGGCGATGGTTCAGCGTGACGACGACGACGTCGCGATGGCGCGCGAGGTTTGCGCCGTTGTAGATGATGAAGCCGCCAGACGCCTGAGAATAGCCGCCGCCATGGAGCCATACCATGACCGGACGCCGTCCGGTGCCGAGCGAGGGCGTCCAGACGTTCAGACGCAGGCAATCTTCGCTGGCGGCCTCACGTCGGTCGACTGCGGCAACTTCAGAAATCAGCCCCGACGGTCCCTGTGGCGAACGCGGGCCAAATTCCACGCAGTCGCGAACCGTGGTCCAAGGCTGCGGCTTACGGGGCGCCATGAATCGTCCCTCGCCACCCGTCGGTGCTCCATACGGGATTCCGTAGAACGCACTGACGCGGTCTCCGACAACGCCGCGCACGGGCCCCGAAGTGGTCTTCACTGTCCCGCTCTGCGCCACGCCGCGCAGGTCCTGCGCCCGCACACCGCTCCACGGCGCATCGATGAGCAGACCGGCGCCGGCGAGGGCACTCGACTTGATGAAGGTTCGACGTTGCATGCGCGTCACCCCTTACGACTTCTCGAGTTCCGCGATGATGGCTGGAGCGATTTCGAACAGGTCGCCGACAATGCCGTAGTCGGCCACCTCGAAAATGGGCGCCTCGGCATCCTTGTTGATCGCGACGATCGTCCTCGACCCCTTCATGCCGACCAGGTGCTGAATGGCGCCCGAAATGCCGAGGGCGACGTAGAGCTTCGGCGCGACGGTTTGCCCCGAGCTGCCAATCTGACGCTCCATCGGCAACCAGCCGTTGTCGCAAATGGGCCGCGAGGCCGCGACCTCGGCATCCATCGCCTTGGCCAGTTTCTCGGCCAGCGGAATGTTCTCCTGCGACTTGATGCCGCGGCCCACCGCCACGATCCGCTCCGCCTGGCCGAGATCGACGGCCTGTTTCGCTTCCCGAAACGGCGCCTCGGGCTTCTGTCGAACGGTTGCCGGATCGATCTGGATATCGACCTTGCTCACCGAAACGGCTCCGCCCTTCTCGGCGGCGTCCGCCCTGAACGCGCCAATCTGGGTCGTGACAATGGCCGGGGTCCCGCCAATCGGCTTCACCTGAGCGGCAAGCTTTCCCTGGAACATGGGCCGGACGAAGGTGGCGGCAGCACCGTTGCCGCTGATCGCGGTCACATCGGTAATAAGCGGTGTGCGCAGGCGAGCGGCGAGCAGCGGCGCAAAATCGCGCGTCTGATACGTGTGCGGCAGGAGCACATACGTGGGTGAAACGGATTCGATGAGTGAGCGGGACGCAGATGCGTACGCGTCTGGCGTATATGGCTCGAGTGCCGCGTTTTCGGCGGCAAGCACTTCGGCAATCGCCGCGGTGGCGACTTCCTGGGCGACGGACGCGGTCGAGGCGCCGAGCACCGCCACCTTGATCGGCATGCCGCCGGCAAGCTGCTGCGCGGCAGCAATCGTCTCCCACGTGGCGCGATTCAGCTTGCCGTCGCGTTGTTCGGCGATGACAAGAATCACAGCGCCCGCGCCTCTTCTCGCAACCTACGCACCAGTTCCTTTGCCGCATCGGCGGGAGAACCGTCAATCATGTGCGTCTGTTTGCTGCGCGTCGGCACTGCCAGGGCGACGATCTGCTGCGCCGGCTGCAGGCCATCGGGAAGGGCTGCCTTGCGGATCTCTTTCTTCTTCGCGGCCATGATGCCTTTCAGCGTGGCATAGCGGAGTTGATTAATACCGCTCTGAATGGTCAGCAACGCCGGCAAGGGCATTGCTATCCACTGAAACCATCCGCCTTCAAGCTCGCGTTTCACGCGGAGTGCGCTTCCCTCAATCCGGACGTCCATGATGATCGTCGACGAGGGGATCCCGAGGCGTTCGGCGAGAATCACGCCCGTCTGACCGTGGCCCTGGTCATCGGACTGCAGTCCGGTGAGCACGAGATCGAACTTCTCGTCCTTCATCGCCGGGGCGAGCGCCTCGGCAATGACAAACGCGTCCGCAGCGCCGAGTGAGTCGTGCTCGACGTGAATCGCGCGGTCGGCGCCGCGGGCAAGCGCCTCACGAATGACCGTCTGCACGCGAGCCGGGCCGGCCGAGCAGACGACGACTTCGCCGCTGTGTTTTTCCCGAAGCCGCAGCGCCTCTTCGAGCGCATACGCGTCGGGTTCGTTCATCTCGTAGCTGACGTCCTGTTCGCGGATCCACGTCTTCGCGTCGTTGAGACGTGGCTGCCACTCACGCGTCGGGACTTGCTTAATGCAGACGGCGATTTTCATACGCGACCGTTGCCACTCAACACCACCTCAGAGACACAGAGACGCTGAGATTATCTTGTACACGCAAACTTCTGCGTCTCTGAGTCTCTGCGGCCCGTGACGTCAATCAACGCTAACCTACGCTTCGTATCTCTTGAACAGCAATGCGGCGTTCGTTCCTCCGAATCCGAAGGAATTTGACAGCGCATAACTAATCGCCATCTGCCGGCTCTGGTGTGGTACGTAGTCGAGATCGCACTCCGGATCGGGATCGTCGAGGTTGATTGTCGGAGGCGCGACCTGATGATGGACGGCGAGCGCAGTGATGCCGGCCTCGAGCCCGCCCGCCCCACCGAGCAAGTGACCGGTCATCGATTTGGTCGATGAAATCGAGAGCTTTTCGGCGTGCTCCCCGAAGCAGTTCCGAATGGCGAGCGTTTCGAGCCTGTCGTTGTACGGCGTGGAGGTCCCGTGCGCGTTGATGTAATCGACCTCTGACGGCGCGATTCCCGCCTTGCGAACGGCCATCGCCATCACCCGCCGTGCGCCGTCACCGTCTTCCGAAGGCGCGGTCATGTGATAGGCGTCCGACGACATGCCGTAACCCACGATCTCTGCGTAGATCGTCGCGCCACGCCGTCGCGCGTGTTCGAGTTCCTCGAGGATGAGGACACCCGCGCCTTCACCGATGATGAAGCCATCGCGATCCTTGTCGAACGGACGACTGGCCCTGGTCGGTTCGTCGTTGCGCGTCGAGAGCGCGCGCAGCTGGCCGAAGCCGCCGACGCTCATTGCGCAGATGGCCGCTTCACTGCCGCCGGCAATCATCGCGTCCGCGTCGCACCGCTTGATGATCTCGTAGGCATCGCCGATGGCGTGCGCCGACGCCGAGCACGCCGTGCACGTCGCCGAATTCGGACCCTTTGCGCCGAATCGGATCGACACCTGACCCGAGGCGAGATTGATGATCGCGGACGGGATGAAGAACGGCGACACCTTCCTCGGTCCGCCGTTGAGCAGCGCCTCGTGCTCGCGCTCGATGGTGATGAATCCGCCGATACCTGAGCCGATGTAGACGCCGATATTCGGTGCGTTGGCGTCGGTGATCTGGAGGCCACTGTCATCCATCGCGAACTGCGCCGCCGCAATGGCGTACTGGATGAAGAGGTCCATCTTTTTGATTTCTTTTTTCTCGATGAACGCGAGCGGGTCGAATCCCTTCACCTCCGCCGCGATCTGGGTCGCGTAGCCGGACACGTCGAAGCGCGTGATACGGGTGACACCGCTCTGTCCCGCGAGCAGCCCTGCCCAGGTCTCCTTGGTTCCGATCCCGAGCGCCGACACCAACCCGATGCCGGTAACGACGACGCGCCTGTTCAAATCCCCGCCCCTATTTTTTGGTCTTCGCGTTCTTCTCGATGTAGTCGATGGCTTCCTTGACGCGCGTGATCTTTTCGGCGTCCTCGTCGGGGATTTCGATCCCGAACTCCTCTTCGAACGCCATAACGAGCTCCACCGTATCGAGGGAGTCGGCGCCGAGATCGTCGACGAACGAGGCATCCGCCGTCACTTCCTCTTCGTCCACACCGAGCTGCTCCACGATGATGCTCTTGACCTTGTCTGCGACTGCCGCCATTCAAAGCCTCCCAACGTTGGTTGGTGGTTGGTGGTTCGGAATTTACATATACATGCCGCCGTTGACGGCAAGAACCTGACCTGTAATATACGACGCCTCATCCGAGGCAAGGAAACAAACTGCCGCCGCCACATCCGCGGTTGTGCCGAGTCTTCCGAGTGGAATCTGCGACGTCCAGTCGCCGTGTGCCTTCTCCGTGATCGCCTTGGTCATGTCCGTTTCGATGAGACCAGGGGCGACGACGTTGACCGTGATGTTCCGCGAGGCGAGCTCCCGCGCGAGCGCCTTGCTGAAACCGATCAGTCCCGCCTTGGAGGCCGCGTAGTTGGCCTGACCGGCATTGCCCGTCTGGCCGACGACGGAGCTGATGTTGATGACGCGGCCGGAGCGCTGCTTCAGCATTGGTTTGATGGCGGCCTGCGACAACGCGAACGACGCCGTGAGATTGGTCGCAATCACATGGTCCCAGTCCTCGCGCTTCATCCGCAGCAGCAATTGGTCACGTGTGATGCCTGCGTTGTTCACGAGGATGTCGATTCGGCCGTGCCGCTCGAGCACGCCGCCGATCAACGCATCCACGGATGCCGGGTCAGTGACCTCCAGCGCCGCCGCTTCAGCACGGTGTCCGGCTTCCTGAATCTGCGATACCGCATCAACGGCATTCTCTCCGCGCGCGGTCGCAACCACGTACGCGCCGCGCGCGGCGAGCGTCATCGCGATCCCGCGCCCGATGCCCCGTGAGGCCCCCGTGACGATCGCGATCTTGCCGGAGAGATCAAACATGGCGAGGCTGAATTCGAAGTGCGTCGTAGAGCGGGGCGAGATCGTCTGGCCCCGCGAAGTTCGATACGATCGCTTCTTTGTGGATCTTCTTGACGAGCCCGCTCAAGACCGTGCCAGGGCCCACCTCAACATAGTTGGTGACGCCTTCGGAGGCAAGCCGGCGGACGACCTGTTCCCAGCGGACCGGCGCGGACACCTGCCTGACGAGCGCGTCGATCGCTGAAGCCGCGTCGCGCTTCGGTTCGGCATCGACGTTGGCGACCACCGGCACTCGCGGATTCTGCAGCGGCAGCATTCGCAGTTCCGGCTCGAGCCGCTCCTCGGCCGGCTTCAGCAGCGCGCAATGAAACGGTGCGCTGACCGCAAGCGGAATGACGCGCTTGGCGCCAAGCGCCTTCGCCCTTTCTCCGGCGCGCTGCACTGCGCCGGTGGCGCCGGCGATGACGACCTGTCCCGCACCATTGATGTTCGCCGGGCTGACGACCTCACCCTGGGCCGCTTCTTCGCACGCGCGGGCAACCGCGTCGGCACCGAGTCCGAGAATGGCGGCCATCGCACCGGCCCCGACCGGCACCGCTTCCTGCATATACTGGCCGCGGCGACGGACGATTCTGACGGCGTCGGCGAAACGCAGGGTTTCCGCCGCGACATTGGCGGAGTACTCACCGAGGCTGTGGCCCGCCACCAAAGCCGGTTCGATTCCATGCGCGGCCAGCACGCGTTGTGCAGCAACGCTCATCGTCAGAATCGCGGGCTGGGCGTTCTCGGTCAGGACCAGCTCCGATTCGGGCCCCTCGAAGATTATCTTCGTGAGCCCCGGCAACGCGCCTTCGGCTTCATCGAATGCTGCCCGCGCCTCGGGAAAGGCATCCGCAAGGGTGCGGCCCATACCCACTTTTTGTGAACCCTGTCCCGGAAAGATGAACGCAATCACTGGTGTGGCACCGATGCGGCGGCGATCTCGTGCTGGACCCGCTCAATGAAAGAACCGGTGGCAAATCGGGATGCCATGGCAATCGCGTTCCGCACCGCTTTTGCGGACGACCGGCCGTGCCCGACGATGGCCAGGCCCGCGACGCCGAGCAGCGGCGCCCCGCCATACTCCGAATAGTCGACGCGACGCCTGAAACGGCGAAATGCACGGCGCGACAGCAGATAGCCGACCTGGCTGGAAAACGTGCCGCGGAGCTCGTCGCCGAGCAGCGCTTCAACGGCGTCGACCAGTCCTTCGCTCGTCTTCAGCACGACGTTGCCGGTAAACCCGTCGCACACGATCACGTCTGCTATTCCGCTGTAAATCTCACGCCCCTCGACATTGCCGATGAAGTTGAGCCGTGCCGCCTGCAAGAGGCGGTGTGCCTCCCGTGTCAGGTCGTTGCCCTTGCTCGCTTCCTCGCCAATCGACAGCAGGCCAATACGCGGGCGCTCGACGCCAAACGCGATGCGCGCGAACACGCCACCCATCAGGGCGAATTGGAGCAGATGCTGCGGGCGACATTCAACATTGGCGCCCGCATCGAGCAGCACGGCCGGACGGCCGCGCGTTGGGATGGCGGTCGCCAGAGCGGCTCGATCGACGCCCGGGATCATCCCGAAGGCAAGGTGTGTGGCCAACACGGTCGCGCCGGTATGGCCGGCGCTGAAGAGCGCGTCCGCTTCGTGCCGCGCCACCAGGTCGGCTGCGACGCGAATAGAAGCACGCGGCTTGCGACGCGCGGCAACGGCCGTTTCCGCCATCTGGACCACGTCTGGAGCCTCGATGACGCGAACCTGAAGCCCATGCCAATCGGCGTGACGCTCGAGCGCTGGCGCAATCGCGGCGCGGGATCCAACCAGAACTATCTGCAGGTCGAGATGACGGGCGGCGGCAACGGCACCGTCCACGATGGCGGACGGCGCGTGGTCGCCACCCATCGCATCAACGGCGATTCTGATCATGGGTGATTGGTGATTGACGATTTGCGATGTTGAAATCACCAATCACAAATCGCAAATCACAAATCGTCGATCACTCCTCCTCGACGGCTCTGACCTGCCGCTGCCGGTAAAAGCCGCAATGCGGACAAATCCGATGCGGAGCTTTCGGCTCGTGGCACTGCGGGCACAGATTGGTGGCGGCGGCGCGCAGCGCATCGTGCGTACGGCGTTTTGACGTGCGCGTCTTCGAGTGTCGGCGTTTTGGATTAGGCATTTTTCCCCTTGATGGCTTTCAGCGCGGACAGCCGCGGATCTTCCCAGACCGGCGAACAGTCACAGGTCGCCGTGTTCAGATTCGTGCCGCACTGTGGGCACAGGCCGCGGCAATCCTCGCGGCATAGTGGCTTCATCGGCAACGCCAGATAGAACTGCTCGCGCATCAACTCGCCGAGGTCGATCTGATCGTCGGTGTAATAGCTCGTCTCCAGGTCGTCTTCCTGTACTTCGCGGTCGGGATCCGTCGAGGCCGCGGCCGCCGGAAGATACCGCTGATCGAAGTCGGCATCGACCGCGAATTGAAACGGCTCGAGGCAGCGGCTGCATAGAAGCTCCAGCTGCGTTCGCAGATGCCCGATCAGACGAAACTTGTCTTTGTCCTTGTGGATGTCGAACTCGAGCTCGACCGGCGCCACGATGTGATACGTGCCGGCGTCGCTTGCCACTTCCCCGGGTTGGAACGTCCGCGCGAAATGACTGACCGGCTGGCGATAGCGGGTGAGATCGAGCTTCATGGGCCCACATTCGCGCATTTCGCGCGAAAGACAGACCCTCGATTATAGCTGATCCCACGCCATTGGCCCGACCCATGGCTTGGGGATGAACAGCCGTTCGTAGAGCGTGACCGCGAATCGATCCGTCATCCCCGCGAGGAAATCGCGTGTGGCGGCGTCGAGCCCTTCGGTCTCGATGATGTGGCGATCGAGAAATTCATCGGGGCGCTCGCGAACCTTTTCCCAGAGCCCGCCGAGGATCCCGGTGGCCTTTCGGAATTCAGCCGTCGCGTCGCGGTTTTCGTAAACCGCGTCGAACAGAAAGCTCCGCATCGCCAGCGTCGCATCGAGCACCGGTTCACTCATGCGAATCTCGGCCAATGCCCCTGCCTGGGTCTCGGTGACAACATCCTTCACCATCGCGGCGATCCGCGAGGAAGATGTCGAACCAAGCACCTGCACTGCCTCTCGGGGAAGGTCTGATTCCTGCAGCACCCCTGCCCGGACCGCATCGTCTATATCGTGATTCACGTAGGCGATCAGATCGGCCACGCGCATGATCTGCCCTTCCAGCGTGGCCGCACGCTGCGCTTCGTCCATGCCGACCGGCGATCCCTTCTTCCCCTTCGAATGGTGGCCGATGCCGTCCCGTACTTCGAAGGTCAGGTTCAGTCCGCGGCCGTCGTTCTCGAGAACGTCGACGACCCGAAGGCTCTGTTCGTAGTGTCGAAAGCCGCCGGGCACCAGCGAATCCAGCACACGCTCGCCGGTGTGACCGAATGGTGTATGACCAAGGTCGTGCCCGAGTGCGATCGCTTCGGTGAGCTCCTCGTGCAGGCGCAGCACTTTGGCGATCGTGCGGGCGATCTGTGATACCTCCAGCGTGTGCGTGAGCCGCGTGCGATAGTGATCGCCCGCCGGCGCGAAGAAGACCTGCGTCTTGTGTTTCAACCGCCGGAACGCCTTGCTGTGAATGATCCGATCGCGATCGTGCTGATACGCCGGACGGACATCGTCTTCCGGCTCTGGCTTGAGGCGGCCGCGCGTTTCGGCGCTCTTTGCCGCTTCGGGCGCGAGCATCTCGCGCTCCCGCTGCTCGAGGCCTTCACGGATGGTGGACAACGATGTCCTCCAAGAAGCTGGTGCCGTGGGCGAGTGGCCCGACGCCGAAATTCTCGGCTAGCGTCTGCCCTAGATCCGCGAACGTCTGCCGTGTCCCGATATTCACGCCTCGTCGTACGTAGGAGCCGGCTTCAACCGGCGCGCCTGTGATGAGCACGGGGACAAACTCGCGCGAATGATCCGTGCTCGGCGTGCTCGGATCGTTGCCGTGGTCGGCGGTCACGACAAGCAAGTCCGACGCGGCTAGCGTTGGCAGCACGCCCACGAGTGCCGCATCAAATCGTTCAAGATTGGACGCATAGCCCGCGACGTCGTTCCGGTGGCCGTACACGGTATCGAAGTCAACGAGGTTGACGAAAATAAAGCCGTCCTTCTGTTCACGCATCGTGTCGGAAAGCCGCGCCATACCTTCCGTGTCGCTCGCCGTGTGGACAGCGCGACCGACGCCACGCCCG
>Ga0070670_100005974_pt1 | contig 10300 bp, 6 predicted proteins | sample KBSS63metaG_FD_64665 | JGI IMG/M metagenome (GOLD analysis project Ga0070670, IMG submission 64665) | Switchgrass rhizosphere microbial communities from Kellogg Biological Station, Michigan, USA - KBS S6-3 metaG | ecosystem: Host-associated > Plants > Roots > Rhizosphere > Soil ... | reverse complement strand
ACCGCGCGGGCGATCAGGCCGTAGCTGACGTAGCCGAGGCCCGCTCCGCCATATTCTTCCGGAATGGTTGCGCCCAGCAGGCCGAGCTCTCCCATCTCGCTCATGATCTCGCGATCGAAGCGCTCGTCCATGTAGGCACTGGTCACGCGCGGCTGCAGCTTCTCCTGAGCGTAATTCTCGGCCGTGTCGCGGACGAGGCGTTCCTCTTCCGTGAGCTGATGCTCGAGGTCGTACGGATCGGCCCAGTCGAACGGCAGGATCGCGGGCTCATGGTGATGAGCGTCCGACTTGAGTGAAGTGGCCACGTGGGATTCCCTGCGAGTGATGAGGTCGCGGGCTCCTTACCTCTCTCAGTCCGCCTTAGCCACCCCGCTGCCGCTTGCGCCGCCGAAGCTCTGCTTCAGCGTGAGGCCGAAGCTGCGGTGGCGATTGCGCTCACGGAACTCGTCGGTGACGTCTATGGGCGTTGCACGGTTGGGATCGAACAGGCGCCGCGTACGGTTCCCACTCGTCTCGAACAGATTGTCGACGTCGAATGTGATCGCAGTCCGCGCGGTCGGCCGATACTCGAAGAACGCGGTCCCGTAAGGGCCGCCGTTGAAGTTCGTGTCGAACTCGTCGGTGCGGAAGAAGGTGAAGCGCTTGTTGTCGTTCACCGTGAACCCGTACGAGAACTTGCCCGCGTCGCGGCGCACTTCGAGCCGCCACTCCCACGTCGGGAAATAGCCGCTGAAGTTGCGCGGATCGCCGTCGATCGGATCGTCGACCCTGGTGCGCTGGATGGTTCCCGTGAATTTCGCGCGCAACCCGGACCACAAGCGGCCAAGCGGGGCGTCGACGGTAAGTTCGGCGAAGCTGCGCTTGCCGGTGCCGATATTTCCAGGTGCGTCGAATGCATTGCCTTGGTCGTCGAAGATCAGGATCCGGTCCTGAAGCATGCTGATCAAGTCGTAGCCTAGGTCGAGCTTGACGACACCGTCGCCGAGGAATGGATGCTCGGCAGTGGCGCGGAACTCCCACGTCCGCTGGGGCTGCAAATTCTCGTTTCCGGCGTTCACCCGGTCCGTCGAAAGCTCGGCGACGCTGATGAAGTCATAAAAGTCGAGCTGCGCGACGGTACGCCGGACGGACAGCCGTCCATGCCAGCCATTGCCGGGCTGTCGCCAGTCGATCGACAGATTGGGCTTGATGAACTTGAGCGTCCGGTCCGCAAGCGCGTCACCGCGGACCTTGAGGTTCGAGAATTCATAATTGACTCCGCCGTCTATGCGGATCGCCGGCGACAGGTTCTTGCCGACGCTGACATACACTTCTCCGCGCTTCTCCTTCACAGTCGCGTCGTCGAGCGGGAGATTTATGCGAACGCGGGCGCCGTTCTGATCGAAGGCGAAGAGCTCAACCGTGCTGTCCAGAGTGTTCAGCGCAGCTTCGGCGCCGGCTTCGAACGAGAATCCCGCCAGGTTTGCGCGGGTCCAGCTGACGCGGCCAATCGTTTCGTTTCGATCTGCCTCGATGTTCTGATCGAAACCGCCGACGACCGACCCGCCCTGATCGATCAGGCCGTCGCGCTCCAAGTAAGTTTCCGTGTCGTCGCGCTTTCTGCGCGTCGCGAGGCCGACGAACTTGATTGCGCCGCCCGCGAGGGGCCGCGTGACGTCGCCGCCCAGCTCGATCAGCGGATTGCGGAAGTGCTGAATCAGATTGTCGTCATGCTGGGGCCCGACGGCAGGCGTTACCCGATTGTCTTGAGTGAGATCGAAGCGGCTCGGCTGCCACCGTGCGTTCAAGCGATAGGCGTTGTCGGATCCGCGTTCCAGCGCCCAGCTCCCCGCCAGGAACGGATCCTTGTTGAAGTAACTGTTGTGCTTCCGGCGGAATTCCGTCTGCTGGCCGGTGGCGACGTCGATGAGCGTGTCGGTGCCTTCTTCAAGCTGTCTATTGCGGCCCGTCCCGGCGGAGATGTTGAAAGTCGAAGGACCGCGCCGGATAACCGCCGATCCCGAAATGTCCGTGTTGATGTAGCCGGTGTAGCGGCGGTCGGCCGCGGCGGTGACGTTTCCGTCGATCCCCGACTCTGCCGACAGGATGACGTTGAGCACCTGGCTCTTGCCCGAATAGTCCGATCCGTAGAGGTCGCCGGGACCGACCTCGACGCGGATGACACGCTGGGCCGGAATGCGCGTCAAGATGGCCTCGAGTGTCTCGGCCTTGGACGTCGGACGCGCGCCGTTGAATACGACATTGCCAGCCGTGCCGGCAAAGCCCCGGACGTCGACCTGACCGAGGTCGGTCTGTGTGCTCCCAAGGTCCAACTGAAAGCCGGGAACCCGGCGCGCGATATCCAAGGCGGTTCTGGGGGCGAACGGCGCGAAATAATCGGCATCATAAGGGGTGATCCGGGAGCCGGCGCTATTCCCGGGAACGGCCCCGGTCGATCCTGCGTCGCTGGGACTGGGAGTCTGCGCGCTGGCGACGTGCGGTGCGAAAAGTGCCGTAGCCGCGATACTTCCAAGCAATATGGCGCGCGCCATCCAGATCCCCCTGTTCTTGTCGATGGCGCCGCTAGGGCAGGGGGCGGTCCCAATCGACGCAGGTTCGATCAATCGACGAACGGATCGACCGAAGCCGCTGGTGGACGCACAGGTGGCTGTACAGAGGGATGGACGAAGCAAGTTCTGCACTCCCCGGCGATGAACACCGCCGTGGCTTGCCTCGGGCCTGTCAGAGCCCGCGCGGGACAAGCGTCAATTCTTCGTCAAAACTGTTTCTAGCCGGCGATCCAGGTCTGGCGGCCCATGTATTCTAATCCCGCCTTCTGGCGCTCCTTGTTCACGGCGGTTCTGAGACGTTCGTCTGCAGCGGCCAGGCGGGGATCGGCCTTCACGCTCGCGAGCAGCGGATTGCGGAGAAGCGACATGGTCGGGATGACGTTGAGGCTCAACGGATTACGGCGGGAAATGCTGTCGAGCAGGCTGACAGCGTCGTTGCCGCGGCCCGCAAGCGCAGCCACATAAGCCTCGTTGGCCTCGCGAAGGGCACCGCCCACGCCTGTTCGGGGGAGCTTTTCGGTATTTTCGCGATATATATCGAGCAGCTTTTCGGCTTCGGAAGCGCGGCCCACCTGCCGCAGGGCCAGGATAAGCTCGGGAATGGCGACTGTATCGATGTCCAGTTCTTGCGCTTGGATGGACGGCTTCGACCGATCGTAGATTTCTACCAAAGCCTTCCCTTGACCTGCCGCGAGCAGGTATCGCGCGGAGCCCCAGAAATTGGCGCGATCCCAATAGTCTGTGCCGAGGGCCTTAGCTTCGTTCGCAACCCGAGGTCCGCTCTCCGCCAGGATGGCGCTGGCCATCGGGTCGAAGGCGGCGTGACGCGTTGCTTCCCGACGTTCGCCCAGCCAGCCGTAAGCATTTGCCAGGTAGAATTGCATCAGCCGCTCGTCGCCAAATCGCTGCTGTAGAATTCGTGAGTAGCGGAGATTGTCCGCCAGCCGGTTTTCCGCATTGGCGAAGCTCCTCAAGAGTTGGAGCTTGCCACGGTCATCACGACTGAGGGCTAGGTAGCGACGGAGGAGACCATGGGCTTCCTTCGATCGCCCTATGAACTGAAGCGCACCCGTCAGGTGATCGTAGTTGAGGCCCCAAAGCGGATCGAGCTCGATGGCCTTGCGATATTCCCTCAGGCCCTCATCGAACATGTTGGCAATCCACAGGGATTGGCCGAGCCAGCGGTGATAATCGGACCGTTGCGGGCTGAGCTCGACGGCCTTTCGATAGTAGGGAAGCGAGCTTTCCGCATAGATGTTGAGCAATCCCATGGCGGCATAGGCATCGCCAAGGGTCGGATCGAGCTGGATCGCCTTGCGCGCCAGTTGCGCCGCTTCGGCCCGCGCTTCCTTGAGCGGTCGGGAGCCATAGTTCGTCGGGTGGTCGGAAAGGAGCATCTGAACCTGGGATAGTTCGGCGTAGGCAGGCGCATATTGGGGATCCAGCGCGATGGCCTGCCGAAGCAGCCGGTCAGCTTCCTTCAAGGGTACTTCCCGTCGCTCCCGAACGAGCTGCCGAGCTGCTAGGTACCGGTCGTAGACTTCGGGGCTGGTGGCCTGAGCAGCGGCCTTTCCGAAGGAGCGGGTCAGTCTTGAGGCCACGTTCCGCGCGACGTCCCCCTGCACCGTGAAGATGTCGCCGAGGCGTCGCTCATATCTCTCGGACCACATCTGCGTGCCATCCGACACGCGCGTCAGCGTCACGATCACGAGCACGCGATTGCCCGCGGTCCGGACGCTGCCGTCGAGAAGATGGGTGATGCCCAGCTTGCGCGCGATCTCGAGAGAGCTGGGACGTTCGGCGATTTCCTCTGCAGAAACGCGGCCAAGTACTTGAATCTGCTTTTCTCGGGAGAGCAGGTTCAGGATCTCGTCCGAAACCCCCCTTGCAAAATAATCCTTGGTTTTCGTTCCCGCCTCCTCGAACGGCAGCACAGCAACGTTGGGATGCGCCGCCGCAGCAGGACGAAGGAGATAGAGCGCCGTAGCCACAGCGAGCAGCAATGCTATCAGGGCAACGGGCAACCACCATCGGAGGCGCGGCGCGGGGGCTGCAGCTGACAAAGCCGCCGTTGATGATCTGCCCTCGGAGGGGCGAGACTGAGAGAGCAGCGCCTGCGTTTCCGCGGAAAGTTCAAGCCCAAGCTCATCGCCAAGGCGCTTCTTCAATCGCTCGATCCGCCGATGGGCTGCAGCGCGATCGCCGAGCGCGATTTCGGCGCGTGCTCCTGCCTGGGCGGCGCGCTCGTCGAGGGGGTCTATGCGCTCAAGCGAATCCGCGATCCTGCGCGCCGGCATCGGTTCGCCTGCAAGCGTTGCATTGTGGGCAGCTTCGACGCCTTTCTGCACAAGGAGCGTCGAAAGGCGCATCCGCTCGTTTCGAAGCCATTCGTCCAGCTCTGGCGTGACGTCATCGAGCTCGCGCAGGGGCGGCCACTCGACCTCTTCTAAAGCGTCGGCTAGCTCCGACGGTTCGCGGGCCGTCTCTACCTCGCTTACGTCAGTCCAAAGCCGTTTCGGGCCGATTGCGACTGCGTCGCGGCTGACGGTCATCAGGCCCGAACTGCTCAAGTCGCGGAGTTCGTAGAGCGCCTGCCTAAGGCTCGCCTTGGCCTGGTCTTCTCCGCGATCGCCCCACAGCAGGTCGGTTAGCCGGCTTCGGGTAATGGTCCCCTTGGCCAGAGCGACGATCGCCAGCAAGGCACGGGTTTTGCGCGGCTTGGGGGTCCAGTCCTCGCCCGTCTTTGCAACGAGCCGCAGTGAACCCAGCAGCGTAAGCGATGCTTCGCTGGCCCAGATCTCCTGCCGGCTTCGCCCCTCATCGGCCATCAGGTGTAGTGCATAGCTACGACAGTGGCAGTTGGCGAGGGTGGGAGTGGCGGATGGGGTGGGATTCGAACCCACGGTGGGCTTGCACCCACGGCGGTTTTCAAGACCGCTGCCTTAAACCACTCGGCCACCCATCCGCTGTTCAGGTTCGCCCGCTATCGCGTCTTGGGATGAGACGTGCAAGGCACGGGGTGAACCCGGATGGTCTTCGTCAGCGTTTCGTCTGTAGCCTCGCGTACTGGAGGGAGTGTCGCATTGCGGTTGTTGGGTGCCTCGATAATGGCGGCCATGGGGGCCTTTTCCTTTGGGCCGGCCGTCGCACAGGTCGATCCTCTCGCGCCGCTGCCGCAAGTCCAGTCTTCTTCGCCCGTCATTGTCCGGCCGGCCCAAAGCCTTGTGAACAGGACCGTTTATTCCGCTCCCACCGGGTTCGAGGGATATAAGTTGCGTCTCGCAGCGCTCGCCCGGAGTCAGGGCGTCCGCGAATCGACCATCCAGGCGCATGTGCCGCAGCTCGAGCTGAACAGCCGGGCCATCCAGCTCGACCGCTCGCAGCCGGGCGGTCCTCCGAACAGCAGCTACGTCCCGCCATTTTCGCCCTACCAGAGAAGGCACGTCACTCCGGACCTGATCCGCCGCGGCCAAGCGCGCTATTCCTCGCTGTACAGCAATCTCTCGCGCATCCAGTCGCGCTACGGCGTAGATCCGGGCGTGCTGATGGCCATTTACGGGCATGAGACCAGCTACGGCGCGGTCATCGGCGGCTTCGACTTGCTCGATGTGCTTGGAAGCCTCGCCTATGAAGGCCGCCGCCGCCAGCTATTCGAAACCGAGTTCGTTGCGGCGCTAAAGCTCATCGATCTTGGGATTCCGCGCTGGCGTCTGAAGGGCAGCTATGCCGGCGCGACGGGCTACCCGCAGTTCATGCCTTCAATCGTCCTGCGGCTCCGCGCCGACGGCGACGGCGACGGTTATGGAGACATCTGGCGGAGCGAGGCGGATGGGCTCGCGTCTATTGCGAATTACCTCAGAAATGCGGGCTGGAAGCCGGGTGTACCTTGGGGTGTCGCGGCTCGAGTCCCTTCAAACCTGAATCGCGCCGCCATCCGATCGACGCTTCGCGCGCCTCGCTGCGAGCGGGTCTACGCCCGCCACAGCCGCTGGATGACCGTGGCCCAGTGGCGAACGCTCGGCGTCGTTCCCTACGGCACCGGTCTGTCCAGCAATGAGGTGGTGACGCTGATCGAGCCGGATGGGCCGAACCAGACCGCCTACCTGCTGACGACCAACTATCGCTCCATCCTCGATTACAATTGCTCGAATTTCTACGCTCTGTCGGTCGGACTGCTGGCGAACGCGATTACGCGTCGATAGGAAGGTCTTCCAATCAGCCCAGCAGGACGAATCCCGAGTCGATGAAACGCGCAGTCTTATTCGCTTCCGCCGCCGCACTTTTCATTAGCACCTCTGCTCCCGCCAAGGCGCCGCCGTTCGAGACGCCGGCGAAGGTTGCCTACCTGATCGACCTGTCGTCAGGTGCGGTTCTGCTGTCGAAGGACGCGGATCGCCGGATGCCGCCGGCTTCCATGGCGAAGATGATGACGACCAACGTCGCGTTCGAGCTCATCAAGAAGGGCGATCTCAGCCTCAACAAGATGTGTACGGTCCGTCCGGAGACCTGGCAGAAATGGCATGGGCCGCAGGCGGGTTCGACCATGTTCCTCTCGCCTGGCGAGCAGGTCAGCGTCGAGAATCTGTTGGATGGCATCGTCACTCTGTCGGGCAATGACGCTTCCGTCGTCCTCGCGGAGTGTATTGCCGGTACCGAGGAAGCCTTTGCCAACGTAATGAACGAAAATGCCAAAAGGCTGGGCCTCACGAACAGCCACTTCGGCAATTCGAACGGCTGGCCGGACGAGGGACGGACCTACGTCACGGCTCGCGACTTGGCTGCGCTCGCCCGGGCCGAGATCGAGAACCACCCGCAGCTCTACAAGCGCTTCTACAGCAAGTCCGAATTCACCTGGGGCAAAACCATGGGGTCGGGCGCCAACATCACCCAGGGTAACCGCAATCCGCTGCTCGGAAGGGTCGCCGGGGCTGACGGCCTGAAAACCGGACATACGGAAGAGGCCGGCTACGGTTTTACCGGTTCCGCGGAGCAGAACGGACGCCGTCTCATCATGGTCGTTGCCGGTCTCGACAGCTTTACGGGGCGGATCAACGAGTCCGTTCGGCTAATGCAGTGGGGCTTCAACGCCTGGCAATCGAAGCCGTTGTTCAAGGCCGGTACCAATGTCGGTTCTGCCAAGGTCCAGCTGGGCAGCAACAGCGAAGTGCCGCTCGTAGCTCCGCGTGACCTGGCCCTTACGATCCCGGCCGGAATTCTCTCGAAGACCGGACCGATGAAGATCCGCTATCAGGGGCCGGTAAAGGCGCCGATCGCAAAGGGCGACCACGTTGCGGACCTCGTAGTATCGATGCCGGACGGCGATCAGGTAATGCCGCTGGTCGCCGGCGAAGCCGTGGGGCAGGCCGGCTTCTTCGGCCGCGCATGGATCGGCTTCCTGCAGCTCATCGGGATGGCGTGAGCGAACGCGGACGCTTCATCACCCTCGAAGGCGGGGAGGGGGTTGGAAAGTCCACGCAGCTGAAGGCGCTTGCGCAAGCGCTCCGCGAACGCGGGATCGATCTTGTCGTAACGCGTGAGCCCGGAGGCAGCGAAGGGGCGGAGAAGATCCGCGAGCTCTTGCTGACTGGCGATGAAGAGCGCTGGTCGCCTCAGGCCGAGGCACTGCTCTTCGCGGCCGCACGTGCCGATCACGTGGACAAGGTCATTCGGCCGGCGGTCCTTGCCGGAAAGTGGGTTCTTTCCGACCGATTCATCGACAGCTCGCTCGCCTATCAGGGCGGAGCGGGCGAGCTCGGGATCGACGCCGTAAGGACGGTAAACGCCTTCGGGATCAACGAATGGTTCCCCGATCGCACGCTCGTCCTTGCCCTGGCCGAGGGCGGGGCCCGGGCCCGCGCTCGCGACAATGAAGACAGCGATCGGATTGGCGGCCGCCCCGAAGGCTATCATCAAAAGGTCGACCTCGCATTCCGCCAGATTGCGGCGGAGGAGCCGCGGCGCGTCCGGATAGTGGATGCCTCGGGCGAGCCGGACGAGGTTACCCAGCGCCTCCTCGAGGCAATTGCAGACCTAATTCCGTGATCGTCGGTCAGGACCGCGCGGTCGAGCAATTCACTTCCGCCTGGAAGAGGAGCGCTCTTCACCACGCATGGCTTCTCGCGGGGGCGAAGGGCGTCGGGAAGGCGACCTTCGCCCGCGAGGCGGCGACGCGGGTGCTCGCGGATGCTGCCGGACCGGCGGTCGACGCTCCAGGCCTCGCAACGCCGGATGATCACCGCATTGCCAGGCTGGTGGAGGCAGGGAGCCATCCCGACCTTCGCTGGCTTGAGCGGCTGGTCAACGAAAAGACCGACAATCTCGCGCGAAACATCACCGTCGAGCAGGTGCGCTCGCTCGGCGACCTCTTCGACCTGACGCCGGCCCTGTCGCCATGGCGAGTGGTGGTCATCGACTCCATCGACGATTTGGAAAAATCGGCAGCGAACGCCTTGCTGAAGATGCTGGAAGAGCCTCCGGCCAACACCATTTTCTTTCTCATCAGCCACGCACCGGGACGACTGCTGCCCACGATCCGTTCGCGGTGCAGGCGTTTGGATTTCCATGCGCTGAGCGATGACGCCATGACGTCGATCCTCTCACAGCACGTCGAGCTGGAGGGACAGGAGCGCGAGCAGGTGATCGCAGCCGCTGCCGGTTCGGCGGGCCGTGCGCTAGCGTTGGTTCAGCTTGATCTGATCGGCCTGGAGGAAGCGGCAGTCACGATTCTGCGCGAGGGCGACCGGACGAATGCCCGCCGTTCGGGCCTGGCATCTGAGCTTGGCAAGCGCGGCGCGTCTGACCGGTACGCTGCATTCCTCGAGATCCTGCCGTCGGTGATCGCACGGGAGACGCGGACTCTGACAGGCGCGCCGCGGCAGCGGGCGGTCGAGGCCTATGCCCGCACGAGAGAGCTCGTCGCCATCGCACCCCGGCTGTCGCTCGATCCCGCTTCGACGGTCTTCCAGCTTGGCGGGATACTCGCTTCGGTGGCCGACCCGCTTCCTTGAAGCGCCCAAGCGCCCCCGCTAGGGCGGGGGGATGGGCGACCCCTTCTACATCACCACGGCGATCAGCTACCCGAACGGGCCGCCGCACATCGGCCACGCCTACGAAGCGATCGCCGCCGATGTGATTGCGCGTTTCCAGCGGGCCCAGGGCCGCGACGTGCGCTTCCAGACCGGCACCGACGAGCATGGGCTCAAGATGGCTCAGGCTGCCCGGGCCGAAGGAGTCGAGCCGCGTGCTTTTGCGGATAAAATGTCACGCCTTTTCCAAGAGATGTGCGATACACTTAACGTCTCGTACGACCGCTTCATCCGCACTTCCGAAGCGGACCATTACCGCGCGAGCCAGGCCATCTGGACGGCCATGGAAGAGAGGGGGGACCTCTACCTCGACCGCTACGAGGGTTGGTATTCGGTTCGCGACGAGGCCTATTACGAACCCGAGGAGCTGACGAATGCCGAAGACGGCACGAAGCTTTCGCCTCAGGGAACGCCGGTTGAATGGACGGTGGAGGAGAGCTGGTTCTTCCGGCTGTCGAAATACCAGGAGCCGCTGCTTAACCATTACGCCGCAAATCCGGACTTCATCCAGCCCGAGAGCCGCCGCAACGAGGTCGTTCGCTTCGTCGAAGGCGGCCTGAAGGACCTCAGCATTTCACGCACCAGCTTCGACTGGGGCGTTCCCGTGCCGGGCAGCAACAGCCATGTGATGTACGTCTGGCTGGATGCGCTTACGAATTACATCAC
>Ga0070670_100005970_pt1 | contig 10302 bp, 7 predicted proteins | sample KBSS63metaG_FD_64665 | JGI IMG/M metagenome (GOLD analysis project Ga0070670, IMG submission 64665) | Switchgrass rhizosphere microbial communities from Kellogg Biological Station, Michigan, USA - KBS S6-3 metaG | ecosystem: Host-associated > Plants > Roots > Rhizosphere > Soil ... | reverse complement strand
GAGGCGCAGGCCGAGAGCTTCCGCAAAATGCTGCTGGCGATGGTGCGCGACATCCGCGTCATCATGGTCAAGCTCGCGGACCGCACGCACAACATGCGCACGCTCGGCTCGGTGCCGCCGGCGAAGCGCCGCACCGTGGCGCGCGAGACGCTGGAGATCTACGCGCCGATCGCCAACCGCCTTGGCATTCACTCGATCAAGTCTGAGCTCGAGGAGCTCGGCTTCAAGGCGCTGTATCCGGGCCGGCACCGCATCATCGAGAAGGCGCTGAAGCGCGCGCGCGGCAATCAGAAGCAGTTCGTCGGCAAGATCGCCGACAACTTACGCAGCGCGCTGGAGAAGGCCGGCGTGAAGGGCCGCGTTGAAGGCCGCGAGAAGCACCTCTATAGCGTCTATCAGAAGATGCGCCGCAAGCGCGCGCCGCTGGCGTCGATCGTCGACGTGTTCGGTTTCCGTATCGTCGTCGACGCAGTCGACACCTGCTATCGCGCTCTCGGCCTCGTGCACGGCCTGTATCGGCCGATGCCGGGCCGCTTCAAGGATTACATCGCGATCCCGCGCATCAACGGTTACCAGTCGCTGCACACGACGCTGTTCGGGCCGAACGGCATGCCGATCGAAGTGCAGATTCGCACCGACGACATGCATCGCATTGCCGAGTCGGGCATAGCGGCGCACTGGCAGTACAAGACTGGTGAGGATCAGGGCAAGTCGTATCGCGATCGCGCGAGCGAGTGGCTGCAGCACCTGATGGAGATGCCGCACGGCGGCAGCTCCGAAGAATTCATGGAGAGCGTCAAGCTCGACCTGTTCCCGGACAAGGTGTACGTGTTCACGCCGCGCGGCGAAATTCGTCGCCTGCCGCGCAACGCGACCGCCGTCGACTTCGCGTACTCGGTGCACACCGATATCGGCAATCACTGCGTCGCGGCCAAGGTCGATCGCCGGCTCGTGCCGCTGCGCACGCCGCTGCGTAACGGTCAGACGGTCGAGATCATCACGGCGAAAGGCGCGACGCCGAATCCCGCGTGGGTGAACTTCGTCGTTACCGCGAAGGCGCGCGCTGCAATCCGTCACTACTTGAAGGGTCTGAAGCACTCCGAGGCGGTCGAGTTGGGCAAGCGGCTGCTGACGCAAGCGCTCGCCGATCTCGACGTCGCGCTGAAGAAGGTGCCGGAGGATCGGCTGCAGAACGTCGCGACGGAATTCAATCTCAAGAGTGCGGAAGAGCTGTTCGAGCACATCGGTCTCGGCGAGCGTCTCTCGCCGCTGGTGGCACGGCGGCTGCTGCCGTCCGATGCAGATGCAATCGCAGTCGGCACCGAGCCCTCGCACGGCGCGCCGCTCGCGATCGCCGGAACGGAAGGCATGGTCGTGAGCTATGCGCGCTGCTGCTTCCCGATTCCGAACGATCCGATCATGGCGTACCTGTCGAGCGGCCGCGGCGTCGTGATTCACCGCGAGGCGTGCGGCAATCTGCGCAACTATCGCAAGCAGCCGGACAAGTGGTTGTCGGTAACGTGGCAGCCGAACGTCGATCGTCTGTTCAACGTGGAAGTGCGCATCGACGTCGCGAATCGCATGGGCGTGCTCGCGGCGATCGCCTCGAATATCGCGACGACTGAAACCAACATCGAGCATGTCGCGGTCGACGAGCGTGACGGCGATGCTTCGACGCTGGTCTTCGATCTGCAGGTGCGCGACCGCAAGCACCTTGCACACGTCATCAAGAATCTGCGCAAAATGCCGGAAGTGCTGCGCGTCACGCGCATGCTGGCTTAACAGAGGCCAGAAATTCAGGAGTGTTCCATGCCCCGTTCGATCATCGCGTCCCCGCACGCGCCGCAAGCCATTGGTACGTATTCCCAGGCCGTGAAAGTCGGCAGCACCGTGTACTGCTCGGGTCAGATCCCGCTCGATCCGGCGACTGCCGAGCTGGTGCAGGGTCCGATGGAAGTGCAGGTGCGGCGCGTGTTCGACAATCTGCAGGCGATCGTCGGCGCGGCCGGCGGCAGCTTCGCGCAGGTCACGAAAGTCACTGTGTACATCCTCGACTTCGCCGACTTCGCTGCGCTCAATAAAGTGATGGCCGAGTATTTCACCGAGCCGTATCCGGCGCGCGTGACGGTCGCCGTCGCAGGCCTGCCGAAGGGCGCGCGCGTCGAAATCGACGCTGTGGTGGAGTTGGAGTGACCGCACCGGCGACGCAGCGCACGTCCGCTGAGTCGTCGGAGCTGCGCCCCGTCACGACGCTGCGCGGCGTCGGCGAATCGCTCGCCGAGAAACTCGCCCGGCTCAACATCACGACCGTGCAGGACCTGCTGTTCCTGCTGCCGCTGCGTTACGAAGACCGCACTCGCGTCGTGCCGATCGGCTCGCTGCGCGTCGGCGAGCGCGCGGTGATAGAAGGCGAAGTGCTGCTGAGCGAAGTCGCATTTCGCGGCCGGCGCCAATTGCTGTGTCGAATCGGCGATGGCTCCGGTTCATTGACGCTGCGCTTCTTTCATTTCTCCGGTTCGCAGCAGCAGGGACTCGCGCGCGGCACGCGCTTGCGTTGCTTCGGCGAGATTCGTCGCGGACCCGGCGGCCCCGAGATCGTGCATCCCGAGTATCGACGCATCGTCGCGGAGGCCGGCGCGACTGACGACACGCTCACGCCGATCTATCCGCTGACCGAAGGCATCCAGCAAGGACGCCTGCGTCAACTGACGGGCATGGCGCTGCGCGAGCTGTCACAGCACGCGGTCCGCGACTGGATTCCGCCAGCGGTCCTCGAGCCGTTGAATCTGCCGCCGCTGCGAGCCGCGATCGACTTCGTCCACCGGCCGCCGCCCGACGCGGACACCAATCTGCTCGCGAGCGGTCGCCATCCGATGCAGCGCCGTCTCGCTTTCGAAGAGCTGCTCGCGCATCAACTCAGCCTGCGGCTGCTGCGCCGCGAAATTCAGCGCGATCCGGGCTGGGCGTTCGCCGCCGGCGACGCGCAGTCGCTGGTCGCACGATTTGCCGACTCGTTGCCGTTCGATCTGACGCGCGCGCAGCTGCGCGCGTGGCAGGAAATCGAGCGCGATCTCACGCAGTCCAGTCCGATGCTGCGACTCGTGCAAGGCGATGTGGGTTGCGGCAAGACAGTTGTGGCAGCACTCGCCGCCGCGCGTGCGGCGGAGGCAGGTTTTCAAACCGCCGTGATGGCGCCGACTGAACTGCTCGCCGAGCAACACGGCCGCAACTTCTCGAACTGGTTCGCCGCATTCGATCTGCCGTTGACGCTGCTCACGGGCAAGCGCAACGCGGCGGCACGCAACCGCGCGCTCGCTGATCTGGCGTCGGGTGCGGCCAAAGTCGCGATCGGCACGCACGCGTTGTTCCAGGAAGGCGTCGAGTTCCAGCGGCTCGGCCTGGTGATCGTCGACGAGCAGCATCGCTTCGGCGTGCACCAGCGGCTGTTGTTGCGCGAGAAGGGCCGCCTCACCGGCCGCTTCCCGCATCAGCTGATCATGACCGCGACGCCGATCCCGAGAACGCTCGCGATGACCGCGTACGCCGACCTCGACGTCTCGGTCATCGATGAGTTGCCGCCGGGCCGGACGCCGGTCAAGACCGTGGCGCTGCAGGAGAATCGTCGCGACGAAGTCGTCGTGCGCATTCGCGACGCGTGTCGCCAGAAGCGTCAGGCCTATTGGGTCTGTCCGCTGGTCGAGGAATCCGATCAGCTGAACGCGCAGGCCGCGGAAGAGACGGTGGCCGCGCTTGCGGAAGCGCTGCCGGAGCTGAAGGTCGCGCTCGTGCACGGTCGCATGGCGCCGCGCGAGAAAGACGCGATCATGACGAGCTTCAAGGAAGCGAAGATCGATCTGCTGGTCGCCACCACGGTGATCGAGGTCGGCGTCGACGTGCCGAACGCGAGCCTGATGGTGATCGAGAACGCCGAGCGCATGGGTCTGGCGCAGCTGCATCAGCTGCGTGGCCGCGTCGGTCGCGGCGCTGCCGAGAGTACGTGCGTGTTGCTCTATCGCGCGCCGCTCACCGAAGTCGCGCGCGAGCGGCTCGGCGTCATGCGCTCGACCAACGACGGCTTCGAGATCTCGCGACGCGACCTGGAGCTGCGCGGTCCCGGCGAAATGCTCGGCACGCGGCAGACCGGGCTGATGCAGATGCGCGTGGCCGACCTGGTGCGCGACGCCGACCTGCTGCCGCAGGTCCAGCAAGCCGCGGAATTGATGCTGAGAGAGAATGAAGCGAACATAGCGCCGCTCTTGCGCCGCTGGATCGGACAGGGGGAGCGATTTGGAAAAGTCTGAGCCAAACGCGAACGCGCCGGTCAACATACCGCCAGTGACCACGCCGCGGCCGGCCTACACGTTGCGCGACCGGCTGCGCTGGCTCAAACACAAGCTCGCGGCGACCGCGCTCGTCACCGACGTACTGCCGGGAGTCGGCGCCCGATTGCACGGCTATGCGCAGCTGACTCGGCTCGATCGGCCCATCGGCATCTGGTTGCTGCTGTGGCCGGTGCTGTGGGCGCTGTGGCTTTCGTCCAATGGCCATCCCGATCCGCGGGTGTTCGTCGTCTTCGTGCTCGGCGTGGTGCTCACGCGGTCCGCCGGCTGCGCGATGAACGATTTTGCGGACCGCAATTTCGACCGTCACGTCGCGCGCACGCGCAACCGCCCGCTGGTCACGGGCCAGATCGATCCAGCCGAAGCGCTGGCGCTGTGCGCGGGACTGGGGCTGATCGCGCTCGGGATCGCGATGACTCTGAACCGGCTCACGCAACTGCTGACGCTGATCGGCGCCGGGCTGGTCGTGACCTATCCGTTCATGAAGCGCTTCTTTCCGATTCCGCAGTTCTATCTCGGGATGGCGTTCACCTGGGGGGTCCCGATGGCGTTCGCAGCGCAGACGGGGTCGGTCGCGGAACGGCTTCCCTGGGTGCTGTTCCTCGCGGGCCTGCTGTGGACGATGGCGTACGACACGATGTACGCGATGACGGATCGCGAAGACGACCGCAAGCTCGGCATTCGCTCGAGCGCGCTCCTGTTCGGCGACGCGGATCGCTTCATCGTCGGCATCATGCAGCTCATGAGCCTGTTCGCGCTGTGGCTCGCCGGCCGCGAGCTGAAGCTCGGGCTGTGGTATGGCATCGGGCTCGCGGCTGCGGCGCTGTTCGCCTTGTACGAACAACTGCTGATTCGCGAGCGCAAGCCGGAGCAGTGCTTCCGCGCATTCCTCAACAACAACTACTTCGGCATGTCGGTGTTCATCGGCATCGCGCTCGAATATCTGTTCAGCCGCTGAATTCGGTCCGCGCGATCGCCCAGACTTCGATCTGCTCCGCTCCCGCTAGCCGCAGGACTTCTGCCAGCTCGCGCACTGTGCTGCCGGTCGTAACGACGTCGTCGAGGAGCGCGATGTGACGCGCGCGCAGCGGCGCGACAGCTGCGAACGCGCCAGAGACGTTGCGGCGTCGCGCTTTGCGATCGAGTCCCGCCTGCTCCGCTGTTTCGCACTGACGGATCGCGATGTCCGACCTGATTGCAACACCGGTGACGCGTCGAATCGACAACGCCAGTTCGCTCGCTTGGTTGTACCCGCGCCGTCGGTAGCGTCGTGGCGCGAGCGGCACCGGAACGATCGCTTCCGGTAACGGCGCGCCACGCGCGAACAAACAGCCTGCGAAGAGTTGCCCGAGCACGCGGCCGCATGCGAGCTCGTTGCGGAACTTCAGCCCTTGCACGAGATGATCGAGCGGATACGCATAACGAAACGGAACGAAGCTGCTGGCGAACGGCGGTGGATCGCGCAGACACCCGCCGCAAACGCGCGGCTCGTCGCTCGCACCTGGCAACGGCTCAGCGCACACCGTGCACGCTGGCTCGTTGCGCACGAGATCTGCGGCGCAGTCGCGGCACAGGTCCATCTCCTCCGAGCCCGCGCCGCCACAGAGGATGCAGCTCGTCGGCCACAGCACCCGCGCGAGCTGCCGCCGGCCTCTGTCAACCCATTTTCTGAAACGCGGTTGACAGAGATGATTGGCGCACGGCATACAGTCAGTGTGCCCCGCCGCGCCGCGGGCAGCGTACGAATAACGAGGCCGTTCATGACCCAAACGCAACGCTCGCAGACCAATCACCTGCTCGCGCGTCTCGGCGAAGTCCGCACCGACTGGTCGCTGGCGGAAGTGCGTGAGCTGTTCGCACTGCCGTTCGCCGATCTGCTGTTTCATGCGCAGCGCGTGCATCGCGCCAACTTCGACCCGAACGAAATCCAGGTCAGCACGCTGCTGTCGATCAAGACCGGCGCCTGTCCCGAGGACTGCGCCTACTGCTCGCAGAGCATCCGCTTCGAGACGGGTCTGAAGTCGGAACCGCTGCTCGATCTGGACGAAGTTCTCGCCCAGGCGCGCATCGCACGCGCGAACGGCGCGACGCGCTTCTGCATGGGCGCCGCGTATCGCAGCCCGAAGCCAAAGCAGCTGACGCAGATCGCCGCAATGATCAAAGCCGTGCGCGAGCTCGGCATGGAAACGTGCGCGACGCTCGGCATGCTCACGCCCGAGCAGGCGCGTGAGCTGAAGGATGCGGGGCTCGACTACTACAACCACAACCTCGACACCTCAGAGAGTCACTACAGCAAGGTGATCACGACGCGCACCTACCAGGATCGACTCGACACGCTGCAGGCAGTCCGGGACGCGGGCATCAACGTCTGCTGCGGCGGCATTCTCGGGCTCGGCGAAGACGAGACGGACCGCGTGAAGCTGCTGCACACGCTTGCAACGCTGCCGCAACATCCAGAGAGCGTGCCGATCAACCAGCTCGTGCAGGTTCCCGGTACGCCGCTGTACGGCGCGGAGAAGCCGAAGCCGCTCGATTTCGTGCGCGTCATCGGGGTGGCACGGCTGCTGATGCCGGCATCGTACGTCCGGCTTTCGGCCGGCCGCAGCGACATGAGCGACGAGACGCAGGCGCTGTGTTTCCTGGCCGGCGCGAACTCGATCTTCTACGGCGAGAAGCTGCTTACGACCGAAAATCCCACCGAGCACCACGATCGCGGGCTGTTCGCGCAGCTCGGCATCCACGCGGAGCAGCACATGCGCGGTGTGGGCGGCCAGCGGATGAGGGTGGCCGATAGCGGATAACATCTGCGGGATGTCGGATGAATTCTTCCTCGACCCGCGCAGCGTGCGGCGCTCGTTCGACCGCGCGAGCCGAACGTATGACGCGGCCGCGGCCGTGCAGGGAGAAATCCGCGCGCGCCTGCTGGAACGGCTCGACATCGTGCGACTGCAGCCGACAGCCGTGCTGGATCTGGGCGCGGGGACCGGTCACGCGAGCCGCGAGCTGAAGCGTCGCTATCCCGGCGCGCAAGTCATTGCCCTGGACTCATCGCTGGCGATGCTGCACGCAAGCGCGAGCCAGCAGCGCTTCCTGCGCAAATTCTCGCCTGTCGGCGCCGACGCGCACCGACTGCCGTTGCGGAGCCAGTCTTTCGATCTCGTGCTGAGCAACCTGCTGCTCGAGTGGTGTCATGACCCGGACGTTGTGCTCGCGGAGGTCGCGCGCGTGCTGCGGCCGAAGGGCCTGTTCACGTTCACGACACTCGGGCCGGATACATTGAAGGAAGTCCGCGACCTCTGGCGCGGCGTCGACCCCTTCACGCACGTGCACCGCTTCATCGACATGCACGACTACGGCGACGCGCTGCTGCGCGCGGGATTCGCGGAACCGGTCATGGACGCGGAACGACTGACCGTCACCTATCGCGACCTGCCCGCGCTGCTCGGAGAAATTCGCGGCAGCGGTTCGCGCAACATCGCGCAGGGCCGGCCGCGCGGCCTCACTGGCCGTGCGCGTGGCGCCGTTGTGCGATCGCGCGGCGAGGCGCTGGGCAGGAACGGGCCGTTGGGCATCAGCGTTGAGGTCGTCCACGGCCATGCCTGGGCAGTTGGCGAGCGCAGCTCGCGGCGCGAAGGCGGCGGCGAGGTGCTGGTGCCGATCGAGCGGCTGCGCACGCGCCGAAAAGATTAAGGATATATATATGATTAGCGGCCCAAACTGCAGAAGGAGCCGCGCATGCTTCACTCAAGCTTGATCGAACTCGTGCCGCGCTGCTCGCTGACGCCCGCCACGGCGCGCATCTTCATCGCCGTGGTCGCGGCGACAACCTTGGCAGTCGCCACCAGCTTCGCGCTGCGGGGAATGTGGCCCGTGCTGCTGTTCGCCGGCCTGGAGATCGGGGTTCTCGCGTGGGCCGTGCGGGCCTCGATGCGCGCCGGCAGCAAGCGCGAAACGATCGCCGTCGACGAGCAATCGATCACGATCCGGCGCATTGACCCGGCCGGCGAAGATTTCTTGGTATTTCCTCGACATGGCTCGGCGGTTAAACTCCACGCCCCTTCGACGGCCCAGCACCCGAGCCGGCTCGTGCTCGAGTCGCGCGGCGCGGCCTGCGAAGTGGGAAGGTTTCTCACGGAAGACGAGCGCCGCACTCTCGCGGCTCGTCTCAAACAACTGGTGGGGAATACGAACGAACCGTCCGCGCTTTAACAACAACTAGAGCGTGGCGTGGCATTGCGGCCGTGTAGTTGGAGCACTCGCGTCAATGGTGAAGATCGTCAAATGCGCACTGGCCGCCGTCCTGGCCAGCTTGCCCGCGGCAGCATTCGCGGCCTGGGAGCTGAACATGCCGGTCGGCGTCACGGAGCTGAGCCGCCGCATCCACGCCCTGCACATGCTGATTCTGTGGGTGTGCGTCGTCATCGCGATCGCGGTGTTCGGCGTCATGATCTATTCGATCGTGAAGTTCCGGCGCTCGCAGGGCGCGGTGCCGGCGAACTTCGATCACTCGACCCGCGCCGAGATCGTCTGGACGGTCATTCCGATCGTGATCCTGGTTGCGATGGCGGTGCCGGCGGCGGCCACGCTGGTGCGCATCGAGGACACGCGCAACTCGGATCTCACCGTCCAGGTCACCGGCTACCAGTGGCGCTGGCATTACAAATATCTCGATCGCAACGTCGAATTCTTCTCATCGCTGGCCCGCGAGAGCGACGCCGCACGGCAGCTCGGCTCGGGTGTCGATCCGAAGACGGTGAAGAACTACCTGCTCGACGTCGATCATCCGCTGGTCGTCCCGGCCGGCAAGAAGGTGCGCATCCTGCTCACGGCCGGCGACGTCATCCACGCGTGGTGGGTACCGGCGTTCGGCATGAAGAAGGACGCGATTCCCGGCTTCGTCAATGAAATGTGGTTCCGCGCCGACCAGGTCGGCATCTATCGCGGGCAGTGCGCCGAGCTCTGCGGCCGCGATCACGGCTTCATGCCGGTAGTCGTCGACGTCCGCTCGCAGGAGGACTTCGACAGCTGGCTGAAGACGCAGCAAGACGCAATCAAGACGGCAACCGCGGCGGAGTAATGAGTTCATGACGACCACGAGCAGCATTGCACACCATCAGCCCGCCGATCCCGTCCGCGAGCATCACGAGGACGAGCTTCACGACGACCATGGCCCGGAGAAGGGCTGGCGCCGCTGGGTGTTCGCGACCAATCACAAAGACATCGGCACGATGTACCTGCTGTTCAGCCTGCTGATGTTCTTCATCGGCGGCACGATGGCGATGGTGATCCGCGCCGAGCTGTTCAAGCCCGGGCTGCAGCTGGTCGATCCGATGTTCTTCAACTCGATGACCTCGATGCACGCGCTGATCATGATCTTCGGCGCGGTCATGCCGGCGTTCGTCGGTCTCGCGAACTGGATGATCCCGCTGCAGGTCGGCGCGCCTGACATGGCGCTGCCACGCATGAACAACTTCAGCTTCTGGATCCTGCCGTTCGCGTTCACGCTGCTGCTCGGCACGCTGTTCGTCCCCGGCGGTGCGCCGGCCGGCGGCTGGACGATGTATCCGCCGCTCGTGCTGCAGACGGGCAATGCGTTCCCGATGCTGATCTTCGCCGTGCACCTGATGGGCGCGTCGTCGATCATGGGCGCGATCAACGTGATCGTGACGATCATGAACATGCGCGCGCCCGGCATGTCGCTGCTGAAGATGCCGATGTTCGTGTGGAGCTGGCTGATCACGGCATACCTGCTGATCGCGGTGATGCCGGTGCTCGCCGGCGCGGTGACGATGCTGCTCACCGACCACTATTTCGGCACGACGTTCTTCGAAGCCGCCGGCGGCGGCGACCCGGTGATGTTCCAGCACATCTTCTGGTTCTTCGGGCATCCCGAGGTCTACATCATGATCCTGCCGGCGTTCGGGATCGTGTCGGAGATCATCCCGACGTTCGCGCGCAAGAA
>Ga0070670_100005969_pt1 | contig 10305 bp, 8 predicted proteins | sample KBSS63metaG_FD_64665 | JGI IMG/M metagenome (GOLD analysis project Ga0070670, IMG submission 64665) | Switchgrass rhizosphere microbial communities from Kellogg Biological Station, Michigan, USA - KBS S6-3 metaG | ecosystem: Host-associated > Plants > Roots > Rhizosphere > Soil ... | reverse complement strand
ACGGAGCTGATGAACTATTCCCCGTTCATCTACGCGTACGACCAGCAGGACATCGCCATCACTGGCAGCGGGACGCTCGACGGGCAGGCGGACAGCTCGCACTGGTGGGACTGGACCCGCAACGCGGCCGCATCACGGCGGCGGCTCACCGACCCGGCGACCGCACGGATGCCGGTGGCCGAACGCACGTTTGGTGAAGGCGCATATCTGCGCCCCAACTTCATTCAACCGTATCGCTGCCGCAATGTGGTCATCGAGGGCATCACCATCAGAAACTCTCCGATGTGGGAGATGCACCCGGTGCTGTCGACGAATGTGATCGTGCGGGGCGTCAACGTCGACAGTCATGGGCCGAACAACGACGGCTGCAACCCGGAATCGTGCCGCGACGTGCTCATCGAGCGCTGTACGTTCGACACCGGCGACGACTGCATCGCGCTGAAGTCCGGTCGCAATGACGATGGGCGGCGCGTCAACGTGCCGGTCGAGAACATTGTCATTCGCGAATGCACGATGAAGGACGGGCATGGCGGCGTCACGATCGGCAGCGAGATTTCCGGCGGCGCGCGCAATGTGTTTGCCGAGCACTGCCGCATGGACAGCCCGAACCTCAATATCGCGCTGCGTATCAAGACCAATTCCGTTCGAGGCGGTGTCGTCGAGCGCATCTTCATGCGCGACGTGACCATCGGCCAGGTCAGCCAGGCGGTGGTCACCGTGGACTTCCAATACGAAGAAGGGGATACCGGCAAATTTCCGCCGACCGTTCGTGATGTGGACGTACGCAGGGTGACGAGCCAGAAGAGCCGGAATGCCCTGTCGTTACGCGGCTATGCCTATGCGCCGGTGACGAACGTGCACGTGACGGATTGCCGGTTCGATAACGTCGCGCAGCCGGACGTCCTCGAACACGTCAGGGACCTGACGTTCACCAATGTCGCTGTCAACGGAACGGTTCGGAACGAGACGGTTTCGAAATAGGCCCGAGAAGGCAGGTCAGATCGGCACGTTGCGGGGAGGCGGCATCAGCGAGGCGGAGGACAGGCGAACGGGCTCGAGGCGCGGCGCAAGTAGGTGAATCGCGGCGACGGCGATCACGTAGGCGACCCCGGCGATCGTGAACATGCTCACGTAGCTTCCCTGATTCTCGCGGAACCAGCCCGCACCGAGGTTCATCAGAAAGCCTCCCATCGCGCCCGCGAAGCCGCCGAAACCAACCACTGATCCGACCGCCTGCTTCGGAAACATGTCCGACGCGATCGTAAACATGTTGGCGGAGAAGCCTTGATGGGCGGCAGCCGCCAGTCCCACCAGCCACACCGCCACCCACGCATTTTCGACCCGAGGTGCCATCGCGACCGGCAGGATCAGCAGCGCGCAGATCAGCATTGCGGTCTTGCGCGCCGCGTTTGGCGTCCAGCCGCGCTTCAGAAGATTCGAACTCAGCCAGCCGCCGCCGACCGATCCCACGTCCGCAAGCAGATAGACCGTGACCATTGGCATACCGATGGTTCTCAGATCGAACCCGAAGGTGTCTGCCATGAACAACGGGAACCAGAACAGGTAGAACCACCAGACCGAATCCGTCAGGAACTTGCCGACCGCGAAGGCCCACGCCTGCCGATGCTGAAACAAATCAGCCCAGGAAACGTTGACGGCGGGTTCTGACGGGTCGCTCCCGATGTGCTGACGTTCTTCCGACCCGAGGCGCGGATGCTCCGCGGGCGGGCGATACAGTGGCCACCAGAACAGCGCCCAGACTAGTCCGACGAGGCCCGTCGCGGCGAATGCGACCCGCCAACTCCAGTTGAGCGTCAGCCAGGGCACCACCAGGGGAGCGACGATGATTCCGACGTTGGAGCCGGCGTTGAAGAGGCCGGTGGCGAATGCCCGTTCCCGTTGCGGGAACCACTCGGCGACGGTCTTGATGGCCGCCGGGAAGTTGCCGGATTCTCCGAGACCCAGCGCGAACCGGGCGGCGCCGAATGCGAACGGCGTGGCGACCAGCGCGTGCGCGGCCGCCGCGATCGACCAGACGATCAGATACAGCGCATACCCGATCCGTGTCCCGACGCGATCGATGAGCGGCCCGGCGAACAGAAAACCGATCGCGTAGGCGAGCGTGAACGCCGCGCTGATCCTGCCGTAGTCACCGTCGGTCCAGCCGATCTCCGTGCGCAACGTCGGCGCCAGGATGCCGAGCACCGCGCGGTCAACGTAGTTGATGGTCGTGGCGAAGAAGAGCAGCGCGCAGATGCCCCAGCGCAGACGGCCAATCCGTGCCGGGGGGCTAGTGTGCATTGCGCGCCCACATTCGTCCGGCCGGGAATTCGTAGTCGGCGAGCGACGTCGGTTTCATCTCGATGCTGTAGCCGGGACGAAGGGGCGTCACGTACCTCGCCTGCGTCGTCACACACGGCTCGACGAAGTGCTCATGCAGGTGATCGACGTATTCGCACACCCGGTCGGTCAGCGACCCGCTCACCGCAATGTAATCGAAGATCGAGAGGTGCTGAACGTATTCGCAAAGACCAACGCCACCCGCGTGCGGGCACACGGGCTTCTGGAACTTGTTAGCCATCAGGATCACCGCGAGCGCTTCGTTGACGCCACCCATCCGGCACGAATCGACCTGGACGTAGCGGATCGCATCGGCCTGCAGGAGCTGCTTGAACATCACACGGTTCTGGCACACCTCGCCGGTGGCGACGGCGATCGGTGCGATCGCCCTCGCGATCCGCGCATGTCCCAGCACGTCGTCCGGACTCGTCGGCTCCTCGATCCACCAGGGATCGAATCGCGCCAGCGCCGTCATCTGCGTGATCGCCTCGTCCACGTCCCAGCACTGGTTGGCGTCCATCATCAGCTTGCGATCGGGACCGATTTCCTCCCGCATGATCGCCGCGCGCCGCATGTTGTCGTGAAGGTTGAGACCGACCTTCATCTTGAAGGCGTTCCACCCCTGATCGATGGCTTCCCGGCACAGGCGCCGGACTTTCTCGTCCGGATATCCCAGCCATCCCGTTGACGTCGTGTAGGCGGGATATCCCTCCGCCCGCATCTCGGCTTCGCGGGCGGCGAGCCCGGCACGGCGTGCGTGCAGCATTGCCACGGCTTCTTGAGGTGTCAGCACGTCGGTGATGTATGAAAAGTCGATGGTGGAGACCAGCTGCTCGGGAGAGAGATCCACCAGATGTTTCCACATCGGCTTCCCCTCGCGTCTGGCCCAGAGGTCCCACACCGCGTTGAGGAGCGCGCCGGTGGCCATGTGCAGGATCCCCTTTTCCGGCCCGAGCCACCGCAGCTGCTTATCGACGGTCAGATCGCGATAAAGCGATCGCATGTCGGTGACGATGTCGTCCACGCTCCGATCGATCAGGTGGTGCTTCAGCGCGTGAACAGCGGCCACGACGACTTCGTTGCCGCGGCCGTTGGTGAACGTCAGGCCATGACCGGCCAGGCCGGTTCCCGTGTCGAGCACGACATAGGTGGCGGAGTAGTCGCCGAGATTGAGGGCGTCGGAGCCGTCCTGCTGCAGCGATGTGGGAAACCGGATATCGCGAACGGTGATGTCCGTGATTCTCAAGTCAGCGCAGGTCCGCGCGCCCCGGCGGCATGTGCTCGTCCACGGCCAGCGCGTAGAACCCGCTGACGGCATAGGTGTTCATCACCGCCACCAGGTCCATCGCTCCACGTCGTCCGAGGAGCTGCGCCACCTTGGCGAACGTGGCCGAGTCCACCTTCTTGTCGCTCAGCATCTGACGGCCGAAGCGGATCACCGCGGCGTCGCTCTCGTCGAGCCCGGTGAGCGCGCCGCGTGCTCGCACGACCTCGATGACCTTGGGATCGACGCCGGCCTTCCGGGCCGCCGCTTCGTGTCCGTTCCATTCCAGGCTGTAGTTGGTCTCGCGGCACGCCACCATGATCGCCAGCTCCCGGACATGGGGGGTGAGCGTCCCGCCGACGGCGGCATTGTGAAGATCGAACAGTGCCTTCGCTACGCCCGGATTGTAGGCGGCGAACGCAAGCGGACCGGAGAGCACACCCTCCGGCGATCGGCCCGGCAGCTGGTCGAAGATCTTCTGGGCGTTCTCGTCCATGTCCTTGCGCTGCAGATACGGAAGGCGAGCGCGGGACTGCGGGTCGAGATCGGCTGGAAGCGTTGCCGACTGTGCGGCGGCGAACAGCACGCCTGACGTCAACACCAGGGCGGCGGTCCAATACAGATGACGACGAGTGGTCATGGCGAGTCTCTCCTGGGCGCACATTATGTCTTGAGGCGGCGGCGCTGCTACCGTCGGATTCACCGTTCACGACGATAGCAGCCTTCGGGCACCGCTGATCAGCGCCTGGTTGACACGCTCACCAGAGCCCCTGGATCTAGCGGACTGTCACGCCATTGGCGGGGAATCCTCTTTCGATGAGCACCGCGGGTCTCGCGACGTCGATGAGTTGAGGGGCCCTGATGGAGGCGTCGTTCACCATGACGAACGTACGCCCATTAGCCACGACCGGCCGGCGGGCAATCGCAGCGCCGAAATCATCGAGCTCTTCGTTGCCGAGCACGTCCTTCAACTGCGCCAGCAACGCCACGCGATCGGTCTCGCGTTCGAGGCGCAGGCGTGACTTGTATTCGCCAATCGCTGTCTGCGCCTGCTTGTTTGTTGACGGGGGCAGCCCCATCCCGTCCACGCGCCGCGCGAGGTCGCCGGTCATCATCATGCGGATCGCCTGCGTCGCCGCGACTCCGCTGACGTTGGTTCGAAGCGTCACCTCGCGCGATTGATTGTTCAGTGCCTGAGTAAAGACCCGGAGCTGCTCCGGCGACAACAACGGCTCCATCTGGCCAAGCAGGTCCGCTCGTGCCGCCGCCTCGACCTGCTCGACGTAGGTGCCGATCCGGGGCAGCGCGCGCTCCCTCTTGTCCGATGTCAAGCGCAGGTCGTCGAGCGCCCCCTCGAGGTGCTGCTTCGACGACAAGCCGACATCCTCGCCGAACGAATAGCCGCTGCCGGGGAACACCGCGCGGCGCGTCTGCGTCACCGGCGCGCGTGACAGCGTGGCGATTTCGGATGGATCGAGCGCGCGGTCTCCGTCTTTGTCTCCACGTTCAACCAGGGGACGCATGCGTTCCGACAGTTCGCCGATGGCGACGCGGCCATCGCTGTTCTGATCGAACGTCATGATCCGCGCCACGACTTCGTCGGCGCTCACCTTGGTCGTTGCCGGTGTCGTTCCGGGCGGGGCGACGAATTGAAACTGCGCGAAGGCAATCGAACTGCCGCCGAGCAGTACCAGCAGTGCAAGAAGGCCGCGTCGCATGTGTGCACTCCTTCCGGTCGTCAGTTGCTCGAAAACGGATCCGAGAACCTCAGATCCGTGAGAAATGTCGGGTCCGTCAGCGTTTTGAGGAAAGCGATGAGCGCCGCCTTCTCCGACTGGGTGAAATGGAACGGCTGCACGCGAAGGTCCCGGTTCGGGTGATCCTTGCCTCCGCTGCTGTAGTGATCGATGACCGCGTCGAGCGTGGCGAACCGGCCGTCGTGCATATACGGTCCCGTCACCTCGACGTTGCGCAGCGACGGCGATTTGAACTGTCCGAGCTCGGCCGGTTTCAGCGTGATGTCGCCGACGCCGCCATCCGTGTTGCGGATGTCGGCGTCGAGCCCGGTGTTCACCGGCGCGTTGACGACGAAGTGCGCTTCCTGGTTCTCGAGGTGGCAGACGGCGCAGTTCCGCATGAAGAGCGCCTTGCCCCGGTTTTCCTGAAGCGAGTAGTTCGGGAAATCGTCGGCGATGGCACGGACCGCAGCACGGCCCTGATCGTAGCGAGACTGGTAGGACACCAGTGACCGCACGAATTGTGCGAGCGCGCGTCCGATCCGCTCGCGCGTCACCTCCGCATCCCCGAATGCCTTGCGGAACAGATCCGCGTACTGCGGGTCGTGCCCGAGAATGTCCGGAAGGGCGCCAACCTTCTGCCCCATCTCGAGGCTGTTCTCGATCGGCAGCAGCGTCATCTCCTCCAGATTGCCGGCGCGCTCGTCCCAGAAGAAGCGCGCACGCGGATGGAAGCGAAGATTGACGAGGTTCATGGCGTGGCGGTCGGTGTGACCGCCGGCGAATCCCTTGCTGACCCCGCTGGGATCCGCGAAGCCGTGCGACTGGACGTGGCACGACGCACACGCGACCGTGTTGTTGGCGGAGAGCCGCGTGTCATAGAACAGCACGCGTCCGAGCGTCGCGCCGGCGTCGGTGACCGGGTTGTCGGGTGGCGTGTTGTCGAATCGCGCCGCTGCCGGAGTCCGGAAATGCTCGGGGAGGTCGACAATCGCGTATTGATACGGCGTGGCGGGCAACCGGAGGACCCGGGTGCTGGAGGCGCCTTTTTCGCGTGCGCTGGCTGAGGACTGGGCCAGCAGTTTCGACGGCTGTTCGCCCGAAGCGATACTGAGCACCAGCAGCCATGCCGTCAGTGAACACGCGAAGATACTTCTGATGCGATCCACGCGCCGCCGTCTCCCTGCTTTAGACACCGGGACCGGCGAATTGGTTGTATCGCGCCTACCCTGACACGTCTCAGTTATTGATCGCCCGCGGACCGAGCAGCCGCTCGACGAGTCGTTCCGCTTCACTGCGCAGCCATCCGTACGACGGGATGACGAACAGGTGATCCTGCATGCGGGAGGGGTCGTAGTCGGTCTCAATCACGTCGCTCGTGACGAACGGCCGGCGCGTGACGTCCGGGGAGAGCACCGAGAACGGAATTTCGCTGGTCGAGGAGAGGATGCCGGCGCCAAACACCTTCACCTGGCCTGCTTCCTCGATCAGCCCGAACTCGATCGAGAACCAGCTGAAGCGTTTCAGCGCGAGGACATGCAGTGGATCCTGCGCCGTGGTTGCCGCCTTGCCGATGAGCGTCAGCAGTTCGGCGTAATCAGGATTCATCAGCGGCGGAACGTGACCCAGGCAGTCGTGGATCATGTCGGGTTCGGGCGTGAACTCGGGATGCGAGCCATGGCGGATGAACTGGGTCACCGGAAACCCCCGGTCGGCGATATACCCATAAAACGTGCGGTAGGCGAGCGGTCCTTCGGCCGGTACGAGGTGCATCCGCGTTTCGTGCTGGAGTCGCTCGGACAGGGCACGCAGCTGTGGAATCTGCCGGGAGCTGATGCCGAGGGTCTTTTTGGCTTCCAGATAAATGGCACACGCATGCGTGCCATGCAGCTCGTCGAGCTTCGGTGTCACCTCGCGCCAGATGCGCGTTTCTTCCGCGGTGTAGTCGATGAGCGGCGGACCGAGACGGTCGAGGCGGTGCTGGCGGCACCGCGCGAAGAGCTCCTGCCGACGCTGGACATAGGCGGCATCGCCCAGACCGGGATGTCCAGCTTCAAGCTCGAGCGTCTCGGGATCGTGCGGGTCGATGATCGACTGCGGATCGATCGGCTCGCCGTACTCGCGGATCGTGTCGGGTCCGTCCATCGCCCCAGCCCTCTTTCACCATAGCAACACATCTGCCGTTGCGAATCCAGGGTCCCGGCCAGGGTGCATTGACACGCGGCGGCAATGGTGTTATTTCTGTCGCACCGTTAGTGCGATAAAAATAACACTGCGATGGAGATGATGACACCACGCCGCGCACCCACGCATCAGGCGAGCTTCACCCGCCGCGAACGGCAGATCATGGACGTCCTGTTCCGTCACGGCCGCGCGACCGCCGCCGAGGTGATGGACGAACTGTCCGGTGAGCCAAGCTACTCGACCGTTCGCACGCAGCTTCGTGTCCTGGAAGAAAAGGGACACGTGCGCCGCGAGTACGACGGTGTGCGCTTCGTCTACATGCCCGTGGTCGCCAGACACGCGGCGCGCAAGTCGGCGCTCCGCCATCTGGTGGACACATTCTTCGACGGGTCGACGGAGAAGGCGGTGGCCGCCCTGCTCGGTGGCGAGGGCGCGAGGTTGACCGACGAGCAGATCGATCGCATCGCCGGCCTGATCGAGAGAGCCAGGAAGGAAGGCGGCAAATGATCACTGCCGTTGCCGTCATCATCGACGCCAGCGTGGTGACCGCGGTGGCGCTGCTGGTGTGCCGCGCGCTGCGTCGGCGACCCGCGGCGTTGCGGCATCTGGTGCTCGCCGCAGCGCTTGCCGCGGTCGCGGCGATTCCTATCCTGGAGACGACGATTCCGCACTGGGATGTTCCCATGCTGACGGGCGCGTCGGCAGTGACGACCTCCGGTCTGATCCTGAACTCCGATCTCGTCGTCGCGTCCGCTGTAGACGCAAGTCAGACTCTCGACGGGCCAGAGCACGCGTGGAGCCTGACGCTGCTCGTGGTGTGGTCGCTCGGCTTCATCGCCGTGATGGCGGGCCTCGTGGTGGGACTTGTCAGGTTGATGGTGACCACATGGCGCTGCCAGCCTGTTCAGTCGAACACCTGGCGCGAGCGCGCGGCGCTGCTCTCACGCGAGCATGGCCTGACTCGATCGGTCGTCGTGCTCGAATGTCCCGACCGGTCGCTCCTCCTGACGTGGGGACTGTTCCGCCCGCGAATCATCGTACCGGCCGGCGCCCGGTCCTGGACCACGGGACGCATCGACGTCGTCCTTGCCCACGAACTCGCCCACATCGTCCGGCGGGATTGGGTGGTGCAGATCGCGGCGGAGATCGTGCGCGCCGTGCATTGGTTCAATCCGTTGGTGTGGATGACCAGCCGGCGCCTGCGTGACGAGAGCGAGCAGTCCTGCGACGATGCCGTGCTCCGTCGCGGCCTGACGGCCGTGGATTACGCATCACACCTGCTGGCGGTCGCCCGGCATGTGGCAGCGCATGGACGTCGGTGGGCGTCAGCTCCGGCCGTTGCCGATCCGTCGACACTGGAAAGGAGAATTTCCGCAATGCTGAATGCTTCACGCAATCACGCGACGCTGACCCGCGCCAACCGCGCGGTCACGGTGCTCGCGATGTTCGCGCTCACGATTCCTGTAGCGGCGGTCACGCTCACGGAGCGCCCTGCTCCGACGCCGATTGTCATGAGCGACCTCCACGACATCGCGCTGGCACCCACGGTGGCAGCCCCGGCGATCCCTGTCACGGTGGTGCCGCGTCCGCGTCGCGAGCGACCTTCGGCAACCGCTGTCGCGGCGCCACAGGAACCGGCATCGGTGTCCGGGACGGTGCGTGATGTCAGTGGGGCCGTACTGCCTGGTGTGCAGCTCACACTGACGAGCACCGTGTCGGACGTCCGCGCTTCGACGGTCACCGACGCGATCGGTGCGTTCGCATTTCGAAATCTCCCGCCGTCGAGTTACGCACTCGTCGCCCAGCTCCCTGGTTTCTCGACACTGAAGACCGAGCTGATGCTGGCCAGCGGTCAGAGTCTGCAGACGGGTTCTGTCACGCTGCAGGTAGGGTCGCTCACGGAGTCGGTCACGGTCACCTGCGCCGCGGCGGCAGCCACCGTGCCTGCTTCGCTGTCGTCGGTTCTCGCATTCGATCGACGCGCGGCCGCGCCGCGCCTGTTCGGAGCTTCACGCGAGTCACCGATGCTCGTTCCGAGCCTCGCGGCGCAACTGGCGCCGGTCCGAGTCGGCGGTCAAATCCAGGTGCCGCGCCGGATCAAAGATGCGGCTCCAAACTGTCCGGCCGGGCTGTCTGCAGGCGGCGGGGGCGTCGTCATTCTCGAGAGCACCATCGGCGACGACGGGTTGGTGAAGGACATCAAGACACTGAGATCTGTGGCATTGGCGTTCGACCAGTCCGCGATCGAGGCCGTGCGTCAATGGCAGTTCACGCCGACGCGGCTGAACGGGGTCCCAGTGCCGGTGACCATGACGGTCACCGTGACATTCACGGCCAGGTGATCGAGTCGGCAGGATCTATTCGACGCAGTCCGACTGCTGGTCGGCGCCGCACTGGAACAACACGGCGGCGGCATCTTTTGTCCACTCGCGGGTGTTCCTCCACACGCGCGTGCGGCTGTAGCGATCTGTCGTCCAGCCGAGCCGCCGCTTGCCGAGCCAGACGCGCTGGAGCGCCGTAGACTCGTCGACACCGAAGACGTGCTGCGCTTCATGGAGCAGGATCGAAGCGCGTTCGGTGGCATCGACAGGGACCCGGAAAAACGCCGGGTAGAGGGTGACCACCGCGAACGGGAAGTTCGTGGCCGCGTACGCGTTCTGGTGCCCGACGTGCTCATTCCACCAGTTGTCGCTGCTGCGAAAGAAGACGAGACGGTGAAGCACGGTTGCGTCGCGGTCAAACCCGCCCTTCTCGACCACAGCGATGGCATCGTTCACCATC
>Ga0070670_100005965_pt1 | contig 10307 bp, 9 predicted proteins | sample KBSS63metaG_FD_64665 | JGI IMG/M metagenome (GOLD analysis project Ga0070670, IMG submission 64665) | Switchgrass rhizosphere microbial communities from Kellogg Biological Station, Michigan, USA - KBS S6-3 metaG | ecosystem: Host-associated > Plants > Roots > Rhizosphere > Soil ... | reverse complement strand
AGTAGGTCTCATTGTTGGCGAACGTGGTGAGCTCGATCTCACCGAGCTCGACTCCGAGCTGCTCGGCGATCTTCGACGCCAGCGCTGGATGCGAGCGGCCGGCGAACACCATCAGCCGCTTCTGTGGCGTCAGCGGAATCGCGTGGCTGGTCGTCACTGCGACATCCGGCGTGCCGGCCGTATCCAGGCCCGGCAGCGTCTGCTCAACTGTCCCGCTTTCCACCGCGCCCTTCCTTGTTCACCTGCTTCGCCCGGGCGATCGCCAGGGCGCCCGCTGGTACATCCTCCGTTATCACCGAGCCGGCTGCAATCCATGCGTCGTCGCCGATCGACACGGGGGCCACGAATGCATTGTCGACCCCCGTCCTGACGTTGCGGCCGATCGTCGTCCGCTCCTTCACGCGTGTGTGCTCCTGGTTGGCGGTGATGTTCCCGGCGGCGATGTTCGAGTCCGATCCGACGTCGGCGTCGCCGAGGTACGTGAGATGCGGCACCTTGGTGCGCTCCCCGATCACGGAGTTCTTGAGCTCGACGAACGTTCCCGCCTTGGCGCCGGCCTTGAGGACGGTTCCCGGACGCAGGTAACAGAACGGCCCGACGAGCGCGTCCTCGCCGACCGTCGAGTCGACGACGACCGCGTGCGGTCCGACCTCGGCGCGGCCAGCGACCTTCGACGCGCCCCGGATGACCGTGAACGGATGGATCACTGCGTCCGGCTCGAGCGTGACCTCGGCGTCGATCCACGTGCTCGCAGGATCGACGATCGTGACGCCGGCGAGCATATGGGCCTCGTTGATCCGATCGCGCAGCACCGCCGCTGCTGCAGCCAGCTCGACTCGTGTGTTCACGCCTTCCGTCTCCACTGGATCGCCTCCCTTGTGCACCGCGACTCGTTCGCCCTCCGCTACGAGGATGCCCACCGAGTCGGTCAGGTAGAGCTCGCCCTGCACGTTGTGCGGCGTGAGCCGGTCGAGCACCGGCCATAACGTATCTGCTCGGAACACGTAGATCGACGAGTTGACCTCGCGCACTGCACGCTGCGCGTCCGTCGCATCACGATGCTCCACGATCGCGGCCAGCGCTCCGTCCACCGAGCGCAGAACGCGACCGTAGTGCCTGGGGTCGTCCGGCTCGAACGACAGCACGGTCGCCACCGCCTGTTCGCGGCGGTGCGTTTCGACGAGGTCGCGGAGGAGACCCGTGGTCAGGAGCGGCGTGTCGCCGGAGAGCACGAGGATGTCGTCAGCGCGACCCTCGAGCGCACTCCGAGCGCAGCGTACGGCGTCGCCCGTTCCGCGCGGCTCCTCCTGGACTGCGACGTCCATCCCGTCGAAGGCAGCGGCCGTCGTCGGGGCCGCGACGATCACCGTCGGCGCGACGCCGAGCCCGCTCGACGACGTGAGCACCCAGTCGACCATCCGCCGCCCGAGGATCGAGTGCAGGTGTTTGGGAACGTCGGAGCGCATGCGCGTGCCGAGGCCGGCCGCCATCACGACGGCTCCGAGCGTCCTCTCACCGTTCGCCGCCACGGAGGCTGGGGCGCCAGGATTCGAACCTGGGATCACGGGACCAAAACCCGTTGCCTTACCACTTGGCCACGCCCCAACAGCGGGGCCATCTTGCCACTCACGCGAGCTCGACCGCCTCGACGGGCCGCGTTACGAGCGTCTGTCCGGCGCCCGAGAGCGACGCGGCAGCCTGCACGGCCACGTCATGATCTTCGAAGAGTCCGTAGACCGTCGGTCCGGCCCCCGAGACGTCGGCTCGGAACGCGCCTGCGTTCTCGAGCTCGCTCGCGAGCGGAGACGACGCGAGGTCGTTGCGAGGGAGTATTGCCAGATCGCGTTCGGTGCGGACCGAGGCGAGCGCGGCGGCGAGCGCGGCGGCTCGATCCCCGAACCCGTTCGCGTCCCGGCGCCCGTCGAACTCGGCGTAGACGGCGCCCGTCGAGTCCTTTTGACGGTCAGTGGGAACGACGAGAACGACCGAGTACGCGGTGGGAAGGACGAGGGGCTCGAGCTGCGTCCCGTCACCCCTGCCGAGCTGCGGCCCGGGCCGCAGGAAGAACGGGACGTCCACGCCTATGCGCGAGGCGACCTCGTGAAGCTCCTCGCCGGCGAGCGGCTGGTCGAACGCGGCGTTCGCGAGCAGCAGCGCCGTCGCCGCATCGCTGCTACCGCCCCCGAGCCCGGCGGCGACGGGAATCCGCTTCACGATGCGCACGCGCCAGCGCGGCTTGCGTCCGGACACGGAGGCGAGCGTCTCTAGTGCCGCACGGACGATCGTGTCCTCGGCGAACCCCTCGACGACGAGCGCGTCCGCCGCGTCGACCGAGATCGTGTCGTGGAGGTCGATCCGCTGGAGCACGGTTACGACATCGTGCTTACCGTCGTCCCGCCGACCTCCGACGACGAGCGCGAGGTTGATCTTCGCGTAGGCCGGCGCAGCGCTCACTGCAACGCCTCCGCCAACCGTACGAACTCCTCGGGCGTGAGCTCCTCCGCTCGCGCGTTCGGAGGACGACCGATCGCAGCGAGCGCCTCCTCGGCACGATCTCGCGTCACGAGGCCCGACTGGGCGAGCGCATTGGCCGCAGTCTTCCGCCGGTGCGCGAATGCGCCCTCGACGACCGGTCGGACCTCGGCGATTGAGGCGATCTCCTCGCGCTCGAACGCGACGAGCGCCGACTCGACGCGCGGCCTGGGGCGAAAGACCGTCGGGGGGACCGAATGGAACCCCGTCTTGCGCGCCGACAGCTGGACCAGGACGGACACCGCACCGTACGCCTTGGTCCGCGGCGCGGCGAAGAAGCGGTCGGCGGCCTCACGCTGGACCATCACGCACCACCGCATGACCGAATGCGCATGCTCGAGCGACTCGACGACCAGCGGCGTCGCGACGTTGTACGGGAGGTTCGCGACGAGCTTCGACGGCTGCGGGTCCAGCGCGTCGAGGTCGACGCGGAGCGCGTCGCCCCATACCAGCCGGACGTTTGGGCGTCCTTCCAGGTTGTCGCGGAGTGTGGGCTCGAGCGAGCGATCGAGCTCGATCGAGTGGACGACGCTCACTCGGTCGGCGAGGTAGCGCGTGAGCACTCCAAGCCCCGGGCCGATCTCGACGACGACGTCCGTCGGGTCGAGTCGGCTCATGCGCCCGATGACTCCGAGGATGTTCTCGTCGACGAGGAAGTGCTGGCCGAGGGCCTTCTTGGGCTCGACGGTCACGCGAGTCCGAACGCGGCCGCCGCGTTCGCATGCGTCCGGGCACCCAGCTCAGCGGGGTCCTCGCCGCGCGTCTCGGCGAGCACTCGAACCGTGTGGACGACGTTGGCAGGCTCGTTCGGGCGCCCCCGGACCGGCTGCGGCGCCAGGTACGGGCTGTCCGTCTCGACGAGGATCCTGTCCGCCGCGATCCGTGCGGCGGCATCGCGGAGAGAGGCCGCGCTCGGGTACGTCGCGTTGCCTGCGAACGAGACGTAGTAGCCCTGCTCGACCGCCAGCGTCACGAGCCCGGGCGACGAGAAGCAGTGGAGGATCACAGTCCCTCCGAACGAGGAGAGGGCGGCCGCCGTGTCGTCGTCCGCCTCTCGGTTGTGAATGACGACCGGAAGCTGCAGTTCATGGGCGAGCGCGAGGTGCGCGTCGAAGAGGCGACGCTGCTGCTCGCGCGTCGCGAACCGCCGGACGGTGTCGAGGCCGGTCTCCCCGACGGCGACCGCCTTGGGATGGCGCAGGAGCTCGCGCAGCTCGTCGATCCGACCTGCTTCGGGCTCGGCGGCCTGATGAGGATGGATCCCGAGCGCGGCGTACACCCCGGGATGCCGGTCGGCCACGTCGAGCGCGGCGCTGCTCGACTCGATCCCGGTGCCGATGGTGACGATCCGCGTGATCCCGGCGTCGCGCGCGTGCTCGACGAGCGTGTCCGGAGGCTCGTCGCACGCGTCGAGGTGCGCGTGCGCATCGGTCACGCGGTGGTCGCGGCCTCCATCCGCCGGAGCTCGTCGGCGACGACGCGATCGGGATCGAGCTTCGCGAAGAGCGGCGCAGGCTCCCGAAGCGTCTGTCCCGCAGAAAGCTCGCTCGGCTGCCAGTGACCCGACCACGACTCGTAGTCGCCCGTGAGCACGACGTGATCGGCGCCGTCCTCCTCGACAGTGCGGAAGGCGAGCTCGCCGGCGATCACGTCCTCGTATCCGAGGAGCTCGTGCAGCCGCTGGGCGGAGAACGGCAGGAACGGAGCGAGCAGCAGCTTGAGGTTGTCGACCGCGCGCAGCGCGACGTAGAGGACCGTCCCCGCCCGCTCGCGTTCCGTCTCGAGCTTCGCCCATGGCGCTTGCTCCGCGACGTACTGGTTTCCGAGTCCCGCGAGTCTCATCGTCTCCTGGAGCGCGTTGCGGAACCGAGCGGCCTCGATGAGGGATCCGACGGACTCGAAGCCCTGCTCGATCTCGTGCAGGAGAGTCTCGTCTTCGGCGGTCAGGGCGCCCGGCGTCGGGATCTCGCCGAAGTTCTTGTACGCGCTCTGAAGCGTCCGGTTGACGAGGTTCCCCCACGTCGCGACGAGCTCGTCGTTGTTGCGGCGGACGAACTCCGACCACGTGAAGTCCGTGTCCTGTGTCTCGGGGCCGGCGATCGTGAGGAAGTAGCGGAGCGCGTCCGGGTCGTAGCGGCTCAGGAAGTCGCGGACGAGGATCTGGACGCCGCGGCTCGCGCTGAACTTCCTCCCCTCCATCGTGAGGAACTCGCTCGAGGCGACGTTGTCCGGCAGCTTCAGTGGACCGCGGCCGGCACCGTAGTCGCCTCCCTCGCCGTAGCCGAGCAGCATGCTCGGCCAGATCACCGTGTGGAAGACGATGTTGTCCTTCCCCATGAAGTACGTGTGCTCGGCCGCCGGGTCCTGCCACCACTCGCGCCATGCGTCCGGCGTCCCGCGATTCTGCGCCCACTCGATCGACGCCGACAGGTAGCCGATCACGGCGTCGAACCAGACGTAGATCCGCTTGTCGTCGCGGCCCTCGTACCCCTGGACGGGAATCGGAACCCCCCAATCGAGGTCACGCGTGATCGGTCGCGGCTTGAGCTCCTGGACGAAGTTCAGGGAGAACCGCCGCACGTTCTGCCTCCAACCCGTCTGTCCGGAGATCCAGCGCGTGAGCTCGTCCTTGAACGCCGGAAGGTCGAGGAAGAGGTGCTTGGTCTCACGGAAGACAGGAGCCGTCCCATCGATCCTCGAGCGCGGCTCGATCAGGTCGGTCGGATCGAGCTGGTTTCCACAGTTGTCGCACTGATCCCCGCGTGCATTCGGAAACCCACAGATCGGGCATGTGCCCTCGATGTAGCGGTCGGGGAGCGTATGGCCCGTGGTGGCGGAGAACGCCCCGAGCGTCTCTTGCTCGACGACGAAGCCCCTGGCGTAGAGCGTTCGGAACAGGTCCTGGGTGACGCTGTAGTGGTTCCTCGTCGTCGTGCGGGTGAAGAGGTCGTACGAGAGCCCAAGGGCCTTGAGGTCCTCGCGGATGAAGGTGTTGAAGCGGTCAGCGGTCTCACGCGGCGACTCGCCGGCCGCGTCGGCCGCGACCATGACCGGCGTGCCGTGCTCGTCCGTTCCGCTGACCATCAGGACGTCGTTCCCGCGAAGCCGGTGATAGCGGGCGAAGGTGTCCGACGGGACTCCGAAGCCCGCGACATGGCCGATGTGTCGAAGTCCGCTCGCATACGGCCACGCCACTGCGACCAGGATCTTCCTCGGCTTCTCCGGCTCGCTCACGGGCGCCAATGATAGGGAGTCCCCTTCGAACGACCTGTCGCGCTCCGAGGCCGCCACTACCCAGCGCCGCAATGAGCGCGGCACCAACGATCCACGGCACAGGGGAGCGCCGTCTCGCGGCGACGGGCGTCGAAGCGATCCACTCGCCGCGCACGGCGTCCGCCGGACGGGTCGCGGCTCTTTGGACGACCGAGCTCGTTCTTCGCGGTCGCGGGAAGCCGCCGGCGAATGCGACACGCGCAGCCGACGACACCGCTCGGCCGTCGAGCGCTCGCACTCGGCCCGCAGGCGCGCTCATGCCCTCGTCGTTCGTTCCGACCGGCCGCGCCGAAGCAGCCTCTGACGGATGCTCCGAGTTCGTCTGCCTTCGCGGGGGCGGGGTCACGGTCGCCGAGCCGATCTCGATGCCTCCTCCGGAGGAGGATCCTTCGGAGCCTTCGCTCACCGCGACGGACGACGCGGCGACCGGTGCGGATCCGGCTGGTAGCTCAGGCGACGATGGCGGGGGTGGTAGCGCCGGATTCGGCGGGCTCGCCGGCGTCGGTGGCGCAGGCTCGGGATCGGACTGTGGTGCGGGCGGCGTCTCGGGCGCCGAAGGAGGGAAGGAGGCGCCTCGAGGCGGAAGCAGCGTGAGCGGATCGACGTAGGTCTCGCTCAAGCCGACACGGACACCGAGGTGGACGTACGGGACAGCGTGCTCGACTTCACCGGTCGGGCCGGCGTCGGCGAGGACGTCCCCCTCGGAGACAGAGGCGCCACGCCGCACCCGCACTTCGCCGAGGTGTGTCAACGACACCTTGGTGTCGCCAAAGGCAATCGTGACGGTGAGACCGCTCGTCGGGACCTGCCCCGCGAACGTGACCTCGCCCGCGACCGGCGCGCGGACCGCAGCTTCGTCGACGATGGCGATGTCGATGCCGCGGTGCTGACCTGCGGCGTACGTGTCGCTGCTGACGGAGAACCCGCGGAGGACAGCGCCGTCGGCCGGCCACGCCCAAGCCCAGGCAGGTGTCCCGGCGACGAGCGCCCAGCAGAGGACGACACCGAGGCACAGGGTCCACCTCCGAGCCGTCCGCGTTGTCCGTCGAGCGAACATGCCGACGACGGTACCGCGAGCTCGCGCTGGCGGCAACGCAGTGTGACCGTCTTGTTACAGAGACCCGCGGTAGAGCGTGTTCCGGGGCGTCCCGGTCAAGCGCGAGACGACCTCGGCCGCGGCGCGCCGCCCCGCACCGGCGTCGACGAGCTCGGCGACGGCGGCCCGAGCCGCGTCCTCGTCTGCCTGCGACAGCTGCTCCGCCCTCGGACCGAGGACGAGTGTGATCTCGCCGCGTGGCGGCTCCGCGAACCGGGCGGCAAGCGCCTCGAGGGAGTCCCGCACGACGTCTTCGTAGCGCTTCGTGAGCTCTCGGCACACCGCGGCGGGTCGCCCCGGTAGCTCCTCCGCCAGCACGGCCAGCGACGCGGGCAGACGGCGCGGAGACTCGAAGGCGACGACCGTTCCTCCCCAGCGACGGAGCTCGGCCGCCAGAGAACGCAGCTCGCCCGCCCGCCGCGGGAGGTACCCGACGAACTGGAAGCGGTCGGCGGCGAGCCCGCTCGCGACGAGCGCGGTGTCGACCGCAGACGGGCCTGGAAGAACGGTGAGGTCGACTCCCTCGACCACCGCCGCCGCGATAAGACGAGCTCCGGGATCGTTCACGCCCGGTAGACCCGCGTCCGAGACGAGGGCGACGCGGTCACCTGCCCGCAGGCGCTCGAGAACCTCCACGGTACGTGCGGCCTCGTTGTGCCGGTGGTAGCTCACGAGCTCAGCAGCACGGATCCCGTGCCGGTCGAGCAGCACGCGCGTGTGTCGCGTGTCCTCGCACAGGACGACGTCGGCCGACCGGAGCTCTTCGAGCACGCGCAGCGTGACGTCGTCGAGGTTCCCGATCGGCGTGGCACAGATCGCGAGCGGCATCAGCGACTCGTCGAGACAACGGGAGCCACCACGGCGGGGGCTACCATAACGCCCCGCATGGCCGAGGGAACGAAGCCCTACCGGCTGTATCGAGGCGGCCGCAAGAAGGGCAAGGTCCCACTCCGGAGTCAAGCGCGCCCCACGACGCAGCCCACGAGCGCACCGGGAGCGCCGAGGCGCCGTCGCTGGTGGCTCTGGGGCGTGCTCGCAGTCGTCGGCCTCCTCGTTCTCGCTCTGCTCTGGGGCATCCTCGGCTACCGATCCTTCGCGAGCGGCGCCGACAAGGCGAACGCACGGCTCCCACGAAAGGCCAAGACGCAGCTCGCGAAGCGAGACCGCTCGATCCTGTCGGAGCCGACGACCGTTCTCGTGATCGGAACGGACGGCGGTCGTGGACGGGGGCGTGCCCGTGCGGATGCGAACCGTTCGGACTCGCTGATGCTGCTCCACCTCGACCCTGGGACGCACCGCATCTCGTACCTGTCGATCCCGAGAGATCTCCGCGTCGAGATACCCGGGTACGGCTCCTCGAAGATCAACGCCGCGAACCAGATCGGCGGGCCGGCGCTGACGCTGGCGACGGTCAAGGCGCTCACCGGCCTTCCGATCGACCATGTCGTCGTCGTCGACTTCGACGGGTTCGAGGAGCTGATCGACGCCGTCGGTGGCATCGAGGTGACAGTCCCCAAGGCGATCCTGTCGAAGCCGTTCGACTGTCCCTACAAGCCTGCGCGGTGCCGCACCTGGGAGGGGTGGCGCTTCAAGAAGGGGCCGCAGCACATGGACGGGCGGCGCGCGCTCGTCTACTCGCGGATCCGCACGAACCAGCTCGACCCGTCCGACTCCGACATCACGCGCGGCAACCGCCAGCAGATCGTGGCCGACGCGGTCGGGGACGAGATCGCGAGCTTCGGCACCTTCCTCCGACTCCCGTTCATGGGCGACCAGCTCGCCGCGCCGCTCGCCACCGACCTGTCGGCCTGGGAGCTCGCCCAGCTCGGCTGGATCCGGTTCCGCTCGTCGGGCTCGCTGCGCTGCCGCCTCGGCGGCGAGCCGAGCTCGCTCGGCGGCGAGTCGGTGCTCCTCGGCTCGGAGGACAACGTGTCCGTGATCTCGATGTGGCTCGGTCAGTCGGCGCCCCTGCCCCCGCCCAAGGGGACGCTCTACGGCGCCGGCTGCACGAAGCGCTAGGTACCCGAGTCCGACGCCGGCTTCGGCTTCGAGTCGGACGACGACTTCTCGGCGGACTTCTCCTTCGTCTTGTCGCCCGCGGTCGACGTCTCCGCCTCCTTCGCGTTCGCCTTCCGGGAGCCGTAGTCCGTCGAGTAGAACCCGGAGCCCTTGAAGTGCACAGCGACGGGGAAGAGCAGCTTCTCGACCGGTCCCGCGCCGCACGTCGGGCAGGTGTCCGCGGGCGGATCGCTCATCTTCTGGAAGAGCTCGAACGTATGGCCGTTCGGGCACCGGTACTCGTAGATCGGCACAGTGGGCGGGAAGGCTAGATGGTTGACGCCACGAGATCGCCGACTCCGGGGCGTGAGCTGGCCACTCCGGGGCGCGACGGGAGAGCGGTGACGATGCCGGACGCCTCGGTGCCGCTCTCCCGTCGCGAAGCGCACGCCCGATGCGCGGCCGCTTCGCGGCCTCGTGACGGGCGGAAGCTGCCCGGACGCGCCAGCTCGCGCATCCGGACGCGCGAGGTCGTGGCGTCAACCATCCGACGCCCTAGGGGGCGGAAGCCTGGCCGTGCTCGCGCTCGCTCTCGAGGAGCTCGAGGTAGCACGGAGCGCTCTCGAACGCCGCGAGCCCGCGCGGGCGGCCGCGACGGCGTTGTGCGCGCCGTCGACGGTTCACCGCCGCGATCGCGGCCGACGCGCCGACGAGCCCTCCCAGGAGGAACGTCCGCGCTCCCCGACGCCGCTCGCCGCCTTCCATAGTCGGATCTTACGATCCCCTGGCGATGCTGGTCTGCACCCTCGGAGATCTCACCCTGGACGTCGTCGTCCGGCTCGGCGCTTCGATCGCCGCCGGAGGTGACGTCGACTCCGAGATTCGAGTCGGTCCGGGAGGACAGGCTGCCAACGTCGCGGCGTGGGCCGCCGCTCTCGGCGTCGACGCGCGGTTCGTCGGCAGGACGGGCGCCGATGACGCCGGAGCGCTGGCACGTACCAGGCTGGCCGAGCTCGAGGTCGAGGTCGTCGGCCCTGTGGACGGCCGCAACGGAACGATCTGCTCGCTCGTGTCGCCGTCCGGCGAGCGGTCGATGGCATCGGATCGCGGGACGGCAACGGAGCTGCGGGCCGAGGACCTCGAGCCCGATTGGCTCGCGTGCGACCACTTCCACGTCTCGGGTTACGCGCTCATGCGAGAGCCCGTGAGGCACGCCGCGCTGCGAGCGGTTGAGCTCGCACGCGCACACGACGCCCGCGTCAGCGTCGACCTCTCGTCGTGGAGTGCGATCCGCGACAGCGGCTTGGATGCGTTCAGGGAGGCAGTTCGAGCGACGGCACCCGACGTCGTCTTCGCCAACGAGGAGGAGGAGCGCCTCGTCGGGCGGGCGCTCGTCGAGGCTTCCTGG
>Ga0070670_100005958_pt1 | contig 10311 bp, 7 predicted proteins | sample KBSS63metaG_FD_64665 | JGI IMG/M metagenome (GOLD analysis project Ga0070670, IMG submission 64665) | Switchgrass rhizosphere microbial communities from Kellogg Biological Station, Michigan, USA - KBS S6-3 metaG | ecosystem: Host-associated > Plants > Roots > Rhizosphere > Soil ... | reverse complement strand
CTCGACTGGCGGCTGCGCACCGATCCGCGCGTGACGGTCATCGAGCGCGTCAACGCGCGGACGTTGTCGGCGGAGCAGCTGCCCGAGAGTGCCCGCGCGTTCGAGATCGCCACCATGGACGTGTCGTTCATCTCGGCCCGCCAGGTCCTGCCCGCGGTCGCGCCGCTGCTCCGCGCCGGCGCCGATCTCGTGGTCCTGGTCAAACCGCAATTCGAGGCCGGACGCGACGAAGTCGGAAAGGGCGGACTCGTGCGGGATCCGGACGTGCACGTCCGCGTCGTGGATGAAGTGGCCGGCGCGGCATCTGCGCTAGGATTGAGCCGCATCGCGATGACCGAGTCCCCTATCACGGGGACCGAGGGCAATCGCGAATTCCTCCTCCATCTCCGACATGACTGACCCGATCTCCATCGCGCGCGTCGGCCTGGTCGCCAAGCGCGGACTCACGGCGGCATCAACCGTCCTGGGTGAATTGGCGTCGTGGCTCGGCGCCAGGGGTATCACGCCGGTATTCGACGAGGAGACGGCGCGGCTCGCGGGACCGGCGGTGCCGCACCGGAAGGTCCCGCGCGAGCAGCTGCCGGGCGCGTGCGATCTGGTGATCGTGCTCGGTGGCGACGGCACGCTGATCGGCATGGCCGACCTGTTCGCCTCAGCCGACGCGGACGTGCCGATTCTCGGCGTGAATTACGGCAGTCTCGGGTTCCTGACGGAGATCACGCTCCCGGAGTTGTTCGAAGCGCTGGAGGCGACGATTACCGGCACCGCGTCCGTGCACGCGCGCGCCATGCTGGCGGTCCGCACGTGGAGGAGCGCCGCGGTGTTCGCGGATCATGTCGTCCTCAACGACATGGTCATCACCAAGGGAGCGCTGTCCCGGATCATCGAAATCGGCGTCGTGGTGGACGACCTGCCGGTGATGACGATCCGCGCGGATGGGTTGATCGTGGCGAGTCCGACAGGATCCACGGCCTACAATCTCGCGGCGGGTGGACCGATTGTGCACCCGTCCGTCGACGCGATGCTGTTGACGCCGATCGCGCCGCACACGCTGACGAACCGTCCGATTGTGATTCCCGGCGGGTCGCACGTGCAGGTCCGTCCGATCATGGACGGGCACGACGAAGTGTTCGTCACGTTCGACGGCCAGTCGGGCTTCCCGCTGCGGCCGGACGACCTCGTCAGTATCCGCCGCGCCGCCCGTCCGATCCGCGTCATCAAATCGGCCCGCCGCACTTACTTCGAGCTTCTCCGGGAGAAGCTGAAGTGGGGCGGCGCCTGACCGGCCGGTCGTAGCCACACTGCCAGCCATCCGACACAGCGCCCGTCACTCATCCCCAACCCTCCCTGTGGGTCCTGCGTCTATCTATCGCAATGTCCCGCCGCACGTGGGCACTCGCGGCGCTGCTCGCGACCGCGGCCGTCATTCGGATCGTTGCCGCCTCTGAAGTCGACCGAACTTCCTTGAGGCGCCTCGATCACTGGGCGCAGACGGACATGCACTACTTCGACGCGTGGGCACGGCAGATCGCCGCGGGGGACTGGGCATCCGCGCAGGTTCCGATGCCCATGCACCGATGGCATCGGGAAATCGCCGGCCGCTATCTGGCCACGCATCCCGGCGTGCAGGCGTCCCTGCACGAGGCCGCTGATCCGGAAGCCGCGCTCTGGGCTCACTGGATGCGCGCGCCGCGCTTTTATCAGGACCCGCTGTATCCCTATGGCGTGGCCGCCACCTATGCCGCAGTCGGCCACCGGCCGGCGATCGTCATCACGCTGCAGCTTGCCGCGGGTGTGGCCACGCTGTTTCTGATCGCGGTGGTCGCTTCCGCGTGTTTCGGCGAGGTCACGGGATGGTGCGCCGGCCTGCTCGCGGTGTTGTGCGGTCCGCTCGTCTTCTACGAGTTCCTCTTACTTCGCGACTCGCTCGTCGCCGGTGCGGGCGTGCTGCTCGTCTGGCTGGCCCTGCGTGCCGACGCGAACGGCAGGCCTCTGGACTACTTCCTGTTTGCGGTCGTCGCGGCGGCGGCCTGCCTGTTGAAGAGCACATTCGTGGTCTTCGCCCTCGCGATGCTGGTCGTGTTGTTCGTCAGGCGCGTGCGGGCGCGGGCGCCCTGGAGGGCCACGGCCGGCGCGGCTGTCGCCGCCTCGGCCATCGTGTTCGTGCCACTCGCCATTCGAAACGTCGGCGTCGGCGCTCCAGCCTTCTCGCTCGCCGCGTCCGGCCCGATGACGTTTGTGTCCGCCAACGAAGTTCGTGCCATGCCGGATGTCGGCTTCGGCATCGATGCGCCGGTGCTGACATCGTTTCTCGCCGACACCGACGGCGGATGGATTGCGGCCATCCGCGTCGCGATGTCGGGGCAGACACTCGGAAGCTATACCGCGCTGCTCTGGCGCAAGTGGGATCGCGCGTGGCACTGGTTCGAGATTCCGAACAACGAGAACTTCTATTACGCGCGAACGCGGGTGTCCATGCTGGAGTGGCTGCCAGTCACGTTCTGGCTGATTGCACCGCTGGCGCTGGTCGGTCTCGTCCTGGGCGGCCGCCGCCTGGATCGGGCATGGCCGCTCTACATCCTCGTCGCAACAACGCTCGTGGCACTCGTCGCCTTTTACGTGCTGGGGCGCTTTCGGGTGGCCCTCCTCGCGGCCGTGATTCCGTTCGCCGCGCTCACCCTTGTCGAGATCGCCAGGTGGGCCCGCGCGGGTTTCATCGGACGAACGGCGGCAGCCTGCGCCGCCACCGCCCTGCTGGCCTCGTGGACCGGGCGTCCGCTGGCGTCGGACCAGGTCTTGATTCGCACGGCCGACTGGATTCTGCCCTACTCGGTCGTGTATCAGCCGCTGATTACGGAGGCCATCGATCGGCGGGACTGGAACACCGCGGCCACGCGGTATCTCGAGTTCTTCAAGGAAGAGCCGGAGCCAGCCGCGATCCTTGCGTCGGATGATGCGACGCTGGCCCCGGAGCTTGCGGATATGCACGAGGAATGCGCCCGGATCCTGCGCATGGCCGGCCGCAACGCCGAGGCCGACGCGCAGGTGCAACGCGCCGGTCAGACGCTTGCGCTGCGGCGACTTCGTTAAGGCTTCCGCGCCGCGGCGCGACGATCGCGGAAGTACTTGATCTGATACTCCTGCACGTTCCGATTGTGTTCGTCGAGCGTCGTCGCGAAGGCATGCGACCCGTCGTTCTTGCTGACGAAATACAGGTACGACACCAACGCCGGCGACGCGGAGGCCTGCAGCGAAGCGCGGCCGGGCGACGCAATCGGTCCGGGCGGCAGGCCGGCGTAGCGGTAGGTGTTGTACGGCGAATCGAACTGCAGATCCTCGCGCCGGAGATTGCCGTCATAGCGCCCGGCGCGCTCCAGGGCATAGATCACGGTCGGATCGCACTGCAACCCCATCCCGATTTGCAGGCGATTGGAATACACGGCAGCCACCAGCGGACGCTCATCCTTGTTGCCGGTTTCCTTTTCAACGATGGAAGCCAGCGTCACCAGCTGCCGCACGCTCAGGCCACGTGCCGTGGCCGCGGCCGTGATGTCGGGTGTCAGCGCCTTGCGGAAACCGGCGACCATCCGAGCGATGAGTTGTTCGGCCGTCGCGCGACGCGGGAGCGTGTAGGTCTCGGGAAACAGATAACCTTCCAGATCGCGCGCCTGCGCATCGATGTCCTGCACGAGCTCGACATTCGACGCGGCGGCAACGAACGCCTTCGCCTCGCCGAATCCCTTGCTCTCGAACAAGGCCGCCATCTGGCGAATGGTCAAGCCCTCGGGGAACGTGATGGGATGGACGTAGACCTCGCCACGCGCGAGCTTGTCGGCCACCTGCCGCGGCGACATCGGATGATCGAACCGGTACTCGCCCGCCTGCAGCCGGCGGCCCGCCCCGGTCATCCACAGTGCGATGCGGAAGCTGTTGACGTCGTGCACCACGCCGGCGTCCGCCAGCCGTCGCGCGATCGTCAGCGATCCCGATCCGGACGGGATCTCGACGAACTGCTCCTCCCCGGCGTATCCCTTGAACGGTCGATCGACACCGCTGTAGAACCACCAGCCGCCGGCGGCAGCCACAACGAGAACGACGATGACGGCGAGCGCAAGTTTCTTCACGGGCGCGGTTGGCTGTCGAGATAATCCTGGAGGATGAGGGCGGCGGCCATCGCGTCGAGCTGATCCTTTCGGCGCCGCCAGTCGCGCTCGCGTTGCGCCAGGAGTTCTTCCGCCTCGTGACTGGTCAGGCGTTCGTCCTGAAGCGTGATCGGAATCTCGATCCGCGCGCCAAGTTCGCGCGCGAGCACCTGCACCTTCACCGTCTGCTCCGTGGCCTCACCATTCAGCCGACGAGGCAACCCGATGACGACCGCTCCCAGTCCCGACTCGTCCGCCTGCAACACGCGAATCTCCTCGGCCAGTCTCTTTGCCGCTGCAATCGCGTTGCCGTCGTTGGCCAGACGCTTCCAGGGGGACGCCAGCAGACCGGTGGCGTCGGACAGCGCCAGCCCGATCCGGCGCTCGCCATAGTCGATCCCGAGGGCCCTCACTGGTATTGAGGGTAGCCGTCGTCAGGGCCCAAACACAACATCGTCGGGGGAATCACAAATCGCGCGAGGGTATAATTCGCGGAGTTCCCATGCGCAAATCGGCCCTGCTCGCCGCCGTCGTGGTGGCGATCGCGTCGCTCGCCTGCTCGGGGTCGTCTTCACGCGGCGCCTCGACGTTCCCCCAGAAGATGGTGATCCTCGGGTTCGACGGTATGGACCCGCATCTGCTGGAGAAATGGATGGCCGAGGGCAAGTTGCCCAATATCGCGGCCCTCGCGAAACGCGGCGGATTCTACCCGCTGCAGACGACGCACTCGCCGGAGTCGCCGACGGCGTGGGCCTCGTTTGCCACCGGCGTCAACGCCGGCAAACACAACATCTACGATTTCCTGGTCCGTGATACGACGTCGTATCTGCCCGATCTCGGGATGGTGACGCGCACGCCCCCGAAGTTCCTGTTCAACTACATTCCGGTGTCGAAGCCGAAGCTGAGTTCGATCCGTGGCGGCACGTCCTTCTGGGTCACTGCCGGGAAAGCGGGCGTGCGGACCGATGTCCTCACCGTTCCCGTGACCTTCCCGCCCGAAGAAATCGAGCACGGGTTCATGCTCTCCGGCCTGCCGTTGCCCGACATCCGCGGCACCATGGGCACCTTCTCGTACTACTCGACCGATCTGAGTCGCTACGAGGAAGGCAACACCGAGATGGGCGGCATCCTCCGCCGCCTGGTCTTCGAGGGCGATACGGCAAAGAGCGACCTGGAAGGGCCGCCGAGCCCGATCGTCAAGCAGAAGATCGAGGCGATCCGCCGCAAAGGGCCGTCGCTGAGCGAGAGCGATCGCGCGCAGCTCGCCGAGCTGCAGGCCGTCCAGGACGTGCGCATTCCATTCACGCTGACATGGAACCGCGCCGGCAGGAACGCGAGCATCGACATCGACGGCCAGACCATTACGCTCGAGCAGGGCAAGTGGACGCCGTGGATCGATCTCACCTTCAAGGTGAACTTCATCGTCCGGCTGCACGGCATGGTGCAGATGTTCCTGGTCAACGGCGGCAGCGAGCTGCAGTTGTACGTGTCGCCCGTGAACTTCAAGCCGGACGCGCCGCCGGTGCCGATCTCGGCGCCCGCGGACTTCTCCGCCACCTTATATAAGGAGATCGGCAACTACCGCACACTGGGCTGGGCCGAGGCCACGTGGGCCCTCAACGAAGGGCGGATGGACGAGAAGACGTTCATGGACGACCTGATGGTCGCCTTCGACGATCGCGCCCGCGTGATCCTGCATCGCCTCGACGCCAAGGACTGGGACCTCCTGATCGGCGTCATCGAATCCACCGACCGCGTGCAGCACATGATGTGGCGGCTGATCGATCCCAAGCATCCGCTGTACGACGCCGCGCTCGCGGAGAAATTCGGCGACTCGATCGAGCGGGTCTACCGGCGCGCCGACGAGTTCGTCGGCGAGGTGGTCAAGCGCGTCGGTCCCGACATGCCCGTCATGATCGTCTCGGACCACGGGTTCCACTCGTGGCGCAAGGCGGTGAACCTCGACACCTGGCTGGTGCAGAACGGCTACATGGTGATGAAGGGCCAGAGCACCGATAAGAAGCTCGCGGACCTGTTTGGCGGCGGCACGTTCTGGGAGAACGTCGACTGGAGCCGCACCCGCGCTTACGCCATGGGCATCGGACAGATCTACTTCAACCTCCGCGGCCGCGAATCCCAGGGTATCGTCAGCCCGGGGGCGGAGGCGAAGGCGCTCGCCGACGAGTTGACCGCGAAACTCCTGACCCTCACGGATCCCGAGGACGGCACGCCGATCATCCGCGCCGTCTACAAGCGCGACGACATCTACAACGGACCGTATCTGCAGAATGCCTCGGAGCTTCAGGTCGGGATGAACGAAGGCTATCGCGTGTCGTGGCAGACGACGCTCGGCGGGTCGCCGCCGGGGATCGTTTACAAGAACGATCGGAAGTGGAGCGCGGACCACGGCGGCTACGACTACGCCATCACGTCGGGGATCCTCGTCAGCAACCGGCCCGTCTCGAGCACGACGCCGCGCATCATCGACCTCGCGCCGACGGTGCTGAAGTACTTCGGCATCTCGATTCCCACGGACATCGATGGGAAACCTCTTTTTTAGCGCCGTTGCGGCCTCGCTCGTGGTCCTCGGCGCAGGCGCTCAAACGCCCGATCGCACTCAGACGGACGCGCAGGCGCGGCGGGCCGCGGATCGACTGGCGTCGCTGCAAAAGGAATCGGCGGGGCTGGCGAAGCAGGAGCGCACGCTGCTGGCGGATCTCCGGAAGCTGGAACTGGATCGCGAGATCAAGGTCGAGGAGCTCTCCAAGATCAAGCACGACTCCGATGATGTCCAGGCGAAGCTGAATGCGGCCGGCGCCCGGGCGCAGCAGCTCGAAGCGGACGCCGAGCGGCAGCGGCCGGACGTCGAGGCGCGAATGGTGCAGCTTTACAAGATGGGACGCGCGGGATACTGGCGCCTGCTCCTCGACGTCAATAGCCTTCGCGAGCTCGGGCACGCCTATCGGACGGCCGCGGCGCTGAATCGCATCGACCGTGATCGCGTCGAGGAACATCGTCGCACGGTCGCGGCGCTGGCGGCGGAACGCGCCACCCTCGAGGCTCGGGCCAAGGAGCTGGCAGCGCTGGAGAAGAAGGCCCAGTCGGCGCGGTCCGCGCTCGATCGTGCGGTCGCGGCGCGCACCGAACTGGTGCAGTCGATTGATGAACGCCGGGACCTGAACGCGCAGCTCGCAGGGGAACTGCAGGAAGTGCAGCGACGGCTGCAGGCGACAGTGACGTCGGCCTCCGCGGCGGCTGGCACGACAGCGCCGTCGGCGCTTCCACTGCGCCCCTTCCGCGGCACGCTCCCCTGGCCCGCTGAAGGCGTCCTGTCGTCCCCGTTTGGCCGCCAGCCGCCCCGGAGCCCGGGGCCGCCGATGCGCAACGGGATCGAGCTGTCACTTCCGGAAGGTCAGCCGATCCAGGCCATCCATGAGGGGACCGTGGCATACGCCGATCTCTTCACCGGGTATGCGAACCTGGTGATTATCGAGCACGCGGACAAGTCCTATTCCCTTTACGGCCACCTGTCCTCCCTTTCGGTCAAAAAGGGTGATCGGGTCGAGGCCGGGACGACCGTTGGGCTGGCCGGGCGGAACCCGGCCGGAAACCCGGCCCTGTATTTCGAGCTGCGGATCGACGGTAAGCCCGTGGATCCCCTACAATGGCTGAAACGATGACTACCCGCACGCGTCTATCCGTTCTCCTGATTTCGACGCCCCTGCTCGCGTTCATCGTCTTCGGCGGGATTCTGGGTAAGGCCTCCGCCGGCGGCGATCAGACGTTCCAGCACCTGCGCATGTTCGAAGACGTGGTCTCGCTGATCCTGAACAACTACGTCGAGGACGCGAAGGTCGACAAGGTGATGGAAGGCGCGATGCGCGGCCTGGCGGATGGCCTCGATCCGGACAGCGCCTACCTGACCGCTGCGGAAGTCAAGGATCTTCAGACATCAGGCCCGTGCGTCTCGCTGCTGGCGGAACCTTGCAAAAGCACCGCAGTCGGCGATGTCGGCATCGAGCTGACCCGCCAGTATTACCTGCGCGTGATCGCGGCGCGCGATGAGTCCCCGGCGGCCAAGGCTGGCCTGCAGACCGGCGATTACGTCCGCGCCATTGACGGCAAGGCGGCGCGGGATCTGTCCGTGTTCGAAGGCATGCGCCTGCTGCGCGGCACTCCCGGTTCGAAGGTCACACTAACGGTCATTCGCGGCAATGCCGCGGAACCGCGCCAGATCGAGCTCGTGCGCGAGCGGGCACCGGGTGCGATAGTCTCCGGCAAGATGCTGTCGCCGGATCTCGGCTACCTCCGCATTGCGGCATTCGGTCCGGACGCCGCGGCCAAGATCAAGGCCCAGACGGCGGAGCTGCAGAAGACCGGCGCCAAGCAGCTGATCGTGGACATCCGCCGCACGGCGGAGGGTTCGTTCGACAGCGGCCTCGAGGCCGCGCGGCTGTTCGTGCCGTCCGGCACGCTCGCGATGATCGCAGGGCGCGATCCGGCGGCGCCAAAACCGGTGTCACAGCCGCCCGCCCGCCCGTCCGACGCGCCGGTCAAGGTCTCCGAGTCCGCCATCAAGGAAAAGATCACGGCCAAGACTGGTGACGGTGCGATCACGGTGCCGGTGACGCTCCTGGTCACGACCGGCACGTCCGGCGCCGCGGAGCTGTTCGCCTCGGCCCTCGAAGGCAACAAGCGCGCGGAACTCGTCGGCGAGCGCACGCTCGGCCGCGCCGCGATTCAGAAGCTGGTGCCGCTGCCCGAAGGCCGCGGCCTCTGGCTGACATACGCCCGCTACACGACTCCCGATGGCGAGGCGATCCAAGGGCACGGCCTGACGCCGCAGCTGGCGGTGGACGAGCCCGATGTCGACTTCGACCAGCAGAAGCCTACGACCGATCCGGTCCTCGATGCCGCGGTCGCGCGAACCAAGAAAATCGGGTGATCGGGAGATCACCCGATTTCCAGATTCCCAGATTCCCTGCTACACTTACTGTTTCGGCAAGGCCTGTGTTTTCAAGACATAGGCGCGTAGCTCAGTGGTTAGAGCGCCTGCTTGACACGCAGGAGGTCGGTGGTTCGACTCCACTCGCGCCTACCATTCGACTCGCCTCCGCCCCGCTCACGCGGGCCGAAGGCTCGCTCATGGCGGGCCAGCGGTCAGGGAGAATGCCCTGAGCGAGCGCGCGTTCGCAGGCGAGTCGAAGGGCGACATTCACAAGATGAGCGAGATCTCGGTCACGTTGCCTGACGGCTCGAGCCGTCGAGTGCCCGCCGGCAGTACGCCTGCCGACGTTGCGGCCGCGATCTCTCCGCGCCTCGCCAAGGCCGCCATCGCCGCAGTCGTCGACGGCAGCCCGGTGGACCTGACCTTCCCGCTGCAGGCTGACGCGCGGGTCGAGATCCTGACGGATCGCGGCGCGGATGCGCTCCACGTCTACCGCCACAGCGCGGCGCACCTGCTCGCCGCCGCGGTCACCAACCTGTTTCCCGGCGTGCAGTGCGGCATCGGACCGGCCACGGAAGAAGGCTTCTTCTACGACTTCGTGGTCCCACGGCCGTTCGTGCCCGAGGACCTCGAGGCGATCGAGAAGAAGATGAAGGAGCTGGCCGCCCAGGATCTGCCCTACGAGCGCCAGCTGTGGCCGCGGCAAGAGGCGATCGACTTCTTCACGAAGCGCGGCGAACCCCTGAAGGTGCAGCTGATCGAGGAAAAGACGGCCGGCCAGTCCGAGGTCTCGGTCTACACGATCAAGGACCGCGAGACGTTCGTCGACTTCTGCCGCGGGCCGCATGTGCCGTCGACGGGCAAGCTCAAGGCCTTCAAGCTGACCACGACCTCGAGCGCCTACTGGAAGGGCGACGCGAAGAACCAGCCGATGCAGCGGGTCTACGGCACGGCGTTCTTCAGCGACAAGGACCTGCAGGCGCACCTGGTCCGCCTCGAGGAAGCGCAGAAGCGCGACCACCGCAAGGTGGGCAAGGAACTCGGGCTGTTCATGTTCCACCCGTGGGCCCCGGGCGCGGCGTTCTGGCTGCACAAGGGCACGGTGCTGTACAACGGCCTGGCCGAGTACATGCGCAAGGTGCTCTACCCGGCCGGCTACGACGAGGTGAAGACCCCCATCATCTTCAACAAGGCACTGTGGGAGACGTCGGGGCACTGGCA
>Ga0070670_100005952_pt1 | contig 10315 bp, 12 predicted proteins | sample KBSS63metaG_FD_64665 | JGI IMG/M metagenome (GOLD analysis project Ga0070670, IMG submission 64665) | Switchgrass rhizosphere microbial communities from Kellogg Biological Station, Michigan, USA - KBS S6-3 metaG | ecosystem: Host-associated > Plants > Roots > Rhizosphere > Soil ... | reverse complement strand
TCCTCGGCGGCTGGGCGCTCTCGCAGCTCTGGCTCTTCTGGGTCGCGCCGATCGTCGGCGCGGTCGTGGCGGGCGTGGTGTATCGAGGCGTTTTCGCAGAAGAATGACGACGAGATCGGCAAGGACACGGAGCCCGGGCCGACGCCTCGGCCCTGAAGGGTCCGGCTAGACCGGCGGCCGGGGAGGGCGCGGGCGACCGCGCCCGTATTTCGCCCGAAAAATCGTCGACAGGATCTTCCACCCCGCCCGGACCGTGCCGCTCACGGTCCCGGTGATCTTCGAGACGCCGACGCGCCGCCGATACGACACCGGTACCTCCGCGACACGCAGCCCGGCCTGGAGCGCCTTGACCTGCATCTCGCAGGTCCATCCGAAGTCGGGATCCGACATGCGCAGGCGCTCGTAGGCCTCGCGCCGGATCGCTCGAAAAGGACCCAGGTCCGTGTAGCGGTGGCCGTAGAACATTCGGATCAGCGCGCACGCGAGGGCGTTGCCCATCCTCGCCTGGGGGAGCAGGGCGCCCGGCTCGCGGCGTCCGAGGGTGCGGGATCCGATGACCAGGTCGGCGCCCCCCTCCATGGCCTCGAGCAGTCGCGGCATCTCTTCCGGGTGGTCGGAGAAATCGCCGTCGAGAAACACGATGACGTCGGGCGGCCGGAGCGCGAGCGCCGCGACGCCCGCGAGACATGCGCTGCCGTACCCCCGACGCTCCTCGCGAATGATTCGTAACGAAACCCCGACCCTCAGGCCTCTTGCGACTTCGGCGGTCCCGTCGGTCGAACCGTTGTCGACCACGACGATCTCGTCGACGGCCGAGGGCGGAATGGCGCCGAGGACCAGGGGAAGCGAGTCGCGCTCGTTGAAGACGGGAATGACGACCGACACGCGCCGTCGTTCCGCGAGATGGTTCACGGCACCGGGCGAGCCGACAGATGCCCTCGAATCATGGCCACGGCGAGTCCGGCCAGAATCAGGATCGCCGCGAGCGCCGTCTTGGTCGTCAGCTTCTCGCCGAGCAGAGCGATCGCGAGCACGGTCGTGATCACGGGCTGGATGAAGACGTAAAAAGCGACGTGCGACGCCTGCGTTCGGGCGAGAGCCCAGGAATTCAGGAGATAGGGGATCGCGGTGCAGAAGACGATGACCGCGAGGGTGCAGGCCCAGGCCGCGGGAGGAACCGCGCTCCACTTGAGCCGCACGAGCTGCGGCAGGGCGACCAGGACGATGAGAATCGCGCCGTAGCGGAAGACGGTCGCCGTGAACGTGGCCACGCTGTAATGCGCCAGGATGGGCCGCGAGAACACGAGGTAGAGCGAGTACGACATGCAGTTGAGAAGCAGCAGCGACACGCCGCGGAAGGACGCGCTCTCCCAGCTGAAGCGCTGGGCCGTGAGGAGAACGTAGCCTCCGGCGCCCGCGAGCAGCAGCCCGACCATGGACCGGGCGGTCAGCGACTCGCGGCCCAGGAGCGCCGCGGCGGCCAGCGTGAATACCGGGATCGTGGCCGTCAGGATGGTCGTGTTGATCGCGGTCGTCAGCGAGAGGCCCAGGATGAACAGGATCTGGTTGAACGAGACTCCGAGCAGGCCGTAGACGAGCAGCCGCTTGCGGTCGGAGGGCCGGATCTTCTCGCGTTCTCGCGAGAGACGGTAGGCGTCGAGGATCAGAACCGCGCCGACGACGCGCAGCGCGGAAAAGGCGAGGGGCGGGATGGACGCGAGGGCGATCTTTCCGAAAATGGGAAAGAGCGCAAACCCCGCCTGCGCCGAGGCCAGGGCGAGATGGATTCGCCAGGGAGGCGCCTGGGAGTGGCGGCTCACGAGAAGGGCAGGGCGGAAACGACGGCGGTCGGCGTCGGGCTCCCGGCGGAGCCGAGCGCGGCGCCCTCGGCGACGTCTCGAAAAACGAATCCGAGCCCGATCGCGCCGAAGCGCGGCGAGACGACCGAGCTCGTCACACGGGCCAGCTCAAGTTGCGGCTTCTCGGGATCCGGGTAGGACGTGCCGGCCGCGACGGGCCCTTCGGGGAAGCGCAAACCGGCCAGTCTTCGATTCACCTTTCCGTAGGTCCGCATCCTGGCCACGATCTCCTGTCCCACGTAGCAGCCCTTGGCCGCGGAGATCGCGGCCTGGAGCCCGATCTCCTCGGCGAGGTTGGCCTCAGTGGCGTCCTGCCCCCAGCGGGGGCGCCCGGCCTCCACACGCAGGATCTCGGACGTGCTCTCCGAGACCGGGACGGAGCCGGCGCTCGAGAGCTCCTCGAGAATCGCGGCACGCGCACCCTCCGGCGCGAGGAGCTCCCCGGCATGATCCCACTCCGCGGGCAGGCGAACGGTTCCGACGAGCCCGGAGGCCTCCGGTCCGTAGAGCGCGATCCGGACGAACTCCGCCGTCGCATCGCGCGCCGAGGCCTTCTGAAATGCGGCGTACTTCGCGAGGTGCCCGGCGACGCCCGGCGCGGCCGACGCGGGCACGAGGAGCAGGAGGCGATCGGCCTCGGCGACGAGCCGGCCGAAGTAGAGCAGCTTGCCCTTCGCCGTGAGCCCCGCCGCGAGGCGCGACTCGCCCGGAGCGAGACCGCGCACGTCCTGTGTGAGCTGCCCCTGGAGGAAGGCCGCGCGATCCGCCCCTTCGACCGCGACGACCCCGGTGCGGACCCGGTGAGCGAGTCTGTTCCGCGCGGCCGCATAGTCCTCGGCAACGGGAGTGCCCGGCCTACTTCTTGTCGTGGACGAACTGGGCACGGACTCGGACCTTGGGGGAGTCGGCGGCGTCCAACGTGCGCATCCGCATCGAGAGCCGGTAGGACTCGTCTTCGAAACCGTCGATCGTCACGCTCCGGTCGGTCGACTTGACGATCTTTCCGGCCTTGTCCAGGACCTCCACGACCAGCTTGATCTTGAACTTTTCGGGCCCGCGATTGTCCATGTCCACCTGCCACCAGATCCAGGAGGTGTCGCTCGGGTCGTTGGCGCGGGCCTTCTCGATGTCTTCCTCGTCGGGATAGTTCTTCGCCTGCAGCGTCTCGATCGTGCACTTCTTGTAGACGAGCTTGACCTCACCCACTCGGTTGCGGGGGAAATCGATCGTCTTCTCGAGGACGCCCTCCTCGGCGAGCAGGGCAGACGCCCCGAGCAAAAGGGCGGCGGCGAGCGTCGTTCGCGACATGGTCACCTCGATGACGGCGCGCAGCGTATCATTGCCCCCGATGACCGCCGAAGACGCTCCCGAGCTGCACGTCATCGACATTTTCATGATGTCGGTGAAATGCGGAAACTGCGATGGCTACCAGACGATCGTCAAGTTCCGCAAGGGACCGGAGAAGAACGTCTATACCTACGAGTGCGACAACGAGATCTGCGATCCGAACGTGACACGGACCATCGTGGAGGTCCCGCGGCACCTCGACAACTCGACCCGCCGGGCCGAAGAGCTCCCGTACTACGAGAGGGAGAAGGACGTCCCCGACGAGCCCGCCGACTGAAGGCCTCCGAAGCCGGGTCCGAAAATCCATTAGAATAGGGACTTCGTGAGCCTTCAACCGGCCACGCAGGAACGGGCGGGGATTGCCCCCGACCTCCTGCAGCGCCTGCGGAAACGCCTCGCCGACTCGCCCGCCCTGGGTTGGCTGTCCCCGAGCCTCGAGGAGCTCGCGCTGGACCAGTGTGTCCTCCGGCTGCCGGCCCGCGAGCAGATCACCAACGGTTCGGGAACGATCCACGGAGGCGTTCTGGCGATGCTGGCCGACACGGCCGTGGCCTTCGCCCTGGCCACCAATTTCGACGGAAAGATGGGATTCGCGACCGCCGACATGACGATTCACTACCTGCGCCGCGCGCGGGGGGACGTCGAAGCGCGGGCCCGGATCATCAAGAAAGGACAGCGCGTAAACGTGGGGGAAGTCCAGATCGTGGACGGCGCCGGGCGCGAAGTCGCTCGGGTGCTGGCGACCTTCCTCCTGACCACCTCCTCGTTCGACTACGCGCCAGAAAGGACATAAGAAATCATGATGGACGATACCGTTCCGTTCCCCGCAGCTGAGATCGGGGAACCGGAGAGGAAGCCCTCCCGCCGCCGCCGAGGCGGAGCCCGGAGGCACAAGAGCTTCAGCGCGACCGCGACTCCCGCCCAGGTCGAGGAGGTGCCTCTGCCCCCGGCCGCGCCCGCGCCCGCGCCCGCCTCGGCCCAGGTGGCTCCGACGAACGTGTCCTCGGGACCGCCGACCCGCACGGCGGTCGACCAGCGCCTGTCGATCTTCATCGACTTCGAGAACATCGCCCTCGGAGTGCGCGACGCGCAGTACAAGAAGTTCGACATCCACCTGGTGCTCCAGCGGCTGATCGAGAAGGGCCGGATCGTCTTCAAAAAGGCCTACGCCGACTGGACGCGCTACTCGGAGTACAAACGGGAGTTTCACGAGGCGGCGATCGAGCTCATCGACATCCCGCAGCGCAACTACACGGCCAAGAACTCGGCCGATATCCGCATGGTCGTGGACGCCATGGATCTCGTGGCATCCAAGGGGCACATCACGACGTTCGTGATCTTGTCGGGCGACTCGGATTTTTCGCCCCTGGTCTCCAAGCTTCGGGAGAACGACAAGAACGTCATCGGGGTCGGGGTCAAGAACTCGACTTCCAATCTCCTGATCTCGAATTGCGACGAGTTCATCTTCTACGAAGACCTCGTCCGCGAGACGCGCGCCCTGCCGTCCATCGACAACCTCCCGAAGAAGAAGCAGGAAGTCTTCCGCCTCGTTCTCGACTCGATCCAGGCGCTCCGCCGCGAGAACTACGACGTGATCTGGGGTTCGATGGTGAAGCAGACGATGCAGCGCAAGCAGCCGTACTTCAACGAGTCGTATTACGGCTACAAGTCGTTTTCGGAGCTTCTGGAGGACGCCGAGCGCCATGGCATCCTGTCGATGAAGAAGGACGCCAAGAGCGGCGGCTACGTCGTCTCCGTCTAGGAGTGTTCGGGCGGATTACTGGCGGCGGAGCGTGACCCGGTCCGCCGCGCCCGCCGGCCCCGAGATCGTGGCCGCCACCTGGAGGGTCACGAAGTCGGCGGAGCCCGAAAAGTCCCAGACCAGGTTGCGGAATCCGCGAAGGGAGCTCTCGGGGCTCGGGTGGATCGCTTTCGACAGCGCGTCCGTACCGCGGCCCGAGGCGTAGGCGGGCGACAGGTAGAGGTAGGACAGAAACCCCGTCGCGTTGACCCCCGCCTGGATCAGATAGTCGGGCTCGCGGGATTCGACCAGCAGGTACGTGGTCTCCTCGGGATTTTTCCGGAGGCCCTCGACCGCGCGCCAGGTCCGCTCGCGTTGCGGCACCCAGGGCGCGTAGGGGATGAAGTCCAGCGTGAGCGAGGCGCCGGCCGGCGATCCCGCGAGGGCCGAAGCCAGCGCACGGACGCGGCGGCCGCCGTCGGGCACCGTCATGTATCCCGCTCCGGCTCCGCCCCGGCCCGGATCGGTCAGCGTCGCTCCGGCGGCGATCACGTTGCCCGAGCGGTCGGTCTCAATGAACATCTCCCGGAGCGCCGGGCGGGACGGCGACGCCGTGATCGTCGTGGTGACCTTGCCTTGCCAGCGCCCCGTGAGATCCAGGCTCCAGGGCTCGGGCGTCGTGGATGTCGGGGGCGGACCCAGGTCGGTGCTGACGGACGTGCGGGAGCCCCAGACGAGGACTCCCGTGATGATGGCCAGAGCCAGCGCCGCGAAACCGAGCAGGTACACGCGCGGAATCCCGGCGAGGCCGGAGGGCGTCGGGGGATTCGCCGGGCCCGCCGGAGCCGGGGCCTCCCCGTCGCGCGGCCGGTCCAGGCTCTTCTTGCACTTGAGACACTTCGCGGCAGGGATCTGCGTAAACCCGCAGTGCGGGCACGTCATCCAGGCCATGAGGTCATGGTAGCAGGGAGGTCTGTGCGGTCGATGTGACGGGAGTACGCGGGATCTGGAAGCGGGAGGCGGAAAGCAGGAGGCGGGAAGCAGGAGCGGAATCGGGAGTCTTCCCTGCCGCCCGCCTCCCGCCGCCTCCTCCTGTGTCAGATCTCCCGGAAGAAGAATCGATCCAGGACGGACATCCGCTCCTGCAGTTCCTTCGGATCGGGATCCATGAGCCACAGAGCGGCGTAGATCGAGGAGGCCAGCGAGTTGCCGTCCTGGGGAGTGAAACAGAACCCCAGGATCTCGTTGCCGCCGCGGACCGAGATCGTCGGCGTGGAGATGACGGCCTGGGACAGGATCCGTCCGTAGTAGCCGTGATCCCGACCGAAGGAGAAGATCTGGTTCGCCGACCGGCGCTCGGTCACCGCGATGCGGCGGTTGGCCTTGAGCCGCGCCAGCGCCTTTTCCTTGGTGGTCGGCTCCGACACATCCATGTCGAACCAGAGCGCGTGCATGTACTGGGTGTTCATCTTCATCGCCGAGGAGAAGATCGGCGGGTTCCAGCCGAGCGTCGACAGCAGGGCCGAAGCGTCGCGGGCGTGGTGCGTGCCGAAGTCGGGATCGTCGTGCTTGCCCACCGATGGCGCGGGAGCGAACCCCGAGTCCTGCGAGATGTCGTTGGCCCGGCGCATGCACACGAAGCGGCCGCGCGTGAGGATGCGGGCACCGGAGTCGTTGGTGCCGAGCGTCTTGATGAGGCACGAGATGTTGTGCGTGTTGCAGGAGACGATCTGCAGGAAGCGATCCTCGCCGGGCACCAGCGCCTCGTCGTTGATGCCCATCGCGAACATCTTCCCGAAGCCGAACTCGCTTCCCTGCGCCAGGAAGCCCCGGGGGCCCGAGACCTTTTCGTACACCTTCTTGTTCTCGTTGCCCGCAGGGGTGCAGTCGATGACGACCGTGGCGCGTTCCAGGGCGGCGCCGGCCTCGTAAGCGACCCGGTGGCCGAGGGCCTCGAAGTCGGCGATCTTGTCGGAGTCGACGGCGATCCGGGCGCCCCGCTCGAGGAGGTGGTTCACCTTGGCCTTCTCGGTGATCATCGGGGTGCGCTTGTGGAACGTGACCTCGTCGATGCCGAGGTGGCGGCCGAAATCCGTAAAGAGGCCGATGAGGGGCTCCCCGATCGTACCGGTGCCGACGATGTGGACGATCTTCTTCATCGTGATCTCCTGTGAGCGCGGGCGTTGGCTGCGGTCGAGGCGGCCGGAAGGATACGATGAGTCGCGCGATTCGCCAACCGCCGAAGAGAAAGAGGAGGACGCGCGACAAGTGGCCGGCCGGCTTCGATCGGTGATGTTCCGGGGGCCCGCGGGGACCCTCGAAGGCCTCTGGAAAGAGGCGGCGGACCCGGCGCACCGCCGGGGAGCCGCGGTCTTCGGCCACCCCCATCCGCTGCACGGAGGCACGATGCACAACAAGGTCGTCTACCGGGCGGCCCAGGCGCTGACGCGGGCGGGCTATGACACGCTCCGGTTCAACTTCCGCGGAGTCGGTCTGTCGGAGGGACGGTACGACGCCGGCCGCGGCGAGATGGATGATTTTCGGGCCGCCCTCGACGAGGCCGAAAGGACCGTCGGCCTTCCCCTCGTCGCCGGCGGATTTTCGTTCGGCTCCGCCGTGGGTCTGAAGGCTTCCGCCCAGGACTCCCGGCTGGCGGCCTTCGTGGCGCTCGGACTTCCGCTGGCGACCGAGTCCGGACGCCTGGTCCCGCGGCCGCCCGCCTCCGTTCCCTCTCTCTTCGTCGTCGGGGAGAACGACACGTTCGGTCCGCCGGAGGATCTGCAGCGGTTCCTCGGCGGGACACATCGCATGGTCGTCATTCCTGGCGCCGACCACTTCTTCGAAGGGCAGCTCGAATTGCTCGGCGAGACCATCTCCGATTTCCTGGCCTCGCTTCCGGCGGTTTCGGTCCGCGCGGCGTCCGAGACCTCGGCGTGACCCGATGAGGGACGCCCCGCGAGCTCTTTCCGAGGAGAGTCGCCGCGACTTGCTCTCGCTCGCCCGTCGGTCGCTCGAAGCGCACTTTCGCGGAGAGCCGCCCCCGCGGCTCGCGTCCGACCGGGCCGAAGCGTTCGGCGAGACCCGCGGCCTGTTCGTGACGCTTCGGAAGAAGGGCGACCTCCGCGGCTGCATCGGCACGCTCGCCGCCCACGGTGATCTGACTCGTGGAATCGCCGAGTATGCCCGGCGCGCCGCCCTCGAGGATCCGAGGTTTCCGCCCCTGGCCGCCGAGGAGCTTGCGGACTGCGACATCGAGATCTCGGTGCTGTCGCCGCCCGAGGCCATCGCCGGCCCCGAGGAGATCGAGGTCGGACGAGACGGGCTGATCCTCGAGAGCCGGGGCCGCCGGGGTCTCCTGCTTCCGCAGGTCGCGACCGAGTGGGGGTTCGACGCCGAGACGTTTCTGGCCGAAGTCTCGCGCAAGGCGGGGTTGCCGCCCGAAGGCTGGCGGGATCCGGATGCCCGACTCTGGGCGTTCCGCGCGGAGGTGTTTTCGGAATGAAGGGGATCGGTCACCGTCAGAAGAAGGTGGTCGCGCCGCGCCGTCCGCCGGCCGGAAAAGGCGGCGGGAAGCTCAAGGACGGCGGAGCGCCGGGGAATAGAGCAGGAGCGCCGTGGCGACCGCCGCGTTCAAAGAATCCACGGGAGCCCGCATCGGAATCGTGAGCTTGCGGTCGAGATAGCGATACGCGCCGGCCGGCAGGCCCGTGCCTTCCGCGCCGATCACGAGAACGGACCGCGGGTCCAGCGGGGCCTCGAACGCGTTGTCTCCTCCGGCCGACGTCGCGCCGCAGAGCGGGCGCCCCGCGGCTTTCGCGTCCGCGGCGAACGGCTCGAACGAGACGCGTCCCGAGACCGGCAGACGCAGGACGCTGCCGGCGCTCCCGCGGACCGCGCGTGGGTGGAAGAAATCCGCCGTGCCCGGAGCGGCGATGACCCCGGCGCCTCCCGCGGCCTCGACGACGCGAACGATCGCGCCGAGGTTGCCGGGATCCTGCACGCCGAAGGCGAAGACGATCGGCCCCTCCCGCGCGAGGACGTCGGCCACGGGCACGTCGCGTCGGCGCGCGACGGCGAGGAGGTGCTGCGGCGTCCGCGAGTCCGCCAGTCTTTCGAGCACGGCGCGCGAGACCAGGCGTGGATGAGCCGCGGTCAGCGCGGCGAGACGGCCGGGGCGGACGCTCTCATCGTGCAGCACGTGCTCGAGCGCGATGCCCGCAGCGACGGCATCCAGAATCGCCTTTTCGCCTTCGAGCAGAAGGTGCGTGCGCTCCTCGAGGCGTCGGGCGATGTCGCGGATGAACGGGTTCGCGGGAGACGCGATGGCCGCCACGACGGGCATGCTATAACCGCGCGCCATGAAGTGGCTTCGCGCCGAGAAAATGCTCGCCGCCGTGTCCGAACACGGCCCTCCGAGCTCGGCCTGGTCCGCGCTCTGGACCTTCCCCTCGATGATCGGCGCCGCCTTCGTCGTGGCGTGGGGAGCGGAGGCCGCGGAGTTTCTGATCTCTCAGGGCCTGGCTCTCGCGATGCTCGCCCTCATCCAGACGATGCCGGAGTTCGCGGTCGAGGCAGTCATCGCCTGGAAGGCGGGCAAGAACCCCGACATGGTGCATCTGGCGATCGCCAATTTCACCGGGAGCCTGCGTCTCCTGACGGGGTTCGGCTGGCCCATGATCTATGCGGTCGCGGCGTATTTCTCCCGCCGGCGCCGCGGGAAGCCCCTGGGCGCGATCCGGCTCCACGATGATCACGCCGTCGAGGTTCTGGGCCTGCTGCCCCCGCTGGGGTACTTCGTGCTGGTCTGGTGGAAAGGGAACCTGTCTCTCGTGGACGCCGCCGTCCTCACGGTGACGTACGTCGTCTACCTGATCGTGCTCCTTCGGCTTCCGCCCCGGGAAGAGACGGAGGAGGAGGACGAGGAGATCCCGGCGGTGTCCCGGTGGGCCCTCTCGTTCCAAGGCTGGAAGCGCTGGGCGGCCGTCCTGGGTCTCTTCGTCGCCGGCGGCGTGATCATCTTCGTGGTCGCGGAGCCGTTCCTGAACTCGATGCTGGCGGTCGCCGTCAGTCTCGGTATCTCCCAGTTCACCTTCATCCAGTGGGTCGCGCCCTTCATCTCGGAGTTTCCGGAGAAGACCTCGGCGTTCGTCTGGGCCAAGCGCATCACTCGCGCTCCGGTCGCCCTCATGAACATGGTGTCCTCGAACATCAACCAGTGGGGAGTCCTCTCGGGCCTGCTCGCCGTCGTGTACTGCTGGAGCCACGGAGACACGTCGCCCCTGCCGTTCGACGAGTTTCAGCGGCTCGAGATCCTGCTGACGATCCTCCAGGCGTTCCTGGGCTGGATCTTCCTCGCCTCGATGAGCCT
>Ga0070670_100005950_pt1 | contig 10316 bp, 16 predicted proteins | sample KBSS63metaG_FD_64665 | JGI IMG/M metagenome (GOLD analysis project Ga0070670, IMG submission 64665) | Switchgrass rhizosphere microbial communities from Kellogg Biological Station, Michigan, USA - KBS S6-3 metaG | ecosystem: Host-associated > Plants > Roots > Rhizosphere > Soil ... | reverse complement strand
GAATACCGCAATAAGCTGGTTACCTTAAAAACAGTTGAAGAAATTGATCAGGTGTTAAATGAGATCGTGGAAGTGTATACAGGGTATCAATTTGAAAAGACTCCTATCGAATTAGTGAACTATCATGAGAAATGCCCGGTGGATTAAACCGCGGCCGGTCTCATTGTTTTTATCAATCCATAAACAGATACGACAGTCCAGATCGCTTCCAAAATAACAAAGGGCATAAAATCAAGCAGCACGGCCGCATAACAGCTCAATGCTCCGCCAATCGTGTTTAACACAAAAAATAGTTTGCCATTTTCAGGGATCCATTTTAGTGTATTCAAAAAATATGCGATCAGCACAAGGCCAACGCCAATTGTGCCTATCCAGTCATTGTATGTCATTTAGAATTTATTTGATGTGAAAGATAGTCCATTGAGATAGCCCCATCTTCCTTTATTTTTTAATTGCATTTACTACCTCATCGCTTAATGGAGAAACAGATGAACCAAAATAGTTGGTTAGTATCCCCTGTTCATTCACCAGGTATTTTGCAAAGTTCCAGGATGGAGGTTTTGTATTCCAACCGTTTTGAGTTGAGTCAGTGAGCCATTTGAAAACTACATTTTGTTCAGGGCTTTTGATCACAATACTTTTTTTCATCAAAGGAAATGTTACACCATAATTCAATTTACAAAATTGAGCGATCTCTTCATCTGTTCCTTTTTCCTGGTGTTTAAAATCATTGGCAGGAAACCCAAGTATGACAAGTCTGTCTCTGTTTTGTTCATATAATTTTTGCAAATCGTCATACTGGTCGGTATAGCCGCAGTCGCTTGCTGTATTTACTAATAAAACTTTTTTGCCTTTATACTGAGAAAAACCCACTTCGCTTCCATTGTTTGCTATTGTTTTTAAGCTATAAAATGAAATGGGAGGTTGAATTTTATCATTGGTGAGCTTTGTTATATTTTTTCCTTTCAATCTCGTATACCACATCCACGCAGGATAAATGGCTTTTAACACACGTTGCCGTATAGTCATATTTTTTGTATTTGCAGTTACAATAAATACATATCCCGTAAATGTTATAAATAACATGAACAGGATAATTAATGTTTTCTTTAAAAAGGAAGTTATTTTATTTTTTGCAGCCATATAGTTCCCACAAAGACACAAAGGTCACAAAGAAAAACTTACCGATTAGAGAAGTTGGCCATAAATTTTGCGATGAGTTTTTTCAAGATATTCAACGGATTTGATTTCGACAATCAATTTATTCTCCATAATAATATCTGCCCTGAATCCAACGTTATCAACAGCAATTGTAGCTAATTCGTTTTCTGTCATAAATATAGCTTAGTGTTCTTTGTGTCTTTGTGGGAAATTCACTCATCTTATGATCCATTTAAACAATTTCAGTCTACCTTTCAAAGGGGGATATTTTATAGCCGGATCAAACCATGTGGGTGTTTTCATGATTGCCTTTTTATGACTGAATGTATCGAATGAATATTTGCCATGATAATTACCCGTGCCACTGAAACCTCTTCCGCCAAAAGGTAAATGATGATTGGTGAGATGCCAGCTTGCATTGTTTACACAACCACCGCCAAAAGCCACACTGTTCAACCAATCCTTTTCCTTTGTATTACTTCCTGTAAAAACATAAAACGCCAGCGGATTAGGATGGTGTCCGATTACCTTCAAAGCTTCCTCCTTATTTTTAAAAGAAATAACAGGAAGAACAGGTCCAAATATTTCATCCTTCATTACAGCATCGTCCATACTTACTCCTTCTAATACCGTCGGCTCAATAAACAGTTGTTGTTTATCTGTTCGTCCGCCCATTACGATGTTACCGTTTGATAAATAATTCCTGATCCGATCAAACTGTTTTTCATTGATGATCTTCCCATAGTTATAATTTTGTTCGGGCTTGTCTCCATAAAATTCTTTTACGACTTCCCTTATAGCGCTAATGAATTTTCCCCTTACGGAATCATGTACCAGCACATAATCCGGCGCCACACACATTTGTCCTGCGTTGGAGAATTTTGGCATAGCGATCCTCCGTGCAGCAACTTTTAAATTCGCATCACTTTCAACAATGCAAGGGCTTTTACCTCCTAATTCTAATGTAACAGGCACTAATTTTTCCGCTGCCATTTTATAGATCAATTTACCAACTGCTGTACTCCCGGTATAGAATACGTGATCAAATGCAAAATTGTTCATCATTTCAGGAACTACTGTTGCTCCATCACCCTGCACATATAAAATATATTCGGGCGAAAAAACATCCTCAATGATTTTCTTTATTACAGCTTCTGTGGCGGGTGCAAACTCACTGGGTTTTAACACCACACAATTACCTGCAGCAATAGCCCCAATAAGCGGATTGATCAATAATTGAAAAGGATAGTTCCAGGGGCCAATGATCAATACAATCCCTAATGGTTCTTTTAATACTTTACTGGATGATGGCAAATTCAGCAGGTTCGTTCCTTTGCTTTCCGGGGCCATCCAGTGATGTAAATGTTTGATGGCAGCATTCAATTCGCTTATTACCATGCCTGTCTCCGTCACCCATGTTTCTTCCGGGTTTTTTTTCAGGTCCGCATATAAAGCATCGTAGAGATCTTGCTCATGATCGAGTATGGAAGTTTTTAATTTTTTAAGTTGTTCCTTTCTGAAAGAATACGGCTTGGTGCTACCGCTGTTGAAATACCGGCGCATTTTTTCCAGGCTGGAAATGTCTGCCATTAACTATAATTTTATACCAAGTTACCAAAACCCCTCCAATGACTGATGAATACTATATGATGCTGGCGCTGAAGGAAGCGAAACGGGCTTTTGAAGAAGATGAAGTACCGATCGGTGCTGTGGTGGTGCTGAATGGTAAAGTGATTGCCCGCGGTTATAACATGGTTGAAAAGCTAAATGACCCGACAGCTCATGCAGAAATGATTGCACTCACTTCTGCCTTCAATCATTTAGGAAGTAAATACCTGCCTGAAGCAACATTGTATATTACTGTCGAACCTTGTTTTATGTGCGCAGGCGCTATGTACTGGAGTAAGATCGGGAAAATAGTATATGGTGCAGATGATGAAAAGAACGGCTATAAAAAAACTGCAGGGACAAACTGGCCCTTTCATCCCAAGACAGAATTGATAAGAGGTGTATTAAAAGACGATTGCGCTAAACTGATGAAAGATTTTTTTCAAAAGAAAAGATAATCATGGCTGCTGTAAAAAAATCAAAAATTTCAAAAGTCACTCTCACTCATCCCAGGACGGGCAGACAATATGATATTGATGAATCGATCTATAGCCCGGTTAAAGAGGCAATTATGCAAAGCCTGGAAGGAAGCAGAGGAAAAAGTTTTACTAACTTAACAGATGATGTTGTAAAAATCATTCGTAAGAAAATGCCTGCGTTCAAAGGTTCCATTCCCTGGTATACCATTTCCGTTCTTCGCGACCTTGAAACAAGAGGATTAGTAGAAAACTTTGTTGAAAAAGGAAAAAAGTTAAACCGGCTAAAGAAGTGATCAGAGTGCCTTTAATTTTATATTCTTAAAAGCAGCTCCGCCACCGTGATCCTGCAAAGCAATATAGCCTTTCTTTGACATGCCATACGTCTTTACATTTTTCCATTTGCTGTTTCTCTTCTGTTGTTCCCATTCAGGGGTCCACAATTGGTAATCCACGACCTTAGTTCCATTCAACCAATGCTCTACATGACCTTTATTGACCACAATTTTTGCATGATTGAATTCGCCTGCAGGTTTGCTCACCCTGGCGGCTGGTGCCTGCATATCATAATTGGCACCACTTAATTGTTTATCACTCAATTTATCGGGATAGCCCAGGTCATCGATCAACTGGTACTCTGGTCCTGACTCATAACTGGCGCCATTATCTTCTGTCACCATATAAATGATACCGCTATTGTGTTTGGGCGAAATTTTCCAATCGATCTGCAATTCATAATTTTCATACTGGTCAACAGTAATAAGATCCGCTCTTTTGTTTACGCCTGTTTCTTTACAATATAATTCGCCGTTTGCAATGGCCCAGCCATCTGCCTCACGATTTTTATAGTTACGCCATCCTTTGGTTGTTTCCCCATCAAATAATAATACCCAGCCTTCCTTCTTTTCCTTTTTAGAAAGTGTGTTATCTTTTTGCTTAGGCAAAGCAATGGATGATACAGCTATCATTCCGGCTGCCATTAATAAAATGTTTTTTCTCATGTTTTTATTTTTAGTTTATCAATTTTAAATTAACCGGGTCCCACTTAATTGGTTTTCCCTGGAAATAACTGTCATTGCATAACAAGGCAGGCGCTGCTGCCCTGTAACCAAACAAGGCGTCTTCAACAACCGGTTTACCGCCACGTATCGCCCGAAACCAATTATAAAAATGATCATAATGTGCGCCCTTGTAGCCGTCCTGGACTTTATACACCGTTATATCCGGGTCTTTTATTTTTTTGCGATCATAGTCGGGAGCATATTGTTTTTCTTTTAATACCTGCGCATAATTATCGGGTGGATAAGAAAAGTTGCGGGTTACTGTTACTTTCTCCCATTCAATGGTCATCGAGCCTTCATTACCCACCATACGGAAATAAGAACCATCGGGGTTGCTGTCAACAAAATTTACACGCAATGATAAATTGAAGGCAGGATGTTTACCTGTTTGCGGGTAATCGAACATGCCCAGCATAATATCCGGCACATCACGGCCATCTTTCCAATAGCGTAAGCCACCGGTTGATAGTATCCGTGTGGGTCCATTTGAACTAATGATATAATGCAGACTGGATAATAAATGAACGAACAGATCACCACAAACACCGGTACCATAATCGCGGAAACAACGCCACCGGAAAAAACGTTTAGGATCATAAGGTAATTGCGGTTTATCTTTTAAAAACTTTTTCCAATCCACATTTTTTTCAGAGGCATCTGCAGGCAGATCATATTGCCAGGCGCCACCGGGTGTGTTGCGTGCCCAAAATCCTTCCACATAATTCAACTGTCCGATAGCACCGGACTCAAATAATTCTTTTGCTTTTTCATTTCCAACAGAGCTCATGCCCTGGCTGCCTACCTGTAATATCTTACCTGTTTTCTTTTGTGCATCTACCACGGCAGCACCTTCGGTGATCTGCTGCACCATTGGCTTTTCGCAATACACATGCTTACCGCTATTCATGGCATCCACTGCAATATCCTTATGCCAGTGATCAGGAGTGCCAATGATCACTGCATCTATATCGTTTCGTAAAAGGATCTCTTTGTAATCTTTTGTTGTAAAAATCTCAGCACCAAAATTTTTCTTAGCTGCCTCCAGCCTGGGATCGAACAGGTCACAAGCGGCAATGATCTTTACCCCCGGAATTGTCTTAGCTGTAGACGCATCGCCTGTTCCCTGGCTACCAGCGCCGACCAGGGCAACATTAATGGTATCATTACTGCTGTAATAATCTTTAAGCCCGATCGCTTTGCGCTTTTCCAAACCCGCTGCCGGTAAAATAGAAGGAATCGATGCAGCAAGTGCAGTACCTGTTATTTTCTGAATAAATTTTCTTCGTGTAGAGCCATTAAATTTGTTTGACATGCAATTCGCTTTGATAGAGGAGAAAGTTACATTAAAATATAAAAGCCGGTAAAATTTTATTCCCAATCCCGAAAAATGAAATGATCCGGTATCAATCAATCAATCGTAAATTTGTTACACGGACAAATTATTAATCACTACGACTAAATTTTATTTTATGGCATTTACATTAGCTCCGCTCCCATATGCATACGATGCTCTGGAGCCGCACATTGACACCACCACTATGAAAATACATCATGGCAAACATCACCAGGCCTATGTTGACAACCTGAATAAGGCGATAGCAGGCACTGAACATGAAAAGAAAAGTTTAGAAGAGCTGGTTGCCGGTGCAGGTAAAATATCTCCTGCTGTTCGCAACAATGGCGGTGGTCACTGGAATCATACTTTTTTCTGGGAAAGCCTGGATGAAAAAGCGGGTGGCTTACCGGGCGGGAAACTGGATACTGCTATTCACGCAGCTTTCGGAACCTTTGATGCATTCAAAGAAAAATTTGCCAATGCAGGTATGACCCGCTTCGGCAGCGGCTGGGCATGGCTCATCGTAAAAGATGGTAAGCTTGAAGTAAGTTCAACACCTAACCAGGACAATCCTTTGATGGATGTGGCTGAAGTAAAGGGCACGCCGATACTTGGAGTGGATGTATGGGAACATGCTTATTATTTAAAATATCAAAATCGTCGTGCGGAATACCTGGCTGCATTCTGGAATGTGGTGGATTGGAAAAAAGTGGCAAAAAGATATGAAGAAGTCGTTCATGAACCAGCACTAAGATAGTTGTTAACGCAGAGAAAAGGATAGGATTGGATGCTGAAGAAGGTCAGTAAGAATCCGGCGTGTCCTGTTCTCTGCGCTTTTTATTTTTAACTCATGTACGATCGCATCCTTAAAAATATTTCCCGTTTTATCAAACTCACACCGGAAGAAGAAGAATATTTCACTTCCCTGCTTAAAGTAAAAAAACTTAAGAAGAAACAGTATTTATTACAAGAAGGTGATATAGCCCGCCATGAGTATTTTGTAAATAAAGGTTGCCTGCGCACTTACACGATTGATGAAAAGGGTCAGGAACATGTTATCCAGTTTGCGATAGAAGACTGGTGGATCGGGGATATGTATAGCTTTCTCACGCAAACCCCGGCGAAGTACACAATTGATGCCTTAGAAGATTCAGAAGTATGTTGTTTGGAGAAAAATGCTTTGGAAGAGCTATATGTTAAAATACCAAAGTTTGAAAAGTTCTTCCGCCATCTTTTACAAAATGCATTTATATCGTTGCAGGAGCGTGTTGTTGGTAATCTTAGTCAGCCTGCAGACGAACGCTACTGCACGTTTATAACAAAATATTCTGATATGGAAAAAAGGCTTCCTTTAAAACAAATAGCAAGCTATTTGGGCATTACGCCTGAATCACTTAGCCGTATTCGCAGCCAGTACATTAAAACCCAAAAGAAGACCGCTTAACATATATCAAGTCTATTTCTTTTCCTGTATCAATGGAGAAGGGTCTTTTCGTTTGCAATTTTACATTCAATTAAAAACTTAAGTGTATGCAAACGATCAAAGAAAAAATCAACCATCTCAATCAACTTATTTTAGAAGGAAAAGCCCTGGAAGGTTTTGAATTGTATTACGACGACGCAGTAGTAATGCAGGAAAACGAACAACCCGCAACGGTGGGAAAAGATGTGAATCGTCAGCGTGAAATTGAATTCTTCGGCAACATTACTGAATTCCGCGGTGCAAAGGCATTAGACGTGGCAACCGGTGATAATATCAGCTATGTAAAATGGCATTACGATTATACGCATAAAGACTGGGGTGTACGCAAATACACACAGGTTTCTGTGCAGCATTGGAAAGATGGTAAGATCGTGAAAGAGCAATTCTTTTATGGTAACTAAACTTTTCGCATTCAAAAAACAATTATGAAAAAGATATTTCAAACGAATGAGAACACTACAGCTACTATAATCAGGATAGTGCTGGGTGCAATATTATTTCCGCATGGTGCACAAAAATTATTAGGCTGGTTTGGTGGTTATGGTTTTAGTGGCACAATGGGTTTTCTTACAGGCACAGCAGGCTTGCCGTGGGTCGTGGCATTTCTTGTTATCACAATTGAATTTTTTGGTGCACTAGCTTTAATATTGGGTTTTGCAACAAGAGTTGTTGCTATCGGCATAATTGTTCTTTTCGCCGGTATCATTTTCACCAGTCATTTGAATAATGGGTTTTTTATGAACTGGTCTGGTCAACTGCAAGGTGAAGGTTATGAATATCATTTACTGGTTATTGGTATGGCGCTGGCGTTATTGATAAGTGGTGCAGGTAAGTGGTCCGTTGATTATGCATTGCAAAAGAAAGGTTGATCCGATCGTTGCTATGCAAAAGCAAAGGCCGTCTGCCGGCTGGCAGGCGGCTTTATTATTTAAAAGGGATTATTGCTGCTGTTCAATTTATTGATTGCTGCCACCTTGTTGGTCACATGCAATTTGGAATAAATATTTCTCAGGTGGCACTTTACTGTAAGCTGGCTGATATAAAGTTTATCGGCTATTTCTTTCAATTGTAAGCCGGTTGATACATGGTTCAATATCTCATTTTCCCGGTCGGATAACTCAGCCAACCTGTGTTGTGTTTTTTGTTGAAAAACAGAAACAACTTTTTTTGCAATATACCGGCTCATGGGAGCTCCACCTCTGTATATTTCTTCCAGTGATTCCAGGATTTCTTCAGGCTTTGCATCTTTCAAAATATAACCAACCGCTCCATTCTTTAGTGCATTAAAAACATATTCATTATCGTCATAATAAGAGCACACCATGCATAAAGTATCCGGTAAAATTGCTTTCAGGCTGCTGATGAAATCAATACCGGTTTTTCCGGGAAGCTTAATATCCACCATTGCAATTTCAGGAGGATAGTCTGCAATATGCTTTAATGCTTCTTCTGCTGAAGCATAGCTATGTAACACTCTGAAGCGGGATGATCCATTGATCAATTGAACCAAGCCTTCCCTGAAATGCTTATCATCTTCCACAATTGATACCTTGACCATGGGTGGCGATATTTAAACCAAGATACAATATTTATGATGAGATTAAACTGAGTTTGCTATTATGACCATGGTTTTACAAACACCCGTTTTAATAGAAACCGTTAGGGAACAGGATCATAGCCACTTCCGCCCCATGGATGACAGCGACTGATCCTCTTCATAGCCAGCCATAAACCCTTAACTAATCCATGTTTCTTTAATGCTTGTATTGCATAATGCGAACAGCTGGGAGTGAACCGGCATTTAGGTCCCAGGATAGGAGAAATGATCCACTGGTACAGCTTTATTAATGCTATAAAAGGCAGGCTAAGGATTTGCAGCAGCGTCTTCATCAACAACCTTTTCTAATTTTTTCAAAGCTACTGCTACTTTATCTTTTACCAGCTGATAATCCGGCAACTCTTTATGGGTATAAATAAAAAATACATTCAATTGCCTGGCACTGACTTTCAATTTCTCTTTTAATTCATTTTTCTGGAGTCGCCAGGCTTCCCTTACCAGGCGTTTGATCCGGTTTCTATCGACAGCCCGTTTAAAATTTTTATTTGAAACAGTGATACCAACCCTGAATGGTGAATGCTCAGTAGCCAGAGGCCTAAACAATAAATAAAATATTCTGAATGGCGAAACAGTAATTTTTTTCCCTTCATTGAACAGCTGTTCAATTTGCTTTCGGCTTTTTAGCCTTTCATCTTTTCCCAGTGTAAATTGTTTAGCCATGAATAATAAAGTTACTGAATCGCCCTACTCTGTTTATGATCTCAATAAAAAATCCCGCCTGCGGCGGGACCAATATTAATCCATCTTTTTACGGGCTGGAATTATTTTAGTTTGCTTTCATCGGAAATAGACAGCTTCCTGCGGCCTTTTGCACGACGGCTTGCCAATACTTTACGGCCATTTGCAGTTTTCATACGCTTACGAAAACCATGTACCGATTTGCGGCGCTTCCGATGAGGTTGAAATGTACGTTTCATTTTATACTAACTTTTTTCCCGAAGGGATTCTCCACAGGAGTCCTTTGGACCTTCGGAACCTTTAAGAAATGCGATCCGGGAGAAGCGGACCTGGTTTCATTTTCAACCAGAGATCACCACATCTCCGGTTTGTGAAAGGATGGCAAAGGTAAGGGAATGATGCCTTAAATCAGGAGTGAAATCTGATTTTATTTAGCCGCGATGGAACCTGTTATTGAAGCCTGAGTTTCAGGAGTTTTAGGAAGAAATTTCTGCCTTCATACTTCTATTTTTGCCTCGTGCTGAAAAAACATTTGACCAAAGAACAGGCATTGCAAAAGCTAAGGCATTACTGTCGTTACCAGGAGCGCTGCCATAGCGAGGTCAAAGAAAAAATGTGGCTATTAGGTATTAAAAAAACAGATCATGACGAGCTACTTGCAAGCCTTATTGAAGATGATTATTTGAATGAACAACGATTTGCTGTTCAATTTGCCGGTGGTAAATACCGGCTTAAACACTGGGGAAGGATAAAAATAAAATATGAGCTAAAACAAAAGCGGGTAAGTGATTATAACATTAAAAAAGCGCTTAGTCAAATTGAAGAATCCGATTATCTGAAAACATTAAAAACGATAGCTGAAAAAAGATATAATGAATTAAAAAATGAACAATGG
>Ga0070670_100005949_pt1 | contig 10316 bp, 6 predicted proteins | sample KBSS63metaG_FD_64665 | JGI IMG/M metagenome (GOLD analysis project Ga0070670, IMG submission 64665) | Switchgrass rhizosphere microbial communities from Kellogg Biological Station, Michigan, USA - KBS S6-3 metaG | ecosystem: Host-associated > Plants > Roots > Rhizosphere > Soil ... | reverse complement strand
CTGCTCCGGCACATGGCGCCCTGGGGACTGTTCTGGCTCGCGGCGGGCGGGCTCGCGTACACGGGTGGGATCGTGTTCTTCGCCGTCGACCGGGTGCGCTTCGGGCACCTGGTGTGGCACCTGTGCGTGCTCGCCGGGACGGCCTGCCATTACGTCGCGGTCTATCGCTTCGCTGGGTGAGACCGGCGGCGCTGCCCGCGTTCGCCGCCGTAAACAAAGAGCCCGCGATCCCCCTGACTGGAGGTTCGCGGGCTCGACTGCAATTCGAGAGACCCGACCTACTTCTTCTCGTTCACCGCGGCGCAGGCCAGCAGGTCGCCATAACCGGGCCCGACGCGCACCGAGACCGACCCGACCTCGTCGAGGTCCTCGTCGATCCGGCCGTGCAGCGTGATCGTGCCCGTCGCAGTTCCCGTGAACGTCTGGAACTCGTCGGCCGGCGCGCCGCAATCGCTGCTCTCGTAATAGAACGACGCATAGCTGTCGCCGTCCTTCAATCCCTGGATCGTGACCACGAGGTTCGCGCCGCCCTGCGGCAGCTGGACGATGTTGACCCAGCCCGAGATGCCCGAGCCGTTGATCGTCTCGAGCGGGACGCGCTTGTGGTGCTCGTTCTGGGCCTGGACCTGGTTCGCCGCGACCAGGAGTGTCGCGGCCGCAAAGACAGCCAGAAGGCGCTTCATGGAAACCTCCGAACCGTGAAACCCGGCCGCCGGTCCCCACGACAATGACCCTCATCGCCCCGGCAGCCACCGGTCCTTCAAGCGTACGCCCACCGTGCACGTACAACGCAAGGGGACGGGTTCAAGTGCCGTCCACCAATACAGTTGCCCCGGAGACCCATGGGCGCCCGGGGCGCGAGGCGAGTCGGCTTCTGCTCAGGCTTCCGTGCCCTGGGACGCCGCGGCGATGCGGGGCGCCAGCCACGCGTCCGCCTCCTCGCGCGAGCGCACGACGCTCGAGCTCCAGCCCGGCACGTCGAGGATCGTCTCCCACATCCGCGCCATGCCGAAGTCGTGGGTGCGCGGCGCGATCACGACGACCGCGACCACGGGCGTCAGCTCGCCGATCCTCTTGTCGAGCGCGGCGAGCTTGTGGACCTCGGTGGGCGTGATGTCGAAGTGCTGCACGTCGGCCAGCGAGACGATCGCGAACCGCAGCGGGCGCACCTTCGCCTCGTCCTCGAGCAGGCGGTGCTTGGAGGCGATCATCTCCTCGCCCGTCAGGTTGCCCGAGCCGATGAACTGGATCCCGCGTCCGTGGTCGAGGAACTCCATCGTGAACGCCATGCCGTCCTCCGCGCGGCGCCCCGCCGGGCGGCGGGGGCACGCGGGGATTTTCGGCAGGTTGCGGAAGGAAATCAAGCGGCCGGTTTGAGCACCACCTTGGTCCAGCCCGGGTCGCGCGCGTCGAAGTGCTTGTAGGCCTCGGGCGCCTGCTCGAGCGGAAGCCGGTGCGACACGATGAATGACGGCCGCGCGACACCGGTTGCGATCAGCTCGCGGAGCCGGCGGTTGTACTGCTTGACGTTCGCCTGGCCGGTGCCCATGCGCAGGCCCTTGTTCCAGAAGTTGCCCAGGTCGAACGCGATCTTGCCCTCCTTCTCGAGCTTGTCCGGACCCTTCGGGTCCTCGGGCACGAAGACGCCGACGACGCCGAGCTGCCCGGTGTAGCGGACCGAGGCGACCAGGTTGTTCATCGTCATGTTCGGGTGCTCGTGGCCCGCGGGATCGTGCGCCTGGTAGCCGACGCACTCGAGGCCCTTGTCGGCCCCCTTGCCGTCGGTCAGCGCCAGCACCTGCTCGACCGCGTCGACGGTCGAGTCGTCGATCGCGGTCGCGCCGATCCGCTCGGCCAGTGCCAGCCGGTCGGGATGGCGGTCGACGACCAGGATCCGGCTCGCGCTCTTGAGCACGCACGAGTACGCGGCCATCAGGCCGACCGGCCCGGCGCCGTAGATGACGACGGAGTCGCCGGGCTCGACGCAGGCGAGCTCGGTCGCGTGGTAACCGGTCGGGAAGATGTCGGCGAGCATGACGTAGTCGTCCTCGCGCTCCTCGGCGTCGGGCGGCAACCGGAGGCAGTTGAAGTCGCCGTAGGGCACGCGCAGGAGCTCGGCCTGGCCGCCCTGGTACGGGCCCATTCCCGCATAGCCGTAGCCGCCGCCGACCGAGCCCGGGTTGACCGTCAGGCAGGCGCTGGTGAAGCCGCGCTCGCAGTTGCGGCAGAAGCCGCAGGCGATGTTGAACGGCAGGCACACCTTGTCGCCGACCTTCACGCGGTCGACCGCGTTGCCGACCTCGATCACCGTGCCCAGGTTCTCGTGGCCGAGGACCTTGCCCTTCTCGACGTCGGTGCGGCCCTCGTACATGTGGAGGTCCGAGCCGCAGATGTTCGTGCTCGTGATGCGCACGAGCACGTCGGTGGCGCGCTCGATGCGCGCGTCCGGGACGTCTCGGACCTCGACCTTCTTCGGCCCGGCATAGACGAGTGCTTTCATGGCGTTCCCTTTCGAACCGTCGTGGTTCTCCGGGGAGCTGCCGGCCGCGGCTTCTGGCGCGGGCGGAAGCTCCGTGAGTCGGGGGAGGCGTGTCTTGCAACATCCGCGCCGCGCCGGGGACGGCAACGGCCCGGCCGCGTTCGAGGACGCGTCCGGGCCGCGTGAACCGCCGGGAAACCTACTTGCGCTTGCGCGAGGGGACGTGTGCCCCCTTCTCGCGGGCCTCGTTCAAGCCGATCGCGATCGCCTGCTTGCGGCTCGTCACCTTGTGGCCGCTCCCCGAACGGAGCGTGCCCTCCTTCTTCCGGTGCATCGCGCTTTCGACGTTCCGACTGGACGAGGACTGCTTGCGTGGCATGGCGTGTCTCCTTGAGTACGCGGGGTGCCGGGCACCCGGCGTGTCCGGTCGATCGAGGACGGCCCCCGATCGACGCGGAACAATGAAGAAACGAAATTCCCGATCGGGATCGAGCGCTACTGATTGCGCTTGCTGCCCGAGGAGCGGCTGCCCGACTTGCGCGAGCTCGTGCCGTTGCTGTTCGAGCTCTTGCCCTGACGGGTTTCGTTGTCGCCCTGACGGCCGCCCTGCGACTTCATCCCGCCGTTCGAGCGCGAACCGCTGCGATCGTCGTTCTTCTTCGTCGAGCTGTTGCTTCGCGTGTTGCGAGGCATCCTTGACCTCACTGTGGGTTGGCCGCGCGTGCAGCGCTCCCTCGAGCGCGGCGGGCAACGGCCCCAGAACCTCCGCACGTGTATTCGTGCATCATCCGGGCCAAACGAAACGGGGCGCCCCGGACCGGGGACGCCCCGCGCTGTCTCCCGTCCTGGCACTTACTCGTGGTGGTCGTGCGGTTCCTCCTGGACGACACCCTGGCCGACGAGGACGAAGCGTTGCGTGCGCTTGACGCCGCCGGCTTCGAGCCCGACGAAGTACACGCCCGGCGCGACCTTCGCGCCGCCCGGATCGAGCGCATCCCAGGAGTAGCTGCTCTTCCCCGCCGGGGCGATGCCGTCGATCAAGGGCCGCACCCGGCGGCCGGCGAGGTCGTAGATCGCGGCCTTCACGTGCATCGTCCGCGGCACCGAGACGAAGAACGTCATGGCGCCGTAGGCCGGGTTCGGGAACGGGTGCCCGAGCGCGATCGCGGGCGCGTCGGCTCCCGGGACTCCGATCAGGCTGTTGACCGTGCCGGCGCTGCCCGCGTTGTTGGTGAAGACCGCCGAGCCCGCGGTCAGGGCGTAGTTGGCGGCGTTGTTCGTGCTGAACGCATTCGATGCGCCCTGGAAGCGCAACGCCTGGCCCGACTCCGTGGGCAGCGGCCCGGCGAAGGGCGGCCCGAAGTTTCCGTCCAGGTCGTTCGTCGTCAGGCCGGACGTGTCACCCGTGTAGGCCGCACCGCCCCAGCTCAGCCGCCAGTAGACCGAGCCGAAGTCGTCCTCGAAGGTGAGCGAGCCGGCGGGGATGTAGCTGTCGGGGATCGGGTTCGTCATGACGAAGTCGGGAGTGACCCCCGGAGTGGTGGCGCTCGCGAAGTTCGCGGTCGCGATCAGCACCCGGGCAGCGGCGGAGCCGGAGCTGACGTTGGACGCCAGGTTGAGGATCAGGACAGGGTTCTCTCCGTTCGCGTCCCACGCACGGATCGTCGCCTGGGCGACCAGGTTCTGGGAGGAGTTGCGCATGCGCAGCTGGATCGCCTGGGTTGCCGTCGAGCCGTCGACGCCGGCGATGACCTGTTCGACCTGCATGAGATGGAAGGTGGCGTGCGCCGGGCGGGCGGCAGAGAGCGCGCCGAGCACGAGGGCGAGCGAGACCAGGCGTGCGGCTGTCATGGTGAAGACCTCCGGAGGGGTGCATCGGGGGATGTCGCACGAGGATACGCCTGGCCGCGGGGTTGATCAAGGTGGGTCGCCGGGGCCCCCGGGGGTCTGCTAGCGTCACCCCATGAACCCCTTCCGCTCCCTCGTCGGCGCCGTGCCCGACGCCGAAGAGCCGATCCGGTCGGAGTTGTTCGGCCGGGAGCGTTTCGAACAGCATGCCGAGAGCCTCGCCCGGGCGCAGACCGTGTCGGACACGCCCCAGCGCGGCCGCCTGCTCATGCCGCGGGTGCTCGAGAACGCGCACGTCCTGCTCGACTCGTACCACGCGATCGCCCGCGCGATCCGCGACAAGCAGTCGATCACGCCGGCCGAGGAGTGGCTGGTCGACAACTTTCACGTCGTCGACGAGCAGATCCGCGAGATCCGCGACGACCTGCCGTCCGGCTTCTACCGCCAGCTGCCGAAGCTCGACGCCGGCCCGCTCGAGGGCTACCCGCGCGTCTACGGCGTGGCGTGGGCGTTCGTCGCGCACACGGACAGCCAGTTCGACCCCGAGGCGCTGCGCAACTTCCTCGACGCCTACCAGCGCGTCCAGCCGCTGACGATCGGCGAGCTGTGGGCGGTTGCGATCTCCCTGCGCGTCATCCTGGTCGAGAACCTGCGCCGGCTCGCGCGCCAGATCGTGCGCGCGCGGCTCGCCCGTTCCGAGGCCGACGCGCTGGCCGACCGCCTGCTCGTGCCCGAGGACGAGGCCGCGCCGCGCCAGATCGACGGCCTCCTGCAGGTGCTCTCGAGCGCGACGCTCACGCCGGCGTTCATCGTGCAGCTGCTGCAGCGGCTGCGCGACCTGCGCCCGCACGTGCGCCCCGCCTACGAGTGGCTCGAGCAGGTGATCGCCGAGCGCTCGATGTCGGCCGCCGAGATCGTCATGGCCGAGCACCAGGGCCAGGCCGCCGCGAGCGCCACCGTGCGCAACATCATCACCAGCATGCGGCTGATCTCGGCGTTCGACTGGTCGGTGTTCTTCGAGCGCGTGAGCCTGGTCGACGCCGCGATGCGGGCGCGCAGCGACTTCGGCGCGATGGAGTTCGAGTCGCGCGACGCCTACCGCCACGCCATCGAGGAGCTCGCCCGGGACACGAAGATCAACGAGCTCGACCTCGCGCAGCGCGCGCTCGACCGGGCCGCCCGCGGGCGCGCCGAGGGCGCGGATCCCGAGCGCCACGGCGAGCCCGGCTACTGGCTCGTCGGCAAGGGCCGGCGCCCGTTCGAGCGCGAGCTCGGCGCGCGCATCCGCCCGCGCGAGGCCGTGCTGCGCCTCTGGCAGGACAGCGGCCTGTTCGGCTACCTGGGGGCGATCGGGCTCGGCATCGCGATCACGCTCGTGCCGCTGCTGGCGGACGCCGCGCGCGCGGGGGCCGGCCCGTGGACGCTCGCCCTGCTCGGACTCTGCGCGATCTTTCCCGCCTCGGCGCTGGCGACCGCGCTGGTCAATCGCGGCATCACGCACATCCTGGGACCGAAGACCCTGCCCCGCCTCGAGCTGCGCGACGGCGTGCCCGAGCGATTGCGCACGATCGTGGTCGTGCCGACGCTCCTCGCCTCGGCGAACGGCGTCACCGAGCAGATCGAGCGCCTCGAGGTGCACTACCTGTCGAACTCCGAAGGCGACCTGCGCTTCGCCCTGGTGACCGACTGGGTCGACGCCCCGACCGAGGCCGGCCTCGAATCCGACCTGAACCTCCTGAACGCCGCGCGGGGCGGCATCGCGCGGCTCAACCGGCGGCACGGCCCCGCGCCGGGCGGCGGCGAGCGCTTCCTGCTCTTCCATCGCAAGCGCGTGTGGAGCGAGAGCGAGGGCTGCTGGATGGGCTGGGAGCGCAAGCGCGGCAAGCTCCACGAGCTCAACCGCCACCTGCGCGGCGCGACCGACACCACTTTCATGGAGGATCGCGAGCACCCTTTGCCCCGGCCCGAGGGCGTGCGCTACGTCCTCACGCTCGATGCCGACACGAAGCTGCCGCGCGGCTCGGCGCGCAAGCTGGTGGGCACGATGGCGCACCCGCTCAACCGCCCGCGCTACGACGAGGCGAAGGGCCGCATCGTCGAGGGCTACGCGATCACGCAGCCGCGCATCACCCCCGCGCTGCCCGCCGAGCGCGGACGCACGCTCTTCCAGTGGATCTACTCGGGACCGTGCGGCATCGACCCGTACGCGATGGCCGTCTCGGACGTCTACCAGGACCTGTTCGACGAGGGCACGTTCACGGGCAAGGGCATCTACGACGTGGACGCCTTCGAGCGCGCGCTGGCCGGCAAGGTGCCCGAGGCCTCGATGCTGTCGCACGACCTGTTCGAGGGCACGTTCGCCCGCGCCGCGCTCGCGACCGACGTCGAGCTGGTCGAGGACTACCCGGATCACTTCGAGTCGGACGCGGCGCGGCAGCATCGCTGGGCCCGCGGCGACTGGCAGCTCCTGCCGTGGCTGCTCGGCCGCGGCGGGCCGAAGAACGTCAACGGCCGCGCGGTGCCGATTCCCGCGCTCGGCCGCTGGAAGATGATCGACAACTTGAGGCGTACCCTGATCGGCCCGGCGAGCTTCCTCGTGCTGCTGATCGGCTGGACCGTCCGGCCGCTGTCGCCCGGCCTGTGGACGCTGTTCGTCCTGCTCGCGCTGGGCTTCCCGGCGCTCCTGCCGTTCCTCTACGGCCTCGACCCGCGGGCGACCAGCATCTCCTGGCGCAGCCACTTCGCGGCGGTGCTCGCCGACCTGTGGATCGGACTGTGCCGCATCACGCTCGACTTCGTTTTCCTGGCGCAGGAAACGTGGCTCAAGGCCGACGCCCAGCTGCGCACGCTGTGGCGCCTGTTCGTCTCGCACAGGCACCTGCTGCAGTGGGTGACGGCGGCGCAGTCCTCGTTCACCGGGCGCTACCAGGTCGGGCCCGCGTACGCGCGGCTCAAGGGCGGCGTGATCCTCGCCGCGGCGGCGTTCGTGCTGGTGCTGGCGGTGCGGCCCTCGTCGATACCGATCGCCGCGGCGCTGATCGTCCTCTGGGCCGCCGCGCCCGCGGTCGCGATCGCGATCAGCCGGCCGCCCGCCGCGCCCCGCGAGCATCGGATGACCGCGGCCGAGCGGCTCTACCTGCGCGGCATCGCGCGCCGCACGTGGCGGTTCTTCGAGGAGTTCGTCACCGCCGAGCAGAATTTCCTGCCGCCCGACAACTTCCAGGAAGATCCGCACCCTGTCGTGGCGCACCGCACGTCGCCGACGAACATGGGCATGTACCTGCTCTCGATCCTGACGGCGCGCGACTTCGGCTGGATCTCGACGCTCGAGGCGGTCGAGCGCCTCGAGGCCACGCTCGAGTCGATGGGCCGGCTCGAGCGCCACCGCGGGCACTTCTTCAACTGGTACGACATCTCGAACATGCGCACGCTCGATCCGCACTACGTCTCGACGGTCGACTCGGGCAACCTCGCCGCGCACCTGATGGCGCTGGCGCACGGCTGCCGCGACCTCCTGCGCTACCCGGGCAGCGGCATGCTCGCGTTCGAGGGCGCGCGCGACGTGCTCGCGCTCCTGCGCGAGGCCGCGCGCCCCGCCGCCGAGGCGCCGCCGAAGCCGACGCCGCGGGCGCTCGAGCTCGAGGCGGCGATGACCAATCTCGCCGGCTCGCTCGCCGCGCCAGGCGCGCTCGAGGAGACGCGCTTCGTCGCGCTGCGCGCCGACCTCAACGCGGTCTCGCGCACGGCCGCCGCGCTCGCCGACGAGCGCCGCGAACCCGCCGACTCCGAGCTGCGCGTCTGGGCGCGCGCGCTCGACGCCTGCCTGCACAGCCACGCCCGCGCCGAGTCCGAAGGCCCGTCGCCGCGGCTCGCCGTGCGCCTGGCGTCGATCATCCGCATCGCCGAGGCGACCGCGCGCTCGATGGACTTCACGTTCCTGTTCGACAACACGCGGAAGCTGTTCTCGATCGGCTACCGCCCGGGCGACCACAGCCTCGACACCAGCTTCTACGACCTCCTCGCCTCGGAGGCGCGCCTGACCAGCTTCATCGCGATCGCCAAGGGCGACGTGCCGTCCGAGCACTGGTTCCGCCTCGGCCGGCCGCTCACGCCGGTCGGGCGCGGCTCGGCGCTGATCTCGTGGTCGGGCTCGATGTTCGAGTACCTGATGCCCGAGCTCGTGCTGCGCGCGCCCGCCGAGAGCCTCCTGCGCCAGACCTGCGAGCGCGCCGTGCGCCGCCAGGTCTCCTACGGCGACGAGCGCGGCGTGCCGTGGGGCATCTCGGAGTCGGCCTACAACGTCCGCGACCGGGCACTCACCTACCAGTACTCGGCGTTCGGCGTGCCGGGGCTCCGCCTCCAGCGGGGCGCGAGCGACGACATCGTGATCGCGCCCTACGCCACCGCGCTCGCGGTCCTCGCGCTGCCGGGCGAGGCGATCGCGAACCTGCGGCGCCTCGAGGCCGCGGGCGGGCGCGGGACCTACGGCTTCTACGAGGCGCTCGACTACACGGCGCTGCGCGTCCAGCCCGGGCAGGACGTGGCGATCGTGCGCGCCTACTTCGCGCATCACCAGGGCATGTCGCTGGTCGCCTTCGGCAACGCGCTCAACGGCGGCGTGATGCAGAACCGCTTCCACGCCGACCCGATCGTGCAGGCGACCGAGCTCCTGCTCCAGGAGCGCACGCCGAGCGACGTCATGGTCGCCCGCCCGCACGTCGAGGACGTCGTCGCCGCCTGGGAGGTGCGCGCGCTCGTGCCGCCGGTCGAGCGCCGCTTCACCACGCCGCACGGGCCGCTGCCGCGCACGCACCTGCTGTCCAACGGCCGCTACACGACGATGATGACCGCCGCGGGCTCGGGCTACTCGCGCTGGAAGGACCTCGCGGTGACGCGCTGGCGCGAGGACGCGGCGCTCGATTCGTTCGGCTCCTACGTCTACCTGCGCGACCGCGCGACCGGCCTGACCTGGTCGGCCGGGCACCAGCCGCGCGGCGTCGAGACCGACGACTACGAGGTGCTGTTCGCCGAGGACCACGTGCAGATCACGCGCCGCGACGGCGACCTGATCACCATGCTCGAGGTCGTGGTCTCGGCCGAGGAGGACGCCGAGGTCCGCCGCATCACGCTGACCAACCGCGGGCCGAAGTCGCGCGAGATCGAGGTGACGACCTACGCCGAGCTCTGCCTCGCCCCGCAGAACGCCGACGTCGCGCACCGCGCCTTCTCGGACCTGTTCGTCCGCACCGAGTTCATTCCCGAGCTCGGCGCGCTGCTGGCGACGCGCCGCATGCGCGCGCACGAGGAGACGCCGGTGTGGGCGGCGTGCGTGCTGGCGATCGACGGCGAGCTCCTCGGCCCGCTCGAGTTCGAGACCGACCGCGCGCGCTTCGTCGGCCGCGGCCGGGACCTCAGGCGGCCGGTCGCGCTCGACGAGGGCCGCACGCTCTCGAACACCGTCGGCAGCGTGCTCGACCCGGTGTTCGCGCTCCGCCGCACGGTCAAGATCGCCCCCGGCGCGAGCGCCCGGTTCGTCGTCTCGACGCTGATCGACTCCGAGCGCGAGAGAGTGCTCGAACTGGCCACCAAGTACCGCGACCCGCGCGTGTTCGAGCGCGCCATGGCCTGGGCCTGGACGCTCGCCCAGGTGCAGATGCGCCACCTCGGCATCCAGGCCGACGAGGCGAACGTCTACCAGCGGCTCGCCAACGCGCTCGTCTACGGCGACCCGTCGGTGCGCCCGTCCTCCGAGGCGCTGAGCCAGAACACGCTGCCCCTGCACGCGCTGTGGGCGCGCGGCATCTCGGGCGACCGCCCCATCGTGCTGGCGAAGATCGACGAGGAGGAGGACATCGAGATCGTGCGCCAGCTCCTGCGGGCGCACGAGTACTGGGGCATGAAGATGCTCGTCGCCGACCTCGTGATCCTGGTCGAGCGCCTGCCGTCGTACGACCAGAACCTGCAGGGCGCGCTCGACGAGGTCGTGCGC
>Ga0070670_100005948_pt1 | contig 10317 bp, 7 predicted proteins | sample KBSS63metaG_FD_64665 | JGI IMG/M metagenome (GOLD analysis project Ga0070670, IMG submission 64665) | Switchgrass rhizosphere microbial communities from Kellogg Biological Station, Michigan, USA - KBS S6-3 metaG | ecosystem: Host-associated > Plants > Roots > Rhizosphere > Soil ... | reverse complement strand
CTCGGCGGACCTCTCGTCAGCAAGGGAACGTTCTTTTACGGGAGCTTCGAAGGCTTGCGAAGCTCCCAGGGCCAGTCCATGGTCATGAGCGTGCCCCCGGAGATGTGGCGGATGGGCGACTTCAGCGACGGCCCGCCCATTTACGATCCGAAGACGACGAGAGCCAACCCGAACTTCGATCCCAGCAGGCCGGCGAGCCCGGCGAATCCCCAGCTGATTCGATCGCAGTTTCCCGGCAACGTCATTCCGATGGAGCGCATCAACCCTGTCGCGCTCAGCGTGCTTCAGCAATATGTGCCGCTGCCAAACCTTGGCGAGGGGATGGACGTGGGAATGGGCATGTCCATGGGAGGCGCGTTCAACAACTATCTCGACACGCGCGCCCAGAAGCTGCAGAACGATCAGGGAACGGTTCGGATCGACCACGGCTGGCAGAACGGCAGCCTGTTGTTCGGCCGATACACACTGAGCAGTGAGCGGGGGTTCACACCCGAGAACCTGCCCGGCTTCGGCACGAACCACGACAACCGCCTGCAGAGCGTGACGGCGAGCTTCGTGCAGCCGATCGGCTCGCGACTGGTGCATGAAGTGCGTCTCGGTTTCGCGCGCATGGAGCTCGCACGAGACGGCGAGGCCGCGGGCGTGGCCGATCTCATCGGCCAGCTGGGCATCAGGGGCGTCGGGTTCGGGGGCCCCGATGCGTACGGGCTACCGTTCTTCAACGTCCAAGGCTACCAGCCGTTCGGAGATTCGCTGCTCTGCACGCCCTGCCGCTACGACAACAAGCTGCTGCAGATTGGGGACCGACTGACGTGGGTCAAGGGGCAACACTCCCTGAAGTTCGGCGGTGACTTCCGCTACTTCAAGTGGGACATGCTGGGCTTCTTCCAGAATCGGGGCTACTACCAGTTCACCAACGGGTTCACGACCGAGACCGCGTCGAACGACGGCACAGGTCAGGCCCTGGCCAGCTTCCTGCTGGGGCAGCCGACGGTGATGCAGCGGCAGGCCGGCCTCCCGTCGATGAACCTGCGGCAGCCCGGATACGAGACGTTCGTCCAGGACGACTGGCGAATTGGCACTCATCTGACGCTCAATCTCGGGCTCCGGTACGAATACATGTCGCCGCTGCACGACGCAAACAAGATCCTGACGAACCTTGTCTGGATTGACGGCAAGCCGTGGGCGTACGCGGGCGGGCAGGCCGGCTATCCGTTGGGCCTCACGTATCCGGACCGAAACAACTTCGCTCCCCGGATCGGCGCCAGCTACAACCCCGATGGCGGACGCTACGTCATCCGTGGCGGTTACGGTGGCTTCTACGCGTACCCGGAGATGAACCTCTGGTGCAACCAGGTACACAACGTGCCCTTGGTGTTTCCGGAGATTCGCACGAGCAACAACTTCATTCCGACCCTCAACGGGTTCGACTTCGCCGACCCGGTGCTCGGCAAAACAGTCGTCGGATTCACCGCAATCGATCCTCACTGGCAGATCCCGTTCGTCCAGCAGGCCAGCGCCAGCATCGAGCGGCAAGTCGGTTCGACGATGGTCATCGAAATCGGTTACACCGGCGCGTGGGGCCGCAACCTCGATCGGGCGCATCTCGTGAACAACGCGACGCCGAGCCCGCTGCCGCTCGGACCCCGTCGGCCGTATCAGACGATCTCTTTCGTGCCGGGCACGGAGCTCCCGGATACGTGGCCGATTCAGAGCATGACGTTCCCGGTGGGCCCCATCAACCTGCTCGAGTTCACCGCGCACTCCAACTACAACGCCGGCTATATCCAGGCCAAGCGGCGGCTCGTGCACGGGCTGAGTTTCCTGGCCAACTACACGTACGCCAAGAGCCTGTCCGACTCACCATCGTTCCGATCCCCTGGCATGGAACCCGAGGTCGCGCAGGACCAGTACAACCTGGCAACTGAGTGGGGTCCGGGGAGCTGCGACATCCGTCACCGGTTCGTCGCCAGCTTGATCTACCAGCTCCCGCTCACATCGCAGGCGCCGCAGGGTGCGAGCCGACTGGCACGGATTGGAAAGTGGATCGCAGGTGACTGGCAGGTTGCGGCCATCCATCAGATGCAGACCGGGTTCCCATTCACGGTCAGCGTGTTTGGAGATACCGCGAACGCGGGTGCCTTGCTGAACGTCAATCCCGTGCGTGCCAACGTCGTGTCCGGCCAATCGTCGTACCTGCCGGAGGACGAGCGCTCGGCTGACCGGTGGTTCAATACCGCCGCCTTCGTGACTCCGCCGGCCTACACCTTTGGAGACGCGGGCCGCAACTCGATCTACGGACCTGGCCTGCAGAAGACGGATATTTCGCTCCAGCGCGATTTCGGTTTCTTCGGCCAGACGAAGCTCCAGTTCCGCGCCGAGGCCTTCAACGTCTTCAATCACACGAACCTCGGAACTCCCGAGCGCTTCGTCAACACGCCGCAGTTCGGCAGCGTCGTGATGTCTGCGACGTCAGCCCGGCAGATACAGTTCGTGGGGCGGCTGCTGTTCTAGGCGCCGCGACGAGCGGCGCTATGGTTCCTCGGTAGGCTTCTTGTGCTTGCGATCCCGCCACGGCCGGCGCGTCTTGTCTTCGTGCCGGCCGCCGGTCTGGCGGGGCAGCGGCACGCGTGGGCGACGTGGCTTCGGCTTGGCTCGTCGGGGAGGCATCGGGCGAAGGGCTACTACGGGCTACAGGCTTCGGGCTACAGACGGCAGACTACAGACTACAGGAGTAGCCGCGATCTGACATCATGAGCCGATGAGGCGTCTCGTCGTGCGGCCGGTTGAGCCGCTCGAGCCACAACTCGCCGGGGCGGTGGCAGTGATCCGGCGCGGCGGTGTCGTGGCGTTCCCCACCGATACGCTCTACGGGCTTGCGGCGGATCCAGCGTCGGCGGATGCCGTAGGCCGTGTACTGGCAGTGAAGGGACGGGGTGCCGCGCAGACTATTGCGCTCGTGGCGGCCGATCTTTCCCAGGTCGAGGGGATTTGTGTCCTCACGACGATGGCGCGGCATGCGGCGGCACAGTTCTGGCCCGGGCCGCTGACAGTTCTGATGCGCGCGAAACCCGGGCTCGCCCCGGCGACCATTGGACCGGACGGGCTCGTCGGCGTCCGTGTTCCGAAGCACGACGTTGCCCTCGCGCTGACACGCGCCTGTGGTCACGCGGTCACGGCGACCAGCGCGAATCGAAGCGGGCAGCAGGCGACGGCAGACCCGGATGAGGTGGCTGCTGCGCTGCCCGATCTCGATCTCCTCATCGACGCCGGCAGAGCGCCCGGTGGCCCGCCTTCCACGCTCGTCGATCTCAGCGGTGACGCGCCTCGCCTCGTGCGCGCAGGCGCGATACCGTGGGATCGCGTGCTAGAATTCTGCTCTTCCTTCCGATGATTGACGTGGCCCGTCCCGGGCGTGAGCGCGCTGCGCTCGTGGGCCTTGTCACCGGGTCCGAGCGCCGTCATGTTGCCGAACAGTCGCTCGAGGAACTGGCCGGCCTCGCCGACGCCGCCGGCGCCGACATCGCCCTGCGTGTGTCTCAGGAGCGCCCGCGGCCCGACCCGGCGACTTTCGTCGGGAAGGGCAAGCTCGATCTGATTGCGCTCGCCTGCGACGAAGCAAACGTCGACGTAGTGATCTTCGACAACGAGCTCGCGCCGGCGCAGCTCCGCAATATCGAGGCGCGCGTCAAGCGGAAGGTGCTCGACCGGACGCAGCTTATTCTCGACATCTTCGCCAGGCGCGCGCGAACGAAGGAAGGGAAGTGGCAGGTCGAGCTCGCGCAGCTCGAGTACCTGCTCCCGAGGCTCGTCGGCGCGGGCGTCGCGCTCTCCAGGCTGGGCGGCGGCATCGGCACGAGAGGGCCCGGCGAAACGAAGCTCGAAACCGATCGCCGGAAGATCCGCGTCCGAATCCACCAGATCAAGAAGGAGATCGACGAGATTCGCCGCCGGCGCTCTCAGCTGCGGGAGCGGAGGCACAAGCAATCGGTGCCCACGGTGGCGCTGGTTGGCTACACCAACGCCGGCAAGACGACGCTGTTCAACCTGCTGACGCGGGAGGGCGCCCAGGCCGAGAACGCGCTGTTCGTGACGCTGGATCCGCTGATCAGGCGCGTGGCGATGCCCGATCGCCGCCATCTGCTGGTCTCTGACACAGTCGGCTTCATCGACCGGCTGCCGCACGCGCTTGTCGCCGCCTTCCGCGCGACGCTCGAAGAGGTGGCCGAGGCCGATCTGGTCGTGCACGTCATCGATTCGGCGAGCCCCGAGCGCGACCGGCAGATCACCGCCGTTCATCGCGTGCTCACCGAGGTGGGCGCCGAGCATGTCCCGCGGCTGGAGGTGTACAACAAGGCCGATTTGGTCGGACCGGAGGAACGGCGACGGCTGCAGGCTGCGTACCCGTTGTCGGTCATCATGTCCGCTCGCACGGGGCAGGGGCGCGACGACCTGCTGGAAGTAATCGCGGCCAGACTTGCGCTGGACGTGCAACGGGTGACGCTGACCTTCGACGCGACCTCCGATCATGATCGGCAGCTCGTGAGCCGGTTGTATCGCGACGCGCGCGTGCTGCAGCACATCGAGACCGGGGAACACATCACGATCGAAGCCCACGTGCCCCGGCGCCTGCTCGAGCGGATGACTCTGGCCCGGGCCGGCGAGGCAGACTGATGCGGCGTCTGCTCTCGCTCCTCATCGTGATCGCGGCCATGGCTGCGTGCGCGCCGAAGGTCCCGCCCGCGACACCCGGCGCGCCGCACTACCCGGACTTCATTTTCCCTGCGCCGGAGACCTCCGCGCCCCCGGGGGATATCGCCGCGGAGCGGCTGGCCTGGAACGCGCTGCAGGCCGGCGATCTGGCTGGAGCGGAGCGCGCGTTCAACGACGTGCGGAAGCGCACGCCCAACAGCGCATCGGCCACCGCGGGGCTCGGTTACATCGCGCTGGCGAGGCACGACTTCGACCGCGCCATCGCGCGCTTCGACGAGGCCGTCGTGCTGAAGCCGGCGCTGGCTGCGGCGCTGGTCGGCCGCGGTCTGGCGCAGGCACAATCGAACCGGGCGGCGGACGCGATCGCCAGCCTCGAGGCGGCACAGGCGACCGACCCGACGCTCGATCTTACGGCTCGAATCGAGGCACTGCGGTTCCGTGCCGTGGACGATGCCGTGGCGAAGGCGCGGACGGCGGCAGCCGCCGGCAAGCTGGACGAGGCCAGGCGAGGGTACGAGCAGGCCCTGGTGGCCTCGCCGGATAGTGCCCTGCTGCTTCGCGAGCTGGCGGCCATCGAGCGTCGCGATGGTCAGGTGGAGCAGGCTCGCGCGCATCTCGAACGGGCGGCGACGCTCGACCCGGCCGATCGGGCGACACGACTGCAGATCGCCGACATCATGGAAGCGAGCGGCGACATCGATGGCGCAACGCGCGCTCTTGACGCGGCACAGGCCATCGAGCGCACGCCGGAGGTCGACGCGCGCCTGGCCGCGCTGCGCGATCGCGCGGACCTCGCGAAGCTGCCCGAACGCTACCGCCGGATTCCCGGGCAGGCCGCCGCGACGCGTGGCGATCTCGCCGCGCTGCTCGGCGTGCGGCTCGCGGCCCTGCTGCATGCCGCCCCCGCGCGCCCCAGCACGCTCGTCACCGACGTCTCGGGAACGTGGGCGGCGCCGTGGATCGCCGCCGTCCTTCGGGCAGGTGTGATGGAGGCCTTCCCGAACCACACCTTCCAGCCGGAGGCCGGCATCCGCCGCGCCGATCTCGCCGCCGTCGTTTCGCGCGTGCTGACGCTGGGCGCGGCAATCGACCCGCCACGCTCGGGGCGCTGGCCGAAAGACCAGGTGACCTTCAGCGACCTGCCGGCCACCCATCCGGCGTTCGACGCCGCGAGCCGCGCGGTCGGCACCCGCGTCCTGGACGCCGGCGCGGCAGGCGCCTTCGAGCCGACTCGGCCGGTGACGGGCGCCGAAGCCGTGGAAGCCGTCGCCCGGCTGGAGAAGCTCACCGGATCAAGCGGGCGCGACGAGAAGAAGTAAAGATGGGGACGCTCACCATCGCGAACCAGATCACGCTGCTCCGGATGCTGCTCATCCCGGCGTTCGTGATTCAGGTGCTGTACGGCGAGCTCGGGTGGGCGCTTGCCACGTTCGTCACGGCCGGCATCACTGATGCGCTCGACGGCCTCATCGCCAGACGCGCGGGGCAGAAGACGACCCTCGGGGCGTGGCTCGACCCCATGGCCGACAAGCTGCTGCTGCTCAGCGCGTTCATCGTCCTGACGATGCCGGGGCGCGGGCTCGTCGCGCGGATCCCCGTCTGGCTGACCGTCCTCATCATCAGCCGCGACGTCGTCATCGTCCTCACGGTCACCATCGTCAACCTTGCCATCGGACGCCGCACGTTCATGCCATCGCTGCTCGGCAAGACCGCCACCGCCGTCTACATCGTCACGTGCGTGGTGTTCCTGCTGGTGAACTACCTGGGGTTTCCGTCCCCTGTAACCGACGCCTGCGTGTACATCGCGCTCGCGATTACAGTCCTGTCGGCCCTGCACTACATCCACCACGCAGCCCGAACCATCAACGACCCATCAGCCTAGGCCGGCCCGCGGACGCACGTGTCGTCCCGCCGCGCTCTCGCCACGGCGCTGACGATTACCAGCTGTCAGCTAGATCTTCATCCTGAAATACGCGATCGTCGTCTCGAGCCCCTGCTCGAGCGCGACTTTCGGTTCCCAGCCGAGCAGCGTCTTCGCCCGCGTGATGTCGGGCTGTCGCACCTTGGGGTCGTCTTCGGGCAGCGGGCGGTAGACGATCTTGCTGCTGGCCCCCGTCATCCGGATGATCGTCCGCGCCAGGTCCTCGAGCGTCATCTCGCGAGGGTTGCCGACGTTCACCGGATCGTTCACGTTGGATTCCATCAGCCGGAGGATCCCTTCCACCAAGTCGGTGATGTAGGTGAAGCTCCGGGTCTGGCGGCCGTCGCCGAACACCGTCACGTCTTCGTTGCGGAGCGCCTGTGAGATGAACGCCGGGACCGCGCGGCCGTCGCGCACGCGCATCCGCGGCCCGTACGTGTTGAAGATCCGCACGATCTTCGCGTCCACGCCGTGATACCGGTGGTAGGCCACCGTCATGGCCTCGGCGAAGCGCTTGGCTTCGTCGTAGACGCCCCGCGGCCCTATCGGGTTGACGTTGCCCCAGTACGTCTCCTTCTGCGGGTGCTCCAGTGGATCCCCGTAGACCTCGGACGTCGACGCCAGCACGAAGCGCGCGCCCTTGGCCTTCGCCAGCCCCAGCGCCTTGTGCGTCCCAAGGGCGCCGACCTTCAGTGTCGGAATCGGCAGCTCGAGGTAATCGATCGGGCTGGCGGGGCTCGCCCAGTGGAGCACGTAATCGACGGGGCCATCGACGTAGATGTAGTTGGTGACGTCGTGCTTGATGAACTGGAAGTCGCGCCCCGCCAGGTGCGCGATATTGCTCGGGTCGCCGGTCAGCAGGTTGTCGATGCCGACCACCGAGAAGCCGCGATCGAGCAGGGTCTCGGCGAGGTGGGAGCCGATGAACCCAGCGGCTCCGGTAATGACGACTCGTTTTGGCATCAGTACGCGTGCTTGTGGAAGAAGCCCTTCAGGAGCGTGAGCCACATGATCTTGAGATCGAGGGCGACCGACCAGTTCTCGATGTAGTAGAGGTCGTATTCGATGCGCTTTTCAATCGACGTGTTGCCGCGCCAGCCGTTGACCTGGGCCCAGCCGGTCAAGCCGGCCCGTACCTTGTGGCGCAGCATGTACTGCGGGATCCGCTGCTTGAACTGATCGACGAAGTACGGCCGCTCGGGCCGCGGGCCGACCAGCGACATGTCGCCGCGCAGCACGTTCCAGAGCTGCGGCATCTCGTCGATGTTGGTCCGCCGCAGGAGCCGCCCGATCGGCGTGCAGCGCGGGTCGTCTTCGCGCGCCCAGACCGGGCCCGTCTCGGCTTCGGCGTCCTCGTACATCGAACGGAACTTGTAGATCATGAACGCCTTGCCATCGAGACCCATCCGCTCCTGCCGGTAGAGGATTGGGCCGCACGACGTCCGTCGGATGATCACCGAGACGATGGCGAACGGGATGGCCAGCAGCGACAGGGCCGTCGCCGAGATCCCGACGTCGAGCGCGCGCTTGATGAAGCTGTTGAACCCCTGGAGCGGGACGTCGTTGATGTTGATGATCGGGATGCCGTCCAGGTCTTCGAGCCGCGCCTTCAGCGCGATGACCTGCAGCAGGTCGGGCACGACCTTGACGTCGATCATCTCGCGGCCGATGACCTCGAGCAGCTGCAGCATCCGCACGTGCTCTTCGGCGGGCAGCGCCACGTAGAGGTGATCCACGCCCTCGCGGCTCGCGATCTCGCCGGCCTCGTCGAGAGTGCCGAGGATCGGCAGCCCGCGATGGCCGAGGTAGTCGCCGCCTGCCCGGTCGTCCACGAAGCCGACGACGTGGTAGCCGAGCTCGCGGTGCTCGAGAATTCTGTCCGCGACGAGGCGGCCGAGTTCGCCGGCGCCCGCGATGAGAATCCGCTTCAGCCCGATGCCGGCGCGCCACCGGCGCTCGAGCGCCTCGCGCACCAGCTCGCGCGAGGCAAACGTCAGCAGCAGGTTGAAGGCGAGGAAGAACGCCCAGACGATCTGCGACACTTCGTACGCGCCGCGATCCTTGAGCTCGTCGGGAACGTAGTACGCCTGGAAGTACAGTGTGGCCACGATCCCGAACACGACAGCGAGGATGCTGCCGACGAAGACGGCGAAGAAGTCGTCGACGCGCGAGCGCCCGCGCCGCAGCCGGTAAAGGCCCTGGATGTGGAACGCGAAGGGCACCAGCACGCCGATGAACGGCAGCACGTTGACGTACTGGCTGAACGGCGGGAACCCCTTTGTGACGGGGATGAAGCCGCTCTCGAACCGCAGCACGTACGCCAGCACGAAGGCCGCGATGCCGAGGACGGCGTCTGAAATGACGTAGAAGGCGACGAGGAGCCGGTTGTGACGCCTTACCATCGCGCGCCTGCGGGCGCCTCCCGGGTCTGGTCGATGAGCGACGCCATTTCAGCGGCAAAGCGCTGGCGGCTGAAGGCTTCGGCGTGGGCGCGCGCCACCATCGGGTCGAACGGCAGGCCGCGGAGCAGGCCGAGCGCCCGGGCAAACGCCTCGGGAGTGGACTCGGTCACGAGGACGCCGGTCACCCGGTCGAGCACGGTCTCGCACGTGCCGCCCTGGGAGAGGGCCACGACAGGCCGGCCGCACGCTTGCGCTTCCACGGGCACGATGCCGAAATCCTCCTCACCCGGCAACAGGACAGCCTCGGCGCCCCGATACAGGTCCCGTACTATTTCGTCGGGTTGAAAGCCCAGAAACTGCACCTCGCCGCCGTGTGCGTGCGCCTCCAGGCGGGCCCGGTCCGGCCCCTGTCCGACGATTTTCAACGACATTCCGGCCAGCCGGGCGGCGTCGATGGCGAGCTCGATCCGCTTGTACGGCACCAGCGCCGATACCACCAGCGCGTAGCCTTCGGATGCGCGCCCGTCCGGGCTGTAGAAGTCGGTGTCCACGGGCGGGTACACGACGTCCGATCGACGATTATAGTATCGGCGAATTCTGCCTGCAACATAATGTGAGATAGCCACATAGCGGCTGACTCGACCGGACGTGCGGGCATCCCACCGCGCCATCCGGCGGAGAACAGCCCGTGCCAGCCGCGTGCCGACGGCGCCCAGGCGCCGCGGGCCGAAATATTCGTCGAACTGGTCCCACGCATACCGCATCGGCGTGAAGCAGTAACACACGTGGGGTGTGCCCGGCGGCGCCACCACGGCCTTGGCGGCGCAGTGGCTCGTGCTGACAATCAGGTCGTAGCCGTCGAGGTCGAGCAGCTCGACCGCGACGGGGAATACCGGCAGGCAGTGCCGGTAGATCCGGCGGATGCCCGGCAGGTGCTGCAGGACGGATGTCCGGATCTTGTGGCGCGCGATGGGCAGCGACACGCTACCGGTCACGTGGACCAGGGTCAGGATCTCGGCATCCGGGTAGAGGTCGCACAGGACCTCCAGCGCCTTCTCGCCGCCGCGCATGCCCGTCAGCCAGTCGTGCACCAGCGCGATCCTGGTCACTGCGCGGCCACCTCGAGGTAGATGTCGCGAATCTGCCGGGCCGATCGCGCCCAGGAAAACTGCTTCGCCCGGGCCAGGCCGCGCGCCCTGAGCTCGGCGTGCAGCACCGGATCGGTCAGCACGCGCTTCATGGCGTCTGCAATTTCGTTCGTGTCCGTCGGATCGACCAGCA
>Ga0070670_100005947_pt1 | contig 10317 bp, 7 predicted proteins | sample KBSS63metaG_FD_64665 | JGI IMG/M metagenome (GOLD analysis project Ga0070670, IMG submission 64665) | Switchgrass rhizosphere microbial communities from Kellogg Biological Station, Michigan, USA - KBS S6-3 metaG | ecosystem: Host-associated > Plants > Roots > Rhizosphere > Soil ... | reverse complement strand
CGCGTGCACCTGATCGACGGTGACTCGACCGAGATCATTCCAGGCATCACGGTGTTCACGGGCGGCAAGCACACGTTCGCGTCGCAATATGCGACGGTGCGATCGGACGTCGGCACGATGGTCATCGCCTCGGACAACGCGTACCTGTACGAGAACCTCGAGCAGCATCGACCGATCGCGCAGACGCTCGATTCGTTGTCGAACCTCGCGGCGCAGGCGCGGATGGCCCGCCTCGCATCGGACCCAAGGCTGATCATTCCGGGCCATGATCCAGGCGTGTTCGCCAAGTTCGCCGTGCCGGGCAGCAACGTCGCACGGATTCAGTAGTTTCCGGAAATGATTGACGACGCCAACCCGCGGCCGCTGCCCGTCCTGCGGGCGATGGTCGATGTGCTCGACCGCGACCTGCTGCAGATCGTCGCGCGCCGCATGGCGCTCGTTGGCGAGATCGCAGCGTACAAGCGACAGCACGGACTTCGCATTCGCGACGTCGAGCGCGAGCGCGACATCATCGTGGACCGATCCCAGCGCGCGGAGGCGATGGGGCTTCCGCGCGGCGAGATGGAGTCAGTGTTTCGCGTGCTGATGCGCGCGAGCCGCGACCATCAGGCGACGCTCCGTGCCGAGCTGCCTTACGAGACCGCGGCGCGCACCGTCGCGGTGATCGGCGGACACGGCGGGATGGGCGCGCTGATGGTACGTCTGTTCGGCGACCTCGGTCATCAGGTGCTCGTGGTGGATGTCGACACCGAGCTCACGGCTGCCGCGGCAGCGGAGGTAGCGGACGTCGTCCTGGTGAGCGTGCCGATCGACGCAACGGAGCCGGTGATCCGCGCGATCGGACCGCATCTCCGGGAGGACGCAGTCCTCATGGACGTCACGAGCATCAAGGCGGCACCCATTGCCGCGATGCTGGCGTCGACGCGAGCGAGCGTCGTCGGCACCCACCCGATGTTCGGGCCTAACGTGCACTCCCTGCAGGGTCAGCGCGTCGTGGTCTGTCGCGCTCGCGGGGACGAATGGGCCGACTGGGTCGCGCGCATGCTCCAGGCTCGCGGGCTTACGGTGCAGGAAACCACGCCAGCGCATCACGATCGGATGATGTCGGTCGTGCAGGTGCTGACGCACTTTCAGACGCAGGTCCTCGGGCTGACGCTCGCGCGACTCGGCACGCCGCTCGATGAGACGTTGCGGTTCACGTCGCCGGCGTACCTCATGGAGCTGTACGTGACCGCGCGACACTTCGCGCAATCGCCCGATCTCTACGGTCCGATCGAGATGCGCAACCCGGCGACGGCGCACGTGACGACTGCGTTCGCCGCTGCCGCCGCGGAGGTGGCCACGATCATCGGCAGCGGCGACCGTGAGCGGTTTCGCGGCCTGTTCGATGAGGTGCGCGAGTTCTTCGGGCCGTTCACGCACGAGGCGCTGGAGCAGTCGAGCTTCCTGATCGACCGTCTCGTGGAGCGGCTTTAGTACCTAACGTGGTTGGCTGCCGGCGTTTCGAAAAACGAAAGACCTAACGTCGATAGAGGCCGGCCGCGTTGCCTCCCAGAATTGCTGCCGTGTCAGCGTCCGACAACCCGAGATGCCGGAGACTCATGAGCATCGACGGAATGCTCCCGATCTGGTGCGGATAGTCGCTGCCGGCCAGGATCCGATCCGCGCCGGCAAACGCGACGGCGAGGCGGAGCGCGTTCGGATCGAAGTTCACCGTGTCGTAGTACCAGCGCCTCAGGTAATCGCTCGGCGGACGATCGATGTTGCGACGACAGTCCTTGAACGCGTGAAAGCCGCGATCGAACCGTTCGGCCATGTACGGCACCGCGCCGCCGAGGTGTGAGAGCACCCACTTGATGTTCGGGAACCGCTCACCGACGCCGCTGAACACGAGGTGCGCCGCGGCCAGCGTCGTGTCCATCAGAAACCCCACGAGCGGCATCAGCCAATACTGCGTCATTGCCTCCACGCCCACGGGACTCGTGGGATGGATGTGCAGCACCGCGCCGTACGCGTCGGCCGCTTCGTAGAGCGGCCAGAACCGCTCGTCGGCGAGCGCCACGCCGTTCACGTTGCTGAAGAGCATCGCGCCGGGCAGATGGAGCTCCTCGACGGCTCGACGAAACTCGGTGAGCGATGCCGCCGGGTCGTTGAGCGGCAGTGTCGCCAGCGCCGTGAATCTCGGGCCCCGCTCGGCGATGATGGCCGCGAACGCATCGTTCACGAGCTTCGCGAGCGTCACCGCGTACGCCGGCTGCTCGACGTGCGTCCCGGGTGTCGTCAGGCTGATGACCTGTGTGTCCACCCCCGCGTCCTCGAGCACCTTGTGCCGATACGCAATGTCACGATGACCGGCGACGGCGACGTTGTAGTCGCCGGGATAATGGATGTGCGGATTACCCGCCGAGTCGACCGTGACCCGCACGACACTCTTGCCCGAGCGAAGTGCGTCGAGGTATTCGGGCGGATAGAAGTGGTTGTGAACGTCAATGATCGGCATGGGTGACGGTGCGGGAGTCGAGGCGTGTGGTGCGCAGGTAGTACATCGGTAGACCGGCGAGGACGATCAGGAGTCCGGTCGCACTCTCGATTGGATCGGAGACCAGCTGGTTGAATACGATCACCGCCGCGCAGACGATGAACACGAGCGGCAGCACGGGGTAGCCCCACGCGCGATACGCCGGCGCATAGCCAGCGCGCCGACGGAGGACGAACACGCCGGCAGTCATCAGCCCGAAGAAGATCCACTCGGTGTACACCACGCGCGTGAACAGCGCGCGGTACGTGCCGGTCGCCACGAGGATCGATGCCCACACGGCCTGCAGCGCGATCGCGTGATGCGGCGTGCCATAGCGTGGGTGGATCGCACCGATCCACCGGAACAGGAGGCCGTCGTGCGCGGCCGCGAGATACACGCGCGGCCCGGTGAGGATGATCCCCGTCATCGCGCCGAGCGTGGAGAACACGACCAGCGCCGACATCGCCGCGGCGCCACCGCTGCCCATAACGCGGTCGGCGAAATCGGCAGCGACCCGGTTCGATGACGCGACGGCTGCGGGGGACAACACGGCGAGATAGGCCGCGTTGACCGCGATGTACGACGCGGTGACCGCCAGCGTGCCAATCAGCAGCGCGCGCGGGATGGTGCGACGTGCGTCGACCGTTTCGTCGCCGGTGTAGGTCACCATGTGCCAGCCACCAAAGGCGAACAGACCCGCGACGGTGGCGGTCACGAACGCCCGCAGCGATGGAACAAGTGATGGCGCTGGCGCCGAGGCCGGTGGCGAGCTCGCGCGGGCCGCTGCGAATCCGGCAGCCACGATGAGTACGACCGCCGCCACCTTGATGATCGTGAAGGTCGTCTGCACTGCTGTCCCGTACCTAACGCCGACGTAGTTGACGGCCGAAAGCACGAGGATGGCGGCGATCCCAACGACGCGTACGCCGATGTCGCCAAGCGGGACGAAGAAACCGACGTAGCGCGCACACACCGTGGCGATCGCCGCGATGATCCCGGTGTGCATGCTCCAGAACATCGCCCAGCACCAGAGGAACGCGACGGCGGGCGAGTAGCTCTCTCGCAGGAAGACGTAGACACCGCCGGTTCCCGTAAACGCCGACGCGAGCTCCGCCGTGACGAGGACACCAATGAGAGTCAATACGCCCGCCGCCGCCCAGACGAGCAGCATGCCGGAAACCGATGGCACCGCGCCGGAGACGAGCGATGGCTGGACGAAGATCGAGGCGCCGATGATCGTCCCGACGACCATCGCGGTCGCCCGCGTTAGGCCGATCGCCTGTCGGAGACCGTTGGGCGGAGTCGAGGGAGTCAGATCGTGGCTGTTCGGGCGCCGAAGATCAGCGCGAGGTCTGAATGACGTCCCAGTACGACTGGATGCGCCCCTCGGTGAACGCCTGCACCTGCTCGGCGATCGACGCGAGCATGGTGCGCGATCTCGGCCCGGGCGTTCCCGTCTGACTCGGCATCGTCGTGAAGTTGAACACCGCGCGAATGAACGTGCTCGACGTGTCGACCGGGAGTGTCGCGACGTTGCCGAAGAACTTCTTCCAGTCGTCGCTCTGGAAGAGGTACTGCTCCACGTTCGAGGTGTAGAACGCCGTGACCGTTGCCCCGTGTTCTCTCACGTACTGGCCGACCGTGCGAATGGCCTTGTCGCCGGCGAAGTCACCCACGAGCGGGACGATCAGGTTGTTCCGCTCGAGCTCGCGAAGCGCGCGGTAGTTGTCTTCGTTCGCGAGGTAGCTGCGCTGGTTCCCCGCCCCGTCGCTTTCCATCATGAGCTCGGCATACGTCGGCATGCGGCGACCGTAGAACATCATTCCCGTTCCGCGGCCGGGCATGGTAAACGAGTAGGTCAGGTCCGGCCCTGCGGTAAAGAACGCGGCGTACACGTATTCGATCGTCCGCAGATCGTCGTTCGTGAGCGCGAACTTGTGGCGGGCGATGAGGTGCTCTTTCACCGCGGCAAGGTTGCGTGTGTACAGCGCGCTGTCCGCCGGAACGTTGGCGTACGCCTGAAACAGCGCGGCCGGCCCGGCGTTCGCGTCGAGCCCGCCGGGACGCGGCCGGGAAAAGAGCCGCGACAAGAATTCCGCACGGTCCGACGAGAGCTCGATCAGCGCCTTGTACAGCAGGTGATGCAGCATGTTCTGTCGCCGGATGTCGACGATGAACGCGATCTTCGGCTGCATCGCGACGATGTACGTGAAGTTCTGGTCAGGGCCGACCCCGAGATAAACACCGCCCAACTTCGTCGTCTTGGCGAGCTCCGGCAGGACCCACTGAAACGTGATCTCGTTCGAGACGAAGTTGTCCGACCGAAAGAATCCGCCAGGCTCCGAGTAGTCCGAGACCATCCGCCAAAACACGTCGTCGCCGATGCGGTCCGGTATGGTCGGCGCCTCGACGCGTGAGCCGAGCGAGAGCGACACGCCGCCGAACATGGCGATGATGGCGAGACTGGCAGCCACCTGGCTGCGACGGCGAGACAGGAGCATCGGTCTACTACCTCCGAGGCGCGAAGCGCTGCGGGCGGACGGCATACTATGCATCGCGGGCAGAATAGCCGCGAGGCCCGGATTGCTGTCACCGGCCGTATCTCGACCGGAAGAACCCTGCCACGACGCACCGCCGGTTCGGTGAAGAGCGACGTTAGGCCCGGCATCGCTCCCGACCACATACGCGAATCGTTCGACTCGTCGGCCTTCCACCGCTCGGACGGCGCCACTCACCGCAACCCACTCGACCGCGTTTGGCCCCACCGGTAGCCTGGGCCGATCCGTCACGGCGTGTGACGAACCGGTGAGGACTGGTCCCAAACGCCTTGACGGAGCGATGTGACGAGGTACGATGTCTCCCCCATTCCGCGGTGATACCCGCCGCGGATGCTCTGGCAGTCCGGCTTCTCCTCAAAAACTGATGGAGGTAGTTATGCGACTGGGTGTTCTCCCCGGTCCGTCCCGTATTGCGGCGTTCGCGCTCGCGATCGGGGCGGCCACTGTTCCCATCGGTCTGTTCGCGCAGGGTGGCGCTGCCGCAAGCGGTATCGTCACCGGGGTCGTTACGGACCGGCTGACGCGACTGCCGCTTCAGGATGCACGAATCGCCATACCCGGCACGACGCTCGGTGCGCTCACCAACGCTCGAGGAGAGTATCGCGTTCCGAACGTTCCGGTGGGACGCGTGATCGTTGGCGTCTATCGTCTGGGCTATGCGGCCGTGGCGGACACGGTCCAGATGACCGCCGGGCAGACGGTGACAAAGGATTTCCGGATGAACCCATCGGTCACGACGCTCAGCGACGTCGTGGTCACGGGAACTGTCGGAAACCAGGAGCGGCGCGCGCAGGCAGCGACCGTCTCGTCGCTGTCAGCAGCCGAGATCAAGAAAGACGCGCCTATCAGCAACGTGAACGAGCTGCTGCAGTCGCGTCTTCCGGGCGTCGCGGTGAGCGCCGCCTCGGGAACCGCCGGGACATCACGAACGATCCGCATTCGCGGCGCGTCGTCGATTTCGCTTTCCAATCAGCCGCTCGTTTTCATCGACGGCGTCCGATACGCTGACGGCGTTACCGACCTCGGCACCAATGGTCAGCGCACTGACCGCCTCAACGATCTCAATCCGGATGACATCGAGTCCGTGGAGATCGTGAAAGGTCCGGCGGCGGCAACGCTGTACGGCGCCGATGCGTCCACGGGTGTCATCCAGATCATCACGAAAAAGGGTCGGACCGGGGCCAACTCGTTCCAGCAATCGATCCGGACCGAATACGGAAACGTCAACCGCAACTTCACGCCGCCTGACAACTACGGGCTCTGCACGCAGGCGCTCGTGGCGGACAACAGCACCAACCCACTCTGCAAGGGCCAGGAGGTCGGCACCCTGGTGCACGACAACCCGCTGCTCCGCACGGGTGCATTCCGAACGGGTTCCGACCTCGCACTCGGCTGGACCGGACGGGGCGGCGGCCAGAACTACGGCTACTTCCTCAGCGGCGGGACCGATCGCAACATCGGCGTCCTTCCCAACAACGAGTTCCAGCGGCTGGCCGGGCGCGTGAACTTCAACTGGATCCCGAACGCGAAGCTCACGCTGGAGAGCGGCGCGTCGATGATCCAGTCGACGTCACAGTTGCCCGACAACGACAACAACATTTACGGCTTCCTCGGTGGCGCGCTGCTCGGCTCGCCCCTAACGCGTCGTGATGACGGCGTGCCGAGTAACAACGGGTGGTTCGGCTTCAACCGCTCGGTCGACGCGATTTCGGCGATCCAGAACGAGCTCGTGACTCGCCGGAGTCTCCTCAACGTGACGGGCACGTACCTGCCGTGGACGTGGTTCAAGAACCGGGTCACGGTGGGCGCGGACGTCGTGGGCGACGAGGCAACGCGTTTCTTCCCGAAGAACAATGGTGGGAACTATGCCGGTCTCTTGAACACCGGGAACAACGTGCAGACGCGCCGCAACATCCAGCGCTATACCTTCGACTACCTCGCCGACATGACGCGGACGATGGGCGAGGCGTGGCAGCTCAATTTGTCGTTAGGCGCGCAGGTCATCGCGACGCGGCAGGACAGCATCGCCGCCACCGGCCAGGGCTTCACGTCGAACTCGTCGAACGTCATCGGCTCGGCGTCCACCACGAGCGCCGCGGGCGGCAGGACGGACACCCGGCAGATCGGATACCTCGGCCAGCTCCAGGCCGGCTACAGGGACAAGCTCTTCGTGCAGGTGGGCGCGCGACTCGACGACTTCTCGGCGTTCGGCGCGGCCACCGATCCGATTCTGCTGCCGAAAGTCGGCGTATCGTGGGTCGTGTCGGACTACGGGTTCTTCCAGCCACTGTCCGGCGTCGTGAGCTCGCTGCGATTGCGCGCCGCGGTTGGAACGACTGGCCGCGCGCCAACCGCCGGTGCTGCGCTCACGACCCTGAGCTCCGCGCCGTCCGCGCTCGTCAGCGGCACGACGACGACGGTGGAATCCGGAGCGATCCCGCTCAATCCCGGCAACTCGGACCTCAAGCCCGAGAAGGGCACGGAGATCGAAGCAGGCTTCGACGCGTCGTTCTTCCGGGACCGCATGAACCTGGAGGTCACCTACTTCGACAAGACCTCCAAGAACCTGCTGCTGCAGCGGCCGCTCCCACCGTCGCTCGGCTTCCAGCAGAACCCGTTCGTGAACATCGGCGAGATGTACAATCGCGGCTTCGAGGTCTCGATCGGTGGAGCGCCGGTCAGGTTCTCCTGGTTCGATTGGGATTCGCGTCTCGCGTTCAATACCCTGGACAACAAGGTCGTCGATCTGGGTGGAGTCGCGCCGTTCGGAACGCTGAACCGCGTGACGCAGGGCTTCCCGCTCCAGTCGTTCGTGTCGCGCCGGATCCGCAACATCAACGATGAGACGGGCGTCGTGACGGTGGCCGACACGTTCGAGGTCATGGGCAACACGCTCCCGACCTTCGAGGGCTCGTGGTCGAACACGTTCACGTTCTTCAGGAACTTGCGAGTGACCGCGCTGGTCGACACGAAACAGGACTTCCTGCTCTACAACAACAGCGATTTCTTCCGCGAGACGCAGGTCGTTCGCAGCGACAATCGCCTGGACCCGAACAAGCTCTCGAGACACGAACGGCTCCGTCGCTACGGAAATCCGACCGCTGGGCAGCCGGCGTTCCTGTCCGAGAATGGCTCGGCGGCGACGGTCGACGTCGTGCGCGACGCCTACCTCCAACCCGGGGACTTCGTGCGCTTCCGTGAGCTCGGCGTGAACTACAACGTGCCCACGAAGTTCCTGTCGCGTCTACGCCGCGTGTCGTCGGCGAACGTCGGCATCGCGTTCCAGAACATCGGGCTGTGGACCGACTACGAAGGGTTCGATCCGGAAGTGATCTCGAACACGAGCAACCAGTTCGACCGACAGGACTTCTTCACGCTGCCGAATCCGCGTCGCGCGCTGCTCCGACTCAATCTCACCTTCTGATCTCGAGGACCTATGACGACGACGCTTGCACGCGCCACCCGGCGCACGCTGGCAGTGGCCGCGGTCCTCGCGGGCACCACTGCATGCTCGGACTTCCTGAACGTCGACAACCCTAACGTCATCGACATCAACGCGATCGATCCGGTTCAGGACGCGGCGGCGCTGGCCAACTCGGCGCAGCAGAACTTCGCCACCGCGTACGGCTGGTTGATCATGTACTCGTCGTGGTTCACCGGCGAGACACAGGTGTCGGAGACGTTTCCGACCCGCAACGAGTTTGGCCGACGCGACGTGGCCGAATCGAACGGGTCGCTCAACACGGACGTCTGGACGCCGCTGTCTCTCGCGGCGAAGTCGACGAAGATCGTGCTCGACCTCGACCTCCCGACGCCGGAATCGAACCTCAATCGCGGACGGTCGTTCGTGTGGCGAGGCTACGCGTTCCTGTTCATGGCGACGGACTTCTGCACGGGAACGGTGGACTCGGGACCCGAGCTGAGCCCCGAGAACATGCTGGACTCGGCGGTCGCGAACTTCACGAGCGCGATGACCATCCTCACGGCGAACGGCACCCCGGACGCCGTGGCCCTCGGTAACGCGGCGCTGGTCGGCCGCGCCCGCGCTCATCTGCAGGCGGGACGGAAAACCGAGGCCGCGGCGGATGCTGCGGCCGTTCCGGACGGCTTCATCTTCAACATGCCGTACGTCGACGACCTCGCGAACCGCACGCGCCTGAGCAATCGGTTGTGGCAGTTCACGCTGGACCGCGGGTCGATGAGTGTGTCGGCAGACTTCCGCGTGGATCCTCGCGTGCTGTTCAAGGCACCGGGGGAGCACAACCTAACGCCGCAGGATGCATCCAGCGGTCCGTTCTACATCCAGTTCAAGTACCCGGCGTACGCGACGCCCATCCGGCTCGCCTCGAAGCTCGAGGCGGACTACATCGCGGCGGAAGCGGGAACGAGTGCCGACCAGCTCACGCTGATCGCCGCACGGCGAACCGCGGCGGGACTTCCTCCGTACGCGGGAGCCACTGATGATGCGAGCGTGCTGACGGAGCTCATGGACCAGAAGGGCTTCGACTTCTGGCTCGAGGGGCGGCGTCTTGGCGACTTCCGGCGGAATCCCAACAACGTCAACTTCATGCCGGTACCTGGCGACCCGTACTTCAAGCCGGGCTTCCCGCCAATCGGCAGCAAGACCTGCTATCCCCTCCCGCTCGCCGAGAGGGACAACAATCCGAACTTCTGATCGGGCTACGAGGGCCTAACGAGAGCAGGAATGCAAAGCGGGGCTGGGTCAACTGAGACCCGGCCCCGCTTTTCTGTTCCGACGAGCCGCCGTCAGCCGCGGTCGGGGGCGGCCGTCCGGCCTGAGCCCGTCGGAAGAGGAGGGCTCGTTAGCCCCGGCGCGCCGCGGCGCGGCGGCGGCGGCGAGCGGCGGCTGCCTTCAACTGGCGGGCCTCGCTCGGCTTGGTGTAGTGGCGCTTGCGGCGCAGGTCGGCGAGGATCCCGGCCTTCTGCACCTTTTTCTTGAAGCTCTTGAGCGCCCAGTCGAGGCGATCGTCATCGCTGAGCTGGATCTCGATCAAAGTGCCTTCCTCCTTGTGTTGAAGTGGCTCCTGAGTGCTGGTGAAGACGCTCGTGATGCGTCTGCCGTAAAACGACATAGCCGGGCCGAGTGCTCGGCCCGGCTATGTCTGAACCCGTGGTTTCGGACGGCTTTAGCGGCCGACCTTCTTCACGTTCTCGGCGGCAGGACCCTTGGCGCCCTGCACGACGTCGAACTCAACACGCTCGCCTTCGGCCAGCGTCTTG
>Ga0070670_100005946_pt1 | contig 10319 bp, 8 predicted proteins | sample KBSS63metaG_FD_64665 | JGI IMG/M metagenome (GOLD analysis project Ga0070670, IMG submission 64665) | Switchgrass rhizosphere microbial communities from Kellogg Biological Station, Michigan, USA - KBS S6-3 metaG | ecosystem: Host-associated > Plants > Roots > Rhizosphere > Soil ... | reverse complement strand
ACTGAGCATCGGGGTGAAATCGACGATCATCAGTCGGTCCGCAACAAGTCCCGGCCATTGCCCGTTTCCGCTCCGGATTGCGACGTCGACCGCTTCGCGGGTGAAGGCGATGACGTCGTCCGATGTCTTCAGCCGAACCGCGATATTCGGATGGAGCATCTGGAACGAACCGAGATTGCGCGCCAGCCATTGCTGCGCGAAGGTGGCCGTCGAGTGGATGATCAGGGTCTCCTCGGTCGCCTCCCGGACGGAAGCCATAGCCTCCTGCAGGATCCCGAAAGCCTCAGCGACCTTCGGCAGCAGCCGTTGCCCGGTTTCGGTTAGGCTGATCTGCCGCGGCCGCCGCAGGAACAGCGGCTCACCAATATTCTCCTCGAGCAGCTTGATCTGGTAGCTGACGGCCGTCTGCGTCATGCCGATTTCCTCGCCGGCCCGGGTGAAGCTGCCCAGCCGGGCCACCGCTTCGAACACGCGCAGGGCGTTGAGCGGAAACTGCCGCGATAGTCCCATGGATCAAATCTCTTTATGCATGCAGACGGTTGTTCGATTGGAATTGCAGCATTTCCGGTCGCACACTGCAATCCTCAGGATCAATAAATCAGAGGAAAGCCGATGGCACGCAGTATCGCCGAAACGTCGTCACCGGCGGAGCAGGGCAGCCGTCTCTTCGCCCGTCTACTCGCGATCATCACGCGAAAGTCGCTTCCTATGGGAAAGCTCGATCTCGAAGCCATGCCCGACCGGGTCAAGCGCGACCTCGGGTTTCTCGACGGTCGCGATCCGCGTCATGTCGATGAGCGGACGCGATAGGCGGCAAGTGTTGTCAGGATCTCGGCGGCGGTCATGGCGGCGATCACCTCGGGGCGCTTGTCCTTGACGGTGGAGCCGCCGACGGGCAGCGTCAGGCGCTCCATCATGGATGGCGCACCGCCCTCGCGGGCCAGCCAATGGGCAAAGGTGGCGCGCTTGGTGGCTGAGCCGATCATGCCGACATAGGCTAGGTCGCTTCGTGCCAGCGCCTCCCGGGCGATCAGGAAATCGAGGGCGTGGTCGTGGGTGAGGATCAGCACGACGCTGCCGGACGGAAGGTCCGCGATCAGCGCTTCCGGCATGGCAACCAGCCGCCTCTCGATGCCATCGGGCAGTACGTCGAGTTCCGCCTGCCGGGTTTCCACGACGAGCGTCGTCACCGGCAGCGGTTTCAGGGCTACCGCCAGTGCGCGTCCGACATGGCCGGCACCGAACAACGTCACCTGCGGAAAGGCCTGCGCCTCGCCCTCCAGCCGCCGGCGGAGATCGGCGATGATCTCCGCGCTCGCCACGCGGCAGCTGAGCTGCGTCCGTCCGCCGCAGCACTGGCCGATCTCGGGGCCAAGCGGAATATCCATGACCGCGAGGCCGCCACCCTCCAGCATCGCCCGGGCATTGGCGATCGCCATAAACTCAAACTGCCCACCCCCGATCGTGCCCCAGATATCGTCTGCAGAAACGAGCATAAAGGTCCCGGCCTCACGCGGCGTCGACCCTTGCGTGCCGATGATCTCGACGAGGACGGACGCCGGGTTTTGCGCGAGGAAGACGGCGAGGGACGATGTCATGGGGCGTCCCTCAGAGTGGTGACTTGCCGAGCGCAGTCAATACTCACCACCCTCATTCCTGTGCTTGTCACAGGACTCCATTGCGCCCAAGTCCTTGGGCGCGGGAGGCTTGCTGGCCCCCCGGGAGTCTTCTCACGGCGCAAACGCGCCCTGGCTGGATTCCTGTTACGGGCACAGGAATGAGGGCGAGGATGTGATGGGTGTCGGTCGTTCGGCATCGCCTGCCCGTCCTCACATGCCCTTCAGTCGCTCGACCGCCATCAGCACCCGCTCGGGCGTGGCCGGGGCGTCGAGCTTGGGGCAGAGGCGGTAGTCAGCGACGCTGGCGACGGCCATCGACAGAGCCTCGAGCACCGAGATGCCGAGCATGAAGGGCGGCTCGCCGACCGCTTTGGAGCGGCCGATGGTCGGCTCGGCATTCTCCGACCATTCCGCCAGCCGCACGTTGAAGATCTTCGGACGATCGGAGGCAAGCGGTATCTTGTAGGTGGAGGGCGCGTGGGTGCGCAGCCGGCCCTTGGCGTCCCACCAAAGTTCCTCGGTGGTCAGCCAGCCCATCCCCTGTACGAAGGCGCCCTCGATCTGGCCGATGTCGATCGCCGGGTTCAGCGAGCGGCCGACATCGTGCAGGATGTCCGTGCGGTCGATCAGGTACTCGCCGGTCAGCGTGTCGATCGACACTTCGGAGCAGGAGGCGCCATAGGAGAAGTAGTAGAAGGGCGTGCCGCGCCCCGCCTTGCGGTCCCAGTGGATCTTCGGGGTCTTGTAGAAGCCGGCCGCAGAGAGCTGGACGCGGGCGAAATAGGCCTGGTTGATAAGGTCGGGGAAGGGGATCTCGATGTCGCCGACGCGGACCCGATTGGGAAGGAAGATGACCTCAGCCGGCTCGACGTCCCATTTGGCGGCGGCAAAGGCCACCAGCCGCTCTTTGATCTGCCGGGCCGCATCGAAGGCTGCCATGCCGTTGAGGTCGGAGCCGGATGAGGCGGCGGTGGCTGAGGTGTTCGGGACCTTCGCCGTCGTCGTCGCGGTGATCTTCACGCGCTCGATGTCAACCTGGAAAGCGTCGGCCAATACTTGGGCGACCTTGGTGTAGAGGCCTTGGCCCATTTCAGTGCCGCCGTGGTTCAAGTGGATCGAGCCGTCCTGATAGACGTGCACGAGGGCGCCGGCCTGGTTGAAGGCGGTCATGGTGAAGGAGATGCCGAACTTCACCGGATTGAGCGCTATACCCTTGCGAATGTAGCGGCTGTTGCGGTTGAATTCGATGATCGCCTGGCGGCGGGCCTGGTAGTCGGCAGAGGCTTCGAGCTCGTCGACGATGCGGCCGATGATATTGTCCTCGACCTCCTGGTGATAGGGCGTCAGGGTCCTGCCGGAACCCGGCTGGCCGTAGAAGTTCAACTTGCGGATCTCCAGCGGGTCCTTGCCGAGCGCGTAGCCGATCTCCTCGACGATCCGCTCGGCGCCGACCATGCCCTGTGGCCCTCCGAAGCCGCGAAAGGCGGTGTTCGAGACGGTGTGGGTCTTCAGTGGCTTGGAGACCAGGTGGACGTGCGGATAGAAGTAGCTGGAATCGGCGTGAAACAGCGCACGGTCTGTGACCGGGCCGGACAGGTCGGAGGAAAAGCCGCAGCGCGCCGCATAGGTGGCATCCAGCGCATGGATGCGACCGTCTTCATCGAAGCCAACCTCGTAGTCCACCAGGAAATCGTGCCGCTTGCCTGTCGCGATCATGTCCTCGTCGCGGTCGGGGCGGAACTTGACGGCGCGGTTGAGCTTCTTCGCGGCGATGGCGGCGAGCGCTGCAAACTGGTTGCCCTGCGTCTCCTTGCCACCAAAACCGCCGCCCATGCGGCGGACGTTGACGGTGACGGCGTTGGACGGGATGTTGAGGACATGGCCGACGATATGCTGGATTTCGGTCGGATGCTGGGTCGAAGACCAGACGGTCACCTCGTCGTCCTCGCCGGGGATCGCCATGGCGATATGGCTTTCGAGATAGAAATGCTCCTGGCCGCCAATGCGCATCTGCCCCTTCAGCCGTCGCGGGGCCTTGGCCATCTCGCTCTCGGGCTCGCCGCGCTTGAGGGTCATCGGGTCGTAGACTACAGCGCCGCCATTGGCGAGGGCTCCGTCGATGTCGCTCCAGTGCGGCAGGTCTCGATACTCGACCTTGGCAAGGCGAGCGGCGCGGCGGGCAATGTCGCGCGTCGTGGCGATCACGGCAAAGATCGGATGGCCGTGGAACTCGACCTTTGTCTCCGCCAGCAGCGGCTCGTCGTGCATGCCGTTGGAGCTGACATCGTTGACGCCGGGCACATCGGCGCCGGTCATGACCCAGATCACGCCGGGATAAGCGGCAACGTCGGAGAGATCGATACCGGCTATGTCGGCATGGGCGCGATCGGACAGGCCGAGCGCCCCGTGCAGCAGGTTGGCGGGCTCGGGAATGTCGTCGATGTAGTCGGCGGTACCCGTCACGTGCTTATGGGCGGAATCGTGCTTCAACGAGGCGTGCATGGCGCCGCTGATGATCTTGCGCTGCTCGAAGGTGGACTTGTCCATCACGCCATCTCCTCGAAGCGCCTGAGTTCCTGGGGTGTGCCCGTGGTTTCAAGATAGAATCGCAGGAGCAGGTTCTTGGCGGCCAGTTGCCGGTATTCGGCTGTGGCGCGCCAGTCGGTCAGCGGCTGGAAGTCTGCGTCGAAGGCAGCGCGGGCCGCCTCCACCGTGGCCTCCGTCCAGGGCTTGCCGATCAGCTCCGCCTCGACGCTGCGGGCACGTTTGGGCGTGCCGGCCATGCCGCCGAAGGCTATGCGGATGTCGTGGACATCGTTGTTGCCGTCGAGCGTCAGGTAGAAGGCGCCGAGGACGGCCGTTATGTCTTCGTCCCGCCGCTTGGTCACTTTGTAGACTGCAAAATCCGCCTCGTCGGCGGGGTAGGGCACAAAGATGCTTTCGACGAATTCGTCGCGATTGCGGTCCTGCTTGCCGTAGCTGATGAAGAAGTCTTCCAGCCGCAGCTGGCGCGTGCCGGAGGCCGAACGGAGCTTGACGATGGCACCGAGCGCGATCAGCGGCGGTGGGCTGTCGCCGATTGGCGAACCATTGGCGATATTGCCGCCGATCGTGCCCATGTTGCGGACCTGGTCGCCGCCGATGCGGTCGATCAGCCGGCCAAGCGTGGGTACGCGTGCTGCAATCGTCTCGAAGGCGCGCGTGTAGGTGACGCCGGCGCCGATGGTGAAGCCGCCGTCGCCAGATGTAATCGACTGCATTTCGGTGAGGTGACCGATGAAAACGACCGGGTTCAGGGTTCGCATCTGCTTGGTGACCCAGAGGCCGACATCCGTCGAGCCGGCGACGACGGTCGCGGTCGGCTCGTCGGCGAGGATGCGGGCGAGTTCGTCCAGAGAGCCGGGCACGATCACGCGCTCCTCGCCGGAGGACACGACAATGGTCTCATTGCTCTGCAGCGCCCAAAGGCGGGCCATGATGTCCGCGCGGGTCTTTTCCAGCGGGTCGAACAGCGTGCTCGGGCGGGTCAGGCTGACCTGCTCGGCCGCCTTGACGATCGGCTCGTAGCCGGTGCAGCGACAGAGATTGCCCTGCAGCGCCTTTTCGATCGCAGCACGGCTGGGCTTCTCGTTTGCAAGCCACAGGCCATAAAGCGACATGACAAAGCCGGGCGTGCAGAAGCCGCACTGCGAGCCATGACAATCGACCATGGCCTGTTGGACCGGATGCAGCGCACCATCCCTTTCGGCGAGATGCTCGATCGTCACGACATGGGTGGCCTGCAACGATCCGACGAGGCGGATGCAGGCATTGACCGATTCGTAGTGCAGCCCACCGTCGATCAGCCGCCCGACCAGCACCGTGCAGGCGCCGCAGTCGCCTTCCGCGCACCCTTCCTTGGTGCCTGTCAGATGCCTGCCGATCCGCAGGAAATCGAGCAGCGTTTCGGTCGGCCGCAAGCTCGACAGGGCGATGTCCTCGCCATTCAGGATGAACCGGATCGTGTCGTTCATGGGGCCCCTTGCCGTGTTGTCACAGTCTTTCAACCAAGCATGGTTAGGCCGCAGTCCATCCTCCGTCAATCGAGACGTGGGTTCCCGTGACCTGACGCGCCTCGTCGCTGGCCAGATAAAGGGTCAGGGCGGCGACTTCTTCGGCCTTGACGAACTCACGCGTCGGCTGCGCCTTGAGGAGAACGTCGGTCTTTACCTGCGCCTCGGTCATGCCGCGTGCCTTTGCCGTATCGGGAATTTGCCGCGCGACCAGCGGCGTCATGACGTAACCGGGACAGATGGCGTTGACGGTGACACCGAATTCCGCGAGCTCAAGAGCTCCGGTCTTCGTCAGCCCGAGAATGCCGTGCTTGGCCGCGACATAGGCGCTTTTGAAAGGCGACGCGACCAGCGCGTGGGCCGACGCAATGTTGACGATACGGCCGTAACTTTTCGCTTTCATGAGGGGGATGGCCGCCCGCATGGTGTGGAAGGCGCTGGAGAGATTGATGGCGATGATCCGGTCCCACTGGTCCAGCGGGAACGTCTCGATCGGCGCGACGTGCTGGATGCCGGCATTGTTCACCAATACGTCGATGCCGCCGAAACGGTCAGCGGCGGTCGAGATCAGGTCGGCAATCTCTTCCGGCCTGGTCATGTCGGCCGGATGATACAGCACCTTGCCGCCCGCAGCTTCGAGCGACGTCCGGATGACCTCGATTTCAGCGCTGTCGCCAAAGCCGTTGATGACGACGTTGTCGGCCCTGGCCGCGAAAGCCGTGGCGATCGCAAGGCCGATGCCGCTGGTGGAACCGGTGACGACGACTGTTCTGGTCATGCTCTGCCTTCCGTCCGCCTGCGCGTGGCTGCTGCTGATTTTTGACCGAGGTTAGCGCCAAAGACACAAGGCTGGCAATCGGCTGCGCGCCCTGCGAAATTTTAGTGCCTGCTTCCTGTTCAGACGCGCCGGCCTGTCCTATTGGTGGGACATAGGGAGAGGGACGGAGGACATATGAGCGGCTATATTCTGGCAATCGACCAGGGCACGACGTCGACGCGGGCGATCATCTTCGATAAAAAGATGAAGGTTGCCGGCATCGGTCAGATGGAATTTCCGCAGATCTACCCGCAGCCCGGCTGGGTCGAGCACGATCCCGAGGATATCTGGCAGAGCGTGCTTACCACCGTGCGCAAGGCCATCAGTGCTGCCGGCATCGAGGCTCGGCAGATCGCCGCGATCGGCATCACCAATCAGCGGGAGACCGTGGTCGTCTGGGAACGGGCGACCGGAAAACCGATCCAGAACGCTATTGTCTGGCAGGACCGCCGCGCGGCGACGGCTTGCGAAAAGCTGAAGCGGGAGGATCTGGAGACGCTGTTCACGCGGCGCACAGGTCTGCTGCTCGATCCCTATTTTTCCGGGACCAAGCTCTCCTGGATGCTCGGCAATGTCAAAGGTGCGCGTGCCCGCGCTGCCAAGGGCGAGTTGTGCTTCGGGACGATCGATACGTTCCTGATCTGGCGGCTGACGGGCGGCAAGAGCTTCGTCACCGACGCCACCAATGCCTCGCGCACGCTGATGTTCAATATAGCGGACAATCAATGGGACGATGAACTGCTCGAGATCCTGCGCGTGCCGAAGGCAATGTTGCCCGAGGTCAAGGATTGCGCAGCCGATTTCGGCGTGACCGATCCTGCCCTCTTCGGGGCTGCCATACCTATTCTCGGCGTTGCCGGCGATCAGCATGCGGCTGTCATTGGACAGGCCTGTTTCGAACCCGGAATGATGAAGTCCACTTATGGAACCGGTTGCTTTGCCCTGCTGAACACCGGCTCCGACATGGTCCGATCGAAAAACCGGCTGTTGACGACCATCGCCTACCGGCTCGACGGCAAGACCACCTATGCGCTCGAGGGTTCGATCTTCATAGCCGGTGCTGCCGTGCAATGGCTGCGGGACGGCATGGGGCTGATCAGCAGCGCGGCGGAATCGGGCAGACTGGCGCTGAAGGCCGATCCGGAGCAGGCGCTCTATCTGGTGCCGGCCTTTACCGGGCTCGGTGCTCCTCACTGGGATGCGCATGCGCGCGGCGCCATCTTCGGGCTGACGCGCAACACCGGTCCGGCGGAGTTTGCCCATGCCGCGCTCGAGGCGGTCTGCTACCAGACGCGGGACCTGCTCGATGCCATGCACAAGGACTGGAAAAGAGGTCCCGACGCGACGGTGCTCAGGGTCGACGGCGGCATGGTCGCATCCGACTGGACGATGCAGCGGTTGGCCGATCTGCTCGATGCGCCCGTGGACCGGCCGACCATCCTCGAGACGACGGCGCTCGGTGCCGCCTGGCTTGCCGGCAGCAGGGCCGGCGTTTGGCCGCAATGCGAGGACTTCGCCAGGGCATGGGCGATCGATCGGCAGTTCGTCCCGTCGATGGACGAGAAGACCCGGTCCGCCAAGCTGAAGGGCTGGAAGGATGCGGTGCGCCGGACGCTCAGCGCGCGATAGGCTGCGGACTGCTTGCCGCTTCGACCGCAATGGTCGGCTGCCACTATATTGAATCGATCGAAGGGTTTAGAGCGATCCGCGGGAGCCTTGATTCAACCGCTTCATTCAGCGCTTGAGCCAGGCGGAGAGGCCCTCTGCGGCGGCCCGGCCGCTGGCAAAGCAGGCGGTCAGAAGGTAGCCGCCCGTGGGCGCCTCCCAGTCGAGCATTTCACCGGCGACGAAGGTGCCAGGCATGGCTTTCAGCATGTAGGTCTCGTCGACGCTATCCCAGGTGATGCCGCCGGCCGAGGAAATCGCTTCGGCAATTGGCCGTGGCCGGAGCAGGGGGATCGGCAGGGCTTTGATCCAGTGCGACAGGCTATCGGCATTTCCGAGATCTCCGGCGGGGACAAGCTCGCGCAACAGGGCAGTCTTGAGGCCTTCGAGACCGGCCGCCTTGCGCAGCCGCGTCGAGAGGCTCGCCTTGGCATCCTGTCGCGCCAAATCCTTGGCGAGACGGTTGGCGCTGCGCCCGGGCGCAAGGTCGACCAGCAGGCTGGCCTTGCCCGTGGTTTCGAGACGGTCTCTCAGGGCGGCGGCATGGGCATAGACGAGGCTACCCTCGATGCCGTGTCTGCTGATGACGAATTCGCCCGGCACGGTGCCGGCATCCGATGTGGCAGTCACCGATTTCAGCGGTGCCCCTGCATAGCGCTCAGAGAAGATTTCGCCCCAGGCGACGTCGAAGCCGCAATTGGCGGGGCGAAACGGAGCAATCCCGAGACCCTTGCCGGATAGCGCCGCCGCCCAGTGGCCGTCCGAGCCGAGCCTTGGCCAACTGGCGCCGCCGAACGCCAGAAGCGTCGCGTCGCAGGCGATTTTGCGCTCACCCTCGGGCGTCTCGAACAGGTGGCCGCCATCGTCAAAGCCGATCCACCTATGGCGGGTGAGGACGGTGACACCGGCCGCCTGAAGCCGCTTCAGCCAGGCCCGCAGCAGCGGCGAGGCCTTCATGGCGCGGGGGAAGACGCGGCCCGAGGAGCCGACGAAGGTCTCGACGCCGAGGCCGGCAGCCCAGGCGCGGACATCTGCCGGGCCGAAACCATCCAGCGCCGGACGTAGCTGCGCGTTGGACGTGCCGTATCGATCCGCGAATTGCCGGTAGTCTTCGGCATGGGTGATGTTGAGGCCGGATTTTCCGGCCAGCAGGAATTTGCGCGCCACGGTCGGCATGCTGTCATAGACGGTGGTCGCGTGACCGGCCTGGCTCAGGACCTCTGCGGCCGCGAGCCCGGCCGGCCCGCCGCCGATGATGGCAATCTGCTTCCTTGTCATCGTCCCATCCGATTCGATCTCGGCCCCTTCTCGCCCGGGACGGGGAGAGGCGCAAGCGTGCGGCGGCGAAAGGCCGCCTGTTGGCGATCTGCGCGACTTGCCCTGCTGCCGATCTGCTGCATATATCTGGTCCAGCAAGGGGGAGGTGAGGATTATGAGCGAGCCGGACATCATTGGGCACGAGTTGTCGCTGACACGCATCATCGCCGCGTCGCCCGACAAGCTCTATCGTGCCTGGACCGAGCCGGAGCTGCTGAAGCAATGGTTCGCGCCATCGCCGTTCACCACGACCACGGCGCAGCTCGATGTGCGCCCGGGCGGCGCCAACCTGATCGTGATGCGCGGCCCGGACGGCGTCGAATATCCGAACCACGGCGTCTATCTCGAGATCATTCCGGGCCGAAAGCTGGTCTTTACCGACGCCTTCACCAGCGCCTGGATACCCTCCGCCAAACCTTTCATGACGGCTGTCATTACCTTCGATGCCATCGGTGAAGGCCAGACCCGCTATACGGCAAGGGCCTTGCACTGGAGCGCGGAAGACCGCGAGACGCACGAGGCCATGGGCTTCCACGAAGGTTGGGGACAGTGCGCCGATCAACTTGCCGCCCTGGCGTCGAGCCTGTGACGCGCCTTAGGTAAACTGCCGCCGCCGGTGAAATAGCCTTGACGCATGACCGACAAGGGGCGAAAGCCACGCCTAAACCTGTAAAAGCCGTGTGTCGGCACGAGAGCCGGAAGCCTTTTCTTCGATGATCATTTCCAACGACGACGAACTTTCCAAGATGAAGGACATCGGGCGCATCTGCGCCAATGCCTTGAAGGTGATGGCTGCGGCTCTCGAGCCCGGCATCACAACGCTGGAACTCGATGCCATCGGCCGCAAGG
>Ga0070670_100005943_pt1 | contig 10321 bp, 10 predicted proteins | sample KBSS63metaG_FD_64665 | JGI IMG/M metagenome (GOLD analysis project Ga0070670, IMG submission 64665) | Switchgrass rhizosphere microbial communities from Kellogg Biological Station, Michigan, USA - KBS S6-3 metaG | ecosystem: Host-associated > Plants > Roots > Rhizosphere > Soil ... | reverse complement strand
GGTCCGCTGATCGCGGCCATCGCGTCCTCGACGTCGAGATCGTCGCCGCGCGCCAGTCCCGCCAGCGCTTTCTCGAGCGCCGGGCGATCCACGTGCTGCGGAGCGCGATTCAAATATGTGTCCCAGGGACGGGAGGCGACGTGCGCGGCCCAGCGTGCGCGCAGATCCGTGTACGCTTCCGCCACCTGATCGCCCACACGCTGGCGCAGCCCCGCGTGCACGTCGTCGAGCTGAAGGTTCGTGCGCGGCACCTGATTTTCGTACGCGAGACGCAGCGTCTGCGAGAACGCGATATCGACACTCTTCCAGTGCGAATACGCCGTCTCGACAGCGCGGCAGGTCTCGTCGATGCGCAGGGTGGATCCGGCTTCGCCGGCCGCTTCGGCCGACACCAGCACGCCGTGCACCTCGCGCGCAAAGCGTTCCGCGGCCTGCGCGGTCGCGGCGATGTCGCAGCCTTCGCCGCGCGAGAGCTCGAGCGAGAGCACCAGCTCGGAAGCCAGGTCGTGGATTCGATCTGTGGTGGCCGGCAAGAAACTGGCCATGCGCAACGGTCCTTCGTGCGCCAAAACGTGGCAGCCATCGGCGTGATGGCGTGTCCGGGCGCTTCAAAAGACTGTTTCGCAAGGCGCGTGCCTTGCCGGGTTACTTGATTCCGTGCTTGCGCTTGTAGTCGAGCCAGTTGGCTTTGAGGTTGATGAAGGCGTCGAAGTCGGGCTGGATGAGGAAGGGATTGGTTTTCTTTTCGTGTCCGATGGTCGATGTCGGCGCGACACCGTAGTTGTGTCCCGGCCAGACCTTGGTGCTGTCGGGCAGCTGCATGAGCTTCTGGAGGCTGTCCCATTCTTTCTTGGCGCCGGGGCCCAGATCCGTGCCGCCCACTTTGCCCACGAACAACACGTCGCCGGTGATGACGTTGTCTTCGCACACACAGCAGATGTGATCGTCGGTGTGCCCCGGCGTGTAGAGAAACTTGAGGGAAAGATCACCGAGCGGCAGCGTGTCGCCCTCGTCGATTTTCAGATCGGTATCGAGATAGATCGACGAATGCGCCACGATCTTTCCGTGAAATGCTTCCTTCGCCGGCTGCATACCCCAGCAGTGGTCGTTGTGTCCGTGCGTGATGATGATGTACTCCACCTTCACGCGCTCCTGGATGATGAGCTCGGCATAGAGTGCGAGGTCCGGCGGCGGGTCGAACAGCGCCGCCACGCCTCCGATCTTGTCCGCGATCAGGTACGCGAAGTTGCGGTCACCGCCGGCGTCGATCTGGTGAAAGATCATGAACGACCTTTCTTCACGGCGCTTACAAGCACCACGCCGTACAACGGTCGCAGAAACGGGAAGATGCGTTCGAGGCGGTCGTCCAGCTTGCGCAGCGGTCGCTGCGTGTTCTCGCCGAAGACGCGGTAGAACCGTTCCAGGAAGAGTGAATAGTTGAACTGAACGTAGCTGAAGCCGAATTGGTCGATGCGCTCGAGCTCGGGGTTGAAGAGCTGGCGCTCGTCCGGCGTCGCGATGCACTCGACCGGAAACACCTTGCGCAGCTTGCGCACGATGATGGAATTCGCCACCGGCTCGATGGCGTAGTACTTGCCGCCCGGCTTCGTGATGCGATTGATCTCGCGATACACATCGTCGAGCATCATGTGCAGGTGGTGCAGAATCGCGAAGCAGATCACGATGTCAAACTGCTCATCGGCGTAGGACGTCTGGCCGGCCGCAAACACATCGAAGTGAGCACGATTCGAAAGCCCCATCAACTCCGCACGGCGCTTCGCCTTCTCAATCGAAACCGGCGAGAGATCGAAGCCCCACACCTCGGCGCCGCACGCCGCCAGCAGACACGCGTTGTCTCCCGCGCCGCACCCGTAATCCAGCACCTTCTTGCCGTCGAGCGGGAGGATTTGCGCGAACAGGTTGTCCTTGGAGAAATTCCCGACCTTCGGACGGGCATTCTTGTAGCGCTCGATCGTGCGAGGTTTGATGATGAGCTCCTCATCCCGCAACGCCGCCGATTCGCGATCGAAGAAATCCTTCTCGCTGGCAAGAAGCTCCTGTTCGGATTTCGATTTCATGCCGTCATCTTAGGGTGGTCCCCCGCGTTTGTGCAAGGGCGTTGACAATAACGTCTGCTTGCATACACTCGGTGCCATGCTCACGCGCCACAACCATTGCGCCTGCAGCTCACGTGCCCGTGAGAGGAGCCCGGATGACCGATGAGCTGATTCCAGCCGAGGTCGAAAAATTCATTCTCAAGAACATCGATTCCATTGCGGAGCTGGAGGCGCTTCTCATCATGGCTGGCCATGCGCGCGAGTGGTGGACCGTCGAGGGTGTGACGCGTCGCATCTACATCAGCGAGGCCGAGACCGCGGCCGTGCTCGCGCGTTTGCGCTCCGCGGGACTCATCGCCGCGGATAAAAACACACCGACAAGGTACCGCTTCCAGCCCGAAAACGAGGAGCTCGCCGGGCTCGTGTCACAGACCGCCGCCATTTATGCGAGGCACCTGGTACCCGTGACAAATCTCATTCACTCCAAGGCGAAAACCCGCGTCCAGCAATTCGCCGACGCATTCAAGCTGCGAAAGAAGGACGACTGACATGGCCGCCCTGATCTACGGCATGTGCGCGCTGACAGCGCTGCTGTGCGCGTGGTTGCTCCTGCAGGCGTATCGTCGCAGCCACTACAAGCTCCTGTTGTGGAGCGGGCTCTGTTTCGTCGGGTTGACTATCAATAATATTGTGCTCATCGTCGACAAGCTGGTGGTTCCGTATCAGGACCTGTCAATCCTGCGCTCCGCGTCAGCGCTCGTGTCCCTGCTGATTCTTCTATATGGGCTCATCTGGGACGCGAAGTGAGGTGACGGCATGAAAGAAATGTTGCTCGGAGCCAACGCCATCGCCGCCCTCACCGTGGCCCTCTTCTTTCTGCGCTTCTGGCGCAACACACGCGACCGCTTCTTCATCTTCTTCGCGCTCGCATTCCTGATCGACGCCATCGTCCGCATCGCCCTCGGCCTCGGCCACTGGTCCGAAGAACGAGAGCCGCTGATCTATCTGGGAAGACTCCTGTCGTTCGGCATCATCATCGCCGCCATTGTCGACAAGAACCGCAAGTAGGGTTGAACGCCGGGCCGCAGAGGCGTAAACTCATGGCTCTGCGCATTGCTTCAACGGAAGGCCCGAGTGAAACTACCGTTATTAGCCGGTTTGGCCGCTGCGGCTTCGCTTGCAATCTGGTATGCGGACTCGCACGCGTTCGGCCGCCTCTCGCTCTATTCGGACCCCGCGTTTACTGCATGCACCCTCTCCGACGCCGCGCCCGGCGTCGCGAGTATTTATGTAGTCGAGACAGCCGATATATCCGTTGCGGTTTGGTTCCGCGTCACGGCGAGTTCCGGCTTTACCGGTGTGTGGTTGTCAGACGCGACTACTTACTCCAAGACCGGCTCATCGCAGACGGGCCTGGGCGTGCACTTCAATAAATGTTTAAGTGGGACATGGCTGGTGGCTACCATAACGTACCAGCTGTTTGGCACGTCGACTTGCAGCCAGTTGGCGATCGCACCTGGCGAGGGACTCGCGGTGCCGGTCTGTTTTGACTGTTTCGACGAGCTGCCGTGCTTCAACAACACGCCGCTGCACGTGAACTGCAATGACTCATTTGACTGCAACCCGGTAGCGGTCGAGCCATCCACCTGGGGTCACGTGAAGGCGCTGTATCGTCGCTGAACGGGGAAAAGCGTGAACCGCTGCGTAGTATTCCTTTTCGCTTTTTTCTGTGCAGCTGCGCCGGCGCACGCCGACAGGATTCTCTTGTTCTCCGATCCAGGGTTCAGTGATTCCACGTTGGTCGACGATACCCCGCGTACGGCGACCCTGTATGTCGTTCACACCAACTTCTGGGGAACAGGCAGCCGGTTTCGAATCGCTGCCGACCCGGGCTTTACGGGTGTCTGGCTGGGACAGGCAAGCCCCTACTTCACACTAGGCAACAGCACAACGGACGTGAGCATCGCATACGCTGCGTGCTTGCAAGGTCCTGTACTCATTCTAACCGCTACCTATCAACTTTTCGGAACATCGTCCGCATGCAGCGGGCTCCGCATTGCGCCCGCCAATGGACAGCCGTGCGTGATTGCGACAAGCGGAGGCGGTTGCATTGAGGAGGTGTGCGTTCGCGACCTCGGGTCACTGCAAGTGAATTGCCCTGTTTCGACGGAGCCATCAACATGGGGTCGTGTGAAGGCACTCTACAAAGACTGATGAAAGAGTCGCTATGAAACGTTACGTCCTGCACGCGCTCATGTTTCTCGCTTTGCCTCATGTGTCCACCGCGGGAGAAAAGCTGCTTCTCTATTCGGATGCGACGATGACGTCTTCGAGCATCAGCGATGATACGCCTCGAATTGCCAACTTCTATGTGGTCAATACGGACATGACAGGTCAGGTTGGCCTCCGATTTTCAGTCAAGCCCGGCCCGGGATTCACGGGTGTTTGGCTCAGCGATAATTCTTCGTACAGCACGGTTGGCAACACTCCCACTGACATTTCCGTTGGCTATGGTTTGTGTCTGCCAGGACCTGTGCTTGTAGTCACGGTTTCCTACCAACTGTTCGGAACTTCATCCCCGTGTAGCGAACTGCGTGTTGCACCGGCGGACGGCTTTCCAGTTGTGGTCGCGGCGAGCTCGGGTTGTTTCTTCATCGAGGTACCTATTCTTGAGATTGGAAGAATCGACGTCAACTGCCCCCTTGCAACGGAGGCGACGACGTGGGGCAAGGTGAAGTCCCTCTATCGTCAATGACCGGAAAGAGCACAATGAAAGCAAATCAGATTATCGCAACATTTGTGAGCTTGATGTGCGCCGACGGTCGCAGTCGGCGGATACGTCCGTAGCGGACGTAACTAATCGTCGGTCAGCTCGCGGGAGTGTTCGAGGCGGCGGAAGCGCAGTTGCTGGGCGGTGAGAGTTTCGTCGTAGGCGATGGTCACGTCGACGATTTCGTCGCCGCGCATGACGGGCTTGAGGTGGGGGAATACGAAGGCCTTGAGCTTGGGGAGCTTGAGGCGCTCGCGGCGATCGTGAATGTTCGCCTTCCATTCGGGATCGAGCCTGGTGCCAAATTCGTCGAAGATACGCTGCGCACCGGCGGCATCGCCGGTGGACTTGATCACTTGCAGTCGTACGAGGAGATCGCTCACGCCTTCGTGCACACGATCGGGATCGGTGATGCGCACGAAGAAGTCTCCATCCACCTGCTTGACCTCGACGCCGTAGTCGCGGCCCTGCTCGCCGCCGCGGACGAGCCACATGAGAATGGCGTGGTGGCCGCGATCGTGGGCCTCGCGCACGTCGTTGCCTTCGATGCGATCCATGCGCGACATCCAGCCCTGCAGATAACCGACGTATGCGGTCTCGATCACGACGTTGCGCATCGAGGCTTCGTAGGCGCCGAATTCCACCATCCGGGGATCGCCGATGGAGTACAGGCCGACAAGGTCGGCTCTGCATTCTTCGAGCGCGGAATATAGGCGACCGAGTGATGCGCGCGGGTCGGCGTTGAGCTTGGGATCGGGACGGCCGGAGCCGTGTCCGATGACTTCGTGCAGATAAACGTGCAGCGGCCGGATCAGGGTGCTGGTGAGCGCCAGCATCGCATCCCGATACTCGGGGAGATAGAACTCGTTGACGACCATCTGCTCGAGGCCCTCGGCGCGCGTGTTCTCAATATTATTGAGAATGACGTTCTTGCTGCCGTACTGATTGCGAATGTCGTTGTAGTTGGGAAGATTGTACGCCGCGGGCGACACGGGGCCGGCGTCGCCGGTCTCGATGAGCACGTTCACGATGGTGGCCACGGGACGCGACACGTCGGTGCGCTTGTACTGATGGGGCCACGGCATGCGCGACTCGAAGTACGACGCGTGCTCGGCAATCTTTTCAATCAACCCGCCGCCGGCGCGGAAGCTGGCGTTGCCCTCGAATTGCGCGATGGTGCCGCGCGGGTCGAGATAGCTCTCGATGAAGCCGTTCAGGTAGTCCACGCGCGCGTCGCTCTTCAACCAGTGAATCATGTGCTCGCGGAAATCCTGCTCCACTCCGGTCGCGTAGTACGCGAGAAGCGACCTTAGCGCCGCCCGCTGCTCTTCGTTTTCAGCGTGGGGAATGGCGAGCTTCACGAAATAAGAAATTGTTTCCAGCTCGGTGCCGTACAACCCGCCGATGCGGAACACCTGGGGCACGACACGGCCGTCCGCTCCGCGCGCATAGCGCACATTGACGCGGTGCTGCCATTCACTTGGCAGCGCTTCGATTTCCGCGCGTGTTATCCCCGGGTCATAATAATTGATGGCGCTGTTGGCGATGATGTCGCCGTCGGCAGACTGGTACGTCTGCACGGGCTCGTGCTTGGCATCAAAGATGGAGGCGTGCAGCGACCCCAGCAGGACATCCGTCGGTTTGTCGAACCTGGCGCCCTGATGTTCCGCGTGGCGCACGGCGTCGGAGAGCATGTGCGGCGTCAGCGTGGCCGGAACGAATTTGTGGTGCGTGTGATGGTTGTACTGGCCGTGGTGCAGCCACACCATCTTGAGATAGTCGTGCAGCCCGTCGCGCACGGGCTTTTCCAGCCCGGCAGAATGTGCAAAGGCGGTTTCGAGCAGGCGCACGATGGCGTACGCGTCGCGGTGGGCCTGGTGGTACGCAATCGCGTTTCCGGGGATGGCCGCGCGGTACATGAGGTAGGCGAAGGTCTTTTCCTGCAGCGACAGCGCCTCGAATCCGGGCGCGCCCACGCCGATGACAAGCGCCTCGCGCCCGCCGGGGCCGAGGCGCTCCAACTCTCCGATGAGCGGTTTCTCCGTTGAAGCAGAGCCAGCAGGTGCGTTGCGACGGGCCATGGTCGTATTCTACACAGTCCTTATCTCGTCTGCTACAATCGCGACCAAAAGGAGTCAACGTGCGAAGTTGCGCGGTCGCAACATCGCAGCAAAGCAATCGGCATGCCCACCCGCAAGCCCACGCGCACAGAAGTCGAGGCGCTTCGCCGCGACATCGACCATCATAATTATCGCTACTACGTCCTCGACGATCCGGAAATTACGGATGCCGAGTACGACCGACTCCTACGGCGGCTGGAAGAAATCGAGGCCGCGTGGCCGGAGCTCAGCTCGCCCGATTCACCCACGCAGCGCGTCGGCGCCCGGGTGCCCACCGCGGGCTTCAAGGTCATCACGCGCACCGTGCCCATGCTCTCCATTGATAATGCAATGGACGAAGCGGAGGTGCGCGAGTGGCGCGAGCGTCTGATCCGTGCGGTGGGCCCGGCCGGCGAAACGGGCTACGTGTGCGAGCCCAAGATGGACGGCACCGCGGTCGAGCTCGTGTACGAAAAGGGAAGCCTGGTGCAGGCATCCACACGCGGCGACGGCGTGAACGGCGAAGATGTGACCGCCAACGCGCGCACCATTCGCGCCATTCCGCTGCGCCTGCGCACCGACGGCCCGAAACCTCCCGCACTGCTCAGCGTGCGCGGCGAAATCTACATGCGCAAAACCGATTTCGAGCGCATCAACCAGAAGCAGGCCGAAGCGGGCGAGAAGCTCTACGCCAATCCCCGAAACACCGCCGCTGGCTCTTTGAAGCAAATCGATCCACGCGTGACCGCGGAGCGACCACTCCGATTCTTCGCGTATGGGGCGGCGGGTCTGGCCCGTGCCGGCATTCATTCGCAGTGGGAACTGCTCGAAGCGTTCAAGGTGTGGGGACTTCCCGTGAATCCGCTTTCGCAGCGCTGCGATTCCATCGAAGACATTGTTGCCTATCACGCGAAGCTCTCCGCCGGGCGCGACAAGCTTCCCTACGAGATCGACGGTGTGGTGATCAAGGTGGATGACTTCGCGGTGCAGACGGAAGCAGGCACGCGCTCGCGTTCGCCGCGCTGGGCGGTGGCGTGGAAATTCCCGCCCCAGGAAGCGCGCACCACGGTCAATTCCATCGCGGTCTACGTGGGGCGAACCGGTGCGCTGACGCCGGTGGCGCACGTGGAGCCGGTTCACGTGGGCGGCGTGACCGTCAGCAATGTGACGCTCCATAATGAAGACGAAGTGCTGCGCAAGGACGTGCGCGTGGGCGATACCGTATGGGTGCGCCGCGCGGGCGACGTCATTCCCGAGCTGGTGGCACCCATTCTGGAGTTGCGCAAAGGCAACCCGCCCAAATTCAAGATGCCGGCCAAGTGTCCGGTGTGTGGAACTCCGGTGGAGCGCATCGAGGGCGAAGCCGTCACGCGCTGCCCCAACACCACATGTCCAGCACAGATTCGCGGGCGTCTCAGTCACTTTGCGTCGCGCGGCGCCATGGATATCGAAGGCCTGGGCGAGAAGCTGGTCGATGCGCTCGTCACCGCGGATCTCGTGCATGATCCGTCCGACATCTATCACCTCACGGTGGCGAAGCTCGTCGAGCTCGAGCGCATGGGTGAGAAATCCGCGCAGAACGTGATCGATGCCATCGAGGGATCGAAGCAAACCACGCTGGCGCGGTTCATCTACGCCATGGCGATTCCGGGTGTGGGCGAAACCGTGGCGGAGCTGCTCGCCAACCACTTCGATTCAATCCAGCAAATGATGGATGCCTCCGTGGATGACCTGTCCGAAATCCGCGGCATCGGGCCCGTTCTCGCCGAAGAGATTCATGCCTGGGCAGCGGTGAAGAAAAACCGCGACGTGGTCATGCGTCTGGTCAACGACGCGAAGATCAACTTCAAGCAGGCGCCGCGCGCGTTGAGCAACGAATTCGACGGCAAGACCTTCGTATTCACCGGAACCCTCACCAAGTTTTCGCGCGACGAAGCCGAAGCCGAAGTGAAAAAGCGCGGCGGCAAAGCGGCCGGATCGGTTTCCAAGGCGACGAGCTACGTGGTGGCCGGCGAAAAAGCGGGATCGAAGCTGGACAAGGCGCAAAAGCTCGGCGTGGCCGTGATCGACGAGGACGAGTTCCTCAGAATGATCGGGCGTTGATGCAGACGGACAGAGTATGATGCACGCATGATCGCCCTCGCGATGTGGGTCGCGCTCCTCACCGCGCCCGCACTCTCCACACAAATCGAAACCGCCAGCGCCGTGCCTGATACGGTGGCCGCCGTTCCTCAGCGCGACGCGATGGATATAATTGCGAAGCTGCTCAACAAACGCGTCGAGCCGGAGATTTCGGGCACGACGCGTACCGGCCTTTCGTGGGCGATCCTCCCCACGTTCAGTTACAACCCCGTGTACGGCGTGGCACTCGGTGCCATGGTTTCCGGCGCGGGTCAGCGAGGATCGACCCAGGCGCGCTACTCCAATCTCGCCATTTCGGGAAATTATTCCACGCAGGGGCAGCTGCAGGCGCAGGTGCGCGGCGACATCTTCTCCACCTCGGGCAATGTGCTCACCAAGATCGACACGCGTTACCTCGACACCGAGCGCTCGACGTGGGGACTCGGGCACGCCCATGCGGGTCAGCAGGAATTTCCCATGTCGTTCCAGCTCGTGCGCCTGTACGGAACCGTGTACCGGCGCGCGAGCGGCCCGGTCTTCATCGGGCTGGGCTACCACTACGACGAGTTCATGAACATCGAGGACGAGCGCGCGCAACAGGGCGAGTCCACGCCGTTCACGGAATACAGCGGCGGTGCTCCGGGCCGCACGGTCGCGTCCGGTTTCTCCCTCAACGTGCTCGGTGACACACGCGACAACCTGGTCAACCCATCGGCCGGTTACTACCTGGCTGCCAGCTTTCGCGACTACCTGAAGTCGCTGGGCTCGGACGACAACTGGCAGGAGATGTGGATGGAGATGCGCTTGTACCCGCATCTCCCCGCCGGCAGCCGCAACGTGCTCGGGTTCTGGTTATATACATGGATGTCGTTCGGGCAGGCGCCGTATCTGAATCTCCCCTCCAACGGCTGGGACACATACGGTCGCGGCGCGCGCGGATATCTGCAGGGCCGCATTCGCGGCCAGAACCAGGTCTATTTCGAAACCGAGTACCGGCGCACGCTTACGGCCGACGGCCTGTGGGGAGCCGTCATCTTCGTCAACGGAACCGTGACCACCAGCCCCGAGTCCAACACCTTCAGTCGTGCCGATCCCGCCGTGGGACTCGGCCTCCGCATGAAATTCAACAAGCACACCAATACCAACCTGACGGTCGATTTCGGCTGGGGGCGCGACACCGCCCGTGGCCTGTTTCTCGGCATGACAGAGGTTTTCTGATCTGAGACTCAGGGTTTCTACGGATATGTAATCCGCCTCACACCCGTCATCGTTAG
>Ga0070670_100005942_pt1 | contig 10321 bp, 13 predicted proteins | sample KBSS63metaG_FD_64665 | JGI IMG/M metagenome (GOLD analysis project Ga0070670, IMG submission 64665) | Switchgrass rhizosphere microbial communities from Kellogg Biological Station, Michigan, USA - KBS S6-3 metaG | ecosystem: Host-associated > Plants > Roots > Rhizosphere > Soil ... | reverse complement strand
GCCTTCGTGGCCATGCCGGACCTCCAGTTTGATGTCGTCCCCTGACTGCTTGCGACGGAGTCTAGGGGCCGGCACCGACAGAATCGTCCGGCCGCACAAATTCCTTGCCCGCCGCCGGCCAGCCGCCGTGCGAGCATCGATGCATGAATTCGTTCGAAGAGGGCCGCCGCCGCTTCCTGCTCGCCCTGTTGGCTTCGCCCGTTGCGCTCGCCTTGCTCCCGTACCTGCGGGGTGAGGACGAGGCCGCCGCGGCCGAAGCCCTGTTCGCGGCCGCCGGGGCGAAGGCGCCGACACCGGAGTGCGCGGACGACGACGACCTCACGCCTTCCGAGACCGCCGGCCCGTTCTTCAAGCCGCGCTCGCCCGAGCGCAGCGTGCTCCTCGAGAAGGGGATCCCCGGCACGCCGCTCGAGCTGACCGGACGCGTCTTCGGCAGGGGCTGCAGGCCGCTCGCGGGCGCGCTGCTCGATTTCTGGCAGGCCGACGGGGAAGGCGAGTACGACAACGAGGGCTTCCGGCTGCGGGGCCACCAGTCCACCGATGCCCAGGGGCGTTTCCGGCTGACGACCGTGGTGCCGGGCCTCTACTCGGGGCGCACGCGCCACATCCACGTGCGCGTCCAGCCGAAGGGCGGGCGCGTCCTCACGACGCAGCTTTACGTCCCGGGCGAAGCTCGGAACCGGAACGACTCGCTATTCCGGAGCGAGCTCCTGCTGGCGTTCGACGCCTCGAAGCGGATTGGGCGCTTCAACTTCGTGCTCGACGCTTAGCTCTTCGCGGACGCCGGTCGGGGCAGCGATGCGGTCACGTGGTGGACCCGCAGCAGGTGCAGCCGCACGGCCACGTTGATCAGCAGTGCCAGGTACGGCTGCACGAGCGCGATCAGGGTGGCCGCGACGTAGATCGCGAGCGTGATGTGGTAGCCCTTGCGGATCCGGCCGATCGCCGTGGGATCGACGTCCGCCCGCACCAGCCGGCCGCGCGCGATGACCTCGGCCAGGATGTTGAACGCCATGCTGCCGATCACGAAGGTCGCGCAGTAGAAGGCGACGGCCGTGCTCAGGTTCGGGCCGTCGAAGCTGTCCGCCAGCACGGCGGTCGGGAACGGAATGAACGTCACGTAGGCCAGGGCCGCGCCGTTGGCGATCTGCAGCGGGATGTTGGTCCCGCGCACCAGCCGCATCAGGTCGTGATGCGCGACCCAGGTCACGAGGATGACGAAGAAGCTGAGCCCGAACGCCGCGTACGACGGCCAGAGCGCGGCCAACGCGTGGCCCAGGCTCTCGCCCGCGGCGACGTGCGGCACCTTGACCTCGAGGATGAGCAACGTCACCGCGATGGCGAAGACGCCGTCGCTGAGCGCGTTGATGCGTTCGGTGCCTTCGGTCATCGGCCCAGGCGCATCACGCGCCCGGATTGCCTCGTCCCGTCGGCGCTGACCTCGTAGAACAGCATCCCGCTGGGAACGGTGCGGCCGTTCTCGTCGCGGCCGTCCCAGCGCACCTCGTGCGTGCCGGCGGTCATCGCCTCCTCGAGCCGCTTGACCATGCGGCCGGCGGCGTCGAAGACGCGGATGCCCACCTTGCCGGCCGAGCGCGTCGAGAAGCGGAACGTGGTGGCGGTGCGGAACGGGTTCGGCATGCTGCCGAGCAGCTGGAGCCCGCGGCCTTCGCCGCCGCCGGCGACCGAGGTCGTCCCCGTGTACTGCACGAGCCGCGCGGCGCCGTTGTCGATGGCGAGGAACTGGTTGACGCCGTTGCCGGCCACGTCGACCACCTGCATGTCGCGATTGACGCCGGTCCAGCCCGCCAGGTCGGTCGAGGCGCGGAAGATCACGCTCCCGGAGAGGTTGCGCAGGCGCAGGTCGTTCGGCGCGAATTCCATGAAGTCGACCGTGCTCGGACCGCGGAAGTGGCCGTTTCCGAACCCCTCGATCGGATCGTTGTGCGAGAACAGCGTGGCATAGCCGGACGGCGTCCAATCGTAGCCGGTGAACTGGTACGGCGTGTTGTACTGGTCGAAGTAGAGCTCGAGCCGGCCGTCGCCGTCCGTGTCCAGGCCCGTGAGGTAGCCGTTGTCGCTCGTGAACGCCGGGAACTCCTGTTCGACGCCGCCCGAGACGGGATCGAGGAGCGCATAGTGATGATCGCCGGCGGCGGTGGTGAACAGCTCGGGCGAGGCATCGCCGTCGATGTTCGCGAAGGTCGCCTGCAGGCTCCAGGCGCCGGTGCTCCAGGGCTGCACGAACGCCGCGCCGTTGTAGCGCAGGAAGCGGAGGGTGGTGTTGTCCTGGATCGCGAGCTCGTCGATGCCGTCCTGGTTCGTGTCGACCTGGATCGCGAACACGTTGGTCCCCGACCAGCCGGGAATGCCGGTCGTCGCCCGGAACACCACGCTGCCGGTCAGGCTGCGGACGCGCAACTCGTCGAGCGGGGTGGTGGGAGCCTGCGTCTGCTCGATGATGTCGTACTGGCTCGCGCTGCGGACATGCGCGAGATAGAAGACGTCGACCGGGTCCGTGTGCGAGAACAGCGACAGGTAGTTGCCGAAGCTCCAGCGGTAGGCATTGAAGATCCGGGTCTGGGGACCGTCCTCGGGCCGCCAGACGAACACTTCCTCGGCGCCGTCGCCGTCGGTGTCGAACCCGGCGATGTTCCCGCCGTTGTAGAACGTGATCCCTGAAAAGTCGATCTCCAGCGCGCCCGTGATCCCGTCGAAGAGGCCGAAGTGGCCGTCGGCCGCGTTGATCATGATGATCTCCGGCTGGGGATCCCCGTCGCTGTTCATCGCTCCCTGGGCCTGCCAGCCGTTGACGGCCCAGGCCTGGGCGAACCCGCTCGCGTAGTTGAAGTAGCGGACCCTGGCCGCCGGCGTGAAGGCGTGCTCGACGATCCCGAGCTCGACGATCCCGTCGTCGTCGATGTCGAGCGGGACCAGCTGGGTCGCATCCCCGGACCAGCCCGCGATCGCCGTCGAGGCCTGGAAGAGGACCGTGCCGGCGAGGCTCCGCACGCGCACGTCGTTGCTCGTGACCTCGAGCGCGTCGTAGGTCACGGCGTCGCGCAGTTTCACCAGGCTCCATTCCACGAACGCCCCGGTCTGGGAGTAGATCGTGGCGTAGGTCGACCCGTTCCAGCGGTACCCGTTCGTCAACGGCGTGACGGGGCCGTTCGCCGGCCGCCAGAAGAACAGCTCGGTCCGGCCGTCGCCGTCGACGTCCAGCGTGAAGAACTGGGAGTTCCCGATCGTGAACTGGGGAAACTCCTTCTCGATGCCGCCGCTGAACCCGTCGACGATGGCGACGTGCCCGTCGACCTTGCTGGCGAACAGCAGTTCACGTTGCACGTCGGCGTCGGTGTTCCCGAGCGCCTGGAGGAAGTCCCAGCCCGAGAGGGACCAGACCTGGGCAAAGGCGCCGGCGGACGCGGCCCTCGGCGCGAGCAGGATCGAGACGAACAGGAGCGACAGCACAGTGCGGGACAAGGGCGACCTCCGTCATGGGATTGGCAGATTTGAATTGAAGGACGGCGGAGTGTCTCACACGAGGCGTGGAGACGCACCAATTCCGGGCTTTGAGACCTCCCTTGCGCTGCGCCCCGCCGTGCGCGATGGTTGCCCGCCGAGGCCCCAGTTGGATGTCGGCGCCCAAACCGACTCGAGCGGTCCCACGGAACATGCAGGGAAGGAGCCGTCGCCATGCGATTCGGGTTCCGGAAGCGGGTCAGTGCGATCTTCATCGTGCTGGCGGTGATGATCTCGGCGGGTGCGGTGCATGCCCAATCCACGACGACCACGGAGAAGAAGTCCTTCGAGGTCCTCTCGGTGCGCGGAAACGTGCTGGTCATTCGCGAGGCGAGCGGAACGCGGGAGCTGATCGTTCCGTCCGATTTCCGTTTCAACGTCGACGGCAAGAGCCTCGCGGTCACCGACCTCAGGCCGGGGATGAAGGGCTCGGCGACGGTCACGAAGACGACGATCTCGGTTCCGGTCTACGTCACCGACGTCAAGAACGTCACCGTGACCAAGACGCTCGGCGGCAGCGTGATCGTCCAGGACGCGAACGGCGACTTCAAGATGTACTCGCAGGGCGACATCGATCAGCGCGGCATCAACGTCATCATGGACGGAAAGGCCGTGCGCTTCGAGGACCTGCAGGTGGGAGACCGCCTGACCGCGAGCATCGTCACCGAGGGGCCGCCGCAGAAGATGTCGAAGACAGAGGTCGACGTCGCACTGGCGAAGCCGTCCCCGCCGCCTTCCGCGAAGGTCGCCACGACGGCCACGACAGCCACGACGACCACGACCACGTCGGAGCCCTCCTCGGAGGTCATCGTCGCCGACACGACCGTCGCACCGGTCACCGAGCCCGTCGTCTCCGACACGAGCGCCGTGCCGGCGGCGGCGCGGTCGAACAGCTCGATGCTGATGTGGGTCGGCCTGATCGTGCTCATCCTCGTCATCCTGCTCGTGATGCGCAGGCGCTCGAAGCGCTGAACTGGAGGTCCGCATGCGAAGAGTCACAGGCATCGGCGGCGTCTTCTTCAGCGCCAAGGACCCGAAGGCGCTCGCCGATTGGTACAGGAAGCACCTGGGGATCGATGTCCAGCCGTGGGGGGGCGCGTCCTTCGATTGGACCGACGCCGAGGGCAATCCCACGAAGGGCACGACCGCCTGGTTGATCGGCCCGGACGACGGCAAGCACTTCGCTCCGAGCAAGTCGACCTTCATGGTCAACTACCGGGTCGAGAACCTGGCCGAGTTGCTGAAGGCACTGCGCGAGGAAGGCTGCAACGTGCTCGAGAAGACCGACGACTCGGAGTACGGGAAGTTCGGGTGGGTGATGGATCCGGAGGACAACAAGGTGGAGCTCTGGGAGCCGCCGCCGGGCCAGTGAATGCGGCGACGACGCCTGAAAGGGGCGCTCCAGGCTTCGGAGCGCCCCTCTCGCTTTCGTCAGCGGGACGGTTCGATCGTGACGTGGCCGTCCTGGACCTTGATGGTTCCCGGCAGCCCCGCAGCCCGGAGCTTCTCGCCGATCGCCGCCTCGAGCTGGGCGTCGCTCATCGCCTCGGTGTGCTCGATGTCGAACGTCTGTTCCTGGCCCTCGGCGCCGACCGTGAGGTGGAGCGTGCGCCCGCCGTCCGGCGCCTTCTCCATCGTCATCAGGACGCGGTTGCCCTTGCCGGCGAGCTCCTCGCCGTTCTTCGTCAGGGCGACCTTGACGTTTGCCGGCGCGCCGCCCGACCCGCCGGTCCGGGGCGGGAGTTCCATCGTGATCTTCTCCTGGTTGCTGCCCGTCGACACCGAGACGCGCGCGTCGGGGATTCCCGCGTTCTCGAGCTGGCTGCGAATCTCACTCTCGATCTGCGCGGCGGACTTGTCGGCCACGTCGACCTTGATGACGACGTCCCGGGCGAACGCGTAGACCGAGCCCGTCGCCTTCTCGCGGATGGGAGCGGTGGCGACGGTCGCCTGGTAGCCGCGCTTCTCGAGCGCGGCCGCGAACGCCGCGGCCACGTGGGCCGCCGGCACGCCGCTCGAGCGGGGCACGTCGGCGACGAACGAGACGGTCGTCCCCCTGGACTCGACGCGGACGCCCGAGGCGTGGAGCGCCGACTTCATCTCCTGCGCGATCGTCACCAGGGCGGCGGGATCCTGCGTTTTCGCAAGCGCGAGCGTGACGCGGTCGCCCGTCACGTGCTCGTAGGAAACGGGGACGACGAGGAGCGCCACGGCGAGCACGGCGGTGACGGCGGCGGGAACGAACCAGGGACGGGTCGACCTCATGAAGGTCCTCCAGGGAGTGCCCGCTTCACGCTCGAGGCGCGCGCGGGCCACGGCCGTACGAATGTCGGGCACGTCGCTCGACGTGACCGCGCGCCACTGCGCGAGGTCGCGTTCGATCTCCGCGGGCAGGTCCCCGCGATGCGGCGTGTCGTGAGAGCGTTCGTCGGTCATGGCCGTTCTCCCCGGGGCGCGAGCGCGACTTCGTTCGAGGCGCGCGTCAGCCGCTCGTAGTGGCTGCGCAGGCGTTCGCGACCGCGGGCCAGCCGCGACTTCACGGCCGGGATCGACGCGCCGGTCAGGCGCGCGACCTCCTCGAGCGAAAACCCGTCGACCTCGAACAGCACGATCGCCTCCCGTTGCTCGTCGGGCAGCTTTGCCAGCGCCTCGACGGCGCGGTGCGCTTCCCGGCTCCCTCGAGCGAGCCCGTCATCGAACGCCACGGGCTCGTTCCCGGCGGAGAACGCCTCGTCCCACGGCAGGAAGCGCCGCCAGAACGCCCCCTTGCGCCGACTGCGAAGACGGTTGAGGAGGATGGCGTAGAACCACGACCGGAAGTGCGCCTCGTCGCGCAAGGCCGGCAGCCGGTCGAACGCGCGGAGGATCGTCTCCTGGTAGAGATCGTCCCCGTCCTCGATCGAGCGCGAGAGACGGCGCGCGGTCGCCTGCGCCTGCCCGTGGAACGGCTGGAGCAGGTCGGTCAGTCGTCGCCATCTCGCTTCGGAGTTACCGGTCATGGTTTCGATTTGCCCTTCCACACGCGGAGACGCTTCGGAGCCGGAGAAAGTCGCAGGAGTTTTCGCATGCTAGTCTCAACCGCGTGTCGACGCCCCGCCTTTCTCCGGTCTGGCTCGTCCTGGTCGGCATCCTCTCGGTGCAGTTGGGCGCGGTGGTCTCCAAGGGCCTGTTCGGCGAAATTCCGCCCGTGGGGATGGTGTTCCTCCGGCTGTTCACCAGCTCCGTGATGCTGCTCGCCTTCGTCCGGCCGCGTTTGCGCAGTCGGCCGGCGAGCGACTGGCGACCCGTGCTGGCGCTGGGAGCCGTGCTCGCCGCGATGAACTGGTCGATCTACGAGTCGTTCGCCCGCATCCCGCTCGGCGTGGCGGTCACCGTCGAGTTCGTGGGCCCGCTGCTGGTCGCCGCGATCGGCAGTCGTAGGCCTCGCGACCTGGTGTTCGTCGGCCTGGCCGCGCTCGGCATCGCCCTGTTCGGCGCCGGCCCCAGCAGGGTCGACGCCGCCGGCCTGGGCCTCGCGCTGCTCGCCGGTGGCTGCTGGGCGCTGTACATCGTGTCGACGGCGGCCACGGGGCGCCGCTGGGCCGGCGTCGAGGGGCTGGCCGTGGCGAGCACCATCGCCACGCTGGCGATCGCACCGTTCGCGGTGATGACTGCCGGTGCGCGACTGTTCGAGCCTCGACTGCTGATGTTGGGAGCGCTGGTCGGCCTGCTGAGCTCGGTGATCCCGTATAGCTTCGAGATGGTGGCGCTGCGCACGCTGCCACCTCGAGTGTTCGGCATCCTGATGAGCCTGGAACCCGCCGTCGCCGCGCTTGCCGCCGCGATCGTGCTCAGGGAGTGGCTCACGGTCCCGCAACTGCTCGCGATGGCGTGTGTGACCGCCGCGAGCGTGGGCGCCGCGCGCACCGAGTCGACTTCCGAAGCCGTCGTTCGTGACTAGAAGGAGTGACCGATGAACGATTCGAGACCGGAGCTTGCGGACGCGACCGAGGCCGTGAAGGCGGCGTACGCCACACTCAACCGGAACGACATCCCGGCGATGGTCGAAGCATTCGACCGTGACGGCAAGGCCATCCACGTTCGGATCTTTGTCGACCGAGGGAAGGCTCTCGATTGGGCCGGAGTGGAAGCCCCGGATGCGGGGTGACCCACGTTTGATGTTTGCCTGTGCGGTCGTCGTTGTCGCGACTGCCGGAACGACCCCGCGCATTCCGGACCTTGCGCGTCCGGTGAAGATTGTCGACTACGCCTACTACATGGACGGTGGCACCGTCGGCGTGACGCTGTCCGGAACGAGGCGGGACACGCTGAGCGGCGGCTTCGATGGACGGATGCGGGAAGAGAGTCACTCCTATCCCCAGCACTGCTACGTTGGTGGCCCGTACGTCAAGGGTGCCGGTGTTCGACTTCTGCCCCTATGGGGAACGGAGGAAAGAGCGTTCGTCTCCCTTGTTCAGCAGGGCATCGAGTCGGAAATATCTCGCGACAAGCGGCGCAGACTGCTTGCGACGACCAGTGCTATCCGTCTCTCGTTGGACGACGTACGGATCTGGCAACTCGTCCGGCGCTCCGAGGACAGGCGACAGCTGCTCGACGCATTGGATCGCGGAGAGATGCTCGGCGATCGCGCCACCTTGAGCTACTTCGAGGCGAAGGCGCCGATCACGCTCGATCGGATCAGGCGCGATGGATCGAGCAAGGCGTTCGAGATCGTGATCGGGGACGGCGCATCCGGAGGCCACACGATTTACCTGCCTGCCGACCCGGCCAAGGTTGCGAGCGGACCCACGACCCTTGGCGGGAAGTTCCATCTGAGCATGCCGGCAGGAACGAACGAGGACAGGCTGCTCATGCAGCTTGTTTACATCGCCCTTCGCGACGATCGGACGCACGTCGCGCCGAGTCTCCGCGCGCAGGTCAGGGAGCTGCTGAAGATTCGCAGGGAGCGGATTCTCGACGTGGATCGAACTCGATGACGCGACTGGTGTGGCCGGCCCGAGCGCTGCAGGGGAGACCGGAGTGAAGAATCGATGGAGGCGCCTGCCGTTGTGACTCCGCATATCTACGTCGACGCGGACGCCTGTCCGGTGAAGCCGGAGATCTTCCGCGTTGCGCAACGCTACGACGTCGCCGTGACGCTGGTGGCCGCCTCATGGATGCGCGTCGGGACCGACGCGCGGATCAGCCTCGAGGTCGTAGGCGACAGATTTGATGCCGCCGACGATTGGATCGTGGAGCGCGTCACGCGCGATGACCTGGTGATCACGGCGGACATTCTCCTGGCGGCGCGGTGCATCGCGGCCGGCGCGCGAGTGCTTTCTCCGACGGGCCGGCCGTTCACCGAGGCGAACATCGGCGACGTGCTCGCGACACGCAACCTTCTCTCCGAGCTGCGAGCAGGAGGGATGGAGACGGGCGGGCCCGCTCCGTTCGCGGCGCGCGATCGCTCACGTTTCCTCCAGGCGCTCGATCACGCGCTGCAGGCCCAGCGACGGGGATGAGCCGCCCCACTTGCATGGCGTCGCCTCGTGTGTAACACTGAACCGTATGGTTCAGTATACGCAAGCCCGCCTCGATGCCTCGTTCACCGCGCTCTCGGACGCCACGCGCCGCGGCGTCCTGGAGCAGCTCGGGCGTTCCGATGCTTCGATCACGGACCTTGCCGAAAAGTTCGACATGAGCCTCACGGGCATGAAGAAGCACGTCGGCATTCTCGAGCGGGCCGGGCTCGTCACCACGGAGAAGGTCGGTCGCGTGCGGACCTGCAAGCTCGGCATGCACCGCTTCGAGAAAGAGGCGGCGTGGCTCGAGAGGTACCAGCAGGTCTGGAACGCGCGCTTCGACGAATTGGACAGGGTCGTCGAGGAACTGAAACGGAAGGAGAAGATCGATGGACACAAGAGGAGACGCTGAGCCGACCCCCACGAAGAACCGTTCGACGGTGGAACGGAAGTCCGAGCGTGAGCTGGTCGTGAAGCGCACCATCGAGGGCCCGGCGCGCATCGTGTTCGAGGCATTTGCCAGGCCCGAGCTGTTCAGGCGGTGGTGGGTACCGAAGTCGATTGGCCTGACCCTGCTCTCCTGCGAGCTGGATGTTCGTGTCGGGGGCACGTACCGGTTGGTGTTCAGCCACGAAGGCTCGGAGATGGCTTTCTTCGGCAGGTACATCGACGTGATACCAAACTCGCGCCTCGTGTGGACCAATGATGAAGGCGACGACGAAGGTGCCGTCACCACGGTGTCCTTCGAGGAGATGGATGGCAAGACGCTGGTGGTCATCCACGACCTCTATCCGTCGAAGGAAGCTCTCGAGGCCTCAGGAAGCATGGGTGCAATGGACGAGACGCTCGACCAACTGGACGAGCTTGTCGGCACCCTCGGCGGGAGCGCGTCGTAATCCTGGAACCGTAGCAATTCCGTAGCGGGGTACGTAGTCTCGATCCCTACCTGATCGACGGGCCCGGTCCATGAGGGAGGTTCGATGAACCGGAGTTCAATGGACGGCCCGCACGACGCCTGCGTCGGCTCTCGCTCGAACCTGGGCAGCCTCGACGGTTTGCGCGAACACCTGCAGTGGGCGATCGAGCTCGAACACTCCACGATCCCGCCGTACATGTGCGCGCTGTATTCGCTCGACCCGGCCGGCAATCGCGAAGCCGCCGAGGTCATGAAGTCGATCCTCCTCGAGGAGATGCTGCACCTCGCTCTGGTCGCGAACATCCTGAACGCCGTGGGCGGCCGTCCTCGACTGGACACGCCGCGCATGTTGCCTGGATATCCGCGATGTCTCCCGCACAGC
>Ga0070670_100005941_pt1 | contig 10322 bp, 9 predicted proteins | sample KBSS63metaG_FD_64665 | JGI IMG/M metagenome (GOLD analysis project Ga0070670, IMG submission 64665) | Switchgrass rhizosphere microbial communities from Kellogg Biological Station, Michigan, USA - KBS S6-3 metaG | ecosystem: Host-associated > Plants > Roots > Rhizosphere > Soil ... | reverse complement strand
CGGCCAGCCGATCCGGTCGAAGACCTGACCGAGGATGGCGGTGCCGACCAGGCCGCCGGAGAAATAGCTGGCGAGATAGATGCCGCTCGCCGCTCCGCGATCCGTGGTCGCGGCCCGGCTTACGAAGCCGGTCGCAGTCGCCTGCGCGAAGAACGTCCCGACGCCGATGAGGATCATTCCGAGCAGGACCGCCGCGAGATGGGGCAGCAGGAGCAGCGGCAAGCCGATCCCGGCGAGCGCCAGCGAGGCCCACAGGGTCGGGCGGGTTCCCCACCGATTGACGACACCGCCGGCCAGAAGCGTCGTCACGACCGAAGGAGCAAACACGAAATAGACGAAGCCGAGCTCCATCGGCCCGAGCGACAGCGGCGGACGCACCAGGACGAAATTCACGTAGGTGAACGTGCCGATGAAGGCGAACAGGATGCAGAAGCCGATGCCAAAGGCGGCGCGCAGCTGCGGATTACACAGGTGCTCCAGCCACGTGGCGAATGGTGAGCGTCGGACCGGCTCCATCTGCTCCATCGGGGCAGCCTTCGCGACCGTGAAGTAGACCAGTACGGCGCCAGCCAGATTGAGGATCGCGAAGAAGTAGAAGTTGGAGGCCAGCCCCAGGTGGTCGGCGATCCCAGCGGAGACCAGGCGGCCGATCAGATTGCTCGCGACATTGCCGGTGATGTAAGCGGCGAACGCGCCGCCGGCGTCCATGGCGCTGCACTCCTCGCCCAGATAGGCGAGCATGAGAGTGAAGGCGGACGCCATGCACAGTCCCTGCGCGATCCGCAACGCCGTGAAGACGGTCAGATTGGGCGCGAGCGCCAGCAGCGCCGTAGGGATCGACAGCAATGCCAAGCTCACCAGGATGCCCAAGCAGCGATCGATGCGCTGCGCAAACAGGGCAACCGCCAGACCGGCCACCGCCATGCCCATTGTGCTGGCATTGACCGCGAAGCCCATGGCCGCAGGAGACACATTGTAGGCGCGGGCGAGCGTCGGCAGGATCGCCTGCGTCGCGAACAGGTCGACCACCGTGAGAAAGGCCGTCAATCCGATCACGATCGTGCGCAGCAGCACTCGGGAGGGGTGGCCGTGCATGTCCATCGGCGACGAATCCATGACGGGTGCAGCCTGCGTCATGACGATTCCTTTGATTCGGAGGAGGAGGGTCTGACGCCCCGCTCGGGATTCGAGCATCGGGGCGTCACCAACGGTCTAAGCGACGCAAATACGTCGTCGCCGGGTGTCGTCACATGTTGTGGTCGGCCTTGTCGTGGAGGACGTCGCCGACGAAGAGCACGACAGTCTTGCTGCCGTGGTTCTTCCACCAGTGCGATGTGCCGCTGGTCTCCGGCCGGATCTCGCCGGCCTGGTGCACGATCGGCTCGGAGCAGTTGCTGGCGTATTCGACGATCTCGCCCTCGGCGATATAGATGATCGCGGGACGGTCGCCGTGGCTGTGCCAAGGAACGACGCCGCCGGGCGCGATCGTGAGCTTGCGGAAGCGCAGCTGACGGTCCTTGATGTTCGCCGGCTCCTTCTCCAGGTCGATGGCGGCGAGCACCGTGTCGGTGACGCCCTTGGCCGGCTTGGTGTCGGGCGCGCGCACGTCGGTCTTCATCTTGTCGGCCGGACACCCGCCGGCGTTGGCCGATGACAGGCTGACGGCGGCAAAACCTGCGACGACGCCGGCGAGAACGAAGCAGCGGCAGACGCCCCGGCCGCTAGTGGTGAGATTGAACATGGTCGTGGTCTCCTATGTTGCGCTCCGGCCGGGGGCGGCCGTTGCTGCGCGGAGGATCGGTCGAAAGGGTCGCGAACGGAAATGCCGAGTGGCTCTCAAGTCGATACGCGTTCGCTATCGCTGGGGATCACTTTGTAGGGTGGGCAAATGCGCGCTCTTGCGCGTCGTGCCCAAGCGTTTGCGGCTTGCGACGTGCCCTTCGACGCGTGGGCACGGCGCCCGCACTCAACCGGGCGCCAGGACGTGATCTGTGACGCGGGCGCCTTTGCCCACCATACGTTGCTCGAATCAGAACGCGCGCCAGAGACGGCTCAAAGCATGTGCTTGATGTCGTCGGAAAAGGTCGGAAACGCAAAGACCGCGTGGTTGATCTGGCTGGCGGTAATTCCGAACTTCATGGCAAAGGCGAAGACGTGGATTAGTTCTTCGCCGGCATAGCCCACAATGTGGGCGCCAAGGATGCGATCGGACGTGAGCGCCGGAACGGTGTAGACGCAGGATGGAATGCTGGCGTAGTCGGGCTCCTCCACGATGTTGCGGCCACGATGCGGCCTTCATGGGTAGCGCGACTGCAAATCGCCCCTCGCGGAGGCCGCTGAGGAGTCCGGCACCGCGGCGGACGCATCGATGCTGACGAGCATCGCGCTCGATCTCGAATCCAGCCGTTTTCGTGTGCGGAGACGTGCTCGGGAGCTCGCCGCAGCTCTCCCCGATCGATCCGCTCGCTTTCGGTGCGAACCTGTTGCACCGCGTCGGGCATCCATGGCTGGAAGCAGAATGGTGACCTCGCGGCGGCACGCGCATAGACGTGACCGAATTCGAGCGCGATGACGCCGCCGCTAAGACCACATCGTGCGGCAGATCCCGCTGGTTCAGATGTCGTCGGAGGTGATCATATGCTCCGCGCCCGGGAAACGGCAGCGGGCGCAGCTTCGAGCCCGTCGCGACGACGATGAGGCGCGCCTCGATCATGCGATCGCGCACGCGCGCGGCGTTCGGACCGGCAAAGACCGCGTCGCCGCGAATGACCTCGACGCCGCGACCAGCCATCAGGCGCCCGAGCGAGCCGGGGATGTGGCTGATCATCTGCTTCTCGCGGTCGATGAGTACTGCCCAATCTAGCTTAGGCTCACTGACGGCGATGCCGTGGACATGCGCCCGCTCGATCTCGTGCAGCGTATGGCCGGCCGCCACCAGCATCTTTTTCGGCGTGCAACCTCGGTTCGGGCAGGTGCCGCCGAAGTCGCGGGACGGACCATCGCCACCGACAGGCCGGCGGCGCGCGTCGCCACCGTCACGCCCATGCCGGCGTCCGGCGCCCAGGATCAGCACATCATATTTTTCGGTGCGCATCGATTTGTCCTCTAGGCTCCGGCGATGCCGGAGCCACATTTTCAGGGGGTGGCTTACTTCGCCTTGACGCTCGACGTGATGGATCCAATCACCATCGAGGCCATCTTGAACTGATCGCCGCGGCTCTTGATGCCGTGCCGGCGTGAGATCCAGTCGAAATCGGTATAGGCGGTCCAGACTTCGCCCTTGCCGTTCTCGAACACGAGCAGTCGCACCGGCCAGTCCAGGCCGGCATTGGCATTTGCTGTGATGAACTGCGTGCCGAGCGGCGGGTTGCCGAAGATGAGCAACACCGAGGGCTGCAGCTTGATTCCGGCGTCGGCGGCGAGCTTCGACTGGTCGATCTCGTCGAAGAACTTGATGCCCTTGTCCGCGATGTCCTTCTTCAGGCGCTCGATCGTCTCGCCGATCGGATAGGCGCTTTTGACCCGGACGACGCCGTCGTTGCCGGCCAGCGTCGCGACCGACGACGATGCAGTGAGTGCAAAGGCGAATAGAAGTGTTGAACAAAGCTGGATCATGCGCTTGAGCATGGCTGGCTCCTCGGGGCTGTTGATGACGAAAGTGCATCGACGGTCATCATGGAGCAGCAGCGCCGCGAGCTTAAATGCCGAATAGCTTCAGTTTCGATAGCGCGCCGCTATGGAATCCCGTGTTGCGAATGGGTGAAGCAATAGCACCCCGCTATCGGGACCATAGCCAATCGATATTTCCGCCAATTGCGCGGTCGGTGTTCATTACTCGTCACCGGAGGATTCAACCGTGGCCACGCCCCTCAATATCCAGCATGACTTCAGGCGCTTCGAGCTGGGCGCGCTTGCATCATTCTCCGCGCGCCCCGTCACCAGCCGGCACAGGGACGACAGTCTCGCCGGCCATGCCATTGCGAGCCCGATCGAGGCCCTCGTGGCGCGCTTTCCCGTCGTCCGCCGCCTCGGTGGGGATGAGTCGTTTCTCGCCATAGCTCGTCGATTCGTGGCCAGCGAGCCGCCGCGCCCGTCCACTTTGCACCGGTACGGCGACACGTTCCCGCGTTTTCTCAGACGTCAGGGCAGATCCGCATCGATCGAATACGTCGCTGACATCGCTGAGCTCGAGATGGCGTGGGGCAAAGCCTGCCTCGCCGAGGACGCACGGCCAGTCGACGCGCAGGCCCTCGCTTTGCTGGAGTCTGAAAAGCATAGGGGAGTGCGCGTGGCGCTTCACCCGTCGGTCTTCGTAGTCGCGTCGCGCTTCCCGATCGTGACGATCTGGCGGAACAACCAGCCCGATGGCGAGGTCGCCATGATCGATCGATGGCGGGCTGAATCCGCACTGGTGGCACGGCCGTTCCTCGATGTCGAAGTATGGTGCCTTCCGCGGGGCGGTCATGCCTTCATCAGCGCCCTGGCTGAAGGGCATACGATCGCAACGGCCGCTGCCGCTGGAATGACGGTCACGCCGGATTTCGACATCGCTTCCAACTTGGCCTTTCTCGCCGACGCCAATGTCGTCGTCGGCTTGGGCGACGACGCCTGATTCGAGCCGTTCGAAACAACAGAAGGCCAGCGGTGCCATGACCTCCATCGTCGCCAATCACCGCCGCCCGCGCGTCGTCATCATCGGAGCCGGATTTAGCGGCTTGTCAGCCGCAAGGCGACTGGCGCAGGGCCCGTTCGACGTCGTCGTCGTCGATCGACACAACTACCACCTGTTCCAGCCGCTGCTCTACCAGGTCGCGACCGCGGGCCTGTCGCCGGCCGACATCGCGTCGCCGATTCGCGGCATTCTTCGCGGGCAGACGAACGCGAGCGTCACCCTGGCGAAGGTGTCGGGCGTGGATGTTGCCGCCAAGGAACTCGTCGCCGAAGGCCGGCGCATTCCGTTCGACTACCTCATTGTCGCAACCGGGGCCGAGCACGCCTATTTCGGCAACGATTGGTCATCCTATGCGCCAGGGTTGAAGACGATCGACGACGCGACTTACCTGCGCCGCCGCATTCTACTCGCGTTCGAGCGCGCCGAAACCGAGCCGGACCCCGACGAGCGCAGCCGGCTTCTGAATTTCGTCGTGATCGGCGGCGGCCCGACCGGCGTGGAGATGGCCGGCGCCATCGCGGAATTGGCGAAGCGGGCGCTAGCATCCGATTTCCGGTCTATCGACCCGCGTTGCGCGCGGGTTGTCCTGATCGAGGCCGGGCCACGGCTGTTGGCGCCATTCGATCCTGCGCTGTCGGAGGCGGCAAGGCACTCGCTAGAGCAGCTGGGCGTGGACGTCCGGCTCGGGGCCGGCGTCTCGGATTGCGACTGTTCCGGGGTTTCGATCGGCGCGGAACGCATCGAGACGCGCACGATCATTTGGGCGGCCGGCGTCAAGGCGTCGCCCGCCGCCGAGTGGCTCGGCGTTGCGAGCGACCGTGCGGGGCGCGTGAAGGTGCAGGCCGATCTCTCGGCGCCGGGGCATCCTTATATCTTCGTGATTGGCGACGTCGCCTGCGCGCTCGGAGCTGACGGCAAGCCGTTGCCGGGCGTTGCGCCGGTCGCGAAGCAGCAAGGAGAATACGTCGCAAATCTGTTGATTGCACGCGCCAACGGGAAGGCGGTGCCGCCCTTTCGCTACCGCGACTCCGGCTCACTGGCGACGATCGGCCGCAAGCGCGCGGTCGCTCAGCTCGGACCCGTCAAGCTTTCGGGATTCGTCGCGTGGCTGCTGTGGAGCCTCGTGCACGTCTACTTCCTTATCGGCTTTCGCAACCGCCTGGCCGTCGCGATGAGCTGGTGCTGGAGCTACGTCACATTTCAGCGCGGCACCCGCCTGATCACGGGCATGTGCGGCTCGCGCATCGAGGACGTCATGCCCGTCGTGATGCCCGCACCGCCGATGGCCGCTGGGCTCGAATCCTACGACGATAGTCGAGTGTCCAGCCCTGCGGCGAGCCCGAGCCCAGGCTGACTAGGTCGCTCCCACATGGGTCATTTTGGTTGGCGATGTTCTGGCACCCCCAGGGCCAAAAGCGATATTCTGAGGAACCCTGATGTCTGTTGCCGACCCAACGGAGCTTCGGATGAATGCCAATGTCGGCGGAGAGAGCTTCGATGAGGCATTCAAGCGCGTGCGCGACATGGACGCCTCGTTGGATGAGCAACTCCGTGCCTTTGCGGACGCCGCGCGACAACGGCGGCCAGACTTCGCTGCCGCGGTAGATCGGCTCGTGGAACGGCTTCGGCAACACGGTGCCGGCGATGCGGCGCCACATGTAGGGGAGCCGATACCGCCTTTCGTCCTGCCGGACGACGCCGGGCACATGGTTAGCCTCGACCAGCTGCTGAATCATGGACCGGTCGCGGTCACGTTCCACCGCGGGCATTGGTGTCCCTACTGCCGCATCAACATCAATGCGCTGGCGCAGGCACACAAGGTGATCGCGGCGGAAGGCGGTCAGATCGTCGCCATCATGCCCGACCGGCAGAAATTCGTAGCCGACTTCAAGTCGCAATCGAATGTGCCGTTCCCGATCCTCACCGACATGGACAATGGTTACGCGCTGTCATTGAACCTCACGATTTGGGTGGGCGCGGAAATGCAGAGGATGATGGAAGGCCGCCAGGACCTTCCGACGTTTCAGGGCAACACCTCCTGGATGCTTCCGATCCCGGCGACGTTCGTGGTCGGACGCGATGGGACCATCAAGGCGCGGTTCATGGACCCGGATTATCGCAAGCCTATGGCCATCGCCGACGTACTGACGGCACTGCGGAGCTGAGCTTTAGCCCTAATTCGCGTAACGCGACCAGTCGGCCGCGCGCAGCATCTTGAGGACCGCCGACGCAACTGCCGTGCGCTCGCGGCCGGCCACGCCGTAGAGATAGACCGAGCGGTCTAATTCGACGCCGTCGACGGCAGCCTGCTTCAACGTCTTGGGGCACGCAATGCTGCGGGGCGCAAAGGCGACGCCGAAATCGGCCTCGAGCAACGTGATCAGGTCGCGCTCCGATGTGAGCTCGTGGCCGTTGGCCAGGTCGAGGTCATGGCTGCGCAGCAGCACGGCAAGCCTTTCGGCGCGCTCGCAATGGGCGCTGCGCAGGAATCGCTCCTGCCGCAAATCCTCGATGCTCACGGATGCATGCGTCGCCAGCCGGTGGCCGGCGTTGACCAGGAGCTGAAAGCGCTCGGTGAACAGCGGCCAGCGGTCGAGGCGGTCCCATTCCTCGTCGATATCCGCGGCAACCGCGAGCTCAGCTTCGCCCTTTTTCAGGAGCTGGACGATCTCCCCGGGGGTGCCGCGCAACAGCTTCAACTCCAGTCGCTCGAACAGGCGCTTGAGCTCGAGCAGGCAGGGAGTCAGCAACTCCAGATTGATCGTCCGCGACACGCCGAGCCTGAGGGTGCCAACCTCGCCGCTCTTGATGGCGGATGCCAGCGACCGCGCCCCAAGCGCGCTCTCGTAGCATTGCTTGAGCAGCGGATACATGCGCTGGCCGAGCTCGGTCAATTGCGCCTGCGGCCGCTCGCGGCGAAACAGGTCGCCGCCAAGCTCGTCCTCGAGCTGCTTGATGGCGCGCGTCAGCGACGGCTGGGTGACGTTGCATCTGTCGGCGGCCTTGGTGAAGTTCAGCTCGCTGACCGTCGCCAGGAAATATCTGACCTGATGCATTTCCATAGCAGAAATCTATCAAACCATTAGCCAGCAGGCATTGGCCTTATACCGCCGGGGTCGGCAGATTGGCTCAAGAGAATGGCGGGGAAGCGCCATCCCAACCCAGGAGCCTGCGGGCCATGAACATCGCCGTTAGGCCGCATAATAGCAAGATCGGGCAAGCGCTTGAAGGCAAGGTATCGCTGGTCACAGGGTCGACGAGTGGTATCGGGCTTGGCATTGCCCGAGCCTTGGCTGCCGCCGGTTCGGAGATCGTCCTCAACGGCTTTGGCAAGCCGGAGGAGGTCGCAGACTTGCAGGCCAAAATCGCCTCGGACTTCAATGTTGGGGTGTCCTACTCACCCGCTGATATGTCGAAGCCTGAGGCGATCCGAGAGATGATTGAGGCCACATTGCAATCGTCCGGCCGGATCGACGTCCTCGTGAACAACGCAGGCATCCAGCATGTGGCGCCCCTGCAAGATTTCCCAATCGAAAAGTGGGACGCCATCTTGAGCATCAACTTATCGTCAGCCTTCCATACGACGCGGCTGGTGCTGCCTTCGATGCTCGGGAACAAGTGGGGTCGCATCATCAATATTGCGTCCGCGCATGGCCTGGTGGCATCGCCGTTTAAATCGGCTTATGTCACGGCAAAGCACGGGATGGTCGGCCTCACGAAAGTCACCGCGCTCGAGACCGCCGAGCAGGGCATCACCTGCAACGCTGTCTGCCCCGGTTACGTCTATACGCCCCTCGTCGAGGCGCAGATCGAGGGCCAAGCAAAGGCACATGGTATCCCGCGCGAGCAGGTCATCCGCGATGTTCTGCTCGCGCAACAGCCGAACAAACGTTTCGCCACGGCCGAGGAGCTAGGCGCCCTTGCCGTCTTCCTCGCGAGCGACGCTGCAGCATCCATCACCGGCGTGGCATTGCCCGTGGATGGCGGTTGGACCGCGCACTAAGTGCTCCTTCTTTTGCACTCAAACGTCGTTCCAAGAATAATTTCGATATTTCGCTGGGGAGCCACCAGGCGCACTTTGGGAGGAAAAGATGAACAAGATGCTGGACGTCAAGCATCCACGGTTTAGCACGAGCGCAGTTGAGCAAGGCGCGCGCGCACCAACGCAGAGACAACGCCAGGTCGTCCTCGTCTTCCAAGGCGGCGGCGCGCTCGGCGCCTATCAGGCAGGGGTCTATCAGGCCTTGCACGAAGCCAGCATCGAGCCAGATTGGATCATCGGCACGTCGATCGGAGCAATCAACGCCAGTCTGATAGCCGGCAACGAACCGCAGAATCGTCTAGACCGGCTAGAGGAATTCTGGCGTCGGATGCGGAGCAAAGATGTTAGCGCGTTTTGGACCTGGCCAGGGCTGACCGACACGACGTCCTACTGGTCGACCCTGCTCGGCGGCATTCCGGGATTCTTCGAGCCCAATCCGCTCGCTATATTCGGGGCGCATTATCCGCTAGGCCGGGATAAGGCTGGCTACTACTCGACAGCACCGTTGGAAAAGACGCTGACCGAACTCGTTGACTTTGCGCTCGTCAAGCGCTGCATGCCGCGATTGACAGTGGGCGCCGCCCATGTGCGGACCAGTCAGATGCGCTACTTCGATAGCCGCGAGATGGCAATCACGGCCCGGCACATCATGGCGTCAGGGGCGCTGCCGCCGGCTTTTCCGGCCATCCGCATCGATGGCGAGCTCTATTGGGACGGGGGGATTCTCTCCAATACGCCAACCGAGGCGATTTTTGAGGACAATCCGCGTCGCGATTCTCTGATTTTCGCGGTGCATATGTGGAATCCGATCGGGCCGGAGCCTGAAACCATTTGGGACGTGCTCAATCGCCAAAAGGACATTCAATATTCGAGTCGCGTCGCGAGCCACGTCACGCGCCAGCGACAAGTGCATAAGTTGCGCCATGTCGTCTCGGAGCTAGTGAAGTTCATACCGGACGGTGACCGCAACCATCCCGTCGTCAAAGATTTGGCCGAGTACGGCTGCAAGACGCAGATGCATGTTGTGCGACTGCTCGCGCCTCGGCTGGACAATGAAAACCACACTAAGGATATCGACTTCAGCCCAAGCGGCATACGCCAGCGCTGGGAGGCGGGCTATGCCAATACGATGCGGTCGCTCGAAAGGGCCGCATGGAACGACGATTGCGATCCGCTCGAGGGCGTTATTCTACACGATCCGACGCCTGACACCGCGCCGGCACGCGAATGACGCGGCTGGAATCACCTGTGCTGGTAGATCTTTACTCCTGCTCCTGCGTTGCTGCGTGAGCGCGCTACACGGCTTGACCTTATCGCCAGCGCACCGAAAGCCGATCGAAAGCCCAGGACCAACGATCAACGGTCGAACGACATTGGGCTGACCGCTTCAGACGGAGGGCAGACGGGCAAGGCGGATGTCCAGCTGTGTCCACTCTTGTGCATACCCATATATTGGACACATGTTAGACACGACATTTTAGTCTATATCTAACCCATTGAAATCACTGGCGCTCCCTAGGGGAGGGCATGAAACAAATGAAATCAATGGTTTAGGCAAAGGTTTGGGCGAAAATCATCCCATTGGGATGCAAGACGTTTCAGAAACGC